>Ga0160420_100633_pt1 | contig 13045 bp, 6 predicted proteins | sample CelAP2metagpilot_FD_108197 | JGI IMG/M metagenome (GOLD analysis project Ga0160420, IMG submission 108197) | Phycosphere-associated microbial communities from algal ponds in Kailua-Kona, Hawaii, USA - Cellana AP2-5-5 metagenome pilot | ecosystem: Engineered > Artificial ecosystem > Aquaculture >... | reverse complement strand
GGAGGGACGCATACCTTCCTCTCCTCTCCTTCACCCTCATCCTTGGCCGGAAGAAAAGAAGGAGGAGGAGGAGGAGGAGGAGGAGGAGGAGGAGGAGGAGGAGGAAGAAAAGAAAGAGGGGGAAGAGAAGGAGCAGGAGGGACGCCGACTTTTTTGTCGCGGGCGCGTAAGCAACTGATTCATGATGTTTATGGACCCCAAACTTCTCCCTGGGGAAATGACAGTAACGGCAGCAGCAGCAGTTGCAGCAGTAGGCAGCAGCAGCAACAACAGCAACAGACGATGTTCCCTCCAATTTCCTCCCCTTCCCATTCCGCCCCACATTCGTCCCTCTTCTCCTCCCCCTCTCCTTCCTTCACCCGTCACGGCGCCTTCGGCCATGACCCCTCCTTGGTCGAGAAACTCGCAAAACAACAGCAGGCGGCGCTCGAGCAGCGCCACGCCCTCCAGACGCAAATCGATGAAAAAAAACGGCTGAAGCAAGAAACAGACGCCAAGACGCGTGAAGAGGAAAAGCAGTTGCTCGAGGAGTACATGGAGAGGGAAAGGGAAACAAAAGCAGCAGCAGCAGTGGCAGCAGCACTGGAGAAGACCAAGCAGCAGGAGTGGGAGAAGATACAGATGCAGAGGGACGAGAGACGGAGGGAAGACCAGTTAAGGAAGACAGCAACAGCGGCTGTAGCAGCAGCAGAAGCAGAGAAAGAGGAAGATGCAACAGCTGCTGCTATTGCTGCTGCTGATGCTGCCGCTGCTTCATTTGCTGTCCTTTCTTTGGGAGACAAATCGAAGAAGGGGAGGAAAAGGAGTGAGGAGGAAGAGGGTGTGCATCAGCTAGCACAGACCTCCCACGTCTCAGAAGATCTGTGGATGTCCGACGACGACGACGACGACGACGACGACGACGACGACGAGGACAAGGAGGACGAGAAGGAAAAGGACGAGGAGGACGAGGAGGACGAGGAGGAGGGGGAGGACAGGGAACAGGGAGGGAAGGAGGGAGGGTGGTCGGACGGAAGAGCCGTGGAAGGCAAGGAGGAGGGATCGATCTTTGAAGGGGGCAGTCTCACCACAGGTAGCTCCTTTTTGAGCCCTCCGCAGCAGGAGCACCACCACCACAAGCAACAGCTGCACCACCACCACCGCCAGCAACAGCAGCAGCAGCAGCAGCAGCAGCAGCAGCAGCAGCAGTCAGTCTACTCTGACCACAGATCTCTTTCTTCGAAGCTCTCGACGACGACACAATGGCAAGGGCTCTCCACCTCCTCGTTTCTCTATCACCACCACCACCATCAGCGGCAGAAGCAGCAGCAGCAGCAGCAGCAGCAATTTTACCAGCATCGCCCCTCCGTCCGGGCATCTGTCTATCAAGGGAAACGCCGCGGGCGAGGATGGCCAGGAAGGAGGAATTTCTTCGATAATAAGGAGGAGGAAGAAGAGGAGGAAGAGGAAAAGCTGGGAAGAATGACGGGAGGAGCATCTGATTTCGAAGGTTCTCTGGCGTCCGAGTCGGCGTTGCTGTTTCTGTCCATGGAGGAGAAGAAGGAAATGGAGGCGGAGCATCGACGAGAGAGCGAGTATTGGCGGCAACGGTTGCTGCAGGGTCAAGGCCAGGCACTCCCCCGCTACCATCATCACAAGAGGAGCAGCAGCAGCAGCAGCGGCAGCAGCAGCGGTATCAGCAGCAGCAGCAAAAACAGCAACAGGAAAGTATGTGGCAACTTTAACGGTGCGAGTGGTGGTGAGAAGTGTGAAGGAATGGAGGGAGAAAGGGTGGCGGTGCTGTCGCCGGTGGCTCAGATGTTGGTGCAGGAGGTGGACACCGCCATGGCAAGTAGTCTAGGACGGTCGTATGATGGAGGCTATGTGAACGGGAAGGAGGAAGAGGAGGAGGAGCAGCAGCAGCAGCAGCAGGAGGAATGGGGGGGGAAGAAGAGGCAGGAAGATCTGGTGGATGACGAGGGAGAGGTGGAGAAAGAGAAGGAGGAGGAAGAGGAGGAGGAGGAGGAGGAGGAAGAGGAGGAAAAGGATGGAAAAGAGGGGGAGGAGAAAGAGGAGGTGGAGGAGGAGGAGTCGCCTCTTGACATAAGCAACCAAGGATTTATGCCTTTGGAAAAGGAAGTGGGGGCTATGGGAGGGACGAAGGCCGTATGCCCAACCTCTAAGACCGTCAAGCCCACTTCCTGCTCTTTATCCTCTTTATCCTCCCCTCTTTCTCTCTCTCTGTCCTCTATGTGTGCAGGTAGTCAAACCGCACTTCGGACGGCGCTTCAACATGAGCAGCAGCAGCACCGGCAACAAGAACACCAGCAGGAGCACGAGCTGTTGCATACGACTACTGTCTAGAGAGAGGGCGGAGGCTCAAGCGGGCACACTTGTAGAATCTCAAATGATTTTAGGAAATGCAGAAGGCTGAATGCAGGCGCTTGTCCGCCAGCAGTGTAGGTCAAGTACTTTTCAGGAATTTTGTGAAAGAATGTGAAGGTTTAGTTTTGAGTTTTAAGTTGAGAAGCGAAAAGTATGTGTGAGGGAATAAACGCGCTACTTTTTGGATTTTTTTTATTTTTATTGGGGGTGTAACTGTTCGCATGGGGGGGAGTAGACAGATAGAGTTCCAGAGAAAGTGAGAGTAGACATAGACTCATAGAAAGCACACACCTTTATGTTATGCACTCTCGCGGGAGAGGAAACAACGAAGGCAGACGAAGGCAGAAAGAGAGAAACGACACGTGTCTCTAGTGACTACATGCGTGAAGAAACGAAAAGAGGACGGAAAAGAAGGAAACCCGAGTAGCAATTGCGCATGCACTTCCCTTTTCTTTGCATTATACCTAACTTCTTTTTGATAAGTACAAGCCTCCTTGATCAAGCCAGAGTTATCGTGCGCATACAACACAAGAAGAAAAGCCTTGTCCGTCTCCCCTTTTATTTTCTAATATTTCCGAGTTTCTAACGCCTGTGAACAGGTTTTGCACCAGCCAAGTCGTCGTATAATATTGCACCATCCTACCCGGCTGTCTGCGAACGGCTCATCGCCTCCCCACTTTCCTCCCTTTCCAAGCTCCAATATAGGGTGACCATCCAGTGACGCACCCCTTCACTTTGCAATGGATGGAGGGTGGTGCTGATAGCATGCGATTCACAGTTTGTATCGCTCTTCTCACCCTTACGTGAACAGGAGCTCTTCACCGTACACTGCGCCTCCCTCGTGACGACGAAGCACCGAGGACGACGCGTTCGTCGCCCTCTGCCTCCCCTCTCCTTCTTTCCCGCCCCCACCTCTCCCCCCACTGCCCTCCCCCCCATCCGTCGTCTTCAACGTGCTAGCCACAAGGAATAATGTGCGGCATCTTGGCAGCCTTGTTGGGTGACGCTGACACGCACGTTAACCAACTCATTGTCGATGGCTTGACCGTCTTGCAGCACCGCGGGCAAGGTAAGCAACCAATGGGCAAAAGGATGGGAACGAAGTGTGATGTGCGGAAGGAATGAAGTGAGCGTGCAGCGCGACCCAATGTACGAGATAAATCTGTAAAGAGGCGGACAAGATGCGAGAGTAGGGCAGCTGTGCGTGTGGCAGCTCTTCATCTCCCGCCACACACACCCGGCAGTTGCCCTCATAAGGCACTATACTGCCGAATGAGGCACATTGTGAGGGCAATGGGTGTTATTCTAATTATGCGTTGCGGTGTCGGATACCAAATGCTCGAACTTTCTCCGGCATGCAATGTTTATAATCTTCTCAACCAAGCACCTCAACCTTCCTCAATTCCTCCCCTCTCTCCCTCCCTAATCGTCGCCGGTACCGTCACCTTCAAACAAGGCCATGTCCACGATTCCCGCGAAGATCTCGACCCATCTCCGAGTCCTTCTCTACAATGTCAAAGTCTCATTCGCCCCATCTCTTTTCCCCTCCCTCCCTCTCTCACTTCCTCTATCCCAACCAGACGCCGCCGGCATCGTCACCTCCGAAAAAGGCCACCTCAACCTGCGCAAGGACAATGGCCTCGTCTCCGAGGTCTTCCAGCAACATCACATGCTCATGCTCCGCGGTAATCTTGGGATCGGCCATGTCCGATACCCCACTGCAGGCACGTCGTCCTGCGCAGAGGCCCAACCGTTGTTCACCAACTACCCCTACGGCATCTGCGCGGCCCATAACGGCAACATCACGAATACCGGGGAGTTGCGTGCAGCATTGGCACAGAGTCTGCGGCATATCAATACAGGGTCAGACAGTGAGTTGCTGTTGAATGTGCTCGCGGAGGAATTGCAGGCTCAGCATAAGGGGAAGGATATTGTGCCAGCTGATATGTTCAAGGCTGTCAAGGAGGTGATGGCGAGGTGCAAGGGGGCGTACGGGGTGGTTATGCTTGTGAACGGCGTGGGCCTGTTAGGCTTCCGGGATCCACATGGGATTCGTCCACTTGTGTTTGGGAAGCGTGAATCGACGACTAAACTCGGCGCCAGTGACTTTATCATGGCTTCGGAAAGTGTCGCTATCGATACCTTGCGGTTTGACCTGGTCGGGGACGTTGGCCCCGGCGAAGCGCTCTTAATCACTACCGAAGGGACTTTGCATCGGTCTCTCTGCGCAGAGAGCGCACAGCTGATACCGTGCATCTTCGAGTATGTGTACTTCGCGCGCCCTGATTCCATCATGGACGGGGTGCAGGTGTACGAGGCCCGGTTGAACATGGGAGAACGGCTGGCCAAAAACATCCTGCGAAAATACCCGGAACACGATATAGATGTGGTGATTCCAGTGCCGGACACGAGCCGGACCTCGGGTTTGTCGTGTGCGTATACGTTGGGGAGGCCGTTCAGGGAGGGGTTCATTAAGAATCGGTACATCGCACGGACGTTCATCATGCCGGGGCAGGCCGTGCGGATGAAGACGGTGCGAATGAAGTTGAATACGATTAAATCGGAGTTTAGGGGTAAGAACGTATTGCTTGTCGATGATTCAATCGTCCGAGGAACGACGAGTCGGGAGTTGGTGAGCATGGCGAGGGAGGCCGGGGCGAGGAATGTGTTCGTGACCTCTGCAGCACCTGCAGTCCGTTATCCGAATGTGTATGGCATTGACATCCCAACACGCGCGGAGTTGATTGCGAATGGGAGGGATGAAAGGGAAGTCGCAGAAGAGTTGGGAGCGGATTGGGTCGTATATCAGGAGCTAGACGACTTGAAGGATAGCATTAGGAAGATCAATGGTACGATAAAGGAGTTCGACGCCTCATGTTTTGATGGTGTTTATGTCACGGGTGGAGTTAGTGATGCCTACCTCGTGGAGCTCCAGGGCGGGAGGGGTAAGAAGCAACGGCATCATCAGCAACAGACGGAGGTGTTGAGAAGTCGGTCAGAAGAGGGAAAGTTGAACGGGATGGGGGAGTTGGAGGAGGAGGAAGAGGGCGTGACGGCCGCTACGATTACGCCTGCTGTTAATGGTGGTAGTAATGCTGCTGCCGCCGCTGCTGTTGCGGTTGCAGAAGTCGCTGAAGTGGAGATTGCCAAAGCGAAGGCAGTGGCGGCCTCCAAGCCGGGAGGAGCAAGTTCGAGTTCTGGGCCTTTAGGGAATGGATCGGACGGAGGGGGGGGGGCGTGCGAGGTGCTCTTCAATTTGGGCCGGGAGACATAGGAGGGAAGGGGGAAGGGTGGCAACATAGCATACGTGTATTCCTACATATTTTGGAAGCGAGGGAGAGGAGAAGAGCAGGGGTGGATGGGAAGAGCTTCGGTAGTCTGGTGTTGTCTCGCCCTTAAGTTTTCCTTAACTAACTCATAATTCATGTCATTACCATTATTTTTTAAAAAAACACCATACTACAATTATCATAATTACTCTGATTCTAGCCGCCCGATGCCTTTGGGACAAAGATGAGGGTGCGCTCATGCCTTCTACTTGTCTACAGCTGGCAAGTGAGTAATTCACTGGGAAGAGGAGATAGGAAAGAGATTTTGTCCTCGGGATCGATGGATGCAAGAAAAAGAAATAGAAGAGAGTATGAAAATGGCCAAAAGATAAAGCAGACGACGAAAAAGAAAAAGAAGGACGGATAAGCTTTGGTCGAGCAGAATTTGAGATTTGCACGAGTAGACAAAGAGAAAGAGTCTGTTCCTCTCTCTCCCTGCCAATTCTCCTACATTGATTTACCTGAAGTACTTTATTTATGTCTTGTTGATCGCCCGTGTCTGTGTATTAATTGTTTCGTTCACTTGCTTTCAACGCATCTAACACCTGCCTTCTCTCTCAGAATTTCAAGTTTCCTTCCCTTCTTGTCGTTTCAGTCGACTCCACAACTACCAAAAAATGTTTCGAAAAGAAGAAAGTCACCGCAACATCATGACTTCATCCTCAGCCGCCACTGCGGCCTTATGCCTCCTCAAAAAAGCAGGATGTCGGACCCGATACCCTCCCACATACAACGCCCCCGTGGATACCGGGAACACAAGATGAGCGACGAAGACCTTCCCCCCTTCGTGATCTTCCTCCTGGATTTGCGGAGACAGCGCTACATTACCCTCCTCCCACGCGACTGTGTCAAGAGAGGCGAGCCAGGAGTAGAATGCGGTGGTCTGCTTGATTTGATGGGTGTGTAGAGAGGGGGAGGAGGACGAGGACGAGGGGGGGAAGGCGGAAGAAAAAGGGACTCGTCGTGCTTGTCGGCACCATTCCTTGGCGTCACTGAGCAAACTTGAAAGGGAAAGGGACTGCTGGCTTGGAATCTTCTCCGCCGAAGGCGAAGAACAACGAGGCAGGAGTAGCTGCACATCAACATTCCCTCCGAGCTTCACAGCCACGGCAGCCTCTGCGTCCTTCGCATGGACCTTTCGCCGTTCCCCCTTCAGCAAAACGCGCTTCTCACCCCCATTTACCTCCAACCCCAATGGCCTCTGACTTTGCAGTTTTACTCGTCGACTCCGTCGCATTCCACCAACTCCTCCCCGCCCCTCCTCCTCTCCCTCCCCCGACTCCTCCGCATCAGCCACCACCGTCACATGCACCAATGCATGAGACGCCAACGGACTTTTCGTTTCAACACCCCTCCCTCCTTCTTCCCCCATCCAAAAAGGCAGCTCGACCACACGCACCAGCAACCTCACTCTCCTCACTCCTCTAGCGCTACCGTCCTCATCCTCCCACGAGGCAATATCTACCGCCTCCTCCTGCTCCTCTCCAGAAGAAAAATACCCCTCATCGTCCTCATTCTCGTCCTCTTCTGTATCCTTCTTTTCCTCTACCTCGTCATCGCTTCTTCTGTTTTCCTCCCTTTCCAACCCTACAGCCACAGCAGCAGCAGCAGCAGCAGAACCAGCGGCATCAGCAGCATCCGCAGGCGGCACGCTGGCTAGTTGCGCCTCCAGCTCCATTACTGCCACTTTATTACCATCGTCCTCTTCACACCCATCCTCACTGCTGCTGCTGCTACTGCTGCTGCTACTACTACCATTGCTCTTCAGCAGCTCCGCCAACAGCCGTCGCACCGGACGGGCGGCCGTCCCACAACGCCTATTCCTACCGCTGCTGCTGCTGATGCTGTTCGCATGACTCCCAAGCTGAGACAAGTCAAAAGACCCAAAGGCACTCACCAACAGTCGTTCCTCTTCCTCTGCCGCAGGTACTGCCCCTTCCTCCTCTTCCTCCTCCTTCATCTCTGTCTCCTTCCCTTCCTTGTCTTCAGTTTTCGCTGCGGTTTGTTGGTCTTGCTGACGTTGCTGCATCTGCTGCTCCTTCTCTCTCTCCACCTTCTCCCGCTGCTGCTGTATTTGCAAAACTAAGGTCCTTTCCTTTTCCTTCTGCACTTTTGCCCACACCTCTTGTGTGATACTCTCCTTCAACTTCCCCTCCCTCTCCTTCCTCCGCCTCTCCTCTTGTTTTCTGTCCAGTTCGGCTTCTTTCCTCTTCTCCTTGCGCAATTTATTCGTCGATATCGGCCCAGAGAGAGGCGGGCCACCACTGGTAGGCCCACCACCACCAACAGCAGCAGCAGCAGCAGCAGCAGCAGCAGCAGCAGCAGTAGGAGTCAAGAACTGATTCATTGCCCCCTCCTTCCCTGGCAGCGGCGATGCGCCCTTGAGAGACGAGGACAAGGCAAAACTCACTTCTCCTCCTCTACAACCATCACCACTCGTCGAGCCCTGCACCGACATCCGCCCTCCCTCTCCTCCTCCTCCTCCTCCTCCTCCTAGATCCAAGAACGGCTGCCCAGCTGTTAGTGCTGCTGCTGCCATGTCGGCCCGTCGTTGTCTCTCATCCTCGGCCCTCAGAGCCTTCAATTGATCTTTCAATTCGGCCTGTCTCTCCACATTCTCCGCAATCCGTAGGTAAACCAAGGGCAGCTTTTCGTCCAATTTCCTCTGCAGCAACCTTGCCGCCTCGCAGATCATCTTCGAAATCGGAATGATAGCCTCCGTCACTGAATTGAACTGCAAAGCATTCTTATAAATCAACCGTATATCCTCTACCACCTGTCCAACCCTCACTCCCCCCTCCCCCGAATCCAGTCCCTTCAAGATGTCTCGAAAACAAATGGGCCGGGCTATGACCCGATAGTAATGCGCGTTCTCGCTCCGGTTCACCTCGTCCGTGAAGAAATCGCCCACCCTCTTCTCTTTCTTCAACTGTCCGATCAGTTCCCTCATCTCCTGATACGCAAACTTCCCTACCCCTCCCTCCCCCCCGCCGTTCGTAGCCAGCTGCCTCGACGCCTTCTCCTGCACCCTTTTTCGTACCTCCTCCCTCCTCTTCACAGTCAAAGTCAACCTTCCCTCCCCCTCCTTCTTTTCCTCATCCTCCTCCTCCTCATCATCAAGCAACGGGAGGCTCTCCAAAGCCAGTCTCCGCAAATGCCTCCTTACATACCTGGAGACAGCCACCACCTCCTGCTCATAGGGCGTGCTCGCGCCATCATTAAACTCAATCGCATTCCTAAAAATCAGATCCACATCCCCCAAAAACGCCTTCGGACTCCCATACGAATGTCCCCTTAACTGCATCCTCACTGTGGACGTATCCATCGGCTTCTGGATCTTGGCCAGATAAATATCCGCTATCTGTGGGTAGCTCACCACAACAGGTTTATCAAAATTATAGCGACTCCCCATTCCCCCCCCCGCCTTCTTGCTACTCTTCCCAGGAGTCTGCCCGAGGGCCTGTACCAACTTAATAATCTTGTCCAAAAACCGCGCGCAATCCATCTCCCATTCAGGGCCCTCCGGTCCTCCCTCCCCACCTCCTCCTCCTCCTCCTCCTCCCCTGGGACTGCCAAAGCCACCACTTTTCTTCTTCTTGCTGCTGCCTATCCCCCCTCTTCCTCCTCCAACTCCTACTCCTACTCCTGCTCCGTCTACTACTCTTCCTCCCTTCCTTTTATTCAATGGACTCCTCTCCTTCTTCTTCGGCTTGCCCGGCCGTCCTCGTACAAACACATCACTTCCATCATTCCCACTCTCCACCCTCATCATCGGGAACGAAGGTGAAGATGTGGGGGGAGGGGCAACAGTCAGCAGAGGAGGAGAAGCAGCAGTAGAAGCAGCAGCAGGAGGAGGGGCGATCTTCAAACGGAATGTTCCTCCTCCAAGAGTAGGCGGTCGATTCAACCCTGCCGCCCCCGCTGCAGTACCAGCAGTAGCAACAGTAAGCCCCCCAACCCCGCCACTTTCTCCTCCTTCTTCTTTTACACTCATTTTCTTCATCTTCGCCGTTGCTGCCGCCGCCATAGCAGCAGCAGTGGCCGACAAAGGCATACACTCATCGTCTTCCACCCCTCCTCCCACCACATCTTCTTCACCAAGCTTTCGCTTCTGCCCACCAGGAGACTTATTGAATACTCCTAATGCCGGCTGTTTCAGTGTGATAACGCCCCTTCCTCCTCATCCTCCTCCTCCTCCTCCTCCTCCTCCTGATGGAGTTGACTCGCTCCGCACTGACAGCTTCGCCAGGGGCGATGCAGCCGAGGTCGAGAAAGAGGATGATGGAGGGGACAAGTCTAGCCCTCCCCCCCGCGGCTTCACGGCGACCGAAAGCTTGGGCGAGCTAGACAAGATCGGTTGTCCTCCACCTTCTCCTCCGTCTCCTCCTCCTCCACTTCCTACCACGGAGAGCACCGGTAGGCAGCTGCTGCTGTTACTGCTCTCTTCCGGAGGAGCGAGGACTAAACCTGTATGATCTTGGCCCGATAAAGCTGTCCGCACGGACAGATTACTACTGCCAATACTGCTACTACCCATGCTACCATCTCCTGTCACTATCTTTAACCGTGGACCTCCTACTACTCCTACTCCTATTCCAGCGGTGCTGCTGCTCTTGCTCGTGCTCAGGCGCTCCTCAGAGGAGGAAAGGATAGTTATCGAACTGCTGCTCCCACCTCCCTCCTTAGATTGCGGAGAACTGGAAGGCCCTCGAGGATCGGCAGAAAGAGATCTCTTCAACTGAAGCTTCTTCGCGCCCCCCCCTCCTGCCTCCCTGCCTCCTTTTTCTCCTTTTCCATCGTCTTTAGTTGAGATCGAGAGGAGGCGGGGCATACCGGTAGACAAGGAAAGAGGCCCTAATGACGGTACAGTTGCCGCGGAGCTTATCGACTTCAGTCGTGACAACTCTCCTCCTCCTCCTCCTCCTTTTCCAAAAGGAGCAAGGCTTAGTACCGGCAGTTGCTGTTGCGGCTGCTGCTGCTCCCCGCCGGTACCGCCACCATAGGAACCCAGCCCAGGCACATTAGTGGTTGCTAGCCTAGTAAGAGAAAGTCTATTGTGCTTCGGCAGCAAGGCTACCTTCCCCGGTGGAGGGTAAGCATCATCATGGAACGGTAACCTCCTCTCCCTCCACGCCTCAGGCAAGAGCCTCCCCGCAACTTCCTCCAGCAGCCCCAACCCTCGTTCTCCCACCGCTACCATGGCCATATCGCCCTGAATCGTCCAAAACTCAACGCAATTCTTGAACACCGCCTCGGCTTTGGCCAGGAACTCGGAGGGGCTTATCCCATCCTCTAGCACCTCGCTCGTTAACCGCCCCATGTCCATCGGGAAAGCCACGGCCTGAACATACTCCGCCCTTAGTGAAGGATCCATCAAACTCGTTTCAATACGCGCCCAGAACATGCGCAATTCGGGGTTGTGAATGACAAGCGCTTCAAGTAGGTCCAGGCAAGTATAAGTTTCGGTAGGGAGGGGAGGAACGCCTAACCAGGGCTGCTCCCGCATGTCCTTGTCAATGGCATCAAGGAGCTTGCGAGCCTTGATACGATAAGAGGCATTACCCTCTTCAATGCAAAATCGGAGACAATTACTCGCAGGGCGACGCAGAAGGCGAACAAGAGCAAAGGGGGAGGTGATCTCTCCGCCTTTCAAGGCCCTGTCTGCCATGACCAAGTCGTAGGGGTTTTCCACTCGGTCCACATAGGCAATTAAACCCACCAACAAGTCCTTGCTGGAGGCAAAGGTGCGTTGGGTCCGCTTCAGCCCAGCGACGATCTTGATGCAGGCATCCTTGGTGTTGGGGTCCATGTGTGTAGAACGTGCAGGGGGTGCAGGTTTAGCCGTCGGTGAGATCACACGCAAGACCGCTGCTGCTGCTGCTGCTGCTGCTGCTGCTGCTGCTGCTGCTGCTGCTGCTGCTGCTGCTGCTGCTGCTACCCGCCACTCACAACAAGGAGGAATGGCACAGGACCACCGTCACCACCACCACCGCCTCCATGGAGCAAAGGTGCTCTTTGCTTGGCTTGACAGCCAGATGAGGGCCGCCGCTATTGATGATTGAGCGGCGAGATGACAAGGTTGCCGTTGCTCGCAGGAGGGACTGACCCAGGACGAGGAAATAAAACGTGCCCGTGCAAGCAGAAACTGTGCATAAATGTGGAAGAAAAGCGATGAGCTTGTGTGACGAAAGGATAACGATTAAGAAGGGGGCATTACCAAGGGCGAGCCCTCTCAGGCTTGATTTCTCGCCGGGGCCCGGGTGCGTCTCTCGCGGAAGAAAGAAGAAGGAAGAACGGTCGCTGGCTTTGTCACTGCATGCTGCATCCACGTCCTTTTCCACCGTGCCCCCCAGCAGCATCACCACTAGTAGAGGCGAAAGCGTTCTCTGCTGGCAGTAGGCGGAAGGGTTGGATCGTTGGGCTGCAAGTGTTGCCCAAACCTCGCCCTTCGCAGGCCCTCCTTCTCTGCATGACCCCTGCCTCTGATTCCCCACATCCACACACACCACAGCCACACAGGCAAGGCATCACGAGCAACGCGCCCAGGCATCAAAGCAGGCGCGCACTTTACTTAACGGCAGCAACAGCAGCAGCAGAATGGCGGACGCGTACGGCAGTGAACAGCAATCTTCAGGCTACGGGGAGACAGGGAATGGAAGCTCGGCGACCCCCCCTCAACGCGAAGGCGCCGGCACCGGCAACGCAGGTGGAGCTCAGGGGGAGTTCAACAACCCAAACAAGATATTTGTAGGGGGGGTGGCTTGGCATACGACCGAGGAGGGCCTGTCGAACTACTTTGGCAAGTATGGGGAGCTGGTGGACGTGGTGTTGATGCGGGACAGGAACACGGGCGGGCCCCGCGGGTTTGGCTTCGTTTCGTTCGCCACGCCAGAGGCCTTGGAGGCTGCCGTGGCTGAAGCGCATATCTTGGATGGGCGCAATCTAGATGTGAAGAAGGCGGTGCCTCGGGAGCAGGCCCCCGCGCCAGTTCGTGCCATATGGGGGGGCACAGGCGCCGGTCCCCAGAAGCAGTTTCAGGATATCAAGAAGGTTTTTGTGGGTGGGCTATCACCTGAGGTGACTGAGGAGGCTTTCAGGGCATACTTTGACACATTTGGAGAGATTACTGATGCCGTGGTGATGATGGATAGGACCACGGGGCGGAGTCGTGGATTCGGCTTTGTGACCTATGCGGAGGAAGCAGCGATGAAGAAGGTATTGGCGCAACCACATGAGATGGACGGGAGGCCGATGGATGCAAAGAGGGCGGAGCCCAAGCTTCCAGATGGGGGCAGGGCGGGGGGGTATAGAGGAGGGGGCGGTGGAGTGTGTGCGGAGGAAGGGGGGGGGGG
>Ga0160420_100632_pt1 | contig 13104 bp, 9 predicted proteins | sample CelAP2metagpilot_FD_108197 | JGI IMG/M metagenome (GOLD analysis project Ga0160420, IMG submission 108197) | Phycosphere-associated microbial communities from algal ponds in Kailua-Kona, Hawaii, USA - Cellana AP2-5-5 metagenome pilot | ecosystem: Engineered > Artificial ecosystem > Aquaculture >... | reverse complement strand
GCGTCCGACCAGGACCACGGCCATAGATCTGTTGTGGAATGTGTAAGAGGGGCCGGGTGTGCTTTTGAGAGATTGTGAGATAATAGAGAAGGGAGAGGTTGTGCAATAGGGAGGGAGCTCCGAGGGACAAGGCGGGGAGAGACGGAGGGATTATGGAAAGGATGACAGGGAATCGAAAAATATACACGCACCGCAAAGCAGCATCGTTTGCGTCACGGTGGGTTGCCAGCATCTCGAGCAGGTGCTTGGCCACGTCCCCAGCGCTTTGCTGGACCAATTCGTTGTATTGCTCTTCGGCCTGGTTGCGCTGCGCGTTGTCGTGGCTGAGGAGGCTGCCGACGACCGAAACGAGATCCGCCATGATAGATATTTCTAGAGGGAGTGATAACGCGCAGGATCTGCCTCCTGTGTATGGATTGGGAAGGGGGATATAGAAGCGACAAGACTGTGAAAATGGAAGTGTAGGGCAAGGGCATGGAAGAAGAGCAAGGCGGGAAAACGCGTCCGAGTCGCTGCAGCGTGCGTTCCTTCGCTGACTTTCCTGTCGCTTGCCGCGTCTTCACTTGATTTCATGTTATGTGCTGTTACAGTTCCCTTTTTAATTTGATCACTGCCCACCTGTGTTGAACAAACTCTGTGCAGAGGGAGTCGTTTACGTGCGCGTTTTCATTCCCATTTTGCTCTCCAAATGTGCGCCCTTTCTCTCGCTATAGCGGCCAAATTTACCTCCTACGTCCTCCTCGTTCTTGTCTTCCTTCTCCTCGCCCTTGCCCCCTCCCCCTTTCATCTTCTCGCAGCTCAAAGGAATGTGTTGCCCTCCCCTCCCCTCCCTCATCGCCACCCAGTGCAGATTCATACTTTTCACCATCTCCCCGACCCAAATCCTTTCCCACAGACTACTCCATCACCTTCATTTTATGCCCTCGCAGGCTTCTTCTTGAAGCAATCAAAGGCCCGTGCCAGACAATTGCCACTGACTGCCTTATCTTCCAACTCCACATCCGTGGCTGGCGTGGGCGCTGGCGCAGTGACGTGGGCGGCCTGGGGCTTGACAGGCTTTGTCGGAATCGCCGATACTGCTGGTATCTTGACAGGCAGCGACTCTGCCTCGGGTACCAGATTTCCCTCTCTGGCCAGAACCATGCGGCCCGCATTCGCCGGGGCTTGGACACGAAGCTCGTCCTGCTTCTCCAACCGGTACCCACGCATGAGTAGCACCTCATCTGGCTCGTCCTTTCCAGAGACCGGGACAACGACATGCCCCTTATTCTTCACTACCATATCTTTCACTATCACAGTCGTCCCCTTTCCCACAGACAGGACCAAAGCCCCCTCCAGCTCCAAGCTCTGCACCTCCACCTCCCCCGGCCCCTGCAACACCAAAGTTGCCTCCCCCCCAATAGTAACCCTGTCGGGAGAAGGAAAAACCTTCTTCATCTCTGAAAAGTTCAAAGCAACCGAAGGGTCAATTACCACCCGGGGGCCAAGGCTGACTGGAATGCCCGTGTAGGTCGCCTCGGGTGCCTTACCCACCTTGCATCCCAGCAATCGCAGCTGTTCCGCAACGGCATAGTACTGATCAGCTTCTCCTGTGGACGCACTCCCAGGAGGAGTTCCTGCTTGCGCAGCTTTCGCCGCATCGGGAGCATTGTTCTTGACAGGCGAAAAGGAAAACCAGGCAGGGAGGGAGGTGAAACCCACCTTGGCCTCGAGCGGCAGCATTTTGGGGTAATCCTGCATCATGCACTCGAGCCGAGTGGGCTTCTTGAAGACAGAACGGGCAGCATCCGCATACTTGGGGTTGACGAACTCGCCCATCACGCCGTGGGTCTTGTTGAGGGTGGCAACGTAGGGTGAGAGGGCGAAGATCAACTGGTTGATGTTTCCAGGGTAGGGGCTATAGCCTGTGGAGGGGTCTGCGACGTCCCCCTCGGGAGAACCGGACGCGCGGAGAAGAGGGTCGAGCTGGTTGTATTCCACGTTGACGATCATGACTTTAGTCTCTTTCTCCGTCGTATGGGTGAGGCGAGTGATAGCCCCGATGGCTTGCTTTGGCACCCGAGGAATCGCGATTGAGTTGACCTCCAATCCCAACTTTTGGCTCACCCCAAGGGCAGCCGCCAAAGACAGAAATGCGAGGGCATTCGTATCCTGGAAAAATACCACCCATTTCAGACCCTCCACCTCCCAGCGTTTGGCTACACCCGTGCGGTGCAGGAGGGAGTGGACATCCCCGTGTCCGTGGGGCTTACAATCAATGCCATAGCGTCCATCAGCCCTTCCCTCCGCATTCGCGGCCCGAGCGATCCGTGCATCATTATCGGCCAAGGCCGCCACCTTTTCTTGCTTCATTAACGTTAATGCCTCCTTGGGATACCCAAAATAATCATTCGATTCAAGCAAGGCCAACGTCCGATCATGCGTGTCATCCGACACCATGATTGCCAACGGCGGGATCTTTCCTCCATTCTTAGCACCCACCGCCAGCAAATACTTGCAATAAAACTCCATATACGTCGTCTTCGTCGTTATCTCCGTCGGCAACGCCACCTTTATCCCACTGAACCCAAGCCGCTCTCCCAACCCCCCCGCCACCAACACAAAGCCAGTCGCTTTTAATTCGTCCTTCCCAGCAGTCTCCCACTCGCAATACTTGGCCGAACCCGGCTCCAGAATTGCACCTTCTGGTACTGCGGGCGTCCATCCATCGAGCGAGTTCACTCCAGTGGCCGACTCGGCCAGTAGCGCTTTCGCTCGATCTACGTACGCAGCCAGGCCATCCGGGTATGTATCGTGTAGCCTCTGGACTTGGGCGAAAAAGGCATGCTTTTCCGCGTCGTTTGTCCCTGCGGTATCCCATCCATCAAAGAGATGAGCTTGTCCGGCCTTGAGCAGGAGCTCGGCCAAGGCTTGTTCCGCAGTGGAAAGGATGGCCCAATTACTCTCCAGGCCGGCAGGACGGGCGGTCGTGGTGGAGGCATCGCCGCTGGTTCTGCTGGTGCCGGAATTCGACACAGACATGTCGACGTGCTCATCGGCATCGACAAACTCCTTTCGGGCGGCCGAAGCCGTGTCTGTTTAGTTGTGGCGTGAAGTGTAGTTGCTTGCGGTGAGGGGGATGATGCCAAGCCAAGGTCAGAACGGTCTCTGACATCCTCTTTACCTGCTGCGCCAGCGCCCTCCGGTTTATTGGCATTGTCCCCTCCGCCGCCGCGCTTGCTCTTATTCTTCCTCTTGCCCATGTTGTCTGTTTGAGAGTCGTATTGCCTGTATTTGTGCGGTGTGGGTGGAGGTAAGATCATCGTTCATCATCAGCATCATCCAGCTGAATATGGAAGCCGCTAGTGGTTTTTCTGCAACAGGATGAGCAACAATTGAGATCGAACATCCTTACATATATACACTTTCCAAGCAGAGCACTAGTAGGCTTGGTGTTCGGGAAAGGTTGAGGAAAAAGGAGAAACCAAAGCCAAACCTTCGGCGAGAGCTGAGACCGGCCCATTACTACAGGAATCATCACGATGAGTGACAAGCGAAGACGACCACGGGGGTGCCTGACTTTCCACTCTCTACATATTGACACACAGGAGGGATTATGGCGGTAAAGGCAGCGCAGCGTCTTGATGCGGCCGTCGTCCGGGCCCTCAAGGTAAGTCTGTTGTTCGTTTTGTTCCCCCAGGCCCCTCTTGTCTTAATAAGCCACTCTTCATGTATGTACGTCCTTGCCACCCTTGGGCAACCCTGTGCTTGTCCTTCAACTTGTTTAAATCCATCGCGTCTCTAATTGCGTAGTTGTCTCATAATTAATCCCTCTGTACCTACCCCCTGCCATTCTCCTTCGCTTCCGATCCTCCCCAGGGCTCCCCGCTGCCGGGCCTGACCCTCATTCTGGTTGACAAGCAGCGCCCAACACCCACGTTACAACACTACGGCGTGGCGCACCTTCACCTGCAACAATTGGAGGAGACTCGACCTGTGGGCCCTGAGACCATCTTCCCTATTGGCGCGAGTCTGATGAAAAACTTCATGGCTGTTCTAGCTGTTCAGCTTCAAGCCCGGGGCAAGCTCCGTCTTGATGACCCCATCACCACCTACCTGCCAAATCTACGCCTCAAACAAGAGAAAAATGCACCCCCCATCACCCTCCGCCATCTCTTGACCCATACGAGCGGCATTCGGGAGTATCGACACCTGAAAGATATTATGACAATGGCCATGGACTTGGTGCCCTTGCCCCAGGCCTTTAGAAGGTCCAACACGGGATCGGCAGCAACGACGCTTGCCGATTACTACTGCGGTATGTCAGCCTTACCCATTCAAGCAGTGGGTCTTCCCGGAAAACAACATATAAAAAGCCATCACAATTACGGTCTTTTGGCCTTGGTCTGTGAGCAAGTCGTCGCATCTAGCAGTAGCAGCAACAACGGCAGCAACAGCGCAGGGCAATCAGATCCCGACATCTGCTCCCTTCTTCACCAGCAGATCTTCAGTCCCCTCGGCATGACCCGGACCGACACCCTGCTCCCCAAAAGCGACACCACAAAACTTACCTCCTCCTTTACCTGGTCCAAAAAAGAAGGCTTCACCCTCGTCCCTCCTCACATGAATTTCGACGCCTGCAAAGGACGCCCCCATGCAGTGGGTGGCTCTGTGTACTCCACCGCTCAGGACATGGCTTCGTATTTAAGAGCATTAATAGACCCGGAAAACAGCTCCAACCACACCTTATCCGAGCAGATGCTGGATGAACTGCTTCGTCCCGTGTACCAGAAAGATGTGTTTCTACCCGCCCAAGCGCTGAGTTTTGCGGTGGAAGAATCCTTTTCACCGGTCGATACAGAGGTAGCATACGTGACATGTGGGCAAGGGATGTCCTTCGCTGGGTATCAGACAGCCTTGGTATTCTCCCGGGCCAGAGGCGTGGGCGTAGGGGTGTTGTGTAATGCGGGGAGTGATTCGTATGAGCTCTCTCAAGTGGCGGCAGAGGCTTTTCAGGAGGTTTCCAGAAGAGCAGAGGAAGCAAGGGGGGAAGGTCTGGGTTCGGGTGTAGTGGTAGGAGGAGGGGAGGGAAGGGGGAGTTGTGACGGTGGCAGCACTGGTTCCTCGGTGGAAAGACGTTTGCCGTCGTCACCCGCACCAACATTACCACAAGAGCAGCAGCAACCACCGCAACTCCATCCCCTCAATCTCCGTTCCCTCCGCTGCCTTGAACAACCCCAACACCTGCTCCATTCCTTCGGGATGCACGCTCCAGGCTTCGAGGCTGCTGTCCTCTGGCCCCAACTTATCGGGGTGTACCAAGCCCCCCTCTCTCAACTCTCCGCGCGAGTGCTTTGGACGCTAGGGGGGGAAGTACAAATTTATGTGCAAGATTCTCGGTTATGCATGCGGGCCCTTTGGGGGCCTTTGAGAACGAGGTTATTTACCAAGGAGAAAGGTTTGGTACTGTCCCCCGCAAGGGATGGGCATCCTTTGCATTTTTCGGTGGAGGGGGCGCCGAGGCAGGTGTTGTGTACGCCTGTAGGGGGAAGGACGGACATCGTCTTTACGCTGGAGGGGGGGGAGGGAGGGAGGGAGGGAGGGGAGATGACCGTGGGGTTGGTGACTTTGAGGAAGACTAAGTGGTATTGGAGCATGCGTGTCTGGATGACAGGCTTTCTAGCCTACCAGAGCTTGCAGTTGGTGGGGAGAGGGAAGTTTGTTGAAATCGTGACGTCATTGCTGGTGGTGGGATGATGGAGGAAGGGAAGCAGGAGTGTCTGGAAACTAGAAGGGGGTAAAAAGAGAGAATGCCAGGAATGGTTCCGCGAAATTGTAAAAAAGTGTAAAAACCGAAAGGATGGTGTCCAGAAGGCTGATAACAATACCCTTCACTCTCTTTCATCATCCAATTTGTAACATTTGTTTCCTTTGTTCTCAGCGCTGTCATCAGCCACAGTCCCACGGCCCTCCCGGCAAAATACCCCCATTTCCATCATTTCATCATCATCGTGATTCACACATGCAGAAAATCTTTCCGCCACTCCTCCTTCAACGCCATCGTCCATATCACCGGATCCGACGTCTCAATCCACACACCCTCCCGTCCGTCCTCCCTCCTCTCTCCCACCACCTCATTGGACGTGCTTACCAGCCCCCCGAACTCCATACTCTCCCCTCTCAAATCCCACTTCAAACCCCTCGTTCTAATCTCCCGACACTGTCTTCCCAGCGGTATCAGGCCACACAGCGGCCCCTCCATCCTACCATCAGGCTCCACCCAGTTCCTCCCCTCCGGCAACAAGAAAGCCACGCTTTCATTCCCCAACAATACCAACCGTTTGAACACACCTGCATACCGATAAAGCAGATGACAACTCGCCATAGCATGATCAAAACGCTGACCCAGCGCCCCGAGAACAAAAACGTTCGTTCTTAAACTCTGCCGGGTAGGATGTTGCTTGCGCTCCCAGGGCGGTAGTTCCTGCTGCTGCTGCTGCTGCTGCTGCTGTTGCCGCTGATCATTTCCTCCCTCTCCTGTATGCTTTAACAGCTCAAGGCATTTTTCAAGGTCGTTGGTGTCCACATCCCCGTTCTTCACTACACGACACCCTTTCGCTTTATACCATGCCACCACTTCCGGCCGCACTGAATCCAAATCCCCCTTTATCGCTGAAGGGAGGAACTGCTCCCTCTCCTCCCCTCCCAACCCGTCATATAAACGATTTGCCCCCCCATCCGCACAGATCCTCACGCTCGCATGCGCCCAAAACTTGTAAAATAATCCTCCACCCACACAGTCTGTATTAAGAATGATCAAAGCGTTTTCCACCCCTTCCTCCTTCTCTCCTTCCTCATCACTCCCGTCGCTGTCGTCCTCGCTACCGTACTGTTGCCCAGCAGCAGTGGCGGCTACCAAGCCCTGGGCATCATGTTCTCCAAAGTCGCGCCGGTTTCGCCAATTAAAGACGGGCAATCGCGAGGGTCCCTCTCCATGGATGTTTTTGTTGTTGTTGTTGTTGTTGTTGTTGTTGTTGTTGTTGTTGTTCCTGCTGCTAAGGCTGCTACTGCTAAGACTGCTATTGCTGCAGCGGGGATTCATCGGGACGAAGGTTCGTCGGATTGATGCTATATGCTGCAGCTGAGGCGGGAGTGAAGATCCCCGCTTCTTATCGGCAGTGAGAAGAAGGAAAGCGGACCGCCTATGCGGCCCTCGGCGAAGCGTTGGCCCCCACACAGTGGTGAAAGGAGACGCAGGCGAGGAAGAGGAAAGCGGACCAGACGCCGCAGCGGCAACGACGCTCACGACGGTGAGACAAAAAAAGCAAGCCCGGTAGACCAGCAAAGGGGGCGGGTACAGGCAAGGACGGCGCAATGGAGGCGCTGCAGTTGGCAGTGGTGGCGGCGACGGTGGCGGCGGCAGCTTTCACAGGTAAGGGAGAGAACTGCGTGCTTGCTGTGGAGTGTGAAAAGCGACGGATGACGAATGAGAATGTGTGCGTCGGTTGCTCCGTCGTGTGCTGCGAGCGATGCCTCCTGTTGAGCAGCTTGATCAAAGCGACCTTGAAACGGTGTGTCCGTAGTTTCTGATGGATTGTGCCGGTGGGAAAAGGGAGTAAGGGGAGGGCTTGAATGCGGCATGGGCAAAGTGTGGAGAGCAAGAAGATGGAAGTCTTCGGCAATATGAGGCTGGGGTTCTATGCGGGCATGCCAAAGCCCACTTTCTTTTTGCATCCTAACTTTTCTCACATGACCGCTTTTCTCTATCCTATTCCTCATACAAAAGCGCTGAGTGCCACAAAAGCGAATGGCGCCGCCGGCACCATTTTCGCTCAAAGAGTGAGCCAGCAAGGACAGGAAGATGTCTTCGATCTCGACGGCCGCCACTCCTAAATCAACAGCGCTGCTGCACGACGTCATCGATATGGACGATACAACCTGTAGTAATAGTAGTAGCAGCAGCAGCAATAGTGGCAGTAATGTCGTTATTCGACTGGAGGGGGATGCTTGTTCTCGTGCCGATCAGAACGACGATGATAGCAACAGCAGTAGCGGGATCCCCAGGCGCTATGAAGGCCGGGCACGGAAAGCGACAAAGAGATGGGAACCTGAACCTGCCATCTACGCTGCCTTTGCCGCACAACGAAGAGCCGCCAAGAAGCTAAGCCTGATCCAACTCCGGAAAGAAAATAAAGAGGCAATTTTCCGCAAAAAGCAAGAGGCAAAAAAAAACAAGCCTCCAGGAGCAACACGGTTACCCTCCTCCCTCCCGCCTGAGCCCGTCGGACCCTTCCTCCTCCCCCTGCCCCCTCCGGACATGCCATTAGCAGATTTTTCTCTCCCCGCTGACCTTATCCATGAAGTCCAATCGGAGCCTCCACCCAAATATCGTCTGCTACGCCAAAATAACTACTCGGATCCCTCTCTCCGCCCCCGCGACGACGACGCCCCCCTCTGCTCTTGCCGGGCCGAGACCGGCGGCTGTGATCATAATTGTATGAACCGTCAACTGTTTATGGAGTGTCCGGTCGGGCGTTGTCCTACTTTGAAGGAGGGAGAGAGGTTCTGTGCGAACATGGTGATCCAAGAGAGAAAGTTTGCCGCGACTGAGGTCTTTTTGACACGGGAGCGAGGGTGGGCCTTACGGACCAAGGGGAGGGTAGGGAGGGGGGAGATGCTGATTGAGTATATGGGAGAAGTGGTGTCGATGGAGGAGGCCCAGAGAAGGATGAAGGGGATGACGTCGATCCATGATTACTACTTTGCAGCGTTGGAGGGAGATTTGATTTTGGATGCAGGACCGATGGGGAGTGAGGCGCGGTTTGCCAACCATAGTTGTGCACCGAATTGCGTTTTACAGAAGTGGAGAGCAGGAGGGCAACCCCATATTATTGTAGTGGCGGCGAGGGGGTTGGAGGCGGGGGAGGAAGTGACGTATGATTACCAGTTGGGCACAACTGTGGGGCTCTTCGGGCAGCAAGCATGTAGGTGTGGTGCGAAGAACTGTAGTGGGTTGATAGGGAGGAAGCCGCAAGAGGGCGGAGGAGGAATCGAAAGGTCAAGGGAGGAGTGGAGGGAACGAGCAGAGGCGTGTTTGGCCATGAGGGCGCCGGGTTTGGAGATGGTGGAGGGTTTGGTGGAGGAGGAGGCGGGGAGGGAGGGAAGAGGGGAGGAAGGGGGAGAAGCGTTGGAGCTACAGCTGTTGAAAGATAAGGCGGCGGCGGCACATGCATGGATAGAGCGGTGGAGATCATTGATGGGAAAGTGGCTCAAGGGGGGGGAAGAGGAAGAGGAAGAGAAGCCAGGGGAGAACGTGGAGGACAGGGCTTCTGAAGTAGATGGTGAGGGGGAAGAGAGAGAAAGAAGGCGAAGACGCAGGAGGAATGATAAAACGAACGCTTTACAAGTAGCAGCAGCAGAGAGCATGAAGCAGATAAAGAAGACAGGGAAGGCACTGGTCGAATACGACTCCCTCTTTAGGTTGGTGGCTGATATCCCTGGGAGCATCCGTTTTCAGGAAGCCACCCACGCGCGGCAGCTCCTCGCTAAGGCCAAGCAAGCCAGGGGCACAATGAAGAGCCTCTTCGAAACCTCCATAAAAGGATGGACCCCTCCCCTCCTCTCTTCGTCTACCTCTCGGGATCAGGAAACAGAGAATGCGGAGGAGGATTGTAAAGCTGCTGCTGCTGCTGCTGCTGCTGCTTCGGCGTCGTTGTCGCCACTCCAAGAGAAAGAGGTCAAGCCTCGGTCGCCTTCTTCTCCCACCTCGACGTCTGTCTCCAATACTCCTTCCTCCTACTCTTCATCCACCAACACCTATCCCTCCAACCAAGAGCATCCCCCCCCTCCCTCCCTCTCTTCCCAACAACCATCACCATCCGTGCCGTCTTCCTCCTCCTCAGCAGTGGCAACAGCAGTGACAGCAGTGACAGCAACAGCGACCGCTCCCTATGAGTATACCCCTCATTCCCTCACCATGCGGGATGCCCTTTCCCTCCTCCACCTTGCCGTGGACAGCCTGCCCGTCTGCCTGCCGGGGCTGGGCGAGCTGGTCAACTTCCTTTCCCAGGTCGACAGATGGGCCCATATGTCCTGCGTCTCGCTCGGATTCAAATTCAGCAAGCATGGCAACAAGGAGGAGGAGGAAGAAGAGGAACGGAAAAGGAAGGAGCAACAACGACAGCAGCGGAGGAAGAAGAAGAGGGCAGGGGGGGAAGGAGAGGTTGGCTTGTTGATGGAACAGCTGGGGAGGGCGTATGGAGGGAATGAGGAGCTTGGTGGGTGGGTGGGTGGGTGGGAGGGAGGGAAGTTTCGGTGGTTGGAATTATTGGAAGAGGGATTGGCGGATATGGTGGAGATGGTGATGGCCCGAGAGGAGAGTCAGGAGAAGAGGAGGAGGGAAGAGAAGGAGGAGAAGGAAAGGGAGGAGGAGAGAGCGAAGGAGGGAGCGGCGGTGGTGGTGGTGGAGAGCCAAGAGTATGATGAGACGTCACAGGAGAGACAGAGGGGAGGAGACCAGAAGGAGGGAGATCAATCAAGCACTTCTACCACCACCCGCAGCATCATCTCTACAACCACCGCACCTTCGACGTCTGCCGGCCGGCGCTCCATCCGTCCCTCCACCAAGCCCTCATCCACACAACACACGAAACGCAGCAAGAACGGCAGCAACAGCAACAGCAACAAAGACAGGGACGGAGTCATTGCCGCCGCTCGTGACTATGCCCGTGCCTCCTCCTCCTCCTCCTCTTCCTCTTCCTCAGGCGACGATTCCCTCCGTTGCTTCTGCCAGCTCCCCGAGAACGAATCTAAAATGCGGACTCTCGTCAACTGCGACGGCTGCCACGAGTGGTTCCATCCACATTGCGCGAATTTCGCAGTAAGCCAATGGCCTTCCATCCCCTCTCCCTCCCTCCCTACCTTACTCCCTTTCCCTCCACCTCTCCGGTCAAGAATTTACATGTTTGAAAGGCGGCCACGTCTGTACTACCTATCAGCATGAGACTCATGCTTCCCCCCCTCCCCTTCCTCTTTTTCCCCTCCCTCTTCCGTCAGGTAAAGGAGCTGAAGCACATGAAAGACGGTTACGTCTGTCCGATCTGTCGGCACGAGGAAGGTCTTCCCTCGGAGGTCGCAAGCGTGCCCTTGGCAGGTGCCGGATGGGGGGGAGGAAGGGGGGGAGGGAAGAGGAAGCCAAATGTGAGGGACATTGAGGAGTGTCTTCGTGGGGCGGGGGAGCTGGTTTTGTGTGGTTTTGATGCAGTGCCGTTTTTGAATTTCCTGAAGGAGAGATGTGGGAGGTGGAAGGGGAGGGCAAGGCGGGCATTGCGGTTGTTGCCGCAGGAGGGCATGGAGGAGGAGGGAGGGAAGGAGGGCGGGAAGGAGGGGGAAGAAGGAAGGGAGGGGGAGGAGGAGGTGGGATCCGAGGATGATTTAGCTGTAGAGATATTGGCGGAGGCGTTTCGGAGCAGGAGCAAGGGAGGGAGGAAGGGGTGGAAGATCGAGGGGAGGGTGATGTGGGTGATAGTTGGGCTGATGTGTGAGCATCGGGTATCAGAACTGACCGTGGACGAGGAGCTAGTGGAGGATTTAAAGCGATTTATTTGGAAGCTGGTAGCCCCTTTGTGCCTGCCTTCTGAGGAGGGAGAGAGAGAGGGAGGAAAGGACGGGGGGGGGGAAGAGGGCGAGGGGGAGGATGATGGGAAGATGAGTGGGAGGCACTGGAGAAACTTGAGGCGAGGGAGGAGGTTAGGGAGGAGGGTGAGTCTGGATCTGGTGTGTGGTGTGGTAGAGGAGGGGGAGAGGCTAGGATTGGCGCATACGGCATTGTATCATCGGTTGATAACAGTGCGGGACGAGTGCTTGGAGTGGCTGGAAGCGGTGGGCAGTGTGCCCTTTGCGACATTACGCCCTGCGGGGGCGGGGGCGGAGGAAGGGAGCGAACGAGCGAGCGAGGGGTGGTGGTGGGACATCAAGGAGGCACCGCCTGGAGATACCAAAATCGACGTGCAGGTTGAATGGGGGTACGCACGCGCACGGGCCGCAGTATTGAGGTTCAATAAAGGGAGAGAGGGAGGGAGGGAGGGAGAGAGGGTGCAATGGCTTGTGGACATGGTGCCGGGCGAGGAGCAGATGTGTTTGTGTCGAGGCCCGGAGGGTGGACGTATGGTGTGGTGTGAGGGTTGTGAAGAATGGTTCCATTATGAATGTGTCGGGTATATGCCTCCCGCAGCGATAAAGACGAAGGATGGGAAGAAGGGAAAAGGGAAGACGGAAGGGAAGAAGGGAAGGAAGGGGGAAAAGGTGGAGGAGGAGGATTATGTATGCATTGGTTGTAGTGAGGGAAGAGGGTTGCTTTATAAATATAGGTGGGAGACAGCGCTGATGAAACGTTTTAAGAGGGGAGGATGCATAGACAAGGTGCTTCGATATCGACTTAAGGGCAGTAGTAGTGATTGCAACAAGTGGGTGAAGCGCCCGGCGGAAGAAGGAGGGGGGGCAGGAGGAGCAAGAGAAGGAGGAGGAGGACGACGATATCAATGTTCCATTGCAGATGACCTCAAGAGAGTGAAATCCCTTCCGCTTCATTCCAAGCCTAACCGCGCCTTGCAGCAGTACCACCAGGAGGAGCAGCAGCACCAGCACCACCAGCAGCCGCAGAAGCATTACAAGCAGCAGCAGCAGCAGCAGCAGCAGCAACAACAACAACAACAACAACAACAACAACACCGCAATCAATATCAACAGCAGCAGCAGTGTTATCACCACCAACAGCACCAGCTGCCACCTTTTCCCATCCCCCTCATGCCCGCGTCCCTCGCAGACACCTTGCTCCACCAGCAGCAGCGCTGGCTTCCTCTTTCCTCCGCACCAGCATCAACAGATGCAGCAGCAGCAACCACCCCTCTCCCTCCCTCCTTCCCTTTTTCCTACACCAGTCAACCGCAGCAGCAGCAGTACCCTCCGTACTCATCTTCTTACACTGCTCCTACCAAGGACCAGTACCAGCACCAGCACCAGCAGGACCAGCACCAGCACCAGCACCAGCAGCACCAGCACCAGCACCAGCAGGACCAGCACCAGCACCAGCACCAGCAGCACCAGCACCAGCACCAGCAGGACCAG
>Ga0160420_100631_pt1 | contig 13144 bp, 23 predicted proteins | sample CelAP2metagpilot_FD_108197 | JGI IMG/M metagenome (GOLD analysis project Ga0160420, IMG submission 108197) | Phycosphere-associated microbial communities from algal ponds in Kailua-Kona, Hawaii, USA - Cellana AP2-5-5 metagenome pilot | ecosystem: Engineered > Artificial ecosystem > Aquaculture >... | reverse complement strand
GGGGGGGGAGGGGGAAGGGGAGGGGGGGGGGGGGGGGGGGGGGGGGGGGGGGGGGGGGGGGGGAGGAGGGGGGGGAGGGAGGGAGGGGTGTGAGGGGTGGGCATGCGGGCGAAAGTATTGGAAGGGATGGAAGGGATAGAAATGGGAACAGAAGGCACGGAGGGAGGGAGGGAGAGAGGGGGGGAGGGAGGGAGGGAAGGGCCTACCTTGACGTAATCCAACACATCCCACTCTTTGAGAGGTCCGTCGGCCTCGGCCACGAGGGTGGTCATTCCATGCTGCCCCGTGATCATGGAGCTGAGGGAGGGGGGGAGGGAGGGGGGGAGGGAGGGGCGGATAAGAAAGAGGAAGAATAATGGAAGAACGAGAGGAGGGAAAAGGGGAATTGGGGGCTCCTGCTGGTTGCTGCTTGTCACTGCGGCTACTACAACTACGGCTGCTGATGCTTCTCTCCCTCCTCTTTGGAGGCATCCACGCATGCACAGAAGAAAGACACTGCACACACGCCGCACACCAGGTCACGACGCGAGGGAGGGAGAAAGGGAGGGAGGGAGGGAGGGAAGGAGGGAGGGAAGGGTGGCACACGCACCGAGAGATGGTGAGCTTTCGACCCGTCATCGCGGCGAGGCAGCGGGCGAGCATCTCCTCCACTGGAGCGTCTGATTTGGCCACCAAATCCGCCGCGAAAGCCTTGAAATAGGGAACAACCTAAGGAGGGAGGGAGGGAGGGAGGGAGGGAGGGAGGGAGGGTGAGCTTCAACGGAGGACGACCAGTGAGGAGGGAGGGCAGGAGGGAGGGCACGGGGGAGGGCAAGAAGGAAGTGTAGGCACGGACCTCCTCATCAACGTTCTTGAGTTTCTCCGTCTGGACCAGGCAGAGGCCGGAGATGACGTCCTCGATGGACGGCATGCCTACCTTCTCGAACTTGATCTAGGGGGAGGGAGGGAGGGAGGGAGAGACGTACATTAATGTCGTTTTCGAGGCGGCGGAGTTTGAACCATTCGGGCTCCGAGTAGATGATGACTGAGGTACCCTCACGCCCGGCACTGAAGAAAGAGGGAGGGACGGAGGGAAGGAGTACGGGAGAGAGGGAAGGGAGGAAGGGTTAGTGACACCAAGGAGAGGGAACCACGGGGGGAAGGGAGGGAGGGATAGAGAGAGGGGGGGAGGGAGGGCTTGCTTACCGTCCAGTGCGGCCGGAGCGGTGGACATAGGAGTCCGAGTCATCACAAGGGCGGTACTGGATCACCAGATCCACCTCGCTGAGGAGGAAAGAAAGGGAGGGAGGGAGGGAGGGAGGGAAGAAGGGAGGATGAGAAACATCTGAAGAGGAAGAAAGGGAAGGAGGGAGGGAGGGAGGGAGGGAGGGAAGGGTGTACGTACGAGATATCAATACCACGGGCAGCGACGTCGGTGGCGATGAGGACTTTGAAAAAACCATCCCTGGGAGGGAGGAAAGAAGGGAGGGAAGGAGGAGGAGGAGGAGGAGGAGGAGGGAGGGGTGTGTGAGTCCATGAAGCATGTTACACACGCAGTGAAAAAGAAGAGAGGGAGGGAGGGAGGGAAGGAGGGAGGAAGGAGGGGCGTACGTACCTGAATTGTTTCAGGGTAATCTCCCGTTGGCGTTGAGTGATGTCACCGTGGAGGACGCGAGTGTTCTCCGCCGCATAGGGGGAGGAGGTCGAGAGCTCGTCGGCCTCGGATTTGGTCTGCGTGAAGACCATCACACGACCCCCGCAGGAGTGGGCCGCAATCACGTCCTCCAACACGTTTTTACGGGCAGAGTACGAGTCGGGTACCTTTGTGGGGGAGGGACGGGTGGAATGAATGGTGATGCTTCTTAATTTTTCATTTGCATTTCCTCCCATCCTTTTTGCTTCCTCCCTCCCTCCCTCCCTCCCCCCCTCCCTCCCTCCCTCTAGTCCTACCTTGACAGCGACGTGACGGATGGTGGTAGCGGCCCGATTGCCCCCACCAACGGCATCTGGAGGGGGAGGGAGGGAGCAGAGTGAGCGATTCAGGTGGTCGGTTGAGGAAGGCGAAAAGCGAAGGAGAGGGAGGGATGGAAAGAGGTTGAAAAAAAGGGAGAAGAAATGAGAGAAAGAATGAAAGGGAAGGAAGGAAGGAAGGAAGGACGGAGGGAGAGAGGAAGGAGGGGAGGGAGAGAGGGAGTACTTACCGACGTTGATCGGGTTCTTAAGGTATTTTCGCGCAATATCCTGGACCCAGGAAGGGGTGGTCGCTGAGAAGAGCAGCATCTACAGGGGAGGGAGGGAGGAGGGAGGGAGGGAGAGAGGGAGGGAGGGAGGGAGGGGACGAAATGAGACAGGTTTGGCTTTTCTAGATTTGACTTTTCTGGACAAAGGAAGGGAGAGAGGGAGGAAGGGAGGGAGGGAGGGAGGGAGGGAAGGCATATACATACCTGTGCCTGGGTCACATCGAAGTAAGAGAAGATTTTCTCAATGTCCTCAGCGAACCCCATCTTAAGCATTTCGTCCGCCTCGTCCAAGATGACGTGCCTGAAGGAGGGAGGGAGGGAGGGAGGGAGGGAATGCGAAAACCGCACGTACTTGATGTCCTTGAGCGATAGAGTCCCCCTATTCAGGTGGTCCATGATGCGCCCGGGCGTGCCGACGAGGACGTCAAAGCCGGACTCTAAATCCCGAATCTGACGTTCGTATGGCACGCCACCGTAGATGGTGCGAATCCACAGACCTGAGGAGGAGGGGAGGGAGAGAGGGAGGGAGAAGAGGGAGGAATGAGGATGAGGAGGAAGGAGGGCAGAGAGTGAGGAGGGAAGGGAGGAAGAGAGGAAGGGAGGGAGGGAGGGAGGACGCACCGAGGGGTCGACCGATGCGGGAGAGCTGATCATCGCATTGCTTAGCCAGCTCGCGCGTGGGCGCCAGAATAATTACCGAAGGAGCACTATGGGGATGGAAGGAGGGAGGGAGGTAGGGAGGGGAGGTTGAGGACACGAGCGTGGAATGTCGCATGGGGGCATGCATTACCCTTTCCTCCCTCCCTCCTTCCCTCCCTCCCTCCTTCCCTCTGTACCACGTACCGGCCACGCTCGTTCTTCCTCCCCTCAGCCTCAAGATTCTTGGCCACCACCTCACAGATAGGGAGCCCGAAGGCGAGCGTTTTGCCTGTGCCTGTGCGAGAGCGACCTAGAGGGAGGGAGGGAGGAAAGGAGGGAGGAAGGGAGGGAGCGAGGGAAGGATCAGTAAATTTTCTCTCACACCCCTCTACCACCATCCCCTCCCTACCCCTCGCCCTACTTCTCACCAATCATGTCGCGGCCGTCAAAGAGCGGATCGTATGTCTCACGTTGGATGGGCGTAAAATGCGTTATGTTCGCCTGGGCCAAGGCCTCCACCACCCCCGGCGAGACCCTCTTGTCCGCTACCAACATGTCATTCCCATCGTCATGCGTGGTCGTATCAAACGTCATCTCCTCCCCGAATGACTTGAAATCGTCCACTTGCGGTCCTCGCCCGCGCCCTCCCCCTCCTCCGTACGAGCCACGGCCCCTTCCACCCCCCCCCCCTCGGTATGAGTTGAGGGATGACGGACGCCCGCCCCGCTGCTGCTGCTGCTGCTGCTGCTGATAAGGTGATTGCCTTGCCGCGGCAGGCGCAGACGCAAAGGGACGGAGGAAGGCTGTCAGAGCACCGGCTCCGGTGCGGGAGGAATAGGAGAGGAGGGAGGAGGAGGAGATGGCGGCACGACGGAGGCCGAGCATGCTTCCTGTAAAGGCGTGAGTGGTCGAGGGAAGGAGGAGAAGGGACGAGGCGGCCGCGGCGCCTAAAACAAGGAGGGAAGAAGACAGACGGCGACTTCTTCTGCTGCTGCTGCTGCTGCTGCTGCTGCTGCTGCTGCTGCTGCTAGTGGGGTACGGTGGTTGCTGCTGGCTGGTGGGTAGTTCCATCTAGAGTGGGTAAGCACACGAGGCGGAGGCAGGCAATAGAAGAAGGGCAAAGACACAAAACGAAGAGTGGCGTGAAAAGCGACTCTTGATTTTGGTGGCTTGGCGCTACTCTACGTGCTGCGGCTGCTGCTGCGAGTGGATCAGGGGAAATGGGCTGGCAACCGTGTGGAGGCCTTGCTTGCTCTAGGCGGGGATCAAAAAAGAGCGGCTGGCGGCGGCGACGGAGGCTGCTGCTGGCTGCTACTTGTCTTAAACGTGCACTATGTGTGTGATGAGCGTGAGGGTGGGGGATGGGTGAATGTGTGTAGTGTATAGTGCATTGGCGCAAGGGTGCTTCAATCGCAGGGCCATCCACCCGACACCACGCACGCCCGAAGGGCAGGGCGCAGCGCTTCACAAGTAATGGTGGTTGGCTCGCAGGAGTTGGCTATGCAAAGCAGTGTACCAGCAGATGAATGGTGCCATGATCAGTACCGTGATGCTGTGCAAAATAGAATGGGCAAATGATCAGGCAAGGCTGCGGCATTGGTAAAGTGCTTTCATGGCCCACATACAAGACAGCATAAGTATCCGAGAGGCGAGCGGAGAGGCAGGAGGCTGTGATGCGGTAAGCGTGTGGCTGAGGGAAGAGGAGGTCGTCGAGAGCAGTAATTAGGCCAGCCACTCACAAATGCAGCGTCTGCCACATTGTCCCACACCATTATGTGGTGCAGTTCCCAAGAAATGGCCAGGTAAACAACATGCTGTTGCTCTTTGTTCGGCCAGTACGTTCGTTTCTGGTGGAGGAGGGGAAGAGCGTTCAGCAGGTCTTAATTTGATTTCGGCGCGAAGGACCGAGGACCTGGCGATACATTACTAACTACTATACGAGCTTGCAAAGATCTATATGTCGTGCCGTGCTGGGTCTGCCATGAATGATTTTGGGCACGATGACTGGACGAGGAGAAAGAGGGGTGATGGCAAGGCAGCTTGCCTCATAGTGATGCGTGGCTTGATATTTGTGCTGGGCAATGCCATGGACCACTCTTGTTTTCTTCAATGCTCGCCGTCTCGAATTTACTACTCTACCACTTCTTTGCTGTCTGATCCTACAGCTTGGTTGGGCAATATCGCCTCCTATTGATGCGCTCATTCCATCCCACATCAGACATACTGGCAGGCAGGGGAGGGGAGCACTGCGTCACTCCAAAACCCCTTCCTTCCATCCCCCGCTTCATCATGGAAGCTTCATGTGCTTCGGTCAGGCGCACGCCGACGTTGGCGTCTGGACAAAGAAGAGGAACAAAAAATACACCCGCCCTTGCATGTAATCCCTTCCTTTTCCTCCTCCTTCTCGTCGTTGCTGTGTTGTCGTGCTGCTGTTGCTGCGTCAATGCCTTTGTGGTCATCGTTCATTCCCCTTCCAAGGCCCTCGTGGGACCTGCGGAGAGACGCGCTAGGTAGGTTGGGCTTAAAACAGAAGGAAGGAGGACGGGAGGGACCGCGTGACATGCATGCATGCAGGGTGTGAATATGGCAGTGTATGAGAGTGTGTATATCTCTGAGGGTTGCCTTGAAAGACTAAACTTGGCGACCTCCCGTGCTCACAGACCCCTCCCTCCCTCCTTACCCCCCTCCCTCCCTCTCTTCCTTCCTTCCTCGCCTCCACTCTTTGGCCTCAAGCAGTCAATCGGCCAAGACTGTGGTGTGGATGGGCAAAGACTTCCGAAGCGCTGACTCGGGGAAACGCAAGATGAGGTGAGAGAGGGAGGAGGGCATGGGGGGGGAAAGATAAAGATTAAAAATACCTGATCACGAATTGATTTAAGTCAATTGATTTTTATGAGTATAGTTGGCAAAAACATCGACGAATATTTATTATTACCATCACAAGTACGACGGTTTTGATTGTCGAGATAAAGCCGTCGTCGGGAAACGAGATGACAGTTAGTATTGGTATGTCCAATGATGCTGTCAGTAACTTGATCACCCGGCGTTCTTCTAACCCTCCCTTCCTCCCTCCCTCCCTCCCCTTCCTCCTCATCCTCCCCTGCACCCTCGCCCCTTAGGAACATCCGTACGGGCGGCAGCACCAAGGCTGATTTCATGCGGCCCTTGGGTAAACTGATCGAAACCGGAGGCGGGTCGACGAGAAACAGGCAGACGTTAAAGCCGTTAAACCAGGTTTGTAACAGTCTTTCGTCACCTGGAAAGGAGATTTATCCAAGTTCAGTCCAGAAAAGAAGGCGCGAACAGATTTCTTCATCGTCATACTTGCCCTCCCTCTTTCCTTCCCTCTTTCCTTCCCTCCTTCCCTCCCTCCCTCCCTCCCTTCCCCCCCTCCCTCCTTCCCTTCCCCCCTCAGACGGAGGAACTGGCCATGGTGCGCGCGACGAAGAAGCTCAAGCAATGCGTTCAGGCACGGGAGGATCTCACGAGGGACTTAGGAAGGCCCCCGACGCTGGAGGAGTGGGCGGGTAAGTGTATTATATACAGATAGATAGATGGATAAATTAGGAAGACCGCCGACGCGGGAGGAACGGGTGGATGAGTGTGGGGTGTGGAGAGAAAGATAGATATACAGAGGGGGGGATAGAGGCGTGTAGAGAGGGAGGTAGATGTACAGAGGGGGGGAATGGAGGCGTGCAGAGAGGGAGGTAGTATAGATATATGGGGTGGGGTATGAAGCACAAGCGAGATAGAGAGAGACTCGACCGTTTCCTCCTTACTCTCGCTCCCTCCCTCCCTTCCTCCCTCCCTTCCTCCCTCCCTCCCTTGCGTGTCCTAGGCGCGTTCCACATGGGCCCCGACGACTTTGGCACCGGCATCAAGGTCCTCCATCGCGCGTCCCAAGTGTAAGCCAGCCCTCCCTCCCTCCCTCCCTCCCTCCCTCCCTCCGTCATGGCCTCCCTTCATTCCATCTCACTTCCCCTCCTCCCTCCATTCCTCCATTCCCCCAGCCTCGTCAACAGCAACAGTGCATTCATTGCCTCCATCGTCCAGAAATACTACTCCACGGGCGTCGATTCCGCCGACCTGTTCCAAGAGGGCGTGGCGGGATTCCTCAAGGCTGCACATCAATTCGACGAGGTACTTACGACCCTCTTTGCCCTTCTTGCCCTCCCTCCTTCCCTCCTGACCTCTCTCCTTGCCTCATTTCCTTCCATATTTTCACATGTTGTCACGGTCGTTTCTAACCTCCTTTTTTCCCACCCTTCCCTCCTTCCCTCCCTCCCTCCCTCCCTACTAAGTCACGCGACTGCCGTCTCCGCACGTTTGCCTACCGCACAGTCAATCAGAATGTCTTCTTTGCCGCCGGTAAGGAGGGAGGGAGGGAGGGAGGGAGGGATGGACGGAAGGAGGGGAAGAAGGGAGGATGACACCTCCAGCTTCAATATCGCTCATGCACTCTGTATTCCCCCTCCCTCCTTTCCTCCCTCCAACAGCGAAAGCCTCCACTTTCCTCTCTTCTCCCCAAGACGTGCTTCGGAATGTATTTAAAGTAAGTTTATCCTCCCTCCCTTCCTCCCTTCCTCCCTCCCTCTCTTCCTTCCGCCATGTCCTCTTGGGCTTTGTTTCCCTCCCTTGTTCCCTCCCTTCTCCCCTCCCTCCCTCCCTTCCTTCCTCCCTTCCTCCCTCCCTTTCTCCCTCCCTCCCTCCCTCCCTTGTGCTGTTCTTAGAGCACCCCCTCCCCTCCTCGCCTCCCTCCCTCCCTCCCTCCCTCTCATTTGTGTTCCTCATTCAATCCCCTCCATCCATCCCTCCCCCCCTTCCCTCCAGGTAAATCGTCTAAAGCGCCAATACGAGAGGGAGGGTGTGGAGAAGGAAGAAGAGGTGCTGGTTTTAATTGCCCAAGAACTAAAATGCAGTGTCAAAAAGGCGGCGCTGGTGCGTATGCCTGCCCCCTTTCCCTCCCTCTCTCTATCCCTCCCTCCCTCTATCCCTCCCGTCGTTCCCGCATGTGGATATGTACGGATTCTTTGGTAGTGATAGAGGCACATCGACCCTCCCCCTCTCCCTCCCTCCCTCCCTCCCTCAGATCGAACGTGCGGCCCGTCCGTTGGTGTACGCGGACTCGCTGGGGGAGTACGTCGACAACCATCGGTGAGGGAGGGAGGGAGGGAGGGAATTGAACAGGGAAGGATATTATTACATTGACGGCGTTAGTTGGCTAACTTGTCTACCTTTTTAATGTACCGCATTTGGATGTCAGCATTGGCTAATGTATTTTTGTAATTAACCTCATTCAGTTGTCGGCTGGCGTCGGAGGGAGAGATGGTTCCCACGCCTTTGGAGTACGTTTCCACCATGAGGTAGGAAGGGAGGGAGGGAGGAGGGAAGGGGGGAGGGGGGAGAAAAGAAAGGCCTGGACAAGCCTAGGGTCAGGTGGTTGATACTGATACACAACCCTACTTTTCTGAAACCGTCCCTCCCTCCCTCCCTCCCTTCCTCCCTCCAGGCTGCGCGGCTACATTGACGATGCCCTGCATGCCCTGGACCCGGTGGAGCGAGACATTCTACGGATGCTCAAAGGCCTTGATGACGGCATGAGACGTACCCCGGCCCAAGTCGCACGTCTCCTTGAGATTAAGACCAAAGAGGTGCGTATGACGCCGGTCCTCACCCTCCCTCCCTCCCTTCCTCCCTCCTTCCCTCGGAATGTAGACTCATTCCGTCCCTCCCTCCCTCCTTTCCTCCCTCCTTCCCTCCCTCCCTGCCTCCCCGCAGGTCCGTCAGATCGAGGCCTCCGCACTGGCTAAGCTACAACAGGCTCTCGCCCCCGACATGGAAGACGTGTTGTCCTGCGCCCGGGCCGCGGACGACCGAGACAGGCAGGGGCTCTACACTGCTCCTTTCCAAGGGCGGGACCCCGTGCGGTTCAGCTCTTACTAAACCTCCTCCTTTCCCACCCCCTTTCCTCGCTCCTCCCCTCCCGGCCTCGCAATGAAGGGGAGGGATGGTTTGTGTTTGTGTATATATAGAAGGTATAGGACAGGAGAGCGGGGAGGGAGAGACAATTGTGAGGCGGCGAGAGAGGGAGGATTTACATGACTACATGGGAGAAGAGATAGAGCGAATCATGAGAGTGAAGACATTAAAGTCCAAAGGAACGGAGGAGGAAGAGAAGAAGACAGAGGTGAAGGAGGAAGAGCGAGAAAAAGAGGACATAAGATCGAAATGTAGTGCCAGTGAATAAATAAATAGATCAAACACCATGCGCCCCCTAAGAAAAATGGAAACACAAACAACACGAAAAGAAAAAGAAAGAGGAAATGTAGGAGAGTAGTTGCTTTTTACGAAGCTACAAAATTCTTCCTCCTATCCCTTTCCCCTAACCTTTGGTGGTCACACTTGCTGGTGTTGGCATGGGCAACGGTATCTCGTCCAGACGATGCAGCGGGAATGTCCGCAAAAGGTTGGTTTATTTTAAGGACACATCTTATCAACTATTGAAAGCTTGGGCCTCCGTTTGTGCTTCTGGAATGGGACTGAATGCTGCTGCCGTAGCTGCTGCTGCTGCTGCTGAGCAGCAATGACGTGAAAAGGATGCCTCCCATCTCCTTGTCTTTCCTGACACCACCTCCCCATAAATCTCAACCAATACAGCACCCAGGCTTCCATCAAGTGGCGGTGGGTTGAAGAAACGCATTGATACTCGCTTGCGTGCTTGGTGCTATCGCATGGCAGGCCATACGTCTCCTTAGAGATGAGAGCAGCCTCCTACCAGAGTCACAAATGACAAAAAAGTCGGTCTGTCTCAAGTACAGGCGGTGGACTAAAAAGGTATTCGCGGCATCGTGAGGCATGCGGTCACGATGGCTTGCCTTATCATGGCGCGCTAAGGGAAACGGTGTGTTCTGGTAAAGGTATCGATTTGCCGCGGCAACGGCAGACACATCAGGGCAAGAAAGGAGCAAGGCTTATGCTGCTGCTGGAGCTGGTATTGTCGGAACCAGATGCTTGTCGAACGTGGACAGAATATTATCCCTTCTATTGCGCTTGTAACTGTGAAAGAGTGTGTGGTATATATATGTGTTATGAGATAAAGCAACTACGAGGAACATCGCCGCCCTAATTCCATCTTTATCCATGTTCCTGCTCCTTGTCTTTTGCCAACCTTCGTGCTCCAACCTGTACATACCCACACCCGCACCCGCGCACCAGATCACTAGAACACGAAGCTTGAAGGAAAACTTGCCAAAGTTACCCTTTACCTCGCTTCTCAGAGTAGGTTTCAGTCCTTCCATTAAGTGTCTCTCACCATCCTTCGTCATTCCCTCCCCTACGACAGCATAAGAGATCAACAACTGACGCCCCACTTTGACTTCTTTGTTAAGCCTTGGCCGACAATGGGAAACACCGTTCCTAGTGCTGCCTCGGCAGGGGCAGGCGGCGCTCCCCCTGATGCCCGGGTGTTTTTGCAAAACGAATTGAACAAGTTCATCATTCAGGTAACCCAAGCGGATAGGAAGATGAGGGAGAGGAGGGGGGGAGGGGAGGGAGGGGTGGAAGGGACAGTTGGATGAAAACAATTGCAGGCGTGAGTGCTATCTTGTACCATGCAGAGCGCTTAATGCCGTCCTCTTTAGCTGCCGTCATCACCAAAACACACACCTTCCTACCCTCCCTCCTTCCCTCCCTCCCTCATTCCTCCCTCGCTCCCTCCCCTACAGGAGCAGCTTTCCAACAGCAAATTTATGAAGACCTACCGCTGCAAGGTCGATGGTTTCCCGGTGGTGGTCAAGGTGTATGTGAAGCGAGACGCCGAAGAGGTAGGTTTTGAGGGAGGGAGGGAGGGAAGGAGGGAGGGAGGAAGGACATTTGTCTGTCCTCCTCCTTCTATGAATTCGCATGGATCGCCGCAGAGACCACCAAAACAATCCTTTCTCGCCCCTCCCCCCCCAATTTGTTCTGCATTTCTCTCTCATATCCCAGGACCTGTCCGCGCATGAAGCCCGCCTTGCCATGCTGAAACGGACGCTCTCCCCTCCCGAGTGCTTTCCCAACCTGTTGCCCTACGCCAAGTGGGTGGTGGCCTCCTCCCCTCCCTCCCTCCCGCCCTTCGTAAGTTCACTCTTTCTTTCCGTGTAAATACTTTCCTTCTTACTTTCCTTCTTACGTTACTTCTTCCCTATTGCCCTTCGTAAGTTCACACTTTCTTTCTGTGCGTACTCCCTCCCTCCTCCCCTTCCTCCTCCCCCCTCTCCTCATCCTCCCCCCTCTCCTCATCATCCTCCTCCTCCTTCTGCTGCTGCTGCTGCTGCTGCTGTGATACCGGCTGTTGCTGCCGATAAAGAGGGATGCGCTCTGACTCCTCCTTGTCCGCTCTTTTCACCTTCCCTCCCTCCCTCCCTCCTCCCCTTCCTCCTCCTCCTCCTCCTCCTCACCAACAACAGCAGCAACAGCCTTCCTCCCGACCCTCAATGCGAGGGGGCGGGGCCAACACTCCCGTCTTCCTCATCAGGCAGCACCTGGTTTCCAATCTCTACGACAGGTTCTCTTCCTCCCTCCATCCCTCCCTCCCTCCCTCCCTTTTTCCTTTTTTCATTCCACCTTCCTCCCTTCCTTCCCTCCCTCGTATTCAACATACTCAACACCACCCTACGCACCAACCTCCCCCCTCTCCCTCCCTCCCTCCCTCCCTCCCTCCCTCCCTCCCTCCCTCCAGGCTGAACACTCGCCCGTTCCTGTCGTCAGTGGAAAAAAGATGGATCACCTTCCAACTCCTCAAGGCCCTGGAGCAGGCACATGGGTAGGGAGGGAGGGAGGGAGGAAGGGAGGGAGGGACGGGAAGTGCAACATTGGGCAACACCATTAATTTCCCCACCCTCCCTCCCTCCCTCCCCCCTCCCCCCTAGCGCGGGCATTGTGCACGGCGACGTGAAGAGTGAAAACGTCCTCGTCACCTCGTGGAACTGGCTCCTGCTCGCGGACTTTGCTTCCTTCAAGGTACGCCCTCCCTTCCTCCCCTGGCTTCCTCCCTCCCGTCCATTGCTATCCTCTGTATCTTTTTCTTTTATTCCTGCGAGATTTCTCTTGTCTTGGCTTGTTTGAACGACACCAACAGACCGAACGGTGCCGCAGTCTGACTCCCTCCCTCCCTCCAGCCCTCCGTCCTCTCGGACGAGGAGATGAGCGACTACTACTACTTCTTCCACAGCGCCCAGAGGAGGAGGGGAGGCTTCACCCTGGCCCCTGAACGACTGGGGGGGGGGAAGGGGGAGGGAGGGAGGGAGGGAGGGGGAGGGAAAACTGCCTTGTTGGTGGGCCTGGAAGGAAGGGAGGGAGGGAAGGAGGGAGGGGAGGAGGAGCTGCGGCCAAGCATGGATATGTTCTCGCTGGGGTGTGTGCTGGGAGAGATGTATATGGACGGGGAGGGCCCGTTCGATCTTCCGGGTATGCTGGAGTATCGAGGTGAGGGAGGGAGGGAGGGAGGGAGGGAGGGAGGGAGGGAGGAAAGTAAATGAGTCACAGGAGGACGCACATATATATCTGCATCCATACATCCATCCATACATCCATACATACATCCATCCATTCATACATTCATGCATACATGTATACATGCATACATACATGCATACATACATACGTATCTCTCAGGCTGTTCCTCCGAGAGAGCTTTTCTGCTGGCCCGCACCAACAAGATCACCGATCCCATTCTTCAGGTACTTCCTCCTCCCCTCCCTCCATCCCTCTCTCCCTCCCTCCCTCCCTCCCTCCCTCCCTCCCCCCCTCCCTCCCTCTTCCTGTCATTTCAACACACTCATCCGTCCCCCCCTTCCTCCGTTCCTCCCTCCCTCTCTCCCGTAGGACGTGGTCTGTCGCTTGCTGGCCCGCGATCCACGGAGACGGAAATTGAGCGCACAGGCCGTCAGGGAGGAGGTAGGGAGGGAGGGAGGGAGGGAGGGAGGGAGCGATGGAGCGAGGAAGAAAGAGAGGGAGGAAAGGAGGGAGGGGACAACACATGCACGACTAATCTCAGACCGACTGTACTCTACCCTCCCTCCCTCTCTCCCTTCCTCGCAGCTGGAGGCCAAGGGGTGGTTCCCCCCGGCCTTTGCCTCCCTCCTCTTCCCCTTCCTCGCCGCCCTTCAAGCCCCTGATGTGACAGCGGACGATCGAGTCTACGCCGTCTGCGCCCGGTAACGACCCCTCCCTCTCCCCTCCCCCCCCTCCCCCTCCCCTTTCCCACCCCCTGCGCTCTCACTACGCCCCTTCTCATGCTCTCGCTC
>Ga0160420_100630_pt1 | contig 13169 bp, 15 predicted proteins | sample CelAP2metagpilot_FD_108197 | JGI IMG/M metagenome (GOLD analysis project Ga0160420, IMG submission 108197) | Phycosphere-associated microbial communities from algal ponds in Kailua-Kona, Hawaii, USA - Cellana AP2-5-5 metagenome pilot | ecosystem: Engineered > Artificial ecosystem > Aquaculture >... | reverse complement strand
GGGGGGGGGGGGGGGGGGGGGGGGGGGGGGGGGGGGGGGGGGGGGGGGGGGGGGGGGGGGGGGGGGGGGGGGGGGGGGGGGGGGGGGGTGCACCTGCAGGCCCATGACGGAGAGGTGGTGGTAGTACTGGTTCTCGACGCCCGTCTTGGCAACGAGCGTGGCTGCGAGGAAGAAGACGAGGCGATAGCCCGCTTGAAGGTCAAGGCCGCCTGGCGAGGGAAGGGGGGAGGAGGGAAGGGGGGAGGGAGGGAAGGAGAGGTGGGCGGGTAGTGAGTGAAGGAAAGGAAAAGGTGCAGGGAGGGAGGAAGGGAGGGAAGAAGAGAGGGAGGAAGGGAGAGAGGAAGGGAGGGAGGGAGGGAGGGAGGGAGGCCGCACCTCCCGTCTCGAGCAGGCGCAGCAAGCGGGCAATCAGAAGGGGGGGCATAAACTGAATGCAGCTCACGCCCATCCGAAGCACGCCGGTCGTGAGAAGCGGCCCGCGAAATAGGGTGAGGAAAGTGCGGATGAGGGGCGCATGGGCCCAAGTGGTACGGCGAGAGGTCTCCTCGTCCGAAGCCGTGATGGGAGGCACGCCTCTGCGGAGGAAGGGAGGAAGGGAGGGAGGGAGGAAGTGGTTGAGATGATGTGGTGTCCCTCCCTTCCTCCCTCCATCTCTCCCTCCCTCCCTCCCTGCCTGCCTGTGTACCTGGCCGTGGCCTTGGCGGCTTCTTGGGCATAGGCCGCCTGGAAATCTCGAGAGAGCGTCGCCATGCGGTCCTGAGGGAGGGAGGGAGGGAGGCAGGCAGGGAGAGCAAGTTTGAGCGCCCAGGCTTAACAACAAGACATGAGATACGGTACCTATGCGCTTTCCCCTTTCCTTCACCTCCATCCTCCCTTATTTTCTCCCTCACCTCCTCCGCCACGTGCCAGAGATCCCCCATCTCTAACGGCTGGTCGTTACCGCGGGCCATCAACGGGTCCACCCACCTGGGCGGAATAAGGAGGGATGGAGGGAGGGAAGGAAGTTTAGAATGCTATGTGCCAAAAGAAGCCCTACCCCACTACCCTATTTAGATTAGATTATCCCCCTGCTTCCTCTCCCATCCCCTCTCCCTCATTCCCTCCCTCCCTCCCTCCCTCCCTCCCTCCCTCCCCCCCTCTCCACTCACCCGAACGAGAGGGTGCTCCATAAACTCCCATTCCGTCCCATGGGCAGCAACCCAAAATTAATCCGCGGCTGTGTCTTACCAAAGGCCTTGCTCGCCTCCTTTGTCTCTTCTTCCTCATCCTCCTCCTCACCATCGGTCATGAGCATGGAATGGTGAGAATTGGCGGAGGTGCCCGCAGAGGGAGGGGAAGAGGACGACAAGGAGGGATTTGGCCTGTGGTGGTGGCGTTGGTAAAGAGAGAAGACTGAGCATAATTATTATCGCGGTAAATCTTGTCAATCATCATCCCCCCATCCTCTCCCCACACTGCCTACTCCTTCTTTTCCTTTCCTCTCCTCTCGCACGCACCGCACAGTCGTGGGACCCAACACAGTCTGAGCTGCCGCCGCTGCTTGCTGTGCTCCCCCTCCTCTTAATGACAGCAAGGACGTCACAAGGCGAGAGAGCGCCTCTTCCTTGTCAGAGGGGGAGGAAGGAAGGAAGGAAGAGGAGGAGGAGGAGGAGAGGGAGAGGGAGAAGCGGAAGCGCGGGTCGCGAAGAGCGGCGGTCCGGACATTGAGTTGCCGTCGCTTACCAGAGGAAGAAGAGGGGGAGGAATGGGAAGTACAAGAGGTAGAGGTAGAGGAGGAGGGTAAAGAAGGCGAAGCACAGAGCGTGGCAATGAAGCCCTGTATGCCAGGTTGATGCCGCGGGTGGTGAAGAGTAGGAAGAGCAGCGCAAGAGGAGACTGCCAAAAGGAGGGCTACAAGGAGAACAGTAGGATAGAGACCCGATGGTGGCATACTTTTCAAGGGGATTGGAGGGATGAGATGAGGAGTGAGGCTCTGATGATGCAATGAGGGCGAGTCGAGGGTTGAAGGAAGGGAGAGAGGGGAGGGAGGAAGGGGAGAGCGAGCCATGGAGAGGGAACTCAAACGTACATTGCCCCTCGCCCCGTGGCGTTACTCGTGCTCTGTAATGGCGATTGCGGATGTGGCTAATGCTTCAAGGACGAACGAGCTGGTCTAGAATGAAGGAGGGAAAGGGGGGAGGGAGGAGGTGCGTGTGCTTTGCAGTCAGTTAAGATGATGAGGGCGCGGAGTCAGGCATTTGCCACAGGCAAAAGATTAAAAAGCAGCAAGGGGGGTAACATCATGCCGGCCAGCACAATGTTATTGTTATCGACGCCATCCCTGTCTTCCTAGAGCTATGTATGCATCACATAAGGCGACCACAGCGCGGGCAAGGAGTGAGCTGGCTTTAGATATCGCTACGTCACGCGCTTGAAAGCAGGCAAGGAAGTATGAGGAAAGAAAGGAAGACTCATACACGCACGAGGTTTTACTTTTTGCTTTGTCGCGTCGATTGTGTGTAAATTACCCAAAAATTATCTCTCAAACTCTCGATAGAGGATGGAAAAGAGTTTATCAATAAAGCTTCCCCACTCCTCTCCTCGTTTGCTCCTCCCCCCTCCTCAACAGGCCCCGTTTCCTCTCCTACTGCTGTTTGATTGACTTTTTCGCCCTGTCTCTCTTAGAAAGCATATCATCTGTGATGATCGTTATTTCTTGTCATCGGCTATAAAGAGATGCTTTTGAATGACAATCATCAGATTTTCTTCTGGAAGGCGTTCAAACGTTTCGGGAGTAGCGAAGGAAAGCAGTAAGACCCCTACCGACGAACCCGGTTCGACAGGCACCACCCCCGCCTCCTTCTCCACCTTTACCACCGCCTTCGCCCCCAGGGATGACTTTTCGATGCTGCTATGCCCGTGGGACGACGAGCCACACGGTGCCGGGAGCTACCCCGTCATGCGGGGCGGGCTTATTTTGGTGCTCAAAATATGATAGAAGAAGATGTCACCATGCCGGTGGCAAGGCTCGTGATGGTGATTAAACCCCAAAAAAGTAAAAAGAGCAAGAAACTTACATAACTTTCTGTATAGTCCGTCAGACTTGGTTGCAAGGAAGTTACAAAATCGAAGCCTTGTAGATAATCAAGTGATGTCCATCTATTTTTTTTTATTTTCTTCAATCTAGAGCGCCCTCCATTTCCTGCAAGTAAGCGGCGAAAAGGCATGGTTCAATGCATCTCATGTTATCCTTCTCCATCCGGCAATGTAGGCAACACGATATTCATGGTAACGATGCTTGCTGCCCAGCGGAAAACGCACTGAATTGCCCTCCTTCACCCGAATCGTCGATCTCAATGGTATTCAGATATTCCAAGCAGTCCTCTTCTTCTCCTTCTTCCTTCCTCACCTCTACCTTTCTTTCGCTCAAAGCGATCGTTGGTACGGTGTCCTCTTCTTTCGAAACTTCAGCATCCTTTATTGACCGACTTCGGCCTACCGTTCCTTCTTTTTCCACTCCTCCCCCAACGCGTGCTTTAGTTTAGTCGTCCGGTGTCTATATCCGCATTTATGTCCGCACTGCACTTACTCTCCCGCCCCTGCGTCTCATGCACTACAAAGACCCTAAAATAGACGATAATTTCCATAACCTTCAATTTCGAATCCTCCACGTGTATTGTTGATGTGTCCGATAATTTAAATGTATAAGTTAAAAGGAAGAGAAGCCGGGTCAAGAAGAAGGTACTTGGGGGAGTTATTGTTGCCCGCTTCACGCTTGATTATGCGCGCGCTAATGGCTCGCAAATTACGCCGGAGGACAATGGCTGCCTTGGCTGTTTTTAAGTTCTCCGTGTCGGACAGGTAAATGTTCGTCAGTCGACTGGGCTTTTGCAGCAAAGGATAAAAGGCGAAGGCAAGGCCCTGAGTACCAATGAAAAAGGAAAGAGGGTTTCCAATCGACAGCGTCGTCAAATCGGGTGTGAAGTGGTCCGTAGAGGTGACCTGGGCGGGTGAAAAGCCTGCCCCAGATATGTAGTCTTGCTGAACCTGATCATCTGTAAGCGTACCCTTGCTGGCCGGAAGAAGGTCCAAAATTTTGCCCGGATGGGACGGGTAGACTAAGTCAAAGTTCAAAATTCGGAACGAATTAAGCGCATGGTGCCCCACCCCCGTAATCCACAAAATTTGAGCGAGCAGGGCGCTTACATCCTGCAGGCTCGTCACATCGTCTCCGGAAGGAAACCCATTTAGGTACGCAATTGAATTGGATGAGTTTGTCAATGCAGCAAGAAAGCCTTGTAGTTCTGGGTCGTTTGTCACAGAATTCGACTTCCTGTAAGATCCAGCCAGGTACTTATTCGCATACTTGTACAAAGCGTCATAAAGTGCAGCTCCATCATCCCGGTAAAGGAAACCCGGAATGTCTGCCACCCCGCGCGCCTTCAAATTCTCTTGCAAGTTTGTGAGACGCCAATCAAATTGCTGCATGAAGTAAGGAAACAATAAGCTCTTGATCGAGGAGCCACTGATGGAAAGATAGGTATCGAATGAGCCATCTGTTCTCAGCAGCTGCGCCACCCCCGCAAAAATGATTCCAAAGTTTTCGGCCGAAGCGTGTTGGATAGGCTGAAAAAGGGGATGCTCGCTGGCAAAGTGCTTTTGCGCCGCAATGGCAACGTTGCTGATTGCAGTATGTAAGACAAAGTGGTAAATAGCATTTACGTCCCGGTCGAGACAATTAAAGACCGCCTTGGCCAAGAACCAGTCGGCATGAGGATCTTTAGGCGACACCACGTAGTTTTGCTGGACATTGTATTTGATGGCGAGTGGCATGAGGATAGGACCATTCTTGAAAGTACGTGCATTCCTTTTAGGGGCGCCATTTCGTTTCGCCTTAACAGGCCCGTTCAAGAAAAATACCGCTGTGGGTGCCTCCAAGAAGGAGTTGGGGGACGCTTCCAAGAGACCCTTTTCGTACAGCGGATAAAAATCAACAATGAAGACGCGACCTTGCGCCACAAGCTTGGCAAGCGGGATGCCGCCGGTGATTAAATCGTATCCCGTCACATCAGCTTGAGAGAAGGGTATGTCTCCCAGACTGTTGACACGGGTGATAAAAGCAGGCGAGGAGGTGATGCGCTCGCGGGCAAAGGCGTAGTCAGAGTCGTAAAAGGTGTAGGCCGCCGGCTGATACTCGGGCGCTAGAGCGCCGTACAAGGGCAGGTAGCTGTCCAGGTGCTCGAGGCAATCACCTGTCCCGTTAATAGAGAAACAGGCCGCTCCTATTGGTGTCGCCAATACATTGGTTCCCGTTTCGACCGATACGCCAAGTTGTCCTGTAACAGTAGCTCCCTGCGAAGCCAAGGCTGTGTCCCCCAAGAAACCCGCTGGTGCAGCCATCGTTAAGTTAGCCAGCTCCGGATCGATGGAGCCGTAGGATGTGAACTCCCAAAAGGGTGCCCGATAGCTGAGCCGGAGCGAACGCCCGGCCGGATCAGGATCGTCTTGCGGGATGGAGAGGAAACCATTTTTTTCTTCATCCCTGAGAGTCACGAGTGTCTCGCGCAGGGCACGAGCTTGAGCTTTGTTCTTGGTAGGATAACTTTTGGTAGAGCTTGTGGGGATGCCGCGGGCAGTGAGTAGCGTCGTTCCCACCAGGGTGAACAAGACGGAAAATGACACACGCATGGCGTAACTGTAATTAGTAAAAGGGCGAGCAAATTTGTGCGTTAGGATTGAGAAGAATACAATGTACATGACTTTTTTTCGGGTGCATTGTTAGGTGCGGGATGAGCAGCCATGTACAAGAGAGACTACTCTCGTGTCTACCATCCGTGATATCAGGTAGACTGAGGAGCTCTTGGCCACCAACAAGCAACATGTGGTGCAGGGGCAGATCAAAGGCATCATCCCGTGCCCATACGCCTTTATCAAGTCCTCAGGTGGGGATCATGGACAGAGTAGTGAAAAATTCAAATCAATGGAAAGTGACAATATGCCAGTATATAGTCATGCCCGCGTCTATTTTATGTGGGCTCAGAACTTCACAGCAATTACAACAGTCATGCCCAATGGATCGTGAGAGAGCCAGACACCAAAGAATGCTGCAGTAACCGCAACCCCAATCCTAGCGAAGGAGGCGAGGTGTGAAGTTGTAAAGTTCATGTCGAGGACGAAAGGAACCAAGAACAAGAGAGGGATAGGAGAGGGACGAGAAGGACAAGGGGGTGCACGGGGGAACGACGAAGGAGGATAATGAATCGCAGACATGATAACTAACAGCGTGATGCGTGAACGAGAAAGCCTCCATTTCGTGAAGTGTTGGTAATGAAACTAAGAAAAAGATTTAAATATCGATAACTGCCCATTCTGCCAACCGTTTCACAAGTGCGCTGCGCGTCTTCTTTCGTCCTCATCGCCGTTCCCGATATGGGCTCATACACCACTTCCCCACCCATGCCACGAACAGACAGGCCTAAATCAATTTGTTTTCACTCCCACGTCCAAGCCAAGTGTCTATATCTGCCTCCCACTACTGTCCACAGGTACGCGACTTCTCGTACCGTACCCTGCACACCACAATCTCCTCCTCCCATCATCGCTGGCAGGGTCGCGTGGCGTGAGCATGTCTGAGCCCCATGCGTGTTAGTCAATCTTAGCAGTATCTCTGCCTTATTAAACATACCTTCAAAAGTGTGCCCTTCCCGTCGATTGATGCCCACTATCCACCTTTCAACATCGCATGCCCATATACATCATCGGGCCATCCCTCCCTCCAGTCCTTTAGGCCGACCTTAAAGTATGAGGGCAAGGCACCGCATAGAGCTTCATCCGCCATTTTTTCATTGCTCCAAAATTCATTCTCGTTTGTTCCTGCTGGCCAAATACGCAGGCAGGATACCGTCTGCCATTTCATACATCCGTCTCTCCGTGAATACTCCACCGCTCCTTCTTTCCCTCCCTCCCTTTTCATCTGATCGACAAGGCACCAATACCGTTCTCTCTCCTCTTTATCTCCTATCCTCGAGTTTGTCCACATATTCATCCAAATTTGCCCCCTTCTGGTCTCTGACAAATAGTATTGCGGACGAAGGCTCAAACTCTACGCCACTAGGCATGATGACGTTTTCAGCCACAGCATGTAGTCATGCTCATGCCCGATTCTCATCCCAACGCCGTCAATTTGCTCTGAATATTTTCTCCTACGAAGGTCAACAAAAACAACATCCCCTCTTCCTTATTTTCATGATCACCCATCGAACGATGCTCATTAAAATTTTGTCGCCCTCTCCTCCTCTCCCCTTCCTTTCCAGCAGGATGGCTCGAGATGAGGATGACAAGCGACCCCGTGGCGCTCGAGCCATCATCTCTTGGTGCATGGCCTCTTCTTGGAGACGGGCTTTATTGGGTTGTACACTGGGGATATTTGCAATGGTCTGGTTTGTGACCCACCTGGCAAGCAACATGGACGGGGGCAGTAGCGGAAGCAGCATGCTGAGTACGTCCACAATCACCAACAGCAGAGACAAGAATGCCAACTTTACCCCTTTCACGGCTTCATCTTTACCCCCTCACATCGAGGGCAATACCATCATGGCGGAGATGCCCTCAGTCGCTGCTATCCCTCTAAAGAGCGTGAAGAGCGAAGATGACGTCTCTACCCTCGAGCACGCCTCCCCTTTGCTCCGCACCACGAAAGAGGGGGGAGACACCCCCCAGCTACCATTTGTATCTGCGAAAAAAAATAATAATGAAGGTGAAAGTCTCGGGAACAACGCCGTCATCACGACCATCACATCCATCGACAGCGGCGGCATCAGCAAGGGCAACGAGGACAACGGTGACACGGACTCCACTCTTGCGGACATTGAGAAGAAAGACAATGCGACCTCTGAGACCGTAACCACTACTGCTAGCATGGCTGAGGCTGCTACAACAGCTTTCCCCCTCGTCTGTCCCTATTACGACGACATACCTAGCCCGTTTCCCGCCTCTTTTTGGTACGTCAAGAACCCCAAGACAGCCAGCAGCACACTTGGCGGCGTCTTCCGCAGTGTAGCAGCCCACCACGGCGTGGAAATGCTCAACTCGGACGAAATACACATGGACTTACCCCAGCTTAAGCGTACCATCGCCGAGGTGCTGGCGGCCTTCGGCAGTGCCGTGGCTCCCGATCCGCCTCTCGGGCTGGCCAACCACATGCCATTCGATATTAGTGCCCGCGACATTTTCAGAAAGACTGCGCCTGTGATGCTGTTTACCTCGGTTCGTGAGCCTGTTGCTCAATTTCATTCGCACTTCGTGGAGGTTTGCAAACAAGGGAAGAAGAGAAGAGAAAGTAGTAAATGTTTTGGCCCGGCGGTACAGGAGCGGACGGCGATGGCGAATGCCATGGAACCCGACGCTCAGTTTGCCTATATTCGCGGGGACGCATCTGATGCCGAGTCTGCTGCGGCACAGTATGATTTTGTGTTTCTGCGGGAGCGCCTGGAGGAATCGTTGGTGGCCTTTATGATCGTGTACGGCCTGGACTTTGCCGACATTGCACATGTTGCCGCCAAGGTGCGCACGGAATTATACCCTGGGCCGAGAGAGCTGCCCGAAGAATTGAATGAACTGATTCGCACCAAGACAACCGAGGACGCTAAGCTTTGGGCCAAGGCAAACGTGATGCTGGATGAGAAAATTACTGCCATAAATGGCCACTGTGGTGGTAAGGCGTACTTTTCGTCAATGCTAACAGTTTTTCGGAAATTGCAAAAAGTGGTGATGCAGGAATGCACAGATTTTCGTGGTTGGTACAAGAAGCATGGTTTTTCGACCGTGCTCCGGTATTGGGGCGACAATGGCCAGGCACCCCGATGTCGAGACTTTGTGGTACGCCGTGAGATGCGTGCTTGGCAAAAGCATCATGTGACGGAAATGCTCAGGGCCGCGATGGCTAAATCAAGAGGAGGAAATACAGCGCCGATCTTGGAATCAAAAGGACCAGCAGTAAATGGCTGGGGTCTACCAAAAGATGCATGATTGCCTTGACGATTTCGATGAAATTAGAAAAAGGAAGGCAGTACGCAGGACAGTATGATAGCGTTTGTATATATTTATTTTAAATGTGGCGCGATTGGTACTCTTTCTCCATTTGATTGGAAAGTGAAGTGTACAGATTTAAACTTTAATAGAACCTCCAGATTCTTCAATTTTTTCCGAGGAGGATTCACGGGGTCATCAAAACGGCTTCTCCAAGGCAGATAACCGTGCGTTGGCCGGTCGTGGGGGCTTCAAGCGAATAAAAGACTATGGTCTGGCATGTATATGACCATAGCCTACCAGGTGACCCATGCTGATAACTATAAAGCATTACCGCCAAGATTATAAATTTGTTGTCATAACATAAGCATCAAAGTAAGCCCGCCCCGCCTGACGGGGAAGCTGCCGGCATCAGTCCCACTCGTTGGCGCGGGACGACCGGCAGCCAAAAGAACGGCTTGCTCAGAGCGGGATGGCGTCACCGTCCCGCACCGACGAGTGGGACTGATGCCGGCAGCTTCCCCGTCAGGCGGGGTGGGCTTAATTTGATGCTCATGTTATGACAACAAATTTACAATCTTGGCGGTAATGCTTTATAGTGGTCAGCATGACGAGAGTGGGCACCATTTCCATTCTGCGTTAGATAAGAAAGTGACAGTGTGATTAGATCTGCTTACGCTATACATGGTACAAGCAGCAGTGTTATTAGGTGTCATGCGATATGGTCTTAACAAAACAAATTGGATAAAATACAAGATGCAACAGAATAATTGTAGGTACTTTGTTCTCTTCATTTCAGGGTTCAGGCATAAACCTTTTTCAGTTAATCGTATTTTTTTTTAAATGTGCTTCGTGTAAATGACCTCGCCTCCCTACCTCTGTTTTAGGCACTACTTTATCAAATTAAAACATACGACTTTCATTTTTTGTAACCACATTGTAAGGGTGACGCGAGGGATGACAGAACTTCACATATATCTGCTATCATCCTTGGACTTGGCAGCGCGCCCTCTCCCTCCGCTTCCCCTATTATCTCCTCTATCTCCTCTACTTTCTTCTTCCTTTCCGCTTCCCATACCAACTTTCCATCGATAGGGAAAGCGGAGAGGGAGAGGGTAGAAAAAACGGACATTTGTCCGTATTTTCTACGAAATTGTATCTCGGATCTTCTCCATGTCTCAGGTACATTCTCATTGATATACGCAGCCGCATCTTTCCAGAATCCGTCTGGGGCTTTTTCTCTTGGCCATACGATCACGGACCGAGCAGTTACATATTCAACCAGAAGTTGGACCTGTGGAGGAAAGAGGGAGGGAAGTATGAGTGTGTGAGATAGAATGGAACAAAACAATTATTTAGATCAGAAATACCTCTTCCGGTGTCCACCATGATTAAATCCCTATATACAAGTGAGAGATAATCACTTGAGTTCACAGTGCACCACACATTGGACATTCGATGACTTCAAAAATGGCCTGCACGACTGATATTACGATAGTCGTCGATAGTCATGTTGATAAATCGTAATCGCAGTCGTAGTCGTGTATGATTCCCACCGCGGACGACTATGACGACTAGTAGTCGTGCATGTTTTCGATATTGCCCCCGGTAGTCAATGCCATGTGCGTATCGAGCACATTGCCGACATACGCATTGGACGACAAAAACAGGGGCCGACTACTATTAGTCGTGCATCGTGACGGAGGAGGGAGAGGGCCGAGGAGATGAAGGGCGAGGAGGCGGATGGGGTGATCGGCAGCCATTGGGACTTCTTTCAAAGCCCCTTTTGCTGCGAAGGTCAATGTCGTCCGATAAAACGTAGTCGTTGCATCCACAAGCTTCATGGGTGATGTAATTGACTTGTGCAAGCACTACCAATGTGAGGGTTAGGGTAAGGGGTCCCGAAGGTTTCCTTGAAAATACTTATACTGAGTCCCTGGCACAATTTATAAAGAAAAGCCTTCAGAACCCCACGGGTCTCCTTGTACACCATGTCAGATTTAAAATTACCACTCCGCGGCGGGCCAATCTACGGGTAGCTGCCTTCAATATGCCGTGAATTCGTCCCAAAAGATTCATCTGTGCGTGAAGAAATCATCGTGCAAGGGCATTTCGACGTCTGATTATGGAGTGCGACTGTCGGGATCAGGGCGCTAAGTATTTCCGAGTAAGATTTCTACCCGCTGGCCAGACTCAGACTTTCTATACTGTACTGACGCAGTGTTTGGAGAAATACAATGCTGCTCAATGTGGACAGTAAAATTTCTTTTAAGTCACGATCATGCACGACCCCCCTGATCCAGACCTTCACAGTCCGTAAGAGGACATGAAATTTCATCCTTGCACACCATCTCCACACTTTCTATGCCCAAGATGAAGTCCTCGTCAGAAAGTCTTAAAGGAATTGGGGGTGCTGTCGACGTCCAAAATTTGACAAACCATACAGATCACACGATATGATACTTATGAATATAATGCCATTAACATTTACCGTTTTATGTGTTCCGCACATTTCCTTTGGTCAGAGGTTCTCGTTCCTTTACGAGTTTGCGAGTATTCCCAGCGCACAAGGGCCTAGGGCGAGAGCCCGGACGCATCGTCACAACCATCTAAAGCGTGCGCAATCAGGACTCAGGGTTAACGTAATTTAGTACTTGGTCAACTCTTACAGTATTGCCCCTGAAAGCGCACATTAAGATCGACCATCAGGCATCCAAGGACCTCGCGGGTCAAAGAACCCCGCCATCTTTATAGCGCACCACTTTCCGAACGAGCGGCGATTTTGCAGAGGTGCAACAACACTGAGACTTGTTCTGGCCACATTCACGACTCAGACACTGCCCACATTCTCTCATCTGCACCTCTGACACCTTTCCCCTTAATGGTCCCCCCAACACACCGTACAGTCACTGTCAACGTACTCATCCAGCCCGCATTCGCCTTCATCTCCCCATCCCCCCTCCAACAACTGCAATATCCTTGCAACTCCAAGCATGGCTCCAGCTTCCGCATCTACCCCCACTGATGCCCCTGCTGCTGCATTTCTTGCCTTTCCGCGTCTGACCTCCGACCTGATTTTTGACCTAGCGGGCTTTCTGGATGGTGCTACATTGGTTTACTTCGCTTCGACGAGCAAGGCGTTGTGCTCGCTTCTTCTGCCTCCTCCTTCCGCATCGAATTCCTACTCTCTTTCCTCTCTCCTTCAGACTGTCTCTCCACCGTCAACGTCATCGGCCGCTCGAGTGGCCCTGTGGTACGATCTTCTGGGCCGTGACAGCAACGGGGCCAAGCTCCTTCGCCGCCACAAGCATGCTGCTCATACCCTCCCGAAGGGCCTTGCGACTGGCCTTCCGCTCCCATCCCCTCCTGAACTCTACGCGACTGCCCACCGGCTCCGCTGTCTTGGCACTGGTTCCCGGGTGGCTTGGCTACCGCTGCCTCGTGCTGTCAACCGCCAGGATGGCCCGCCGCCCATGGAGGGTCACACGGCCTGCCTTCTCGATGATAGGTGGATGGTGATGATTGGCGGCTTCACCAGCTTCGGCGTGCGGAACGACGTGTTTGTACTCGACACCTGGGCACCCTTCGACAATCCTCACCCGAAATGGACTCGCTTTCCTTCTCCCTCAGTTGTGGCTCGGCCCTTTCACCAAGACCACGGGCAGTATTACCAGCACCAGCAGCTGGAGGAGCAGCAGCAGTTCCAGCACCAACTGCCAGTCTACGGCCACATGTGCTGCGCGCTCAGTAGGAGGCACGTGGCGGTGTTCGGAGGTGTGACCATGGGGGGCTACCAGGGTGATGTCAACGACTTTTACATCCTCGAGCTGGACTTTTGCGAAGAGGGAGAAACGGTGGGTGGGAGCAGCAGCTACAGCAGCAGCCGCACGACAATCTGTCGTGGCGTGCATCTCCTGCGTCCGTCCCTCCTCCTGGGTCAGCCATTGACCTCTCGTGCGTATGGAAGTATGACTCTCCTTTCCTCCATCCCGCCTTCTAAATGCTCCTCCTCCTCCTCCTCCTCCTCCTCCCCCTCCTCCCCCCCCCCCCCCCCTCCTTCCTTCCTTCTCCCTACTCTTTCTGAAACAACCCCACAAGCTGTTGCTTCTTTTTCTCCCCCCACTCCTTCCAGTCCACCACCGCCATAAACGCTCTAAGCACCT
>Ga0160420_100629_pt1 | contig 13202 bp, 17 predicted proteins | sample CelAP2metagpilot_FD_108197 | JGI IMG/M metagenome (GOLD analysis project Ga0160420, IMG submission 108197) | Phycosphere-associated microbial communities from algal ponds in Kailua-Kona, Hawaii, USA - Cellana AP2-5-5 metagenome pilot | ecosystem: Engineered > Artificial ecosystem > Aquaculture >... | reverse complement strand
CTTGATCTTCGCCCCTGCCGATTTCATCTCCGCCGCTCGCTCGCCCTCCACACGCTTGATCTCCCCTTTTACACGTTCGATCTCCGCCGCTCGCTCGCCCTCCACACGCTTGATCTCCCGCTGGTCGATGTGATGGACGGCCATGGCGGTTAGGCTAGCGACTCCTAGCACCCCACTAACGACTTGTACACCAATTGCATAATCCTTCGTGGACGTCCCTCCACTGCCCGTACCTGTCTCCGGTTGAAGTGTCCAGAGAAATCCCTGCGGCCCGGGGCCCTTCCCTGTTGGCGTGTATGGATGTGCTTGTGCGTCAATACCTTGCTCGGCCCCTTATCCACACAGTAAAGATTGGAACGCATACAGGACAGGCAGGCCGACGAAAATGGATCTACATGTCGCTGGCAGGAGGCAGTCTCGTGCAGCGAACGTCCCACCATACGGCCACCAACAAACCCTCCTCGCCAAGGTGCATCTACACAAGCCACCTTACCTGTGCCGAAAAGCGCGCCGCCCCTCCTCGCCATGGCTCCTGCCTTCGTGGCCAGGCTGCTAGCTCCTGCCTTCGTGGCGAGGCTACTGAGCATGCTGTCCCTCTGGTGGCCGTGGCTGATGGTGGCAGCGAGCAGCAAAGCTAGCGGCAGTGCAGGTTGTTGTGTGTGGGAGGAAGGGAGGGCAAGTGAGTGTTTGAGGTCGGTTTCCAAGCGTACAACAAAGCTATTCCGAACCACAACAGCTGGGGCACCAGATAGATGTATTTATAAGATGCATGCTAGACCGCAGAATGGTGGTGGCACAGGTGCGCGCTGCCTAGTGTGTCAATGGGCAAGACCAAAAGAGGGAGGAGGCAGGCCGTGGATGATGATGATGTGCACAGAGCAAAGAAGGAGAAAGGCAAAACCCAGATCCACCACTACGAAACCAGACACTGACTCAGTCCCCTGCACAAGGCCGAGAGCGACGCGACAAATCTACACGGGTGGGTGTAGCGTTGGTGGTATTGACTGTAAGACCGCACACAAGATGAGGGCAAGGCAGACAAGCACTCTGTTAGAAGCAGCAGGTGAACAATGTTCTCACGCAAACACGCATACACCTCCGCCATCTTGCACTCACAAAGCAGATCACCTGCCTGCACGCCCTTTACCCTTCTTCCTTCCCAGTCGAACGGCAGTAGCACCGCACCCCAAGCCCTTGAAAGAGATATCCCCAGGCGTTTACGGCCCATGCTGAACACCCCCCCTTGGGCGCCTGTTGCTTCCTGTGACGCGCGCCTTCGACGTGCCCGACACTCACACTCTCCCCGCCTTCCCTAACCTTTTCACTCAACACGCACAGGCCAGCCCGTGGCGAGCACCACGAGCATGCAGACCACGAGGGACGCGCTGGCGGGTAGCGGACGACCAGAAGGTAAGAAGAGGCAGATGGAGGGGAGGGAGGACAGGGGCAACGGTTTCATACCCTTGAGTTGATCGCTCCAGGGGGGTGCACATGGCTGTTGTCGGGGAAGGCGGAGGGGGAGGAGGAAGGGGAGAATGATGAGGAGGAGAAGGAAGCGGCGGGCGCAGAACGAGGGGGAAAGGAGGGGGGGCATGCAGGAAGGGTCAGGGTGATGGTGAGCAAGGGGGTGGGAGATCTACCATCCTCTCCCCGATCCTGCCCATCCTAACACTCAATGAGTACTTGCTTCCTACTTTCACGTCACTCTCACCCTCTTCGTGCGCGACACTCACCATTGCCTCTCTCCCTCATCCATTCCACACGCAGAGCTGCGGCGAGAATGCATGCACTCGAGGGGAAGACGCCACTAACTCCGTGCAGACAATCCCAGAGGTAGGAGCAGTGGGTGGTGGGAAGGGAGAGCGTCTTTGTCTGCTTGCGTGTGTGTGTGTGTGTGTGTGTGTGTGTGTGTAGGTTGTGCTGTCGTCTTCGCGACTTGCCTGCCCCTCTCTCCTCTCCTTCTCCTTGTGGCCATAGAGTAAATCCCCGCCCTGCCTCCCCAACAAAACCCCCCTTGCCCTCCCTCTCTCCCATTCCACGTCCTTCCACCGTTCACTTCCCTCACCCTCCCTCTTTCCCTATATCCCTCCCTATACCCTGCCCTCCCTCCCCCCTGATGAAGTGACCGCCATTTATTTGAGCAGCTGAAGCCTCTTGACAAGCCACGAACCACTGCCTCGCCTCCCCTTGCCTCCCGCCTGCCCCTCGCATCTCCCTTTGCGGCCTCCCCGCCCACGACCTCGCATCCTCCCCCTCCCCTTCCCCTCGCATCCCCCCTTGCCGCCTCCGCCCACGACTCCTCTCCTCGCATCCCCCTCCCTTTCCCCTCGCATCCTTTCCTGTCCACGACAACGACCAGCCCGTCGCACTCTTGGCCCCTGTCTACAACCCGCTGCCTCGCCTCCCCTCCTTGCATCCTTTCCTGCCCACGACCCGCCCCTGCCTCGCCTCCCCTCTGCTCCTCTTCCCGACCCACGACCCGTCCCCTCGCATCCTCCCTCCCCTTCTCCTCGCATCCTTCTCTGTCCATGACCACTACCCGCTCCTCGCATCCTCCCCTGTCCACGATCACGACCCGCCCCTCGCATCCTCCTCCCCTGCCCCTCGCATCACTCCTTCTGTTTGGGTTAGGGTTTTTCTTCATTTTTGGGGCATCCCTCCTGACGCACCAAGTCTTAGGACAAGTAGCAACATTCATGGAATGCCTTCAGGACAAGATTTGCGTGCCGACCAATAGAACTGTTTTCTTTGTAAGACGGCCGCATCGGCCTGGCTGAGGATCTGTATAAAGGGCATTTTGTCTATGACACTTTTTGCACCGATGTCTCATTCTCTTTGGTCTCCATTTCTTTTTCCCTTTTACCAGCAAAATAGTCCGGGCACAAATAGCACGATGCAATGCGCGAGAGCGTGTTGAACTGGTGAGCCAAGTCCACCTAGATATGGGTTCTTTGACCTTATCCCGCTGGATTTAAACGTATTCTCTTGCCAATGCGCATTTACTTGCAATACTACCGCACCACTCCTAGGCGCAGTCCAGTACTCGATAATCAATGTTGGTGTCTGCCCCGGTGCCATGAGCGACCCTCACCTGGTTGGCGCCTATGGTGACCGCTACGACCTTGACGGCGAGCCTCGCGGCACCTACAGCCTCTTTTCCGCGCCACAATTCCAAGTGGCCATGCACCTGGCCGGCGATGGACCCGGCAAGCACTTCATGACACAGATCGGCCTGGTGGAAAGGTGTGGTCAATTGCGTAAGAAAATTGCGAAAAGGGTGTGACATTTTGGCATCATTTCCACAGGTTTCTCGCTAAGCGCAGTACGGATTTTTTTTTCCTTGTGCCTACCCTAGGCATGACCGTGAAACCACACAGGGAGCGAGCGAGCAGCTAATGGCGTGGTCAATTTCATCCAATGTGCAAGGGCGGGACATTGGGGCCTATACTAGGCCCAAGACATTTCGACCATCACCATGACCATCATAATGACCATCATCATCATCACCATCATCATTATCATTATCAAAACATCCATGACAGTTCTTTGTTGAAAGCTCCCGGGTGGACATGACTATCCAGCGCGCCCTTTTCGATTCCCAATGCCACCAAGACAAAGCAAGTAAATATAAGAGGGTTAAGAATGCGATAATTTTACGGGCGTGCGTGCCGAACATCATATCTTTGTGGGTCATTGGATTACTGGCGCTATTTCCGCTGTTTTCGCCGCTTCGTCCTGACAGCAATAGCATACAGTCATTTGGGAGATTACGAAACGGCGGGAGTATTATATGGAAAGTCCTTTCACATCCGCCACCGATCGGATTTCAGGAAGGAAGTGGCTTGGCAATGACGCACATAGGACAGGATGGTCAGCAAGAAGAGGAAATTTGGTTTGCCGGCGGTTATCCCATCGATGAAGGCCGCATCCACATTTATGACCTGAAGCGTGGCCTGTGGAATAGACGTTCAGCGCCCTCCTTGCCATGGGGCCTGCATCATGTTTTTAATGGGATGTTCTTCTGCGCAAAACGATCGGAGGTCATTATTTTAGGAGGCATCCGTTTCGACAACATGACACACTCACCTAATAACGCCGCCCTGGTTCTTTCCCTCTTCCAAGGCAACAAGTCTGAGTGGGGACCATGGAGCGTCGTGGACCTACCAGTAGGAGGGATAATTCAGTGCACCAGCTTGGACGTAGACGGCGTCCATTGGTGCTACACAGGCAGCAATGAGTTCGTGCAAACCCCCTTCCGCTTCTTCCAGTTTGACCCTTGCACATTGTCGGTACTCAAATGGCTCCCAATACCGCGTGTAAATTCCACACATGCGACGCTTTTACTTGATGAAAAGCATCAACTCATTCACTTCCTCCCGGGGCGTCTCGCTGATTCACACGTCATCAACAAAGTGTTCTTCTTCGATTTGCGCATGAACATCTGGTTGCCGGAAGAAGTCCACATCCCATATGTGCCCCTGGAAACACGTACGCCACTGCAAGTCCGAGGGAAGAACGTGGCGCTATTACTCGGAGGCCAAAAGAATGGGGCAGCTCAGTACGTTTCCGATGTGGTGCTTCAATACCACATGGACACAAGGACATTTCAATATGTCAGCGATATGCCTCTTAGCATGTTTGGGTCCGCACTTGTATCGGTGGCCGCCGATAAGTACTTTGTGTATGGTGGAAGCTCAGGGATAGGGCCAAAATTTCTACGTCTGGCATGGGAAGTCAATTTCCATGATTATCTTGAGGTGGAACTCAGGGAAGGATTGAGAGGAGAGTCAGTATCTGTGGTCAAGGCCTCATGCGGATCCATTGTGGTGACGACGGCCCTGCAAGAGGCGATCAAGAGAATTCAGAGGGCTGGCAACGAAACATTGCTTTCCATTCCCGCTAAGTGGTGCAGCACCAAAGATGCAGTTGGAGCTGGGGGACCGCATGTTCCGAGGGTATTGTCTATCGATTTTCTGCGTGATGGATTCCCTCACGAAGTGGTTTGCGAAGAAGGAAATTTATGCTTGCTAACCTCATCTTTTATGTGGGCAATACAGTAAGCTATGTTCTTTTTGAATGTAATCCACTCCTGTGAGGCGGACAATCAAGTCCAAAAGGTCTCTTACGAGGTCCACAACACTCCTGCCCATCGTACCTAGGATGTCCACGGGAAGGTGTGGAGGTAGTCCTTGGGAATGTCTGCTCGGACATTTGTTGTGGCGATTCACAAAAGCTGTCGTGGCGGTGCATACAATGGATATCTCCCATTTAATGACTTTTTGCATGGTGTCTTGATTGATGGGTTTGTCGTATCTCATAAAAATGATCAGCTTCCATGCAATCTCGGACAAAATTATATTTAAGATCAATATATTTTTAAGTCAAATAAAGGTGGATATTGACGATGGTTTTGGCGAATGATGCAATGGTAGACTCTACATGGTGGCAGAATGTCCACAGCAAGGTATACTTCATTTGCAGATGGGTTGTCCCAAAAACCACAAGAACGTGAATTACTGCCAGGCTAGCTTGATGTATGATCCGACAGTCTTGGAAGGAATACCCCTCCTTCTGGACAATGTACTTGGAAGGTGCAAAGAGAATGAAGTGAATGAAATAAGATGTAAGTGAATGAAGTGAATGAAATAAAATGAAATGAAGATGAGGTTGATAGCCGCCGACTATACTGAAAGTTATGCACGTTTTTTGCACTTTTTACTTTTTTGGGGTATTAATCATCATTACGGGCCTTGCCACCGGCATGGTGACATCTCTTTCAAAAATAAAGCACCAAAATAAGCCCGCCCCGCATGACGGGGTAGCTGCCGGCATCAGGCCACTGGCGTTTTCGCGGGACGATGTATGCACCATGAAAAATACCTGTGTCATTTCGACGATGCACATGCGTCGGACCATGCATTCAAACAAGTATTTGTTACGACAGCACGCTACTAGGGCGTTTCTCAGAGTTTGCATCAGGATGGGTACTGCAATCGCAAAGGTGTGTTTCTTTTTACCATGGGGTCGACCCTCTTGTAGAAATGCCCAAAGTGCCTGTTGGATGGAAGGTTGCCAAGCGGACGTCATGGCTGTGAAAAAAAAATATGTTAGGCCGATGTGCTCTAACGAGTCAATCTTCGAACATTGTACATGTCAGAGCAATGGTTGCGAGGACGCCTATGGTGATACTCGCAATGTCAATGGGTCTGAGTCGGCGACGGCTGTAAGAGGACGTAGAGGGGTCGCCGTCGTTTTCCGCCAATGAAAGGATGGACTGTTCACCATTTTGATCGATCAAAAACAGGGTCGTATTTTCACCGTCTTGTTGAGTGCTGTTGCGGGATCGGTTCATTCGTTGACAAAGAGTTCGGCCGCTTCGAATGCGGCATGACTTGCCTGGCTATTGGTAGATTGGATGTGGGAACGGACGATATCTTGAACGCCCTCGTTCTTGATCATGTCAACCATCTAGCGCGAAGATTCTACTTTGAATACGCCTGTCAAGACATCGAGGATGGACTCCCTGATTCCACCAAGGGGGCGTAGCGGTGTTTTGTTGCTTGATGGGTAAATCTAGTTCGACGGTGGGATTTTGAATGCTAAGGACGGTGCATCATGCCTCCATTTGGAATGTGCTGGTAATGGCGACTACGAGTGTGTAGTCTGCGGACGGAACGGAGAGAGCTGTAGAGAAAGCCGGGATCTCGATTTGGGCCTTGTGGTCCGTCGAATTGCCCTTCGTCATGACGGAGATGAGTGTGAAGGTTTCGGACAGGGGCTTACACCTGGTTCCTAGCAGCTACCGTTGATTTTCATCGACTTTTATCGCTCATATTTCCGACATCAAATCGGAACTCAAGATACTCTGTTAAGGTTAGGTTAGATACATCCGTGGTTAATCACGCTGCGATCTTTCCACGCGATGCATTTTTCACCGGACACGGTTCTCCTTTTATCGGGGATCCCACGAGAAAGAAGGACGGCCACTGGGAAAGGAATGCCGGTAGACGACCACATTACATTGTATGTTTTTCTTTGTAGAGTGAGGTGGTGGCATCGTTAGATACGTTCGTTAAATACTGTCGGGGATAGATGGTAAACGGGGACGACTGGGCACGTGCGCCCGACGCAGTAGATTGTACGAGGAATGCGTCATGATGAACGTCGTGGAAATCACGATCCCAAGATTGGAATTGGACATGATACGATCCGTTTGTGGGTGCGTTGTTTGTGATGTCAGCGACAAGTCCGTGGGTCTCTCTGTCCATAAGCGATGTCCGGCACTCTGCACCGCCGTCCAGCCCAGCCACGGCAGGCCTGTCTCCGCTTGTCCCTTCTGGGGCCGCAACGTAGCGGGGGAAGAGCTGACCTGCTCCTGTGGCTGCTGGTGCTGCTCCTCCTCCTCCTGCGGGATGACCGGCAGCCAAAGGAGCGGCTTGTTTAGAGCGGGATGGCGTCATCGTCCCGCGAAAACGCTAGTGGCCTGATGCCGGCAGCTTTCCCGTCATGCGGGGCGGGCTTATTTTGGTGCTCAAAATATGATAGAAGGAGATGTCTTTATGCCGGTGGCAAGGCTCGTTATGGTGATTAAAACAACAAAAAAGTAAAAAGAGCAAAAAACTAACATAACTTTCTGTATAGTCCGTGTACCGTTCATCGGTGGCAAGAACGAGATAGAATGAGATCGTTGCTGTAGCTGCTTTGAGTCTGGATAGATTGAGAGGTGCCGCGACTGGACTTCTTGTTGCTATCTGTGCTGCTCAGATGCAAAAAATCTTGATGCCGCGCTTGCCAAAAGCTCGCGATCCCCTAAGCTTGACGTAAGCGATAAAGAAGACTCGCCCGCATTCACAAGCATATTTGAGACATGGCGAGGCAGAAAGTCTGTGATGTAGGTATTTGTGAGACCTACGTCGTGTAAGTGTTGACTGTCAGAGCTGTCTACCGCAAACGAGGCTGTAGACTTTGGTCCCTCTCTGCCCTGCAAGGACCGCAAGTCTCCGTTCGAATCCGCATGTTGTACTTGTGCCGAGACCACGTCATGGAAGTGGTGCCCACTCGAACCGTCCACTACTATGGAGCCTGCTAAGCCTCGTCCATCTGCGGCTTGCCTGAGTTGCAAGTCTCCATTAGATGTCTGTCTCGTCTGACGGGCAATTCTTCAGTCTTTCTGCGTCATGGTCGCATGCCGGAGCTGTGCAGTCACTGCGCCAGAGCAGGCAAAGACGTTGGACGGCTTGATATTCTTGTTTGAGGAGAGCGCTTGAAAGTGTCATGGAATAGGAACGGCAATCGAAGTGATGCCTTCATGCTACGACGGACAGGATTTGGCGTGATTAATGTAGAAGCTGTTCTTGCTGCTGTTAATATACTCCCTCGTCAGTTCGTGGGGCGAAGCATGACAAGCCTCACACATGAATCCCGGGCAAACATCGAAAAAGGGCAAGCGGCTGGCACCCTTCGCAGCGTAACTTAGTCGGAGCTCGTAGATGTGGGACTGCAGGTCCCTCTTTTCGTTTAGTGGTCGTGGGGTGGCGTATCAGAGGAGAAGAGAAAAGATGATATAAGAAAATAAGACACGCAGCGTCTCTAACCCCCAGAATATAAATTACATACTTTGAGGTTGCCAACGTCCAATTCTCGCAATCTCTCGGGGTGTACTAGCTTGCCATCGTAAGAAATCTTGGGGCCATGGTCCTTGTTATACATGTGACTCACCAAAGAGCTGCAATTTACCAGGGTCCGGGGCCTGCAGCTCAAGAGAACCAAGAACGACTTGCCTGGGATCTGCTCAATAGCGATGTCTGCCTGATTAATAAAGAAAAGGAAGAAAAAGTGGAGGAAGAGGAGGAGGAAGAAAAAAAAACACACTCAAAATGATATTTGACACCGTGCCGCAGCCTCGAGTCATTCGGCAGGCTAAAGAGTCGAAACAGTTGGCTCATGATAAATGCAAGCTTTCAAGGGGACAAGATAAAAGGGATGCTCGGGGTAGAAATGAGAGCTACAGAAAGAGGGCAGGGTCTTCCAGCGAGCAAGGTCTCGCAGACCGGCATCCTGCCACACGTCTACCCCCTGGAACAATGGGAAAACTCCATAGGAATGTCGGAGGGTAGGATATTGGAGGCCCAGGGCTCCTCGGGGTGCAGCTGCAGAGGACGCAAAAAGAACGGGGTTGGGAGGTTAGGGTTTGCCCTCCTTGCACCAGGATACCGTCGGATTCATGTGATTTGGGCGATAAGAGGGGGCCACGGATCCAGGTGGTAGCGATAGGATGATGCCGAACCCGTTCCTCGCTCGGAAGGCGAGGGGCTCCCCGCCTCATGTAGCGCATGATTACAGATTATGGGGGGTGGAGGGATAAAGGTGACAGGCAGGGCCAGCACCTGCCTGGCTAAAACAGAAGATAGAGCGGCATAGCCAGGGACAGACAAATCGCGCAGGACATCACGTGGGACCCTTCGGCAGCCGCGGTGCGGCCTTCACATGACCACTCTACGTACCTTGCGCTTGTTCCCACTACGTCCATGCTTGCTGTTGCGTATGTTGCCACCACGTCCATGCTTGCTTGACGGGAGGGCAGGTAGATGCTGTGTTGTAGGCGAGAAAGGAGGGCAAAGCGGGTTGGTAATGGTGAATGAGGAAGACTGCTGGGAAGGCCTGGCCAGTTGGTCCAAGCAAAGCTTACCATTGGAGCAAAGATAATGCAACATAATGGAGTGGAGTACATAGACAAGTAAGAGGAATGTTGCCATGGGGAGGGAATTAGCACCATCAATGGAGATAGGAGTTCAAACCCGCGATTATCGCCCGGGAAACTAGGCGAAGAAGGGTAAACAACGCCGAAAGGGCCTAACATGAGGCGTTGCAAGGCAATCCTCCCTCCCTTTCCTCTTTCCTCCCAAGAGTAAGCAAGAAACAGTCGATGAAAATGTAATGAGGCATCACAATGAAAGAAGAGAATAAAGTAAGACATAATTTTGACTTGACTCCTCTGACTTTAAATTCCCCCTCTGACTTGCAGGTCTACCGAAAGGAACTTGCGCCCTTTAATCTTATTTTATTGCTTTTTTTGATACAATTTTCCTATTTCTATTTTATTCCTTGTTGCTTTTCATCCTATTTCTCTTCCTGATCCTCTTCCTCTTCACCACTCCTTACTTCTCCCCTCCTTCCCACCGCCTCCCTCCTTAATGTTCCCTCTACCGGCAACCGCACGCTCGCACCGAATGAGTTTGATAAGTTCCACTCCATCATTTTGATTCGAACAATTGTTTGTTGGCAAAGATATCCTACCATCAAATTCACTCTCACACGAACTTTTCTTGTACATCGAAGCAGCTTGCCACACACTAATGCGCTGCTCAATAACTTCTCTCGGTTTCTGCCCAATCGCTCGCTCTAGTTCTTCTCTTGTACTGGTTCTCTTTTGTTCCAATGCTGCCGCTTCTAGTTACAGCGAGTGCAGGACCACAGCTCCTCTCTCTTCGGATCAGAGCATATTTCCTACTCCGACTTCTATCCCTTTTATCCGTCCTTGCTATCGTGTCTTCGCAGTCGTTGCGGCAGCCACTGCCGCCTAGGCAACGCCCGGGCCTCCCGCAGGCCGTCCAGAGCTTCGGTCGAGAAGAAGAACTGCTCCACCACAGCTTGTAAGGTCGGGTCGCGCCGCGGGGCCGCTAACACGCCAGGAAAATGAGGTGCGAATGCCGGGGAGGAAGGAGACGAGGACAAGGCAGAGAGGCTGGGGAAGGAGGTGGAAGAGGAAGAGAATGAATAAGAAAAGGGGAGCGAGGCATTGCCATATAAAGGTGAAGATGCGAAGGCAGAGAGCCAGGCGGCCAGCTCCGCGTTCAAGACATCGTGTTGTTTTCCCATCTGCCTTCGATGAGCCGAATTCAGCTGCGTCTCCACGTCAGACCCTCCCTTCTCCTGCTCTTCCTCACTCGCTGGCCGTTGCCCACCACTCAGCACCATCATCAAGCCATCTGCCCTCCCTCCCCCCCTCCCTTTTCCCTCCCGCCACACACAATCCATCGAGCGCGTCGGGGGGAGCGGTTCTCCTGCAACCCCTCCTTTCCCCGCGGGCACTAGGACCCCGCCATGGTGGTAAAGCAAAGCCAACGCCACCAGAGTGCGCCACTGCCCCCATTCTCCCACTTCCTCGAGCCGCCGCAGCACAGGTCCCGCCACGGGGAAGTGGGTGTGCATGGCCACGCGGGCCTCCGTTTGGTCGTAGAGCAGCACCTGCCAGCGAGGGGGCACGTGGAGGGCTGTCCAGTCGGCCCAGGCTGCTCGCCAGCCGTGCAGGCCTGCGTCGACCTCCCGCTGACGAAGGGCTTCAATCCGCCTACGTTCTTGCTTACTTCTGGGTGGAAGGATGATAAAGAGAAAGGGGAGGAGGGAGGGAAGGAGGAAGGGAAGGGGTGAGAGAGGGAGGGAGGGAGGGAGGGAGGGAGGGAGGAAATGGTATGAAAATGTTTCAAACGACAACTGCCATGCGATGGCTGGATCGAAAACAGAAATGGAAGAACGCAATGAAAACTGAGCCTAGCTGCCGTAAGCACAACCCTTCACACCTCCTTCTCCCCCTCCATGCCTCCGATCATCTCTTGTACTGTCCTCACCTGAAAAGGCTTCGCAAAGAGGAGAACGAGGGTAGCCAGGGCCAGGCAGACGACAGGGGATGCAGCTTGTCTACGATAGGAAAGGGAGCGAGCTGCAGAAAGATGCGCGGGATGACATTGTCGCTAATGTTGTTGCTGCTGCTGCTGCCGGTGCTGCTGCTGCTGCTGGTGCTGCTGGTGCTGCTGGTGCTGCTGGTGCTGCTGGTGCTGCTGGTGCTGTCGGTGCTGCTGGTGCTGCTGGTGCTGCGGCTGCTCGAGCCACCCAAGGGCTTGCTGCTGCCGAAGGTAGAAAGGCCATTCCCCTCATCCTCTTCTCCCTCCTGCTCCCCATCATAGCACAGCCTATCCAGCTTAATCCCTCCAGCCAGGACCTCCTCCAGCGGCCTCCCCCGGCAGTCCTCGAAGTCTACCATGCTCCCCTCCTTCTTCCAACCCGTGTTCAAATGACACGTCTCCACCGTCCGCGGGGCCTCCACCACCCTGTCAATCTCCCTGTCCACCTTGTATAAGTCCGGGTAACGCGGCGGGCGCTGGGCGTAGAGCCTCTCGTACGTGGGCTCGTCATAGGCCAGCTTGATCTGCGGGTCCACCACCACCTTCCTGTGCCCATTCACCCACAGGTCCGTGCACACGTTGGTACACTCCGACACCACCCCCTCCCCCGGCCGCACCGACCGGAAGCGCAGGCCACGGTAGAAGGGTTTAGCATCTAGAACCGCCAAGCCATTCCAACAGCAAAACACCGGGAAGGCGTCCTCATATTCTACCTCCTTCCTCCTCTCCCCATCCCCCGCCCGCGCCTGACCTCGGACATGCCTGACAAAGGGAGGGCCCCACTGAAAGCGCTGCCCCTCCTCGTCACGCGCCACCCACAAATCGTAAAAAGTGAGTTCCTTCCTAAGGGCGGCGGTCTCGGGATGCTTGTCGGGGTAGGGCTCGAGGAAGAGGTCCAGGCCACAGGCCAGGTCGGCGTTGTAGAGGAGGAGACGAAGCACCTCGTAGGCGCAAAAGTAAACATCGTTCACAAACACCACGTTGTCGAATCGTCGCAGTCGGTTAACCTTTCTTCCACGCATTTGCCTCCTTGGATGTGATTGCAACATATTTTTCTCCTTCCCACCCTCCCTTCTTTTCTCCTCCATCCTGATAGCTAAGCTGCTGATGTTGCTGCTGCTGCTGCTGTTGTTGCTGCTGCTGCTGTTGCTGCTGCTCTCATTCCCCTTTATCACAGATGTCATCGTCCTCGTCGTGGTCTTCTCACTCAAACCCCGTCTCGATCTATTCATCTGAGGCACTTGCCCCAGTCCCTTCTCCTCCTCCTCTTGCTCCCTCCCCTCCTCTTTCTCCTCTTTCTCCTCCTCCTCCTCCTGCATCTCATACAAGGGCCGCATGGCCTCATTCCTCATCCTTGCCAAGAACTGGATCCGGTCTTCTTCTCCCACCCTCCGCTTCGCCCCCCCTGCCACCACCGCTGAGGGCACCCCCATCTCTTTCAACTCCTCCTGCAGCACACGCAACCACCGGCCGGTGGCGTCTTGGGAGTTGCTCTCGTAGATAGACACAAAGATGTGAGAG
>Ga0160420_100627_pt1 | contig 13247 bp, 21 predicted proteins | sample CelAP2metagpilot_FD_108197 | JGI IMG/M metagenome (GOLD analysis project Ga0160420, IMG submission 108197) | Phycosphere-associated microbial communities from algal ponds in Kailua-Kona, Hawaii, USA - Cellana AP2-5-5 metagenome pilot | ecosystem: Engineered > Artificial ecosystem > Aquaculture >... | reverse complement strand
CTCTCTCCCTCCCTCCCTCCCTCCCTCCCTCCCTCCCTCCCTCCATGCACCACCGTCGACCTCACCCTCTCCCCCTTTCTGGAGGCATGCTTTTCCCCGCCCCCTCCCTCCCTCCCTCCCCCTCATTTCCCTTCTCTCCCCTTCTCCCCCCCCTCCCTCCCTCCCTCCAGAACTGGCTCCGCAAGGCCCACCTGGGCCTCACAGCCACCACCGGCCAGCTCGCTGACAACCACGACGTCATCTCCCTACACACATTCAACGATCTCGGACTCCATCCGGAGGCGGACGAGCTGGTGGTCACGCCGAAATTCGGTACGCCCTCCTTCCCTCCCTCCTTCCCTCCCTCCTTCCCTCCCTCTAAAAAAATTGGCTGTTGTTTGACCCACCCACTCGCCTAACACACCATTCTCTCTCTCTCACACACACACACACACACTTAAGGCCGTGGTGTCGATATGTCCGTCGAAGAACGCTTGGATCGCGTAGAGGTACGTCCGCCCCTCCCCTCCTTCCCTCCTTCATTCTCTCCCATCCTCTCCCCTTCATGTTTTGGCCTTCTCAATCCTCTATCACCTCCCCCTCCCATCTTCCTTTCCTCCCTCCCTCCCTTCCCCCCTCCCTCAGGACATGATGTCTCAAGTCCTCCACCTCCTGGACGAGATGCAGGCCCACAACGAACATCAGCTTGTGGCGATCCAGGTAGGGAGGGAGGGAGGGAGGGAGGGAAGGAGGGAGGGAGGCAGCGACCGTCTTGGTCTTCTCCGTTTACCCCGTCATCTCGTACTCATTCCCTCCCTCCCTTCCTCCCTCCCTTCCTCCCTCCTTCTCGTAGGACCACATTTCCAACACCATCCGCAAGCTCCAGTCGCAGGAAGACTCCTCCGAGGACCGCATCGCCGCTCTAGAGCACGAGCTGTACAAGAGCGTGGAGGGCACCGTTGAGGAGCGCCTTAAGTCAGTCGAAGGATCTATTTCCGTACGTCTCTTGTTGCTGTCCTCTTTATGCTTCCTTTTCTCCCTTCCTGCTACCCTCCCTCCTACCCACCCACCCTTTCCTCTTTCGTCTTCCTTCCATCCATCTCCTATCTCCCACCCGCGCGATCCGCCCTCCCTCTCCAGCAGTCAGTCTCTACCGGCGACAAACACAAAAAACTCACACACCGACTTCTCTCTTCCATTTTCTCTCCCTCCCTCCCTTGCTCTCTGTCTTTCCAGAACGCGATGGCTCACCGTGTAGCCGCCATCGAGACCAACCTTCACTCCAAGGTGCAAAGCGTCATTGCCGCCGCCGGAGGAGGAGAAATGGGTGGCGGAGGTGGAGGTGGACGGTGGACACTAATTGTGTTTTGTCTCGTGCTGGGCTTATGCATGTTCCAGATATACCGGTGGGTGGAACGATTGAAGAAGAGCCACATTTTGTGAGGGGGAGGGAGGGAAGGAGGGCAGAGGAAGAAGGAAGAAGATGTTTTGAGTTTATGCCCTTTTTTACACTTTCCTTCAGCCTTTGAGATCGTTCACTGAAACACGGAGAGAGTAAAGTAGACATGGAGGAAGAGACGGGGGGAGAGGGAGGGGGGGGGGAGCGAGAGAGAATGAGAGGATTTGAACCTAGACATAAAAAGTTGTTGTTGTTTAGGAAGATGATGAGAGAACCGAAAAGTAGGAGATCAATACTACCCCCATAGAGGTGAGAGTTAGCCACTCAAGTAGACGAAGGAAATTACCATGCATTCCTAGAACGACAACACATTGTTTTTAATCTACCTCCTTACCCTTTCTCAGAGATCTATTTCCCTTCTGAGACCCTCCACTTCTTGTCCTCCTCTTCCTTTTGGTCATTCTACATCGTCTTTACATATATATATATACATAAATATAGATATACTCCTTTTATTCTCCGCATTGCTGTCACTTACTTGTTTGTATTACACACTTCCCTTACACCCTGTGTGCCGTTTTTACCAAAATCAAATCCAACAACGGTCACTGGACGGTTACGGGGCCGGTCGGTCCCAGCATCAGGAGCCTCCCTCTCCTCACCTCTCCGTGGATGGCGCCCCTAACCCTCGCAGCGTAGTGTTCTTGAACCACAAGATTATCAATAATCAAGCTTACAAAACAATCAGGCTCCGCGTCTCTAACCACCCCTCTTCTTATCCACTTGCAAAGGAGCCAACTGCTGCTGCCCATCACGATCATATATACACGACGCACCCCTTGCATACCAGCTGCGGCATCCCCCGGAAAATTCGTCGGGTCGACGATCTCGTTGTCGTCAGGCTATAAGATCTAGGTACCACAGGTCACGCTATTTGCTGTCCCTCTCCCTTTCACCCTCAGGCATCGCATGCCCGACAAACCACGACGTGCATAAGGGCGCGGACCAAAACCAGAATATGGTCATCAATGCGCTTCCTACTCCCTCATCTAGAGGACAGAATATGCAGGAAGAGGAGTCTCTACCACAACCACATATACCACCACCACCACTAACATCGGAAGATGGAGAGGGAGGAGAGAATGAAGTGGCATTGACGCTGTCCAGCTCCAACCGCAACCAACTCTACAGCCATTGTGATGACGAGGACGATGAAGGCGTGATGGCCGTTCCAGTGTGCTACCGTCCTTTCCCGCAGCACAGGCAGGCTAGCATGGATGTGGAGGGAGGGAGAGGTTACTCCACGACCTTTGGCGCGGAGGAAGACATGCACATGCGCACCCTCCGCCTCAGCCAGCAGCTGTGCCTAGATGATGGCGACAGTAGCAGCCATGACAAGGCGGCGGCAATGGTACGCAAGTCTTTATGGTTTTGACTTTTTGCTGTCACGAAACAAGTAGATAACAAAACAGTGCGCCTCATTGATCTTTACATCCCTCCCTCCCTTCCTCCTTCCTTCCCTCATTCTTCTCCTCTGTGGCTCACTCTACAGGCAACCATGACAGCCACCGGGGCCGGAACCTTAACCCACACCGATAGTAAGGGCAAGTCACTGCAATCGCCCTTCTCCCTCCGCACTTCTGAAACCATCCCCTCCTCCTCCCCTTCCTCTGAGCCCCTTGGGCGGTCTGTTGTCTTACCGGGCTGGGGAGGCAAATTAATTTGTGGCATGGACGAGCCCACAGCAGTAGCAACAGCGCTGGTGGCCATGTCTGCCTTGATGTACAGGTGAATGGGAGCAGGGGAGGAAGGACGGATAAGCGATACGGGGAGAGGGAGTTTGTGGGAAATGGTCACATTGAGCGGTAGACGCGGCTTTATCAACCGTGTCCTCCCTCCCTCCCTCCCTCCCTCCCTTCCTTCCTCCTTAGCTTGGAAGCCGTCAATGTCAAACTTATGGGGAAGGACGTGGGCTACTGGACCATCAGCGTGTGGCGCGGAGGGGTAGGCGCGGTGTGTTGCCTCACGTCTTACTTCGCCACGCCCAGAGAGGAGGGGACGAACCCCCTGGGTAGGGCAGGAGGGAGGGAGGGTGGGAGGGAAATGAAGGAGATATAAAATATCCGCTCAGACGGGATTACAATCCCTTTCCCTCCTTCTCTCCCTTACTGCCTTACCCCCTCCTTCCCTCCCTCCCTGCAGGCCAAGCTGCCAACAGACCGATGCTCGCCCTTCGGGGAGTCACGGGCGCCGCCGCGGTCATCTCCAGCTTTGCCGCTCTGACGGTACGTAGGGAGGGAGGGAGAGAGGGAGGGAGGAAGAAGAAGAGAAGCGGGACGAGTGTCCCTTACTCCTACTCTTCCCTCCCTTCGGCCCCTCCCTCCCTCCCTCCCTCCCAGAGCATGGACATGGGAGATGCCACCTGCATATTTTCCACGGCCCCGCTGTGGACAGCGCTGATAGCCGTGAGCGTGAGAAAGGTGAGGAAGGGAGGGAGGGAGGGAGGGAGGGGCCGAAGGAGGGAACAGGGTTGGTTTCAATTCTTTCCGTGGCGCGCGACAATCGTTCATGCCCTCCCTCCCTCCCTCCCTCCCTCCCTCCCTCCTTCAGGGCACCTGGTCTCACTTCGACACCCTGGCGGCCATCTGCTGCACGGTCGGCGTCCTCCTCGTTCTCAAGCCCAGCCCTCTCTCCTCCACACCCTCCCTCCCTCCCTCCCCCCTCCCGACCGGGGCCTCGACCCCGATATTGCGGAACACGCCGTTCGGCATCCTCATGGCTCTGGTCTCCGCAGTCACCACAGGTAAGGGAGGAAGGGAGGGAGGGAGGATAGAGAAGCCACTGTATGGGGAGAATTTCGTCCAAATTACGGTTTGTTTCGGCTCACCTTCACCTGCTCCCCTCCCTCCCAGCCGCCTTCACCGTCCTGACCCGCTACGTGCAGCACGAGAACACCTCTGTGGTCTCGGGCTACGTGATGGTGGCTTGCATTCTCCTCGCCTTCCCCGGCATGATCTACGAGCAACTCACGCGGGAAAATCTGGTACGCCCCGCCCTCCCTCCCTCCCTCCCTCCCTCCCTCCCTCCCTCCCTTGATTCACCCGAGGCCCGCCGACCGGACTATGCAGTCCCGTTGCGGTTCTCGTTATTCATATCCTTCTCTCTCCCTCCCTCTTCCCCTAAACCCCTCCCTCCCTCCTTCTTCTCTCCCAGATACTGTCTCACGGCTGGGCTTCCACCCTGATTCTACTCTTCCTCACCGGCGTCTTCTCCTACGCGGCCCTCATGTCCAAAACCTATGCCATGCAAATCACCCGAAAAATCGGCGGTATGTCCCCTCCTCCCTCCCTCCTTCCCCTGCTCCCCCTCTCCCTCCAAACCTCCCTCCGTAATCGTCATGCGCTACCATTCCATTCTTTTGGGCCGTCGGATTCGAAACTTTCCTCCTCCATCAACCTCATCCTTCCTCCCTCCTTCCCTTCCTCCTTCTCTCCCTCCCTCCCCTCCTCCCCAAGTGATCGTCATGCGCTACCTCTCCATCTTCTTCGCCTTCGGTTTCGAGGCTTTCCTCCTCCACCAAGAGGTAGATGGCCTAGCCCTCCTAGGTGCCGCCGTCATTGTGGCAGGTTGCGTCCTCTCTGTACTGACGCAGGGTGCGAAAGGAGGTAAGTGAAAGAGAGGAGGCGACTGGAGGAAGGGAGGGAGGGAGAGAGGGAAGGAGGGAGGGAAGAAGAGGGGGGGAGGGAGGATGCGGGAGACCATCGCGAGATGTATGAGCATCACCGCCATTTCTCACGACCTTCCTTCCCTTCTTGCCCACCTCCCTCCCTTCCTTCCTCCATCCAGGTGCTGTTGATTCAACCGTTGTAGATGACACTCTTTCCCTTTCCGGCTCCCTGGCCAAAGCCCAGGCGGCTGCTGCTACTACTGCTACTGCTGCTGCTACTGCTGGAGCGGCGGCGGGGAGGGGGTCGAGAGGAAGGAAGAACATCGTGACGGCGCAGGCGTGATGGGGAAGGAAGAGCGTGATGGAGAAGAGCGGGGAAAACGGCGCAGGGGACAAGGAAGAGGCCACGTCACGAAGGGAGGGAAGAGACGAAAGAAGGCACGAGAGTGTGGGGGGGGGTGGATGAGGCAGGAGGAAGCGACAGAGGGAGCGAGGAACCGCAAGGGATTGAACATTTACTGTATGGATGCAGGTGAGGTGCGCGTGAGTGAATAGAAAAAATAGAGGAAGCCAAAGAGGAAGCCAATTTTGGTGGTGGTTTATGCCTGTAGGTGCAGAAGAGCGTGTATAAATCATGTGGGGAGTGAGTGTGTGTGTTTCCAAGCAAAACAAGGCCGGGGGAAAAGGCTGGAGACAGAGGCCGATGTTGGATAAATCAAATCCAAAAAATAGGAGATTCAGCGATTTTCGTCACGCGAATATCAGCGGTTGAGAAAAGAATATCATCCATCCACTTATTTATTCATGTATATGTTCATGCACGCTCATGCTCACCCCCCCCTTATTTTTGCCGGCCTGTCTTCATCTTTCCACTCTCCTTCCCTTCCTCCATGCCTCGCTCAAAACTGAATTCGTTTTTCGACTCTTTTATAGCTCCTCTTTCCCTCCTCCCTCCTTTCCCTCCTCCTCCAGCACCCATACATCGCCCAGCCGCGAGTTGTCGGGCGCCAACCCGCCCACTACCACGACACTCCCCTCCTTTGTCACGCAATGCCCGTACCAACCCCGAGGGGAGGGACTGGGGGAGGGAGGGGAGGAAGGTAGGGGGGACGTGAATCCTTGCGTCTTGTCGGTGAGCGAGAAGAGGAGTGTGTCCCCCGCGAAGCCGCCCGCGCCCTGGTGTGGGTAAATAAGTATTAATGCCATATTCGCACTAGTATACATATCGAAATAAATAATATGTCATAAAACAAAAGAGAAAATGGAAAAGAAGGGGATGTATAAGCATCAAGCCATACCTCTCAACCACCTTGCCCTCCCTCCCTCCCTCCCCACCATATGCCCAGCGGATGACGGATCAACCTCCCCACCGAAGAGGACGAGGCTTTTTCCCCCTTGCACCGGCTGCAGCCCAAAAACACTGCGAGGCTCCAGGCCCGTGCTGAAAGCAGAAAAGAGACAAGAAATGGAAGAGAGGGAGGGAAGGAGGGAGGGAGGGAGGGCGGGAAGGGAGGCGATGAGCAAGGTGTTTCCTGAGAAAGTCTAGACGCTTCCTCCCTCCCTCCCTCCCTCCCTCCTTACCTGTACGACGACCAGTCCTCCCACTCCTTCTTCTCCAAGTCAAAAGCCCACATGTCTCTGGCCTCTTCCCCGGCAAACCCCCCCAGCAGTAAAACCTTCCCATCCACTGCTGTCACTGCCGCGCCGCCACGTCCCTGGAAGGGAGGAGATGGATGGGGAAGGGGGTGAAAGCGAGGGAGATTGGAAGGAGGGAGGAAAGGAAGGGGTGCTCGAAGGGACCGCGCTATGGCCATGGCGTGATGGCGACCCAAAATGACGGAGGAATGTTGTCCCTCATCTCTCTCCCTCCCTCCCTCCCTTCCTCCCCTCCCTCTCTCTCTCCTTCTCTCCTCCTACCTTCATCTCCTCCTTCGACGGCAACGCCTCCCACGTGCCCTTTCCGATATCAAATGCGTACAAATCGCGCATGCGGCCTTTGGCGCCACATCCACCGAACACGTAGAGCTTGCCCTCGAATCCCACCTGGGAGAAGGAGGGGGAGACAAGAAGAAGAAGGGGATGAAAGGAGAGATGGAAGGGGGAGAGATAGATGACAGTGGAGTTATCAGTCAGGATCACGAGTAGTCGAACGCTTTACGGGTTTTGCCAAGCGCTCACTCCATCCCTTCCTTCCTTCCCTCCCTCCCTCCTTTCCTCCCTTGGTTACCATTTGGTGGAAGCTTCTCTTGCTGGGCCCACCTTTCTCCTCTGTGTGTTCCATCACACACGTCCAGGTCTTGCTTTGAGTGTCAAAAGCCCATAAATCATCGAGCGGTCCTTCGTCCATCTAGCAGTCCGGAGGGAGGGATGAGGGAGCGAGAAAGGGAGGGAGGAAGGGAAGGGGTGAGGAAATGCGGGACCGAGATCGTGCTAACTTGACAGAGGCCCCCAAGGTGCTTGCTCGATTTACTTTGAAAGAGTAAAGGGGGATTGAGGCTGGTGGAAATTGTAAGAAAGGCTCTAAACATGTTCGTCTGAGCATCCTGACCGACACTCACACCCTCCACACCCAAGCATCACCGCGTACACGTACCGTTATCCCTTGGCGCCCCCCCATCACATACAGCGTCTTGTCCATCGCCACCATGCCCGGGGCAATGCGCTCGGGCGGGCACACGGACGACGACGAGGCAAGATTCACGGGTGCCCAGCCAGCAGCGGGGTCCGACAAGCTGAAGGAGTAGAGCACGTTGTCCACAGGGATGCGGGGCTGGTTCTCGCCGCCATAAAGGTAAATGGTGTTGGTGACCGCCACGTAGGAAATAGCGTGCGACGAACGGGTGAGGTGCACGGGAGTGGTGGCCGTCTGGGGAAGGAGGCAGCGCCAGGAAAACACCATGAGTAAGGGTACCTTGATACTGGGGGTTGAGGCTGGGTAGGTGTAATATGGGAGACAAGGGTTGCTCAGCATGTACGAGCGAACTAGGGCAGAGTAAGGCAATTATCCGGTTACCGTGACAACGTGAATGTCCACCTTTTCTGATGCTTGACGTTTTTTAGTGCGTATCCTTGTCCGACGACTTGTTGCATAATTTCAGCCTGAGCCAGAGAGAAAAAGCGTCGAGCGACCGTTTCACCCCATGTTCCATGTTCCATGGTACGCCATAATACAACAACCTTCTTTGCATGCTATTGGACGGTCGCTTGATCCTTTGTTGCTTGCAAGGCTTTCGCCTTGTCGTGTTCACAAAAGACCATGGAGCCCTGGTCATCGAGGTCATATAACTTGTACAAGCACACGTACTGATCTCAAGTTTGGCCCATCCTACCCACAGGATCGCCCTTCGAGCTGCATCCCTTACCGCGCCAGAGCGTTCGATACCAAGCCAGCACTATGCCCGCTTCCTCTTCATCTCCTCTCCCTCGCTGTCCTCTTCGTCGCCGCGGTCTCAATCCCTCCTCTGTCTCAGCTTCTTCTCCCGACCTCTCCTCCTCTTCCCTCCCTACACCCCGACCCACCGACTGGATCCCAGACCTAGAAGTCCTTCACACACGCTACACAGCCCCTCGTCCTCCCTGCTCCCCATACTTCCTCTTCTGTCTCGACCAAAAAGAGGGGGTGCGTGCCACCCTTCCCGGTGGAGGGGGGCGAGACAGGGACCCCCGTGCTGTGATCGTCCGCTTGAAAGAACTATGGAAAACCTGTCCAGACGCCCAACGAGCCGTCTATGTCACCAAGGCCATGTGGGACCGCGAAAGATATAGTCGAGAATTAGATGGGTGGAAGCAGGCCGAGGCAGGAGCAAGGCGGAGGGAGGGAGGGAGGGAGGAAGGTTGGATCGGGGGGCATTGTCCTCCGAGGGGGATGATGGAGCCAAGCTCGCCATCGCCGCCCGCGAGAAAAGGCGATGAGGAGGAGGGAGGTGGTGACAGAGGTGCTGGACAAGGGCAGAATCAAAACCACCGCCAGCATCATCATCAGCAGCAGCAGCAGCAGCAGCAGGCTTTGATCGCGTGTGCCAAGGAGGGGGACCTGAAGGGATTGCAGAGGGTGCTAGGGTGGGGAGGGGGGGAGGTAGCGAGGGAGGGAGGGAAGGGGCATGGCGAAGGGGTCGTGGATATAGATGCATGGGATGAGATGGAGGGGCTGACGCCATTATTGGCCGCGACATTATGGTCGGATTACGCAACAGTGGATTTGTTAATGTCTTCCTCCCCCTCCCCCTCCCCCTCCTCCTCCTCCTCCTCCTCCTCCTCCTCCCCCTCCTCCTCCTTCTCGTCGGCGTCCTTACACGGAGTGAGGGGAGGGACCACAACAATAATGACAACACCAACATCAACAGCAGTCATAGAGGGAAGGGGAGGACGAGGGGCCGACCCCCGGGTGGGCACACCGTTTGGAGGCATTACGCCCTGCCATGTGGCGGCTTTAAAGGACCCATCCATGTTGCTCGTTCTCTTGGACCATGAGTGCACTGGTGGAAGCTGCAGCACTAGCAGTAGTAGCAGCAGCAACAGCAGCAGCTACTTTACGGCCGGCATCAGTAGCAGTAACAGCAGCAGCAGCAGCAGCAGCAGCAGCAGCAGCAGCAGCAGCAGCAGCAGCAGCAGCAGCAGCAGCAGCAGCAGCAACAACAGCAGCCGCAATAAGAACGAGACAAGTGCTCCCCCTGTTTCCCCCGACCAACCACTATCTCCTTCCTCCACCCCCATCTCCCTCCTCCCCTCCCTCCTCTCCGCCCTGGACTCCGACGGTCGCTCCCCGCTGCACTACGCGTGTTTGGGGGGAAACCCGCTCTGTGTCTCCATCCTTCTTGACCGAGGGGCAGGGCGGGAGGGCGAGAGGGACAGGTGGGGCTTGACGCCCTTGGAGCTGGCAATTAGAGAGAGGGTGCCCGAAATAGTGGAGATTGAATCGTTGTTGCGGAGGGTGGTGGTGTTCAGAGGGAGTGAGGAAGGGAGGGAGGGAGTGGTGCCGGGAAAGGGGGTTAGGAGGGGTGAGGGAGAGAGAGGGGGAGAGGAAGGGGAGGATGATGGCCGTTTGATTTTGGAAAGGGAGCAGAAGCGGGTCAAGACAGTGAGCAGTGGGGGAGATCGAGGAGGAGAAGGAGGGATGAAGGGGGGAGAGGAAGGGAGAGAGGGAGGGAGGGAGGGAGGGGGGGGGGGCTTGTCGACGATGGTGGGGTCGTTGGCATCTTGGGCGATGGGGAAGCCTTCCTACCTATCTCCCTCCTCCTCTTCCTACAAAGCACGGCATGGCATGGGGGACTGGCGCAACAACAGCAGCAGCAGCAGCAGCAGCAGCAGCCAAAGTAGCATCACAAGCACCTCCGCTTCTTCCTCCTTCCCTTCCTCCGCTTCTTCCTCCTTTCCTCCTTCCTCCATTGCGCTTCGAATTCCCATTAACGACAGGATGGATAAACCTCCTTCTGGTGCTGGGCAGGAGGGTGACAGGGAGGACGGGAGGGAGGGCGGGAGGGACGACGTATTGATCGAGACAGCGGTGTGGTGCGATGCGAGGGAAAGTCAAAAGGAGAGGGAAGCGACGAGCAGGAGGATGGAGGAGGAGAGGAGGTTGGCTGAGGCCCTTATGTCTAGGCGGGACGAGCACCATATGATGAAGAAGGAATCATTTATGTCAGGCTGGGGTATGGGGGAGGGAGGGGGGGGGGGAGATGGGCCGCATGTGAGGACGAAGGGGAGGGAGAGGAAGACGGGAAATGCGGGGTTGTTTGCGCAGATGAGTGCGGAGGAGGAGGTGGAGGAGGGAGGGGGAGAGGGAAGGATGCTCCTGTCGAGAGTAGAAAGGGAGGAGCTGAAGGAGGGAGGGGAGGAGGGAGAACGAGGCCGCCTGATGACGGTGACGGTGGGTGCCCCAGGAGTAGACAATGGAGGGAGAGGAGGGGAGGCAGGGGGTGAGGGAGGAGAGGAGAGCTTGTTGCAGGTTTGGACGAGGCGGGGGGCGGCAGCGGCGGCGGCGGCGGTGTTGGTGACATGTGCACTGACCTTACCGGTGTGGTTGTAGTCAGAGAGGGAGGAAAAGGGAGGGAGGGAGGAGGAGTGAGGGAGGGAGATTAGTCAGCATGATGGCTTTGGATGAAAGAAAGGAAGGGAGGGCTGAGATGCTTTGCCTGGCTGTGCATACCGATGCGGGTGGACATGTGTGTTTGAGAGCCTTGAGATATCCCTAATTTAGAAACCTCGAAATAAAAAAGGAGGGGGCAAGGTGTCCCTGCGACCAGAAGGAGGGAGAGAGCGAGTAGTAGCGATTTTTGATTTTTTGAATTAGTCAAGGTCTTACAGACTGCCTAAAGGAAGCACTGAGGAAGAACACACACAAAGTCATGCCTGTTGCCGTACGCCTCGTGCCTTCCAAACTAGGCGTCGGCTAGATTTCTGATGTGGTAAATGTACCTACACTAAAGTCGATGAGTACTTTTCAATGGAGAAACAAAGAAAGTACTGCAGCGATCACCAAAAAGACTGTTACAACAGTCCAATTACTTCTCCCTCATGCCCTCCCTCCCTTTGATGGTGGTGCCCATCCTCTTTTATCCTTTCGGTCATCTTCCACCTCCGCTCTCTCCCTCCTTCTTCGGCGATTGGTCAGGTGTCAGGCGATACACAAAGTCAGAAACCGACCTTGATGCGCTTGTAGTGCCACCATGAATGTGTATGCCCTCCCCTCATGGTATTTGTGCCGTTCCATGCCACTGCGGCTCTTGTGGAACATCTACGGAGGGAGGGTGGCCTCAGAAAGAGAAGGAGGCAACTCATGCATTCTTCCTCCCTCCCTCATCCAAAAGAATCGTGGACACGCCTCTGGTACGCTTCCTTGTGAGCTGGCATGGGACTTCATATTTTGTGTACAAGGCCCGCCTCTACGCAGAGACAAGCAGGTTTTGTCGAGAAGGAACTTTCCATCTCGGTGACTAACCTCTTGCCTGGGCAAAGCGAATGGGACAAGCCAATAAAAACAGGCGTGGTAGTCGGGGTCCGAATACGAAGTACAACAGATCACCCTCTTTTCAATATCGCCCGTGCCTCAACATACATACACATGACACTCACAAAGACAGGTTAATCGACGCGCGTCCGCGTACGCTGTGTCTGCCTGGACCCTACTGGTAAGATTTTTCCCTTGCTGCCCTCTCGTCCTCTTGTAAGGCCCTCTTTCCAAGCTCTCCTACTGGTCAATGTCGGGCAGCTATAGTGGTGGTGGCCATTCCACAGGAGGAGGCTTACCACTACCATCTTCTTTGGTACGTATCGTTCGCTCTACTTTCCCCCGTGGATTCCTCCACCTCACTAACAACGCCCACTAACCTCCTCCCCCCATTTCCCCATCTCCCCAGCCCCTCCTCGTGATCCGAAACCGCGTTCTCTTTCCCGGGGGCCTCTTGCGTCTCTCGGTGGGGAAGACTCGATCCGTCCGCTTAATTGAGGTAAGGTGCACAGAGTAGCATAAATGAGATTCCTTCGCTTCTTCCTTTCCATATTTCATCCCCCTCTATCCATCCCTGATTCCTTTCCAAGATAGACACTCATCCCGCCCCTAAATCCTGCCCTCCCTCCCTCCCTCCCTTCGTCGTCAGGACTTCCTCGTAAGTCAGAAGCGGTCCTCCCAGCAGCACCAACATCATTCCTCCCCCCTCCCCTTTCATCGCGGGGGTCTCATTGCCGTCGCTGCCCTCTTGCCCGAGGCCAGCGAAAGCAGGGGGGATGGTAGTGGAGGAGGAGGAGGAGGAGGGAGTGGAGGAAGGGGGGGAGGCAGGGGAGATCAGCAGCAGCAACAGAAGCAGAGTCCTCGGATTGCGTCCTTTGACGACCCCCCTGTGTATGCGGTTGGATGTGCCGCCAAAGTGGTGCAGGTGAGGGAGGGAAGGAAGTCACGGCTAGAGTGACAGTAGACTCATCACACCACCCATTCATCCCCATACTATAGGTGGCACGTGCGGCGGGTACGACCCACGAGGCTTCGTTCACGTTTTCGATCCTCGTCCAAGGCGTGGCGCGAATCTGCCTTGATGGTACGGTGCATGCCCTCCCTCCCTCCCTCCCTCCCTCCCTCCCTCCCTCCCTCCCCCTCCTTCCCTTCTAATTGTGGCTTCCTGTCTCCATCCCTTTCCTCATACTATCATCTTTGGTCTTTGCCCCGCCTCAATCCATGTCTACAGACATCTGCATTTACATGTCCTCCCT
>Ga0160420_100625_pt1 | contig 13257 bp, 11 predicted proteins | sample CelAP2metagpilot_FD_108197 | JGI IMG/M metagenome (GOLD analysis project Ga0160420, IMG submission 108197) | Phycosphere-associated microbial communities from algal ponds in Kailua-Kona, Hawaii, USA - Cellana AP2-5-5 metagenome pilot | ecosystem: Engineered > Artificial ecosystem > Aquaculture >... | reverse complement strand
GATTGGAGAAATGAGAGGAAGTCCACAGGGTCTACCACTCCATCCAACTCGCCTTCCCTCCCTCCCTCCCTCCCTCCCTCCCTTCCTACCAGGGTGGGGCACGGCAGGCTCAGTCGCGGACCCTAAAGGTTACTACGAACGGTGTCTAGCGTTGATGAAGAGCATTAATTCAAGATGAGGGAGGGGGGGAGGGAGGGAGGGATGGAAGACTCTGAGGATTGGTGTAGAGCGTGTATTGCTGATGAAGAGAATTAGCTCGAAATGAGGGAGGGAGGGGGGAAGAGAGGGAAGGGGGGAGGGAGGGAGGGAGGGAAGGAAAGAGAGAGGGGCACATCTGGATGTAAGAATCGCGACGGGCTTGGTCAGCCTCCAAAGGTTCGTGTCGAGGAAGGGAGGGAGGGAGAAACAACGGAAGGAAATGGAAGAAATCGATGGAAGATGGAAAGGAATGGTGCGAGGGAGGGAGCGAGGGGAGGAGGGAGCAAGGGAGGGAGGGAGGGAGGAAGGGAAGGCGAGAGTATAAGCAAGAAAAGATCAACAGAAGCAGCTTTCAGTCACAGCTTTGGCAGGCACCTTTTTCTTCTTATACACTATTGTCTTTCTTTGTTTTATTCTCCTTCTCAATATTTTTTTCCTTTTTGCGAGGGGGCCGAGGCTGCTCTCCTCGCTGGCTGCCTAGGCGGGCTCGTCGGGCTTTTTGGGATTCTCCTCGGGAATATCGGCCTCGGCGTAGTGGATGATGCGCAGGGCGCGCTCGCTTGCCGCCATGGCCGCCAGCGTAGGAGAGCACTACCATCTCCTGCTGTGGCAGAAGGAGGAGGAAGAGGAGGAGGAAGAGGAGGAAGAGGGAAGATGTGGTGGTGGTGATGGAGGAGGAGGAGGAGGAAGAGGAGGGGGGAATGGCGGCGCTCTTGTCGTTGCCCTGTATTCGTTTGAAGCAATTTAAGTGACTTGTCTGTCCCTCCTCCATTCCTCTTTCCCTCCTTCCTTCCCTCCTTCCTTCCATTTTTTCCTCCTTTCCTCCTCCTCGACATTGTTGATGAATAGATGGATAGATATGGATAGATGAATAGATGGATAGATAGATAGATAGATAGATAGATAGATAGATAGATAGATAGATAGATGGATGGATAAATAGGTAGATAGATAGATAGATATGGATAGATATCTGTACCCATATCTATATCTGTATCTAAGTAGACCAAAAAACAGATATATGTATGTGTCTGTCCGGGTATCCTCGGAATGAGTAGGAGGTTGTGTTTATCTCACCAAGCTGAACGCTCTGTTTAACACGTTTTTCGTCACTGAGACCCGGCACATACTGCCCCTTGCCGTCCCTCCTTCCTTCCCTCCTTGCCTTGCTCTCGCTTCACTTTTCTTCTTCCAAACGCACCTTTTTAATTGTTTTCCTCCAGCTGCTGTAATTGCTGCTGCTGCTACTGCTGCTGCTGCTCCGGCTCCTACTGCTGCTCCTTGTAGTGTAAAAGAAGAGAGAAATAGAATAAATCAGTCACCACCCTCCATCAATTTTTCCTCCTCTTTTTTCTTTTCCATCTTGTCTGCCCCTTTCGCAAGAAATGGAAAGAAGAGGAAAAGGAAGGGAGGGAGGGAGGAGGGACACATGGATCTACTGCGGTTCTCTCATATCATCGTAGTCCTATATTAAATTTTCTCCTCAACCACTCAATCGTAAAAATGAGAGTCAGCTAGAGCTAATAATATAATAATCATAGAGAACAAGAGAGAACAAGTCACGAGGAAGCAAGGGAGGGAAGGAGGGAGGGGAGAAGGAAAGAGTCGTGCTTACTTTTGGTGCCATCGGAGAGAGGGAGGCTCCAAGAGACGCTTGTGCGATTTTAATCACTCTGTGTGCCTCCGTATCTCTGTTAGTGTAAGAATAAAGAAGATAAATTAAGTCTCGGTCACTATTGGGGCCTCTCCCTCCCTCCCTCCCTCCTCCTCGTTTCCCCTCCCCCCGAGCAGAGGGTGAGGCTCGCACACAACACACACACACACACACACACACACACACACACACAAGAATTGGAGAAAATGCGTCGCTCAGCATACGTTTTAGGAAGTTGTCTTCAATAAACGTGTTTCAGTTGTCTAACATATATATTTGAGTGTACGACATCCCTGCGACATACACACACACACAAACACACACACATACACATATTCACATTCGTGGCCTCCCTCGCTCCCTCTCTCCCTTTTACCGTGTCTCGCCTCTGTCATAGACCTTCCTGTCAGGGTAGTGACGCTGCTGCTTTTGCTGTTGCTGTTGATACTGCTGCTGCTATGGACGTACTTGGGCGACGCTGGGCTCAGGTGTAAAGCATGGACGAGAAGCAATGCAATGATATCCAGGACTCCTAGAGCCGTAGGTGACTGGGTCGTGGCAGGAGGCAAAGGGGGAGGTCGAGATGCCCAGCAAAGCCAGGCAATCCAGACTGTTCTCATTTCCAGTACCACTGACAGTTATGGCTATGCTCTCCTTGTACGGCATTTGCTTGTCGTGCTTTGTCACTGCTGCCAGCCAAGTCCATCCATCCGAGCGAGCCGACTTGCTTGCAGCGAGGACGCCACTCGCTAACATTATTTTGTGATGGATGGTATACCTTAGGGTGAACAAGGTGCAGTGACAAGTGTGTGCAATTAACACACGAGGGACATGCGAAGCTGCCAATCACGCTCCAAATAATAAGTGGATCTTTCATTTTTTCAGTAGTGGGTACTGTGATCTGTAGTAAAAATAGAACGACAATGCGGGGGAGGGGCTTCCCGGGCGCCCCTTCGAGCGCTTCTGTGTACCGGCCCATCAGTCCCCTGTCAGTTCCAAAACACACAGATGCACGACACACAAGCAAGCCTCGTCCTCGAAAGTCAAAGAGCTTGTCAGACGCGCTCCATCTCGAGAGGAATTCATCGATCTGCCAAATGTGACGTCTCGAGACCCCATGCGAAATTTATGCCACAACCGAGCTTCTGTTCTACACGGGGATCCCCTCCGCAGACCATTTTGGCACGACACAGGCCACCAAATAGCGCTCTCCACAAGATATTCAAGAACGTGAATTCCATTTGGAAAAGGTACCCAATCAAAACCAATGAATTCATCGTGTGGTGCGTCCTAATAACCTCCTGGCTCCAGAACAAAACAACTTTGCACCTCGTCCTAGCTGTGGGTTGCTACACCCATAAATTGAATCATAATTCTCAAAATCATTAGACAGTCAGCACTCCGCATGACGGTGATTATATTTTGTGGCGCACTGCGCGGCGTGTAGCTCAATCAGCCCTTCTTCTCATCCCTCTCTTTCCACTCTCCCGTCCCAAACCTACAAGAACCCCACCCTTATCGAGCATTATGTGGCGCGGCTCTGCCACCGCTATAAGCCGCCGGCTCTTCAAGCTTTTGAATGACCAAGGCAACCGCGAACTTGAGAATATGCTGGCCTACACTGCATCCTCGCATTGGTTCGACCACAACGAGCTTCCCGGGAGTGCGAGCTGGTGCAAGACTCACGCAGAGGAAGAACGGGGCCATGCCATGAAGATTCTTGATCATTTATCTTTACGCCGTATCGAAGAGGCCGTGACAGGCTCGGCGGGGGAGGAAGGCGACGTTGGAAGCGCCAGCAGCAGCAGCGGCGAGGCAGAGGCAGGAGAGGCTGCCAAACGCAAGCCGAGCGTGCGCCAGCTCAAGACCGAGGCCGACCCTCAAGCCAGCACGGCATTCACCTGGGAAGAGAACCCCAATATTGTTTTGGATGTCAAGGGGCCTTTCATGACGACCTTTTCCGATCCTGCTGCCATCTGGCGTTCGGCTCTGGAGCAGGAACGGGAAAATTCGAGACGCTTTTTCCACATCATGGCGGCGGCGCGCGAGACTCAAGATTATGTGACGGAGAATTTCCTGCTCAATTACTTCATTCCGGAACAGCTGAATGAGGAGAAGGCGGTGGAGGAAATTTTTTCCAATACAGTAAGAGGGAGGTGGTAGCGGGCTGGTTGGACGGTAGGGAGAAATGCAATACGTAGAACAGTGATTAAGGGGTTTAACATGTGAATAATATTATCCCAGTCTCTCAACTTTATTATTTTTCTACTACCACGCACAGTTGTTGGTCATGAAGCGGGGCCCTGAGTATTATTTTGAATTGGATCGCGAGTTACCCTCGAAGCCGCACTAAGTAAGCTTGGCTTGACACAAGGAAGGGAATCATATAGAGCTGGAGGATGCAGGTTCGGGACAAAGGAAAGTGGACCAGAGACATCAACAAGTACAGCAGGACAGAAATACAAGAAACTTTTCCCACAACCTGTAATTCACACTTTGGAACTGGCAAGGCATAGTCGTTGCGACTTTGCGACTCGGTTACTTTGAAGATTCCTTGTTTTTAGATGTATTGGTCCCGCTTTCCTCTTTCCCTTCGTTGGCTATCTGTTCGATGACTCACTGTTTTAAATAATGCCTCTTAAATTGTATTTCCTTGCCCCTTTGGTCTCTCCTTGCATTCATACTTTCTTCCAGAGCCTTCAGCCTATCCTCTTCTCATCTCGTGTTCTCTCCCTGTCCTTCTCTACCGTCAGAAGCATCCCCTTCTCTACCCCACAACTTCAAACGCTTGCGTGAATGCAAGCCTGCTGCTATCTACCATTTGTACTATTCCTGTCAATGCCCCTCCTCTATTCGGTATCTGCGGCGTCGCCACCTCCAAGTAGTATGCACCCGGTCTGACATTGTCCCCGACCGTCCATTGCCATACCTGGACCGCGTCCGCGTCGTCGCTAGGCTTAGAGGCAAATGTTCCTAAGGTCATCATCGCAAGCCCGTCTCTTGGCGTCAGCTTGACAGTCAAGAGTGTGGCTGCAGGGAAGTGCTGCAGATTGAGCGAGTACGTCTCACCTTTATGGACGTCCTCCACACGGCCACCGGAGACAGTATCCCTCAGCTCAGCCTCTGCCGAATGTTGTCCTTTTTCTTGCCCGAAGCCAAGAAAGGGCTTCGACAGCCCATCTGTATCACCTTGCATAAGCGATGCCTTTCTACCTGGCACAAACAGCGAGCCCGCCGCTTTGACACTCGCCTCGCAGATCTGCACAGTCTCACTACCTGTCTGTGCCTCCTGCAGCGCCATCATCAGCTGCTGAGTGGCGTCCTGGGTCTTGAGGCCCTTGACATGAGCCTGCGTGACGTTGCGCCAGTCGCTTACCATGTAGACCTTGAAAGTCTTGCCCACCGAGCACTCTTGATACTGCAACTTCCGCGCGCCCTCCCGCAACTGGGTCACCAGCACCTCCTCCTCCTCGTCCACGAGCGACGTGCCGTACTCCTTCCTGTTCAGGCCACCATTGTCCGACACGTCTTCAAGCACGCTTGCCACGTAGTCAGCGTCGTCAAGCGCAAGCGGATTAATCACGTTCGGTGCCACTGTCACATGGAAACGCTGTGGCAGCCCTAGAGAAGCCGAGGCCTTCTCCACGGCTTGCTTCACGCTTGCCGGGTCGATTCGCGCGGCGGTCGGAGAGAAAGGCGTGTAGCGGGTTTGAACTTCCAGGACCGCGATTGACGTGTTGGCCAGACCCATGTCCTTTGGGGGGTTCCACATTTGCTCTGCCAGGTTCGGTCCCTGACTTTGCAGCAAATTGCCCTCGCAGGTGTCAGCTATCGTACAGCCTGCCAATCCCACCCCGTCGAAATTCTCCGAGGTCCGTCCAGGCTTGACGTCACAAAGCGAGCACTCATCCAATGGCCCCGCCAGATACACATTTTTCGTTTTAACGTCATTAGGGACTTGAGGAATAACCACCTCCATCCCAGGCCAGGGAAGCTTCGCAAATGGCATCTCCCCGTCGATCCCGCCCTGGCCCTTATTCTTGCTTCTGCTCTTCTTGTCATCCTCCTCCGCAGTTATGGCAGTCTCAATGGCCTCGTCCATCGTAGTGATACTGGCAAATGTCTCCTGGGTTGCCCGCCAGTGCTTATGGTGGGTCTTGAAGCCAAAAATACGACTTACCTCTTCAGGCTCATAATCAGTGATAGTCACCCCCGCCATTTTAACCACACTCTTAAACCGTCTAGAGGAATTAAAGTATCTTAGCATTTTATGTGTGGCCAATGCTCCAGAGACATTCTTATCGTCTAAGTAAATTGGGTTGCCACTCACCCAGATATTGACAAAACCAGGATTGCTATGCCTTATGCCATTCCTCTCTTTATAACCGGAATTCACAAGCACGGCCCCTCCTGCCAAGACTAGGGCATCCCCAGCTTGTCCATAAATGGCAGCAATTGCATGCGTGGTATGAAAAAATGTATTTACCATCGTTAGCCATCCGGCCAAGTTTGCCACGTTCCCTCCACCGATCGCTGCAGACACAATCCCATTTGCGACCAATGCTGCACAATTCACAAAAGTTGTTACACCCGCACCTACGTACAAGCTTCCCCCTCCTCCATACCAAGACGTTATCGCCCCCACCCTCGCCCAGACACACTCGCTCTCCACCACAACGCCCGCCCCGACAAATACCGCAATACCGAGTGTCGCCAGGAACTGACACCCTGCCCAGGCTGACTGAGAGACGCCCGTCTTAATCATCACCCCGCCCCCTAGTGAGTTAACTGCACCCACCCCCGCCGTCGCGAGCAAAGCCACGGCCGTGTTGAAAACCATCCCTGTCAAAATCGTCACACCTCCTCCATTAAATATACGATTGCCCGAGCCAAAGAATACGCTTGCGCCAACATTATTATTTGCGACGCATCCTGTGAAAATAGCGACACCCCCACCCATAAATAACAGCATGCCTACGCCGTATCCAGCGACCAACGCACAGTTGAAAGTAAAGACACACCCGGTATAGATGGCGGTTCCTCCAAATAAGGCAAGCGTATCCCCTACTCCCACCACATTGACAAACAGCAACGAGCTCGTGAACGTACAGCCAGTAAAAATGGCATTCCCGGCAAAAATCAGCACTTGTCCGCCTACGGTGTAGACCTCTCGAAACAAAACGCCGGGACGCGTCACGTAGAAATGAGAGTCTGTCACTGTCAATGTACCAGCTGTGTTGTGTGAGAAAAGGTTAGGCAAGAGGGAATAGGAGGGATCGTGACCAAATACTTCGTGAAAAAGGTAGACCTGAAGAGGGGAGGGTGGAAAGAAAAGAGGAATAGAGAAAGCCTCTCCTCCAAAGCGATCAAAATAGGATGGATTGGTGGCAGCCGGTCTGTAATGACTACAGTGCTGAGGGGAAAAAGGGGTAAGAGAAAAGAGGGAAGGGTGACAGGGCGTACTTCTTTACCTTCCATCAATAGATACCCGCCTAACATCCTCACAGTTGTCACAGGGGAGGACGTGTAAAGAAACTCAGTGATCAAAATGGGATTGACTGTGAACAAACAGCTAGTGATGATAGCAGTCCCGCCTGCACGGATGTAGACGCCTCCCCCACGAATCTCGTAGTAATACAGACGGATGATGCGGATGGGCTTGCCACGATAAAGACGGATAAATCTAGGGGAGAAGAGGAAAGGAGGGTAGGAGAAAGGGAGGGAGTGTCGGGCGGTTGGACGGGCGATCGAAAATTGTTTGTTTGTGGAAACCAGGAGAAATGGTATTAGAATTGACGGACTTGCAAGGGGAAACACAATAGTGAGAAAGCGAGGAGGAAGGAATAAACGGGTAAGGTAGATGACAGCAGCGGTTCTACAACAGAGGCAGCCGAAGGAGGAAGGGAGGAAAGGGGGAGAGGAGGGTTTTTTAGGCAGGATAGGAGATGAAAGGAAAGAAAGGGAGCTAAAGAGGGAAGGAGGGGGGAAGGATCTACCTCAGATCCAGAAACCCGCCTGGCTCAACCGTGAAAGAACGGTACGCTCGGTGAGCGTCGATGGTGGGCATATTCAACGGACGGCCAACGACCGAGACACGACGACCCGGCATGACCCGGATAAATTGTTTCAAGATATAGGTGGCGCCTGGAAGGAGGGTAATCACCGGACAAGTCGTGTCTAAAGGGAGAGAAGGAGTGAAAGAGGAAAGGAGGGGAGATGAGATTATACACAAAAATACATACAATCGAATATTTAAATGTGAATTATTTTTTGAAATTCATTGAAATACATGAAACATTTATGGAATTCAAACAAAACTCTCTATATATGCTCACACTACTCGCGGCCAAATTCTATTTTGGGGGGCGGCTGTTGCCAGCTGAGCGAAAAAGAGGGAGGAAGGGAGGGAGGGAGGGGAAACAGACTTACTTTCCACAAGAAAGCCCAGCTCTTCGCCTGTTTTCGGGGTACAGCCCTCCACGAGGCCACCCATTCGGGCGTCGGTCCATTGCCCCACTACGGCACTGCCGGGAGTGATGATATTCTTAGCGTCTGGCTCTCGCTGAGCTGGGGGAGCGGAAGCCAGCAGAGGAGGGGGGGAAGGAACAGGCGGCAGAGGTGGAGGAGGGGCCGAAGGAGGCTTTTGCTTGTCGCCAGCGAGGAGGATAGAGAGAGCTTCGCTAGGAGAGAAAGTATCCTAGGGAAAAGGATGGGACAGCAAAGGAAGTCATCGGTGACAATGCTACTTATTTTCGAAAGGAGGCAAAAGAGAGAGGGAGGGATGCGACAGAGGAAGATGATGTCGCACCTACTACGGCTGGTACCGACGGCCGGGAATAATTCGAAAGAGGGATTAGAGTGATCACTTTTATAAGTCCTCTTCGATTCTGATAGATGGTGGGCCGCCAAAGCAATTACAAATATGAGGGAGGAAGAAAGGGAAGCGAACGTACCGCAGTGTCGTCTGCCCCTGTGACTTTGCTCTCCTTAGCATGACGCTGCTGGCCAGCAAAGGCGACTGTTAAAGCAACGATCAAGCCCAGGACGAGAAGGCCGGAAAGGACCTTGAACCTCTTGCTGTCATGGGCGGTGGTGGAGGACTGTGTAGAGGGCGTCATGGAGGCGAGGGCCCCCTGTGGAGGCTCTGACAGATTACTCCTAGAGCTGTCAAAGTTCACCTCTTGTTTTTTTGTGCCATACGCATTGAGGTGTTAGTTTATATAAGGAAAATGCTTTCTCCACGTGATCAAAGGAGATTTAATTTGTGAAGAGGAGTGTTTGTCTGTCAGCCCCACAGCATATTCCCATCTGTGACGAGGGATAAGAGGAGGAACTGGAAGGCTAAGGAATGAAATGATTGCCGCATGTGGATGGTGGTATAACTAAATAAATAAAATTTATAATGGCCAAGGGAGGGGGGCGTCGGTCACCCCGTACAACCTCCGGCTGATATAGCACGCACAACTGGCGGATGTCACACTCGTTGACTCGTTGACTCCAAAACCGCTCACACTGTTGGCACAAATCGAAGTGGAGACAAACTTCCCACTGCACCCTAGATATATGCTTCAGAAGATTATTAGGGTTCGGGAATGGTCCCATAGGGGCATGAAGCAAGGGGAATATGTGTTAAGCTCGATGGACTCTTGCTTCTTGTGCCGTTTCTGGATGCTTCACGGTCAGCGAGTCCTTGAGGTTTCGTTAGCGAGTCGCAGGAGGCAGATTACTACTAGTGTGGTGTAGAGGGGATGTAAGAGCTGCTTCCTTACTTGAATGGCTATTCTATGAATTTGAACGAGGTCAGCCAAGAAGAGAGGAGCAGAGCAGACCGGACGAGAAACAAAGCTTCAAGCGCTGGCAATATGTCCCATACTGTTTTACCTTTCTTACCGCTTCCTAGGTTGGTCATCTACAGTATATCCTGACCGACCCCACATTTCGCTTCACTTGCAGAGCTATCATATTACAGATTTCATAGGAGAAGGCCCACCCACACTCCAGGGTCGCATTTGGGTCGGGTTTGGTGCCTTTTGAGGCTTTGCCAGCCTTGCCGCACCAGCCGCACCAGATAAACTCGAAATCAATAAATGAAGGGATTTGATTGATTGATTGATTGATTGATTGATTGATTTTGTGTTGAGATCAATACCGACCGTGGTGAGGCCTCTGTATATACCAAAGTATTTGATGGGTCATTTGTATCCGACGACATGTCTGGCTGGGGAGCCTGTGGGTCCATCCATACCCACCATTTCCCTTCCTCTTCCTGCTTACGTGGCGTAATCGTTATCCCAAATACCTATATGACACCTGCACTGACCGCGCAGCGGCAGGTGGAACAGTAGCAGCAATAGCGGCAGTAGCGGAAGCAGGAGCAGCAGTCGGTGCAGCAGGCCCTCCCTCACATCTGGGGCAGTATGGTGTCACCAAGGGCAAGGATCGCTTCACCTTCAGCGGCAACGCCTGCACGAAACGTCCTAGCTCTCGATACCCACCATTTCCCTTCCTTCTCTCATGCTGGTAAAACCCCATGAGTGTCGGGCCTTGGCACTTGGGACAGGGAGGGAGGACGAGGGGGTGGGTAAACGAACCGTGCGTGGCGAGGTGGAGGAGGGCAGCGTCGTCGCCCTCTCCCTCCTCTCCCTTCTCCCCCTCCGGCTCCTCTTCCTCGTCCACTCTATCCTTACAATGGGAAGGGGCGTTGTTGTAGTTCAGCTGGGACTTGTCGTTGTTTCCCTCCGTTCGTCCCTCCCTCCCTACCTCCGTCCTCCCCTCCTTCCCATCCTCCCTTTTTCGCAATGCCGGTACTGTTCGTATTCCCCATCCAGCCACCACGACCTCCCTCCCTTCCTCCCCCCCTCCCCCCCTTCCTCCCTCCTGCACCACTACCTCTTTTCTTGCCCTCCTCTCTTCCTCCTTCGCTGCCTCCGTCGCTTCCTTCCTCTGGTCCCAATACCTTATCACTCCCGGCCGGAAAATGAACAACCGCACCCTCCCTCCCTCCCTCCCTCCCTCCCTCCCTCTCTTCCCTCCCTCCTGCGTCTTCCCCACCTCTTTCCATAGCAACAGCACGGCGTAATCCTTTCGCAACTGCAACCAGACCTCCCTCCCTCCCTCCCTCCTTCCCTCCTTCCCTCCCTCCATCCTTCCTTGCGGTGGCTGCTGCTGCTGCTGCTGCCGATGCTTCTGGTGCTGCTGATGCTGCTGCTGGTAGAGGTGGAGGAGGAGGATGGCCAGGCCCTTGTCGGACAGCATGCCTTGACCTCGACTGTGGACGAGCTCCCGTAGGACTTCGCGCCAAAAAAAGAGGGACTAGGAGAGGGAGGAAGGGAGGGAGCGGAGGAGGGAGGGAGGTTGATGAGTTCTTGCTCGTTGAAGAATAAGAGGGGAAAAAGAAATAAGCAGACAATGTCTATGACGAGAAAATCCAAGAGACCGCATACCCGGAAGACCAACACATGGATGGGATGATGGGAAGGGATTTGTCTAGCCTTGTAAGTCAGTGATAATCCAATATGAATTAATAAGTACTTGTGAAACACTACTTCATTATAGTCACAATATTCATCATTCATTCACTGATAATACGAATCAGTACCGTAATAACAACCAGCGAAGCCATATCAATACCTGTTTCTGCTCCTCTTCTCCCACCAGCACATGCATCGCCACCTTTCCTTTCTTCACTTTCTTCCAGAAGGGTTGGAAAATAAGGTCATATACCAACGCCCGGAGCGCATCAGATTCACGTGCCAGCAGAGACAGGTGGGTGGGGAAGCCTTCGCCGTACATGTCCGTTAAAAGCGGCCAGAGTTGCCGTCGGAGCTTGCCGCGGGTTGACCACGATGGGGTGGTGTCCTGAAGGAGGGAGGGAGGGAGGGAGGGAGGGAGGGAGGGAGGATGAGACTGGAAAATGAGCGCGAGCCCACAGTCCTAAGGGAGGGTAGAAAGGAGGGGAGGGAAGGTTATATACCTTGAAATAAGGCACCCCAAATGTATGTGCAAAGTCGTAAATTTGATGCTTCTGGAGGTGGAGCAGAGGACGATGTACGCAGACCCCGGCAACAGAAGCCGTTTCTTCCATCCCTGACAGATGCAGAGGCCCCGCACCACGCAGCGTGTTGGAGAGGACGTTTTCCTGAGGGAGGGAGGGGGTGGTGGTGGGGGGTGTTAGCGAGATGACTTTTGGGAGGTATCCGGAATGGATAAAAGGGAAGATCTTGAGCGCAGAAGGGAAGGAGGGAGGGAGGGAGGAAGGGAGGGAGGGAGGGAAGGGGCGCTTACCTCAACGTCGCCTCGGTGATGACCGAGGAGGACAGCTCGGGCGCCAGTTTCCGTTAGAATGTGCCGGTAAGTGGCGTAACGGATTTCTCTGGCTTCTTTTTCGTAACGGTCGCGCGCGGTGCTGCAACGAGTGAGGGAGGGAGGGTAGGTGTGCTTGTGGAAACGGAGTTGGTGTTCCTGTTGGAGGGAGGGGGGGAGGGGGAAAAGGCGGGAAGGACGGAGGGAGTGAGGAGAAGAGGGGGAGTATAGGACCGAGGAAACATTAGCCGGAAAGGAGGGAGGGAGGGAGGGAGCGAGGGAGGAAGCGGGGGAGAAAGGGCGGGCGTACCTGACACCATTGCTCCACGTACGCGGCTTCTCGCGCGCTTTCGGGTCGGTTGCCATAATCGAGGTGAATGCACACCACATTCTTGTAGCTACAAGGGGGAGGGAGGGAGGGAGAGAGGGAGGGCAGGCGAGCGTGTGAACAAATCGTCTCTGGAAGGCTGTGTTCATTTCTCCTTTCCTCCTTCCCTTGCTCCCTCCATTCCTCCCCCTCTCCCTTTCTCTCTCTCTTCCCTTCCTCCCTCTCCTCCCTCTCTCCCTCCCTCCCTCCCTCCCTCCCTCCCTACCCTATTTCCGCCCGAAAGACCCAGAGCAATTTTGCGATGACCATGGAATCAACGCCCCCGGACAGAGAGACACACACCGCCTCCCTCCCTCCCTCCCTCCCTCCCTCCCTCCCTCCCTCCCTCCCGCCTTCCCCCTGTCGTTGGAGGTAGGCCTTCATGGCCTGGGCGACGGGGTGCCGAAGGAGGGAGGGAAGGAGGGAGGGAAGGAGGGGGAGGGGGAGGGGGGGTCGTTCCAGAATGTCGCTGTCTTCAGGGGCCTTGTCGGAGAGCTCTTGGAGTTTTCTGAGGGAGGGAGGGAGGGAGGGAAGCGTACCGCATTGTGGTCTTGCGGAATTTGTGCAGGAGGTTCTTCGCTTGCTCTTCTGCTGTTTCTCGGCTGTCGATGTGACAGAGGACTTCCTGGAGGCTGGGGAAAGAGGGAGGGAGGGAGGGAGGGAGGGAGGGAGGGAGGGGAAGGAAGGAAAGGGCGGGCGCGGGGCGGTGCATTCGTGGCAGGGGTAGGAAGGGAGG
>Ga0160420_100624_pt1 | contig 13277 bp, 22 predicted proteins | sample CelAP2metagpilot_FD_108197 | JGI IMG/M metagenome (GOLD analysis project Ga0160420, IMG submission 108197) | Phycosphere-associated microbial communities from algal ponds in Kailua-Kona, Hawaii, USA - Cellana AP2-5-5 metagenome pilot | ecosystem: Engineered > Artificial ecosystem > Aquaculture >... | reverse complement strand
CGAGCTGCGGTCTTCTGTGGCGGCTGGGGGGCGGGACAGAGAGACCCAACCCCCTACGCGACCTACCGCACTAGGCGTCTTGGAAGGGTGTGGTGAGGTGGAGGAGGGGAAGGAGGGAGGGAGGGAGGGAGGGAGGGAGAGAAGGGTGTGAAAAGGATTGAGGAAGACAGGAGAGAGATAGGGATCCGCATGTCCTGAGTCTAGGAAGGGAGGGAGGGAGAGGGAAAGGCAAGGGAGGAGAAGGGCAAGGAGGGAGGGAGGGAGGGAGGGAGGACGGCTCACCTCCCCCCGGGTGCCCCCGAAGACAAGTCGCACCAGACGCTTCGCTTCTCCTCTACCTCCCACCCCTCGGCCCCAGACCAAGCGCTCGAAACGGGTGAAGCTGACGAGGGAGGGAGGGGGAGGGGGAGGGGGAGGGTGGGGAAGGGGGAGAATACACGATCGATCGTTAGCTTGGTCGTTGCTTCTGTCTTTTCTTCCGTCTCGCCCTCCCTCCCTCCCTCCCTCCCTACCCGTAGTCATCATGGATCAGAAAATCTCCCTCTTGCAGAGCTCGGGTCCCTACCCTCGCAGCGCCCGCTTCGTCCACCCACATGCCCTTCTTTGCCACTGGTGGACGCACCCCTCCTCCCCCCTCCCTCCCTTCCTCCTCCTCCTCCTCCTTCTTCTTCTCACTGTCCTTAGCTGCTGCTGCAGCGGTTGTTGGAGGTTCTTTTCGGCGGCGCAAGCGGCGCTTGGGCATCGATCCTCTCAAGAAGGAGGAGGAGGAGGAGGAGGAGGAGGAAGAAGGAGGAGGAGGAGGAGGAGGAGGAGGAGGAAGCTCTCTGTGTGTGGATGAGATGAGGAGGATGGTCGATCAGCGGGAGGGAGACAGGCAGGGAGGGAGGAAGGGAGAGAAGGAGAGGGGGGGGAGGAAAGGAGGACGGGGAAAGAAAAGGAGAAGGGAAGGAGGGAGGGATGAAGGGATGGAGGAAAGGAAGAAAGGGGAGGGGAAGAGAGGGAGGGAGGGAGAGTGAGCACGCACCTTCTTTGCCGCAGGCGTTCGAGCATTTCCTTGTCATGGTTCCCGACACTCGTTGTCCCTCTGGGGCTGGGGATAGGGGGGCAGGTAGGTAGGCATGTGTATATGTTTATAGACATACATACGAGTGTGTGTTATGTGAGGTATGTGCGCTTTAACGTTGGTGTCATGTTGATACGGAGGTAATGAGGTAAACGACAGGGGAGACTCTAAGGCTGCTCTGCTGCTTCGCCTCTGCGTGTGATGTCACCACCAGCCCTCCCTCCCTCCCTCCCTCTTCCTACGTACTTCTTGCCTTTCTCATCCCCTCCTCCAGCACTAGTAGTGGAAACACCGGTCGCATCCCGCATGGGTAAGGGAGGAAAGGAGGGAGAGGAGCGAGAGACGGGCCGAGGGAAAGAGGAGGAGGAGGAGGAGGAGGAAGAGAAGGAGGAACGACGGTTGATACTTCCTCCTTCCAGACGTGCTCTCCGCAGCCATTCCTGGGCTTTTTGATTACCGACAATTTTTTCTTCTCCTTCCCTTCGTTCGCCATCACCTCCAGCGTTCGCAATGACGTTGCGGTGAGGTCGAGTGGTTGACGAGGTGGGAGTGGGAGGAAAGATGCGGAAGGCGTGTGTGCTTGGCAGCAGTAACAGCAGCAGTAGCTGCAGTATGTGGAAACGGGACAGCGGGGAGAGGAAGGAGGACGTTGGGAAGAGATGACGCCTATCGTGTGCAGTGTTTGTTGGTTCCAATGGTGGGCGTGGAGTGTAAGGATGAAGCCGTAGGAATCAATGACACGAGGAAGTCGCAGTCGCAAGAGGAAACAGACGAGTCGTACCTGCGGCCTGGTATTCTAGCCCTCCTTCTTCCCCCCTTCCTGCTCGCCCTGTTATGATCCATTTCTTCGGCCTCCTTCCACGCTTTTTGGGCACCGCAGTAGGTCAACGTCGTCAGAAGCCGCTAGGCCCACGAGGAAGGCAGGGAGAGGGGGCTAAAATTATCCCGTCGTTGACTCTGCCGCAAGCAGCCAACAACACATTCTTCTCATGTCTGACAAGTTACTGTGCTTGCCCCGCGTATCTTCCCATCTGACTTTGGTGTGTGTGCATGTCAAGTGTGTGAATGTGCGGGATAGTGCTCGAGTCTGGTCATGCATTGGGGAAAGAGTACTGTGAAGAAGTAGGGCTCCTGCCCCAGCCGACCGCAGCCCAACCAAAGCTACTATTGTCGTACCCCTCCCTCCTCTATTTACATGACTCAAGTATTGTTTCCTTTCATATTAATTTGAAAGTTCTTGTAAAGATGAATCAAGTGCCCTTGCCAACTGCCCAGCGTGTCCAAAAAAACGCTCCCGCCCCTTTTCCACTCCTTTTTTGTACCATCCCGCCAAGTTGCCTTTTCCCACTCCTTTTTCACATTATTGTGCGCCTGTGGCAACCGTTTCACTGTGCAATGCCCCCCTTCCCTTCCTCTATACATACGGAGATATAGTGCCATTCCTGTCTCAAGGGAGCCGCTCCAATTGTAAGCCTCTGCCGCGCCTTATTCCTCCACAACTCCCTCAAACCCTCGCCAATTTGGCCCAAACCGTGCGCATGAAACAGAGTAGACACCAAAGGCGGGAGGGATCGAGAGATGAAAAAGAGGCAGAAGGGTAGAAAATGAAATGTTGAAGAACGCACAAGAAGAGGCAGCAGGGTAGGAAAGAGAAGGGTCAAGAACGCACTTCCATCGTCAGTTCCATATCATTTTTATTTTTCTTGTCATCCGGTACGAGCATTAAGACGATGGATCACCCACCCGTCATCCTAACCCTTCCTCCCTCCCTTCCTCCATTATCTTCTCCCCACTCGCATCAACAAAAATTTAAATACAAAATTCAAACACTGTTTTTCTGGGAAGGAAAGGAGAGAACGAGCGAGTGTGTCATCATCTTACATAGTCTCAGCCTCTCTCACACATTTCTCTCTTCCTTCCCCCTTCCCCCAAAAAATATCTCTCATTCTCCTCCGTCTCTTTCAACCAACAAACAGCCATGCACTCACATTCACAAAAACGCTTTAAAACCAGCCCTTCTTCTTCGGGGCAGCCGCAGGAGGTGCTGACCCCTTCTTTCCTCCTGCAGCCTTCACGGGTCCTCCCTTCGCCATCACTTTCCCTGCCTTGGCAGGAGCGGCCTTGCCAGCCGCGGACTTGGCTCCTGGACGAGCGGGGGAGGCCTTCCCTTGAGCGATCTTCTCGGCACCCTTTGCGCCGCCTGAAGAGCAAGGGAGGAAGGGAGGGAAGGAGAGGGAGGGAGGGAGGAAGGGGGGAGATGAGTCTACTTATACCCACTGTCCGGGAAGGGGCACATCAAGGATAGAGAAGGAAAGGGGGAAGAGTACCAACCAGTGTTAAAGGCGTCAACACCGGGCTTCAGGATCAAGGGGATGAACACGCCAAACGAGAGGGTGGCGATGGCGGCCACAGGGAGGGCCCAGTCGGGGGCTTGAACGGAGCCCCAGCTAGAGAGGGAGGGAGGGAAAAAGTAGCAAAAGTAAATATAAATATATATATACCTATAGAGCTACTAGAGGCTTCCTCTTTGGGTGTCTAAATTTACATAGGGACCCACTATCCGCCCTCCCTCCCTCCCTCCCTCCCTCCCTCACTCACGGGTAGTCCCCGGCGTTCTTGACGAAGACATCGTTCTCCTTGACGATCGCCACCATGTTCTGGGTCCCGGTGATGATGTCCTCTATGAGGTATAAGGAAGTTGGGGAGGGAATCAAGGTAAGGAACGCGGGTGGTGATGCTCGAGGTGATGATGGTGCTGCCAGCCTTCAGCCAGTATGAAAGCCTATCCCAAGCCAAGGTTTGGCATGCTCACGTCCCTCCCTCTCCCCGTCACTCCGTCCCTCCCTCCCGCTTTATAGCCAAATACGTACCAGGGGAAAGCATCATTTTGGTCTGGGTCTTGCGGGCGCGGACGATGGGGGTGGAGGGGACGGGAGCCAGGAAGGCAGAGGCCAGGCCAAGGCCGCCCACCAGGATGCAAGCGGTGCGCATATTTTGAAAGGGGATGAAGTCTGTTATGTGCGGTGGGGTATGCGTAGGAGTATGTGAGCGTGTGCGCATACGTGTCTATGTGCATATGCGTGTGTTATCGTGTGTGTGCGTGAGACATACACGGGTTGAGGTGAAGGAAGAACAGGGGGTTTGTCGTCGTCGTCCATTATCCTATGCAAGATGGGTGGACAGCACTGCAGCACGTGTACGCGTGTCGGCACCCAGGAACAACTACCGTCAGTAGGCAGGGAAGCCCCCTTATTGCTTATGGGTGTATGCATAGAGACCTAATGAGGGAATAAAAGCCTGTGTTTGTTCTTGTCTGCTTGTTGCGGGGCCTACGCACGTCTGGCTCGCTCGGCCGCAGGACCTCAAGTCCAAACTGAAGCCAGCTTCATGTGTCACGTGGTTAATGATGCTGCCGACCACCCGCCGTCCGACAAATGCGCTATGCTGCTTTAACAAAACTAAAAGAAAGCCTGGCAATAAAACCAAACACAGTAATCGTCGACCGAAGCTATTTGAGGGAAGCAGATGGAATCCCCAGGAGGGAAGAGAACGGGAGAGGGAGCAAGCTCAAGCAAGCTGGCAGGATAAAGTTAGTTATTAACCACGACGATGACCTCCAAGGAGTGGACCCCGCGGTATGGCCAGGATGCTTCTACTACTTTCCAGGCATTTTCGATGCGTTCGTTCCTCCAAAACAAAATGGTGGGCTGTATGTGCTTTGTACGAGCAGGGTCGAGAAAAAGTATATTTTTTGGAAAGTGGACATGGTTCATGTGGGACGTCACGCTCCGCAGTTATTTTCCTCAAGTCTCTTTTGGGGAAGGTAAAGGCCTTTTTTTCCCTATGAGGTCTAGGTATTTTATTTATATATTTGCTTTTCTTGTGAAGACCTGGTTTGAAGGTAATGTGGTGGGTGATGATTGACTAGGGGGTGAGAGAGAGACAAATGCACTCCTTTTCTTCTTTCTTTCCCCCTTTTTGTCTTGTCTTTTCCTAGGTGGCTGCATCTCCTTCCTTCAATGAAATCACAATTTGGTGACCTTTCCCAGTGCTTTCCTCTTTATCCTGTGCCGTTTTCTAACCATTTTTCTCAATCTATGCCGGTGTCTGTGTCTCCTTTGTCTCACCTTCGCTTTTCTCGTTGACTTCCCTTTCGACTGTTCGTTTTCTTCTTTGAGGACTCGTTGAGTCTCAAGGGGCTTCTCCTTTCTCTCTTATTTTTCATTGTTGCTGTCTTCCTTTCTTTCTATATTATTATTGATGCGACATTCAGGCTCTTGTTGCCCGCAGTGCCAATCCATCTTTCATCCACCACGAGTGCAAGGCGGGGCATCATCCTTCGAAAGAATTCTGTAATTCGTTGATTGAATGTATTCATTCATAGTATACAACCGAAAAATAAATTAATAAATCAGTACTGGTATATACACTGCCATCACTCTTATTCCTCTCTGTATGTATGTACGTATATCCCTCTCTCCTTCCAATCACTACCTTCACTCTTTTTCTTCCATGTGTGCGTATCTTCTCTTTCTTTCTCTCTTTACAGATACACACTCCACGCATTCTCTTTTCATCGTTTTTCCTTCTCTATTTTGTCTCACTACCCTTCCTCTCTCCATACCTTCCATCACGTTTCCCGCTAAAGTTACGTCTTCTCTCTCTTTTCTCCCTGTTTTCCCTCCACTCTTTCCTCCCTCTCTCTCATCATGGCGCTTGGGAGCAGCAGGAACCGCGTGGGGAAGAGGCCAAGAAAGACAAGAAGCGTTGATGCCTAGCCCACCAACTCCGCGCGACTTAGCTTCACCACCTCCTTCCGCCTTTTTCCCCCCCTTGTCTTCCCCCTCTTCCTCCCCTTGTCGGCAAAACACCTCATTCCGGGGCAGGAAGCAAGGAATAAAGGGAAGATTGGGGGGCGGGTGAGGAGTTGCGTGCTTTTCCCGTCATTTCTTCTATGCATGAAATATGATACGACTCCCTGCATCCATTATTATTCTTGAGCGCGTCCTCTCCGTCCTCGTCTCCCCCCTTACGGGCCGTATTGCTGCGATTTATTGCTCCACGCCCCGCCGGGCAGCGTACACTCGACCGCCACAGCCTGCTCCGTCAGCATCGTCTGCTCATAATTCTACCCGACGCCGCTGCCGCTGTCCTTCACCTCCAGGTTGCTGCCCTCTACTCACGCTGCTGGTCATGGCTCATGGCCGTCTTCCTCCTTACGGACAATGCGTTTTTTTAATTCATTTATCGGCATAATCCGTACGGATGCACGACAATTGTTTGATGAAGTCAATCTTCCGCGGAAACGTCAGTGGCCTGATGCCAGCATGTATCCCGTCAAACGGAGTGAGCTTATTTCGTTGCTCATAATATGGTAGAAGTGTATTTCATCATGCCGGGGCAAGCCTCATTCCGACGGAAAAACAAAAATTTATTTAAAAAATGAGCTGTATAAAAATCCGCACGGATCGTGTGATATCGTACGGGTGATCACGCGCTTCGCGCTCTATTTGACAATACATCGACATCTCAAGACTGAATTTCTGCAAGTATTGCTTTCCTTTCTTTCGTTGCGTTTCTTTAACAACTCGATGGGGAAACCAAAAAGTACAATTTCGAGTGTATGGGCGGCCCTTAAATTGCGTACTTCTGACCAAGCAGCTCTTGATACCCCACTTTGTCGTCCACGGCAACCGCCGAACCCTCCCCATCGCCGTCCTCATTTCCGTCCCTAATTCCGTCCTCCTCGTCGGTGCTAAGAGTGAGGCTCACGAGGCACCCTACGCGCAATACGGTCATTCATCTTTAAGTTGTTCGTTCATGTTGCTTGAGAAGGTGAGTTGCGTCAAAAGTATTTGTGTGGGTCCGTGGGTTACCATTTCACATATATATATATATAAGAAGGCGACTGTGCCCGTGATGAAGCCTCAAGTGTATATTTATTTCGTAATGGGTGCGCGTGTGGTCATCCATTGGTTTGGCGGAGAGTATATTGGATGGTTAGAAAGGGGGAAATCATCATATGTTATCGAGGGGCCGAACCTGTCGGGCACAGTCGACCTCCCCGACGTGAGGGCCGGCTTTTGCCGAGCCGACAAGAATCTGATTTATTTCATTCTAACCACATTGAATTGTGAGCCTCATATATATATATTATACATTATACATGATGTATGTGTGACTATGTCGTAGCAAATATTGCCCCCTGAAAAATAACATGGAAACTCTCATTTCGAGCGCTTCAACCTGTCGTCATATTTTAACAAGGTATGCAGATACATATGGGGGGGTCCAAACGCTCGGGCTTTCACCGATGTACACCGGCGGGCTAGAAGCCAAAAACACCGAGGTCAACCACAAGTGCGCAGTGGCAGAGGACACTATGGTCTTCAAGGACTTGTGATTGGGGCTGCTCTTTGTGTACTTCCTCCCCCAACAGCCTGACAAAGAATATCCTGGTATTTGAAGTCATATTGGACGCGGGGTGCGGCATCCACTCGCTAATATTTACGGCCCGCTGTGGGGCTTAGCACTGCATAGCTCAGGACATTCCGCATTGATGCCACCCAGAAAGGACAGAAAGGAGGAAGAGGAGGACTAGGTAGCCTTGCAAACGACCAGTGGCGTCTGGCCGAATGCCCTTGCATGGGCTCATCGAGTCACGACCCTGTGCTTTTGACCTCAGCATTATGTGATATGGCTATTTGTATAGAACAACTATCTCCCGATCCCAATCTCACGGTGTAATCGCCCACCTACTGGCAGACTCACAGATCACAGTCCACTCGGGCCTCTGCCGGCCCAATGACGTTCGCTTACACATCTTCTTATGCTCCTATCGGGGGCTGCGGTCCCACCGCTGAGCAGCGGCGCCATCAGAACCAGTGCCACTGGCCCCATGGAATGAAGCAGAAGCTTTATGGTTTGTTGCCTATTTCCTCTGACGATAGAATGACATATGACGGTGCTGCAGCCCTGTGCAGCCTAGGCTGCAGCTTGGCAACACGCTCCGCCGCTGCTGACTCCCTCCTCGTCTCGACGCCGCCTTACTCTTCGCCTTGGGCCTCTTATCTCTCAGCAGCAAATCACGGTACGTTTTTCGAACGCGATTCACTCGATCCGCTTTATACCTCATCCCTGGCCTCGTACGTATCCCTTCCTCCTCCCCACCTCCTTGTTCCACCCCCTCCTCCTACCCGCCCTTCTCCTCCCTTCTCCTTCTCCCCATCCTCCTCCTCGCTTCCTCCTCCCCCCTTCTCTTCCCCCCATCCTCCCTCTCCTTTCCTCCTCCTCCACTCCTCCTTATTCCTTCTCTTCCTACCCCATCCTTTTTCGCCCTCCTTCTCCTTCTCCCACCTCCTCCCCTCCCCGCCTCCCTCCTTTTCTTACTCCTCTTCGTTCTCCTTCCTCCCTCCCCCCAGCGTATTTCCTTTGCGCAAACTTTTCAACTTGAACTGGTATTTCCCTATCAGCGTATCCATTGACAGGGTTTGTAGATTTACAATCACAGGCTTTATGATCATTGAGGTTCATTGTGCTAGTGCTCACTTTTTGTTTGAATTTATGGCGGGGACAATATGTGATATGGTTAAAGAGACTGCTCCCTCCATTGCCATTATTTGTTTCGCTATCAGCATTGTGAGCGGGAAATAGGCGCGTCCCAGGTCAGGTAACCCTCTACGTGTACACCGGCTACATGTAGCGTATCTATTCATTTAGACAAGTTCGCTCTCTCACATACACATATAATCCTCCATACACACAGTTTTAGAACTTCAAAAGCACACGGCCGACAAGTCATCGCAATTCTTCCTGACCCGGCACCAGCAACACTTCAGCCTATCGCCCGTTCATCAACACCCAACCCTTCAGCGTGAGACGACCAATGTACTCTCCCAGGTCTCGCCGTCTTCTCAACCACAGCAGCAGCAGCAGCAGCAGCAGCAGCAGCAGCAGAAGCAGCAGCAGCATTTCAAATATCCGCCGCTACAGCTCCATTCCACCCCAGAATGCCTAGCGCAGTCGGTCAAGAAGCAGTGCGTGATGGCGTCGATCGACACTTTTCCGATGAATGAATTCCCGCTCCCCGAGCACGTGGAGGCCGAGCTCTACCCACCGATTGCACCGCTATCCCAGACCTTCCTGCCGCTGCAAGAGATCCAAGCAGGTGTGATGGGCGTGTCGGTGGGATTACTGCCTGGCAGATGCTCCAAGATCATGGAAAAGTACCTTCCGGTAAGGGATATGATGGATATGTGCTGGGTGCTTGAGTGTTTGGTGTGATCTATTTTGGGCACTCACTCTTTCTCTCCATTTACTCGTTCTTCCTACAGAGCATAGAGAAACAGCGACGAGCGACGAAAGAGAACTTATCGGGCTTAACGGCGGAGGAGAAGCTAGAGCGACGCAAGATGCGCGCACGCATGTACAACCGCCTGTCTCGTCAACGCTGCGACCAGCTGCGTAGTGACCTGTGTGATGACGTGAACCGCATGGGCATCTACAAGAATATTGTCGACGATGCGCCGGATATGATGTGTGTTATATCATCAGATATTCAGAGCCAGGTGCTCTACGTCAATAAAGCTGCTCGATGTGTCCTCCCCACTGAGCCCACGCAGCTGGTGGGGTCCAGCTTCTGGAACATCGTCCACAAAGATGACAAGATGGCGGTACTCACGGCCCTCTCCGCCGTCACCACCCTCAAGTCGGCCGGGAAAGTAGAGAAAGTACGCTGCGGTATCGTCACCAAGCATCCCGGTGTCTATATGTCTGTGCGGATGACGCTAGCGAATGGAATGCAGGGTATTGTCTGTGTAATGTGCCACGAAGATCCGCTGGCAGCCATTTTGTGCGTGTCGCCTGATGGACGGCCGTCTATGACATAGGGTGCTCTCTTTCTATATATTTCTCTTAATTATGATCTAACAATGAGTGGTCGTGTAGGTAATGCACTCGCGGCGGACACGGCTGAGGGCGTGCTTTGACTTCCACGACGACATAATGTGGCCCGATCTACTGCTATCAGGGACAAGGCTGTCCGACCGGAGTCAGTGTATCGACCATGAAGATGATGCATTTTCGCAATATGTATAAGAGAAGGCTCGAATAAGCCCATATTGTACTGGTCCGTCCCTTCTTGACTGATTGCTGCTTCCTTCCGATGACGTTGACGGTTGGGTGATGCAGGGAAGGTGAGTCAGGAGGTCTTTTCTGCCTGCATCACCAGAGACGAAACGTTTGAGGAGCACCGACTGTTAAGTGGCCGCAGTTTTACAAGTGACTGTACACTAGATGAGATATAAGGTCACAAGTACAAAGACGGTGATGAGATTGCAGAGAAAGTGATGGGATAGTATAGAAAATGGGTCTGTGTAATCCGAGATTATTTTTACTGTATCAGGCGATAGGAGAAAGAAGGAATGGCAAGGGGGGGGGAGGGAGGGAGAGAGAGAGAGAGAGAGAGAGAGGGAGAGAGAGAGAGGGGGGGAGGGGGGGCACGACTAGCTGGGCGAATAATTTAATGCGTGTAGGACATAAGTAGAAAAGTGTATGTACTTATTGAACTCGTACAAGTCTGAGTATGATACGTGGTCAGGGGCGAGACATCTTGCCCGCCCCCGACATGGGGTAAGGGGACAAGGGAAAGAAGTCGCCAAAATTTCGTGTATTTTAGAGGCCATCTACTTTAAGAAAATGAGGGGAACAGCAGGTTGGATCACGGCTATGGGACAAAGGGATTATGAGGTAGGAGGTCAAAAACGAGCATGGCAAACGGAGCAAATGCATGGTACGAGTAGGGCACAATGTGACCAAGCGAAGAATATTATGGAGGAGGAGGAGCATAAGGAGGAGAATAATAAGGAGGAGGAGGAGGAGAAGGAAAAGAAGGAGGAGGAGAATAAGGAGGAGAATAATAAGGAGGAGGAGGAGGAGGGGGGGGAGGAGGAGGGGGAGGAGGAGGAAAATCTTTCTCGCCACAAACACATGGGCAACGAAGTGCTTCTCAGGTGTAGGTTTCTCGATAGGGCAGAAGAGAAAACTTGTGGTGAGAGTTAGTATAATCGGGGTCGGCAAAGAGAGATTTTCCATCCAACATCCAAAGAAATGATAAAGGGAAATGCATGGCTTTTCTTCCTTCTTTCCGCACCTCGTTCATGCCTAATCTTAATCCTTATAGATGCATGACCTTTCTTCGATAAACACTCTTCAAAGGCTTTCCCTTAACGTACTTTTCTTTCTTTGTGTCATTTTTGTTCTCTCTCTCTCTCAGATCCTGTGTATCTTCTCGCCATTACTCGCGTTAGCTTTTCCTTCTTTCTCTCGTTGTCTTCCCAATTGATTGTTTGTTTTTCTTTCTTGAGGACTCGTCGAGTCTCACGGGGCTTCTCCTTGTCTTGTTTTTCTCCATCATTGCCGGACCTCTTTTCCTCCTTTTCTTGTTAATGTTATGGTTGTTCTAGTTGTGTGATTTGCTCGACTTCTTGATGTCGCAGCCTGCAGTGCAACGTGGGACTTCGAAAGAATTTAGCGGTTCGTTGATTGAACACATCTATCTATAATTTTACACCGACAAATGGAGAAATAAATAAAATCGACATGCACACTGTCATTACTTTTGCCTCTATGTGTGTATGCATGTACATTGGTCTCTCCCTCTTCTCACTATCTTCACTCATTTCGCTCTGTGTGTGTGTCTTCACTCTCCCTTCCTATCTTCATACACACAGACTCCCACTTATCTCCTCTCTCTCTTCCTCTCCCTCCCTGTCTCTCTCTCCCTCTCTCTCCACCAAAGATTCCCTCCTCCCCCTACCTCTTCACTCTCTTTCCTTCCTTTTTTCCCGCCACTCTTCCCTCCCTCTCTCTATTGGTGTTTCTCGCTCTCTCATCGGATGGCGCCTGGGAGCCGCAAGGGCTGCGAGGCGAACAGGCCAAGAACGACAACAAGCGTTAATGCCCAACCCACCAGCCCCGCGCGACTTAATACACCCTTCACCGCCTCTTTTCGATCATCCTCCCCCTCGTCCTCCCCCTCTCCCTCCCCTGGTCGGCCAGCCACCTCGTTCTCATCCCGGGGCAGGGAGGGAGGGAGGGAGGGAAGGAGGGGGGGGGAAGAGGCGAGTCGAGAGCGGGAGAAGGAGGTGGAGGAGGACCAGGAGGAATTCGAGGCTGTAGAGGAGGTAGAGGAGAGGGAGCGCTGTATCCAAACCTCGTTCTCTTCCTCCTCCTCTTCCTCCCCCTCCTCCCCCCTGCTGTGCGTGGCCATCGGGGAGGAAGGGAGGGAGGGCGGGAGGGAGGGCCGACGGGCAAAGAGGAGGGAAGGGCGGAGGGCGAGGGCGGTGAGGAATTCTTCCACCACCCGCTCAGCCCAGGAGATGGGTTGAAGGGAGAGTGCGCCCTCGTAGAAGCAGCAGTGCCCGCCCCACCGCGTCTGCAGGGGAAGGAGGGAGGGAGGGAGGGAGGGAGGGGTGTGAGTGAGTGCCTGTGACTGAACGCTTCGTTCAAACCCTGACTGAAACCGCTCCCTCCCTCCTTCCCTCCCTCCTTCTCCCTCACCTGAACCAGGGCAATATTCTCGTTGGCAGAGGCCAACCACAGCCACTGCTGGATTAGTTTCTTGGGAAACATCATGTCCTGCGAGGGAGGGAGGGAAGGAGGGAAGTGAGAGAGTGAAGGGGAGGAGCGGATTCGTGGGTCCGGCCGAGCTGGACACAGGGAAAGGAGGGAGGGGGCGAGGGAGGGGGCGTGGTAGAGGGAGGAAAAGAACAAGGGAGGGAGTGAGGGAGGGAGAGAGGGAGGGAGGGAGGGAGGGTAGGCTTACATCGTTGCTGTTGATGAAGAGAGTGGGCCGGGCGATGTCCTTGAGGAGGGGGGCTGGGTTGTTGGCCTGGAGGGAGGGAGGGAGGGAGGGAGGGAGGGAGGGTGAGGACACGTGACATGTTGGACACCGAATGGGGGAGGGAGAGAGGAAGAACAAGAGAGGGAAATGAAGAGGGACAACGGGAGCCATGTAAAAAAGAAAGAAGGAAAAGAGGGAAGGAGGGAAGGCGGACCTTGAAATACTCATCAACGTTCTCGTGGCCGGAGAAATGATGAAGCTCCGCGTGGAATTCGCGCATGGACCGACTCGTCTTGAGGCGACGCACGGCCTGGTCTTGCTGCTTGGAGAGGGGTACGTCCTGGGAGGGAGGGAGGGAGGGAGGGAGGGAGG
>Ga0160420_100620_pt1 | contig 13440 bp, 26 predicted proteins | sample CelAP2metagpilot_FD_108197 | JGI IMG/M metagenome (GOLD analysis project Ga0160420, IMG submission 108197) | Phycosphere-associated microbial communities from algal ponds in Kailua-Kona, Hawaii, USA - Cellana AP2-5-5 metagenome pilot | ecosystem: Engineered > Artificial ecosystem > Aquaculture >... | reverse complement strand
TCCCTCCCTCCCTCCCTCCCTCCCTCCCTCCCTCCCACCCCCCTCCCCCCAGGCGGATTCGGCGAGATGATGATCCATCAGACGATTGAGACGATCGAATTCGTCCTGGGCATGGTCAGTAACACGGCCTCTTACCTGCGCTTGTGGGCGCTGTCTTTGGCGCACACCCAGCTGTCGGAGGTGGGGAGGGAGGGAGGGAGGGAGGGAGGGAGGAAAGGTCTCTTGGTATTTTGCCAGTCTCGCCGTTCATCCCATCCATACTTACCGACTGAATGCCCCCCTCCCTCCCTCCCTCCCTCCCTCCCTCCCTCCCTCCCTCCTTGTTCAGGTATTTTTTGAGAAGGCCCTCAAGGGTCAGATGGAGAGCGGCTCTGTCATTGGCGTCTTCATCGGCTTCGCCATCTTCTCAGGTAGGGAGGGAGGGAGGGAGGGAGGGAGGGAGGGAAGGATAGCCATGGGGCGGTAGGGGAAAGTCGCGCGGGAGTATGAGAAGTTTCTTAGCGTCCCTTCCCCCTTCCGTCCCTCCCTCCCTCCCCCCCCCAAAGGGGTGACGTTCGGCGTCATCATGTGCATGGACGTGTTGGAGTGCTTCCTTCACGCCCTCCGCCTGCATTGGGTTGAGTTCCAGAACAAGTTCTACAAGGTGGGGAAGGGAGGGAGGGAGGGAGGGAGGGAGGGAGGGAGGGAAGGAAGGACACGTGTTCGTCAGCAAAATTTTCTCAAATATTTGTTTTTCTTCCCTTTTCCCTCCCTCCCGCCCTCCCTCCCGTCCTCCAGGCGGATGGCTACAAGTTCGCCCCGCTTTCCATCCCTGCCCTCTGCAAGAAGGTGGTACTGACTTAATCGCAATCCAGAGCCTCTCCCTCCCTCCCTCCCTCCCTCTCTCCCTCCCTCCCTCCCTCCGTCCTTCAAAATTGAGCGGGAAAGGTGGTCCTCTCCTCTCTTCGTAAAAGAGGGAGGGAGGGAGGGAGGGAGGGAGGGAGGAAAGGAAGAGAAGGGCATGTTGTGTGTGTATCGAAGAGAGGGTGTGTGCGTAATATGTGAGATGTGTGCCCGAATGTTTAAGAGCTTGATAATCATATTGATGAGTTGATTAATTATTGATTGGCTTACTTACGTCTTTTATCATTATTAATTAGCTCCTCTCTCCGATTAGTTTAGCGGTATGATGTTGAGAAGAGGAGGCAGGACAAGAGCGACAAAGATGACCGTTAAAAAATGTGAAGGAACGAAAAATAGAGGGAGGAAAGGAGGAAGAGAGGGAGGGAGGGACGGATGGCGCGAGTGTGTTTGTGTGTCCTGCGAAGAGAGAAAGAAAGAGGGAGAGGCACGGCGATATCGGGAGGGAAAGGGCAAGAAATCAAATTCTAACAACAAGTGTGGTCAGAGAGAGAGAGAGAGAGGGAGAGAGAGAGAGAGAGGGAGAGAGAGAGAGAGAGAAGACAGTGGGAAGAGAAAGAAGGAAATGGATATCACAGGCAAACGCAAGGATTTGGAATCTCCGATCTTTCCTCTACTGTTGGTGTCTATTTTCGAGGATGCCGCCCACTTTTTCTCATTCCAACGCCACACACATACACGTACTTACACACATGAATATATGTATGGATACATACATACACGCTCCGGCTGGTTTTTCTTTTCATTTGTCAGGTACCCTCCCCAGCCTCTCTCCCTCCCTCCCTCCCTCCCTCCCTCCTTCCCTCCCTCCCGCCTACTTCTTCTTCAGCAAGGTTTTGACGATATTCCGGGCCATACCCTCGTCCTTCGCCACCCCCTCCCCCGCAATGTACATACTCGCCAGATTCCTCCACGCTTCCTCGCTCCCTGCCTCCCCCCCTGCCTCATACCACCGAGCTGCCTCCTCCCACCTCCCCTCCCGGTAGCGCAGGACGCCCATCGTCGTCATCGCCTCCGCATGTCCTCCCTCCCTCCCTGCCCTCTCAAAATACTCCTTTGCCTTTCCATCATTCTTCTCAATCCTCGTCCACTCTCCCTCCCTCCCTTCCTCCGTCCCTCCTTCCTCCCCTTGCAAGTACATGTGTCCGAGATGGAAAAGCGCTTCAGCATCGCCGAGGCCCTCGGCTTTGGCGATGTAATGCCGATAGAGGGAGTAGGAAGGAGGGACCTAAGGAGCGAGGAAAGGAAGGAATGAGGTGTGGCGGATGGGGAAGTGAAAAATCGAAACAGGCGTTGACTGATTAGAACAGATTCTCCCTCCCTCCCTCCCTCCCTCCCTCCCTCCCTCCCTCCGTACCTGGCCCTCTCCATTTCGATACAGCAGCGCCAGGTCATAGCACGCCGCTGGATGATCCTTGATATCACACGCCTCTTTCCACCACTCCACCGCCTTCGGCACATCCCCCCCTCCCTCCTTCCCTCCCTCCCCCCCTTCCTCGACACCCCTGCACAGGTGCCCCAGCATATACGCCGCTGCTCCTCCCTTCTCCTCCGGGTGTCTTGCCGCCTTCTCGAAGCAGTCCTTCGCCCTGTCGACGTCCCTCTTCACCCCCTTTCCTCCCTCTGCATAAATCCTTCCCAGATTGTACCAGGCGTCCGGATGCCCTCCCTCCAGCCCTCCCTCCCGCCCTCCCTCCCGCCCTCCCTCCCCCACCGCCTTCCAATACCACTCCAGCGCCAGCTCCAAATTCGTCTTTCCTTCCTCTGTCCCTCCTCCCCTCCCTCCTCCTCTCCTCCCTTCCACGTTTCCATTCTCATAGAGCAGATTCCCGCACATCACCATCGCCTCGACATGCCCCCTCTTTCCCGCCTCCACCAGCCGACGGATCCCCCTCCGATGCCACATCTGCACCCTCCCTCCCTCCCCCCCTCCCTCCTTCCCTCGGGCCTTTCTCTCCTTGTTCGCTCTCCTCTTCACGACACGCACAAACTCCGGCCCCGTCTGAGCACCATATGTCTCCGTCTCAACTTCCTCCGTCCAGCCCTCCCTCTCTTCCTCCTCCCCTCCCTCCTTCCCGTCTTTGCCGTCCAAGCGCAAACAAGCTATCCCCCTCGCATACCACAATTCTGCGTCCTCTTCCCCAGGAGGTAGGAGGGCGGGAGAGAGGGAGATCTTGACCCCTCCTCTTGAGTCACCGCGATGGGCGAGGGAGGGAGGGATGGAGGGTGTTGTTCTAGTGCCGGCCGTTTCCAACCATTCCACAGCTTGCTCCAGGTCAACGCGAGTCTTTCCGTCTGGTTTATAAATGGAAGGGGGGAGGGAGGGGCCAGGGAGAGCTGAGGGAGGGAGGAACAACGAGGGGGAAAAGGGGATGGAGAAGGGCAGGGAGGGAGGAGGGATATCTGCCTAGTGTAGTAGGAAGGGGGTTGCAATACAATAACTAGATTACAGCTGTCACAAATTAAATCCCTCTTTCTCTCCCTCCCTCCCTCCCTTTCTCCCTCTCTCCCTCCCCATGCCTCCGATCACGTACATGTCAAATAGCGAATGCCTAGCTCTTTGCACGCTTTCCATCCTTTGACCTCTTTCCCTTCCTCCATCCCTTCCACCATCTCCGCCAGAGCCTTGAGCCGCGCGACCTCGGCGGGGACAAGGAGAGGATGTGGTGATGATGGTGGCAGCGATGCTGAAGATGGAAGGGAGGGAGGGGAAGAGGAGGATGAAGGCAATGAGGAAGAAGAGGAAGAGGAGGAGGAGAACACGCGTCGTTGTGTTGTTGTTGCCGTAAATGGAGATGCTGCAGATAGTAGTAGCCTTGATGATGGTCGGGCGTCGGTGGCGGATGCGAAAGCCAAATAGCGTGTAATCCCACTGCTGCTATTCGTTCTGCTATTTCTACTTCTGTCATCACTTTTGCTGGTGGTCCTGCAGGTGAAACTGTGCATGGTATTTCTCTTGGGCATGATGCAGCTCCTGTTCACGTACCCCAGTCTTCTCGAGGCTATGACGACGTCAATTCTCCTCCCACGCAGAAAGGCTGAGAACAAACCCACCCGTTCCGCGGATTGGGACCGCACGTTGGCCAACACTGCGTGCATACTTGATTCCCCTCGGCTTGCCTATGTTTGTCGATATGGCATGGTTGTAAGTGAGTGAGGTGGTTTGCGTGTGGGGTAGAAGAAATGCGCGTCCTAATAATCGCTGACGGCGAGTTATACTTGTTTGAATTGGTTTTGAATAAGACGTCCCTCCTGCAATACAGCAGGAGATGACCTGCGACGGATGGCAACAAACACGGCTGCCACGCCCCTCTTTCTTCCAATCAAATTTGTTGTCGTAGTGGCAGTGTCTATGGTTGTCGGTCGAACAGGAAAGACGTGCGTGGCGTGTTTTGACACATGCATGGGCCTTCTATTTGTGCGGTCCTCCCTGTTGTTCCATTCTCCCTCACTCCTTCCCTGCCTCAACACCCTATCGCGTTCAGGCACAGATTTCTTTTCGTAATAGTCTCTATATCCCGTCATGTATTGCCATAATAACTTGCTTATACCATCCGTTTCTCTCATCCGTCCCTCCTTTGTCCAACCCACTTCTCGATCTAACCACCCATCCACAGGCAGGCCCTCTCCATCCCTCCTCGTCGCTTTCCTTCACCTCAGCGTCACCTCAACCCCATTTCTACCATCATTTCCATCCCTTTCATCCAAAGGCCACTCCACAAGTTATGGTTTCTCCGCACGAGCTTTCGGACCTGACCCCAGCGCTCGTCGCGCAACCCATTCATACTGGTCCAGGCCCCACCTACCCCCAAGCCAATAACCCTCAGTATCCTGTCAATTCCCAGCCCTCGCAACTCGAAGCCCGACAGGCCGCAGAAGCCCGGGCAGCTCTGGTAGAGCAAATGATCGAGGCCAGCAAGGAAGGGAATGTGGCTGTCGCGCATGCTCTCTTGCTCCAAGACCCTACCCTTGCCTCCTGCCGTGACAGCGTGGGACAGTCCCCCCTAATGTGGGCCGCTTACAAAGGGTATACTGCCTTAGCCGTCCTCTTGATTCAAACCAACGCCCCCGTGGACGACCACGACTGTCAATCCTCTCGCTCCGCCCTGTACATGGCTTGCGAATTTGGGAACTGGCCTGTGGCCTCCTTGCTCCTCCAACACGGCGCCAACCCTTCCTTCCGCCGTCAACTATACGGACGAACCTGCCTTCAAATCGCCGCCTACAATAACCATGCCCACGTCGTGCAGGGTGTCCTGGCTTTTGCTGCTTCCTGCCCTCCCTCCTGTCCTACCCCCTGCGTGGTCGATGTGAATGCGGTAGATAACCACGGCTCCACTGCGCTTCACCTGGCCATCCGCGAGGACCCCCAGCAGGCCATTTCCCTCCACCCCTCCAACGCATCATCATCTTCTTTCGACATAAGTGACACAGTCCGCGTATTGCTGTCATGGGGGGCGGACCCCTTAATTCCTAACCTGGCCGGGGCTCTACCGGTAACGGCCGCGCAACGGTTGCAGCATGCAAAGTGTCTTTCCCTCCTGACGGGATGGGAGCGCATGGCACTTGTTCACAAGGCGAGGTTATGCGTGACGGAGGCCAGACAAATGGAAGCGCATGTGGCGATGGAATTCGCCGCCTTGGGAAGGAAGGAGGAGAAGAGGCAGAGGAATAAGTGGGGAGAGGTGAGGGAGGAGGAGACCTTGCCAGATGGATGGACAGCTGTCCCACGCCAGCAGCACCAACGCTCGTCTTCCAACTCTTTTTCCTCCTTTTCCTCAATTTCGATGCGTGACCCGAAGGTGCGGATGGGTGGGAAAGGAAGGAAAGGGAGGGAGGGAGGGAGGGACGGGCCGTCCAAGCCATCTTTGTTTACTCTGGGTCTTCGGCAAAGCGAGAGCATCAGCATCAGCATCAGCAGCAGCAGCAGCAGCACTAGTAGCAGTAGCAGCAGTCCCAATGGCCAAGCAATAAGCTTAAGCCTGAGTGGTAGCGGGGCGACCTTTTACTCTCTCCCGTCTCTCCCCTCCATCCCAATCACCCTGCCCGTGCTGGAGAAACCCCGCCCTCCCTCCTTCCCTCCCTCCTTCCCTCCCTACTCTGTCAAGAGGGGAGATGCGATTGGGGTGAGCGGTGCTGGGGGGCTTACCTGTGATGAGGGAGGGAGGGAAGAAGGGAGGACTGGGGAGCAAGGGGTGGAGGGAGAGGGGGGGGGGGAGCTGGGAATGCGGAAGGAGGCGATTGCGTATGTTGTTCATAAGATGAATTTTGACATGCTCTTAATGTTGCGGGAGACGTTTGGATAGGAAAGGAGGGAGGGAGAGAGGGAGGGAGGGAGGGGGTGGTAGCAAGGCGAGGTGTTTGCCTAGAGATGTGGATGGACGGATGGAGGAAGAGAAGGAGGGATGGAGGGAGGGAGGTACGGAGGGAGGGAAGAAGGAAGGAAGAGAAGAGGAATGAAGCGTAGTGATGATTTGTAGAAATAAGAGTTAAATGACGCTTGAAATATCGTCTACGTGTATGTATAGAGAAAGAGATAGAGGAGAAGGCGCGCGCGTGTACAGCGAGAAACACCGAGATGAGGAGAGAGAGAGAGAGGCAGAGAGGACTGGAGAGAGATAAATAGGAATAGACAAAGAGGGAGACAGGAACAGCCAGAGATGAAGACAGGCAGGTAGACATGAGAGATGCATTTTCCCTTTCCTTCTGGACTTGCTTTGGTCCTTGTTCCATCATTTTTCTTTGTCCGGGTATGCTCGGCCCGGGCGGTTGCTTGTTTCGGCACAACACCCATCTTTCGTCTATTTTGATCTTCGTCGCTTCCATTCTCCCTTTCATCTTCGTCTTCACCCTCTCAATATATGAGTCTTAGGGCGCATGCATTTATCTCCCTTGGCCGCGCGGACATATTTTCATTCAAATCCATGCACAAGCACGCATGTATCTGTTTCGTACTTCATCTTGTCCTTCTTCAAATTTGATCTTTCTCCTTCTCCCCCTCCCTCCCTCCCTCCCTTTACGATGAACACGTACACACCAGCTCCGCCGCCCACGCAGGTGTCATGCCCCTATACCTCTTCGTAAGTTCCTCCATCCCTCCTTTCCCCTCCCCCTCCCCCTCCTCCCCCTCCCCCTTCGGCCGGTCTTCCGGGTAGTAGTAGGGGTCTTGAAGGAGATCGAGCACGAGGCGCACTCGGGAGTAGTCTTGTTTTTCGGCCGCCTCAATCGCGTCCTGGGCGATCCAATTCCGTAACACGAAAGAGGGGTTGGCCTTGTGCATGGCCTGAGGGAGGGAGGGGTGCAGGGAGGGAGGGAGGGAGGGAGGAGAGTGGAAGGGAGGAAGAGAGGACTTTGAATGTCAGGAAGTGCTTCTTATTTGATGCTCTTACAAGACGGCTGCCGAGGCATGCTGTGAATCTCATTTTGCTTGCCCTCACTTCGACACCCTCCCTCCCCCGCCATCTACTGCCCCCCCCCCCTCCATACGGAGAAGCCTCCCTTCCTCCCCCTGTCCCCCTCCCCCTCCCCCTCCCCTTGCCCCTCGCCCTCCCCTCCTTCTTCGGTTCCTCCCTACCTGCACGCGCTCCTTCTCATCCTTCCAGCCCCCCCCCTCCTTCTTCTCCTTCGCCACCCGCGGCAAATACACTTTTTCAACCCACCCCCTCCAGACCTCCTCGTCCTCCTTCCTCTTCTCCCCCTCCCCCTGCCCTTTGTTCTTCTCAATCGCCAGTGCCACCGACTCCACCTTCCGCATTTTTTCCATCTCGCCCTCCAGCTCGCGGCAGACGGCGTCGACGTTTTCGGCGCCAAAAATTTCAGCGATTTTGCTCTTGTCCTGCTGCGCCAGGACCCAGAGCTGCTGTGTCTGTCCCGACGGCCTGGAAGGGAGGGAGGGAAGGAGGGAGGGAGGGAGGGAGGGGCGTGTGGGCTTGGGGAGTGCATTGATATTTCCTCCTTGCGCTGTGATGTTTCTCACACCGAGAGTGTAGGGAGGGAGGGAGGGAGGGAGGGAGGGAGAGAAAGTGCAAGGTCAGATTCCCCCCCCCGCCCCAAAAACAAATTCTCCCTCCCTTCCTCCCACCCTCCCGTCCTCCCTCCCTCCCTCCCCCCTTCCCTCCTCACATGGTGGGGCGGGAGATGCGAAGTTTTTTGGTCAAGGCGGCGGCAACAACAGAGGGAGGTGCGCAGTGAGAGGCCAAAGCCTTGATAATCTGGGTGGGAGGGAGGGAGGGAGGGAGGGAGGTGAGTGGGAAAGAGGGGAACACATCCGCATTCATTATGCTTTTTTCTTCCCTGCCAGGACTGAAGCCGCCCTCCCTCCCTCCCTCCCTCCCTCCCTCCCTCCTTCCCTGCCTCCCTCCTTTCCTCACCTTCTCCTTGTTCTCTCCCTCTCTTCCCAGCCGACTCAGCTCGACGAACGTCATAGTAAAGTCAGCTGCCGTCCCCTCCATCGTCTTGAACAACTCCCTAACCACCTCGTCCTCCCCCCCTCCCTCCGTCCCTCCCTCCGTCCCTCCCTCCTGCTTCAGGCCCAGCTTTTGATGCATTATGCGGGAATAAGCACGGCTATACTCGAGGTCGTAGAGGGAGGCAAGACGAGGGAGGGAGAGGTCGAGGGGGAGGAGGAGGGAAAGAGATTCCGCGAATTTCTCCAAGTTCCACTTACAGATTTCTATGGAAGAGAGGGAGGGAGGGAGGGAGAGAGGGAGGGAGGGAAAGTAAAAAAGGAGAAGGGTTGATTGGAGTGCTTTTTTTTTTTGTTCCCCCGCTCACTTCCCTTCCCTTCCTCCCTCTCTCTCTCCCTCCCTCCCTCCCTCCCTACCTGGCTGCTTGCCGTAGCAATAACGACCGCCGTTATCGCTGCCGTTGGAAATGAAGTCCGGGTCGAAAAAATCCAGAAAGCCGTATGGGCCGTAGTCTGGGGAGAGGGAGGGAGGGAGGGAGGGAGGGATGAGGGAAAGGACACATGTGTGTCGTTTTGACGAATGGGAAAAAGGGAAGGAGGGAGGGAGGGAAAAAGGAAAGGAGGGAGGGCACGTACCGATTGTGAGGCCCAACACACTCATATTGTCGGTATTGAGGACTCCATGCGTGAACCCGATGCCCTGCCAGTGGGCGACGAGGGCCGCGGTGGACTTAATTACCTCAGTGTAGAAGGCGAGGTATTGCTGGGTCTGCGAGGGAGGGAGGGAGGGAGGGAGAGAGGGAGGGAAGGTGGTCGACGAACTTGTGTGACGAACTTCCGCTTGGAGATTGGGTGGGGCGTAAAATGAAAGGAGATAGAGAGGAGGGAGGGAGGGAGGGAAGGAGAGAGGAAGCGAGTACCTTGTCGTCCTCGAGGCTGCCAAGCTCAGGGAAATAAGTCTGGATGGTGTAGTCCAGCAGCTGCCTGAAAAATGAAGTGTAAAATATGTTTTATTCATTATTTGAATTTATTTATCTTTTTTATTCGTCAGATGAATTTATTTTATTTATTATTATCTTTTTATTATTTGTTGGTTAATATATTCAATTTTACATGTTATTTATGAGTAAATTTTGTTTATTCATTCCATCACATTCATTTGTTTATTACTTAATTCATACATTATTTAATATTAATTTGCTTATTTAGTGATTAATTTATTCGTTGTAATTTTTTTAATCAATGTTTTTCATTAGGATCGAAGTGGAGGGGAATCTACAAGGCCGTTATCATCCCGCTCTTCCTTCTTCCCTCTATCCGCCCTTCCCTCCCCCCTTCCCTTTATCCCTCCTTCCCTTCCTCCCTCCTTCCCTTCCTCCCTCCCTCCCTCCCTTTCTACCTGAGCAATTCCTTATTCCCTGCTGAAGGTCCGGCCCTGCCAGTATACCCATCCTTGGGCTTCACTACTTCGAATGACCCGAAGCGGAGGAAGGAGGGGGCCAGGCGCGTCACGACGGAGCAGCGTTCGTTGATGACGTTGCCGTTGTAGAACACGTCTGAGGGGGAGGGAGGGAGGGAGGGAGGGTATAGGTGAGGCGTACCATGACAAAGCAGCGGTCGTTGATCATATCGTTGTCGTTGTAAAACATGTCTGAGATTGAAAGAGGGAGGGAGAAGAGGGAAGAGGGAGAGAGGTATCTACCTCGTTGTGTGAGGGAATCGCTGGTGACGAGGGCGGCGGCACGGGTGGTGGGCACACCGAGGAAATGCATCGCTTCTGAGCACAAAAACTCCCGGATGGAGGAACGCAGGACCTTACGTCCATCGGCCCTGCATAAAGGGAGGAAGGGAGGAGGGAGGGAGGGAGGAGAAGAGAAATTGAGCATGCCAAATAAAAGATTATATTTATGTCTTCTCGTCGATACTCCCCTCCCTTCCTCCCCTCTTTCCTCGGTACCCCCTTCCCTCCCTCCCTCCCTCCCTACCTACCTACCTACCTACCTACCTGCGCGAGTAAGGCGTGGGACCCGCACCCTTCAGCTGGACTTCAAACCGCTTCCCCTCGGTGTTTACCACCTCGCCTGAGGAGAAGGAATGGGGGAGGGAGGGAGGGAGGGAGGGAGGGAGGGAGGGAGGGAGGGACGAAGGGAACGAAGGAAGGTGAGGATGCCGAAATCAAGGGATGGAGGGAGGGAAGGGGGGAGGGATGGAGGGAGGGAGGGGGAGAGGGAGGGAGGACGGGGACGAGGTAGGGAAGCATGACCTACCCAGAGAAACCACGTGCAGTGAAGGGAGGGAGGGAGGGATTGAGGGAGGGATTGAGGGAGGGAGGGAGGGAGGACGGAAGGGAGAGAGGGAGAGAGGGATTGAGGGAGGGAGGGAGAGAGAACGGAGGGAAAGCGTGACCTACCCAGAGAAATCGCCGCACCATCCCCCAGCTGTCCGGAAAACGCGCCAAATTGATGTCCAGCATAGCAGCTTGCGTATGTTTCACTCCCAGGCAAGAGTTGGTTGCCTCCAAAATACGAGGCGAGGTCCTCGGTGCGTTGAAGCTCGGAGGGGGCGAGAGAGAGGAGGTCTGTCAGGGCGCTGGGGGAGGCGGCGACAAGCACCGGGTTCTTGACGGGCTGGTAGGACGGGAGGGAGGGAGGGAGGGAGGGAGGGAAGGAAGGAAGGGACACGACGAGAGGAGAAGTGTGAGTGGCTGCTTTTGGGTCTGTCTGCGTGCATTTTTACTTCTATATGTATAATTACATGTTAACATGTTCTTCGTCTCGTCGTACCTCGGGCTTGACGCGGGAGAAGACGCTGTTGGGCACTTGCCGGACGAAATTCTCGGCCTGCGGGTCGACGGGCAACGAGTGCAAGGCCAGGTTGTCAAAAGGGAGCGTTTCCAGGGTATATGTCTTCTCCGAGGAAGGAGCAACAGCAGCAGTAGCAGCAGCAGCAGTAGAGGGACTGGTGCTGCTGCTACTACCGTCAGTGGTAGTGGAAGCGGCACATAAAGTGCGAATGCTCATGGCGGGCGAGGAGGGGACGGAGGAACGGAAAGTGCTGGCAAAGCGAGTGTGGCTCGTGATAGGGCGCAGGTAGCAGGCTCGATGGCGTGCCACCACGGTATAAAAGCGGCGTGTGAATGCCAGTGTGTGCTTATTGGCCGTCGGTCTCGATGGCCGGGAGGGAGGAAAAGAAGGGGTGAGGGAGGAAGCAGCACGAGCGACGAGGACCGCGAAGAGGACGAGTTTAAGGGGCAAAAGCAGCGTGCCTGAGGCCCTATGAATGGCGCCAGGCATACACGACACGTACGGAAGGTGGTATGGAGGGAGGGTGTGGGTGTGCTTGTAGAGAGGAAGGGAGGTTGGGCTGGGCTGGGCTGTGCGGGAGGAAGGGAGGAGGGGAGGTCAGCAGGACTACATCACGCTTCTCGCTGTAATCCTACTTATTCTTGTAACAGTAATCTGTATTATGACTAGGATTACTATTGCTACTATCGGTGTGCCGGTAGTCGTGTCGCGGTGGCTATGCTAGCTTGTGTGGGTGGGACGGGGATGCAATTACTACTACCGTTTTATCCTTCAACGGCAGCTTCAGGAGCGAGCGAAGGTCGCTTTGTGGGCTGGGAGAAAGGAAAAAGACGAAAGTGGGAAAAGGGCCAGTCACTTTCTTAACACCTCTTCGATTGAGTCAGCTACGTATCCCAGAGGTTTATTCGATCTGGCGCTCGTGATTCCATCTCTGAAACGATAAACGATCGTGGCAGGAGGTTAGAGACCAGGCCCAATCGGTGACGAGGCAGGTTTCGGGTTTTGATGGTTCTTTTTGGAAAGTGGTGATGACGGAGAGAAAGGGCATTTAGATTTTGGAGAAAAGGATAAAGAGGAGGAGGAGGGGGAGGGAGGTCTCTTGCCGCCGCTGGCTGCTTTGGTAGGGGATGGTGGGGGTGATGGCGGGCTGCTGCGTTTGCTGCTGACCGACGACTCTGCTTGCGGTGACGGAGACGCCGATGGCAATGATCTCTTTTTGTTGCTATTGCTGCTGCTGCCGCTACCACTCACCGAGGCGTACAAAGGAAGTTGGTGGTGCTGCTGGCGTTGGGGGTGGGTGGGAAAGCGGATGAGTGGAAGGCACCCTAATCAGATCAATCAAATCAATCAAATGAAGCATTGCAAGGTAATCGATCTCACAAAAGAAGCAATCAATCAATCAAGCAATCAATCAACCGATCATTATAACGTTACACATAAGAGAATATTTTTATATATTTGGGGTTTACTCATTGTCAGGATGTGAAAAGAAAATCGAATCGAGTCGACTGAAATCCGTTCCTCTGACCCCCGGGGCCCCAAAGAAAGCATTGTTAATGTTTGACGCTCGCGGACAATCAAATCAAAGATCTTGCGTTAGACTTAATTTAAAATTTTAAGAAAAGAGAGATGGGTCATTTACGAAAAGCACACTCCTCTGTCTCTGCAATTTGATCCCTTCCGTTTTCATGTTTGCAGGTAACGCACGCAGTTTTTTTTTTTCTCTTTCTCCCTTCTTTTACGTGATGTCCGTCAATCCTTCCCCCAATCTCATCAATCGAGTGATGCGATCAACGTTCCATGGTCTCTTCTTGCCATGGCTACTGCTGATACCCCAGTCTCCTCGCCTGCTCGCCTTTCTGCCTTCCCTCCTCTCCGTCTTTGCCCTTCTCTCCCATTCCCCCACACTGCCCTTAAAAGAGAGCATCAATTAAATATCCCTTGCATATCCCCTTCCCATTACCGTTTGCCGTGTCTCCCTCCCCTACCACCTTACGCCCGTGCAGCAGTGTACGCTTCAAGCTCCCTGTCCAATTCTGCCTCGGTCACCGGTGCGCGCGTCTCCCTCCCTCCTCCCCTTCCTCCCCCCTTTCCTCCCCCACTTCCTCCTCCGCCACCTCCTCGCCCTCCTCCAACCCCACGGCCTCTACTTGGCTGCTGCAGCACCGGCCGCCTATCCCCCCCCCCTCCTCCTCCTCCTCCTCTTCGGTCTTCATACCCGTACCCCCCACCACCACCGCCCTGTTGCCCTCCAGGCCCCCCTCCTCCTCCTCCCACCCCTCCCCCGCCCCCCCCGCCCCACCACACCCCCACCCCCCCCCCCCTCCCTCC
>Ga0160420_100619_pt1 | contig 13448 bp, 23 predicted proteins | sample CelAP2metagpilot_FD_108197 | JGI IMG/M metagenome (GOLD analysis project Ga0160420, IMG submission 108197) | Phycosphere-associated microbial communities from algal ponds in Kailua-Kona, Hawaii, USA - Cellana AP2-5-5 metagenome pilot | ecosystem: Engineered > Artificial ecosystem > Aquaculture >... | reverse complement strand
GTCGCCCCCGAAGGCCGGGGGCGGGGGAGGCGAGGCTGTCGGGGGCCAGGGGGGGGGGGGGGGGAGGGAGGAAGAGGGGGAGGGAGGGAGGGAGGGAGGATGAGTACTGGGTAAAATAGGCCCACAAGAAGTTGCTTGCTGAGTAGAAGATCAAGGAGGATGGAAGAAATGGAGGGAGGGAGGGAGGGAGGGAGGGAGGGAGGGAGGACGTACCTTTTCTGTGCCGGAGACGATCTGATGCACTTCCTCCCCCAGACGGGTCGAGAGCTTGGGAGGCTCGGGGCTCTTGAAGAGGAGAAGAAAGGCGCCAAGGCGACGCCCATTCAGGAGAACGGGGAGCACGGCCAGGTGCTGAGGGAGGGAGGGAGGGAAGGTGAGTTTTCGATGGCAGGTTGATAGAGAGAGAGAGACACGGGAATCGGCAGGCAGGGAGGGAGGGGGGGAGGGCGCACCTTGTTTTGGGTGTAGGCCATGAGGGGGGAGAGAAAGAGGTCGTTGGGATCCCGGCCTGCCGCCTCGGCCACCACCAGGGGCTTGTTGTCCTACATGGAGGGAGGGAGGGGGGGATGGGGGGGGGGGAGGAAGGTTACCGTGAGTGGGGAAGAGGGAGGGGAAGAAGGAGGGAGGAAAGGCAGGAGGGAGGGGCATACCTTGAAGCTTTCGTCCAGGAACCAGGTGCGGTCGTCGAGGACGAGGTGGGACATGACGGCGTCTGCCTCTTCCTCGTCCTTAGTGGAGGGGGAGCCGCCCGCCCCACCCTCCTCCTCTTCCTCCGACGCGCTGGCCCAAGAACGGATGGAGGAGGAGGAGGACCTGAACGACAGGGAATAAGGGAGGAAGGGAGGGAAGGAGGGAGAAAGGGAGACAATTTTGGTGAGTGAGGAGCCTGTTTCCAGGCAGCGAGGAACAAGGAGGAACCGAGGGGGCACGACAAACACCGAGGCCTGAGGAAGCGGGTGATGAGGAGGGGGTATACGGGGGCACGACAAACACCGAGGCCTGAGGAGGTGGGTGATAAAGAGGGGGGGGGATATGGGGCAAAAGGACGCACCGGTTGTCGGTCACGAGGCGAGGCCGGACGGAGCAGCAGAGGAGGAGGGAGTTGTGGTGGGTGGAGTGGAAGAAGCGGACGAAGGAGGGCCGGGGGGAGACGGCGGCCCAAAAGAGGAGGGAGGTGGCCAGCTCGAGGCGGAGGAAATACTGGTCGCGGGGCTCAATCACCACCTGGGGAAGAAGGGAGGGAGGGAGGGAGGGAGGGAGGGAGGGAGGGCGTCACGACTGATGCGAGGGACGGATGGACACGTCGAAACCAGCCGCCAAGGACGGGAGGCGGTGCGCCATAACATCCCTCCCTCCCTCCCTCCCTCCCTCCCTCCCTCTTTCCCGACGTGCACCGCACCTGCTGGGAGTCGATCTCGAGGAAGAGGCAGGCGCCGTGGTCCCGCAGCATGTCCGCGATCTCGTCGTTGCCTAGACGCACGGCCTCGGCCAGGGGCGTGGTGCCCCACCGGTTCCTCTTGTTCACGTCCGCCTTAAGGTCGTGGACGAGGGCTGGAGGGAGGGGCCGAGGGAGGGAGGGACCGAGAGGAAGGGAGGGAGGGAGGGAGGGAGGGTGAGCTATGGCGGAGGCTTGGGTCTAGGTATACACGTGAGTTGGAGGGGGCCACCATGAGGGAGGGTGAAGGAGAGAAAGGGGAGGAGAAAGGGAAGGGAATGGAGGGGAGGGAAAAGAGGACGAGGCCCACCTCGTGCAGCGGCAGCGTGGCTGTAGCGGATGGCGCAGTGCAGAGGGGTGTTGAGCTCTGCGTCCAGGCTGTCCACCGGCCACTCCCTGCCGTACCTGCCGGGGGGGGGGCGGAGGAGGAGGAAGGGAGGGCGGAGGGAGAGGGGAAGGGAGGGTGGGGGGGAGACAAAGGGAAGAAGCGAGGGGCGGGTGAGAAGGGGGAGGCGAAGATGAGTAGTAGGAAGGGAGACAGGAGAGAAGGGAGGGAGGGAGGACTGTCGTTGAAAATGCTGCAGCTTGTTGAAGCTCGTCCTCGTCCCTCTTACCTGAGGACGGCCTCGAGGGAGCCGCACTCGGCGGCGGCGTGCAGGGGGGTCTTGGGCGGGGGCATTCCCTCCTCGTCCATGCCCGTGTCTGACGAGGGCGAGGAAAGGAGGGAGGGAGGGACCGAAAAAAGGAGGGAGGGAGGGAGGGAACGTAAGTGGTGACCTCCACCTCGATCGAGACGAGTGTGCCATGCCGGCCGCTTCCTCCTCTCCCGCCCTCCCTCCCTCCCTCCCTCCCTCCCATCGCCCCCGTACCTCCGTCTTCGACCTCTTCCTCCTTCCCCGTCTGCACCTTGCTCCTGCTCCGGGCCACAAGCATCTCGAAGGCCTTCAGGTGTCCGCTCATGAGGGCCACCTCCGCCGCCGTGTGCCCCTCTTCGTCCCGGACGGGGAGCTCGCCTGGGGAGGGAGGGAGGGAGGGAGGGGAGAGAGGGAGGGAGGGCGGGAAGGAAGGTCAGTCGGTGCCAGAGAGACGAGGCGGTCGACTATCTGGAGGGGAAAGGCGAGGAGACAAGACAGACAGGGGGAACAAGGAAGAAGCGAAGAGAGGGAGGGGGGGAGAGAGGGCGGGAAGGAGGGAGGGGCAGGGCGTACCTCCTAGACCGGCGGCGAGCAGCATCCGGAGCATGGCCATGTCCCCCTTCTTGGCCGCCTTGTGCAGCAAGCAGTAGCCCTGGAGGGAGGGAGGGAGGGCGGGGGGGAGGGAGGGGGGGAGGGAGAGAGGGACGAGCGGACAGATGAGCAAGCGGAGGGGGTGATGGATGGATCCAAGTCCATCGACGGGGAGGTAGGGAGGGAGGGAGGGAGGGGGGGAGGGATGGAAGGACGGAGGGATGGAAGGACGGAGGGACGTACCTCGCCCTTGATGTGCGTGCCGCGAAGGAGGAGCTCCTTGAGGCCCCGGACGTCGCCGGCTTCCACCACGCGCTCCATCGTGTCCTTGCCGAGCTCCAGGCCTGAGGCAGGGAGATCGAGGGGGCAAGAGGGAGGGAGTGAGGGAGGAAGGGAGGGAAGGGAAAAGGTTGAACCATGCGTTGATGAGAATAAGTCCACCGATTCGTCCAATAATTTCGTTCGCACTTTCCCTCTCTCCCTCCCTCCCTTCCTCCCTCCCTTCCTCCCTCCCTACCTCGCAGGTGGTCCCTGACAAGGGCATGGCCCCAGTATTCCGCCTCGTCCGCCGGCGTGTGCCCGTGGATGTCCCCCGCGCCCACGTCCGCGCCCCGGGCTATCAGGGTCTGGAGGGAGGGGAAGAGGGAGCACAGGGAAGGAGGGAGGGAGGGAGGGAGGGAGGGAGGGAGGGAAGGTAGTGTGGGTGCGTGGGAAGGAATTCGATAGTACGCATGCTTCACAAGAAAGAGAGGGAGAGAGGGAGGGAGGGAGGGGGGGAGGGAGGGGGGGAGGGGAGGAGCGTACCTTGACCACCTCCATGTCTCCCCACCGGGCCGCGTAGTGGAGGGGCGTGCGCCCGTCCGTATCCTTCTCGTGCACTAAGACGTCCACGGTGCTCTTGCTCCGACGCAGGGCGGCCTTTTTGGTCGCTGGAGGAAGGAGGGGGAGGGCCGGAGGGAAGGGGGGGGGAGGGGAAGGAGGGGCTGAGCAGACCCCACTAACAAGAGAGCCTCCGAGTGCACCGAGTCGTCACTGGTCCACTCAGCCGCCATTTACCAACTCTCCCTCCCCCTCTGCTCCCCCCCCTCCCTCCTCACCTCCCGCCGCGGCGCCGTTGCTCTCCTGCGGCTGCTGCTTCTTCTTCTCGGCAGCGGCGGCAGCAGCGGCCTCCTCCTTGTCCGTCTTGGTCAGGATCCAATTCACGAGCCACCGCTACAACGAGAGAGAGGGAGGGAGGGAGGGAGGGAGGGAGGGAGGGAAGTCAGGACATGGACGGCGACAATGACAAGAACGACGAGGGGAGGAAGAGAGGAAGCGGAGGGCGGCCATATCGTGGAAAGGGAGGAAGCGGAGGGCGGCCATATCGTGGAAAGGGAGGAAGCGGAGGGCGAGGAAGGCAAGTGGGTGGGGAGGTGGTCAGAAAAAGGAAAGAGGACAGCAGGGGGAAAAAAGAGGACGGGCGAAAAGAAGCGAGTAAGGAAAGAAGGGCGGGAGGGCGGGAGGGAAGGGGGGCGTACCTGTTGATTCTTGACGGCGTGCAGGAGGCGCTTATCCTTGCTCTCTTCGAGGCGGGGCAACGACTGAGCCCGTCGCACGAGGGAGGACTTGAGGTCCGGCGTGGTCAGCTCCTCCACCAGCTCCTGTGTGTTTGCAAGATGGAAAGGAAGAGCGGCGAGGGAAGGAGAGATAAAAGGGGGAAAGGGAGGGAGGGGACACTGGTGAGGAATAGCACGAGCTTGGAAGGTAGCCAGCATCATCAAAACCAATAACCGAAGACGTGCACCCTCCACTCTCACAAGTCGTCCCGCTCCCCTCCGTCCTCCCCCCCTCCCTCCCTCTCCCTCTCTTCCTCTCCAACGCACCTGCGACAAGCCCAAGGGCATGCCTGTCAGGGAAAACGACGGGTGATGTCCTTGCCCCAGTGCTGGTTCTCCCCCTCCCCCTCCCCTGCCTCCTCCCGCGGCCCCTGCTGGGCGCATGGCTACGGTGTGGGCACCGCTGATAGTCACTCCTCGCTTCGTCTTCGACGGCTTGGGAAAAATGGAGGACGACGAGGTAGAGGAACGAAGGAGGGAGTGGGCGCCGTCGTCGGCAGTAGCCTCTCCTTTCCCCCCCGCTGCCGCCTCTTGCTGGAAGCCTGATAAGTCCAGCTCATCGTCCTCCTCCACATCGCTGTAGCTCCCACTCAGGTCGTCTTCCTCTTCCTCCTCCTCTTGCTGTCCATTCATGCCCGAGCCGGAGGAAAGGCTCTGCAGGTTTTCACTGAAGCTGTGTGGGTGTGGGTAAGAGAGGGGAGGGCGGGAGGGCGGCAGATGAGAAGATGAGGAAAGAGAACTGCCGATCCTCAATTGCCACAAAAAGATGTGCCTTTAGGCTGGCCCTAAAGACTGCCCGCTTTGTCAGAGAGCGCAAGGGGAAAAGGCATGAGCCGAGGGCAAGGGACATACAGGGGAAGGGGACAGTGGTAGGTAGGGGGCTTTTAGCTTCAAGACAAGGGGGACTTGGCCTGACCGAGTGGCTTCAACCGTGGCATGCGAGCCAGGCAGCCTCCGGGGGCAAAACGAGCGTATTAATACGAGACTGATTATGCCTCCATGTCTGTGAGAAGCCGTCGTGTCCTCATACACGACAGAACGTGCAGACTATGCGACAGGTCAACACGGCGTGAGAAGAGGGCTTTGCCGAGCACTTGTCTCCTTCATTCCTTCCCGTCTGCCCACAACCCTTTTCTTCTGTCCGCTGCATCCCTGACCCACCCTTCCTTTCTCCTGAAACGAACCTGTGTTGCGCATAGGGGGCAGTCGTTGGAGGCTTCATCGTCCCGGCGTTTTGGGCGCTGTTTGTGCGAGTGCTTCACCTGTCGTCTCGCCTTCCCTATGGTGGTTCAGTGGGATGTGGGTGGGTGTGTATGTGCATGTGAGATGACAGTCTGCCATTTTTAGTCAGGTGAGGAGGAGAATGTCAGGGTAGGGAGGGTGACATGAATCAACAGGCTACAAAGACCAGCTCGGCACCAATTGCTCGGCACCCTCAATTCGGTTGGCAACGTCAGAGGAACGAGGAAACACCTCCTTGGGGATTATGGTGAGGCCTAGCATGCTCCAGGTGTGGACTCGGTGATAATGATTGGGCCACCGAATGACCTCGACATACAGAGTACACATGATTTAGAAGGCACCAGGTGGTTGAAGCCTGCCTCCCAGAATTGCCCCGTTTCGAAAAAGGAGGTGGAAGTGAAGCCCCCGGAGATGCGGGAGCGGAGAGGTCGGTGGTGGTGTCTGGAGACATCACACACCTTGAGGTATGGCAACTCGTGACTGGAAAGTGCCGTCCTGTGGGTCATTTCCACGCCTTCCTTTCCGGTCAGATCTGCATGGAATGATGTCCTTTACGCCTTCGATGCCGCCTTGCTGGCTTTATGTGAGGTTCTTTTGGGTGTGGTAAAATTTTCGAAAAGACAAGGACAAATTGGTCGTCTGAGATATGTCGCCATCTGCGCTCAAATTTCTTTTAAACTTTATTAATCTCTTTTTTAATGATTGAATTCAATGATTCCTTTCGTGAGATCGATGCGGGTCATGGCTGAACCTTCACCGTCTCTTGAAATGTGGTGTAGGTCGGTCGAATGCGTGTGTGATCCACATCGCCCACTATAACCCGTCAGGTGGGGAGGGAGTCGGTCAAAGCTTTTGCAGAATTGTCTTTCTTGCTCCGGACAGGTCTACACAGATGGCCCGGATCTGGGCCTCAATCAGTTACTTTGCTGGAAATGTGGAAATGTTGCTGTGGTCTTATAGGCCTTCCGATGCCTAAAGCAGAAGAGCGTGAGTCCAAACCCGACAAAAAGAGGTGCCCGCTCGTACACGTCACTTGAAGGTTCGAGTTTCCCCCCATCTCTTTATTGGCCAAGGAGAGGTTAGGAAAGGTTTTTTTCGACAAGACACACTTGCGAGGGAGAAATTAGCTCGGCAATGGACATGATGGATGAATAGGACAATGGAAATGCTGGAGATGATGGGTGCCAATGGTTGATGCGGATATGGGCGCTGAACTATGGCCCCAAGAGCATGAATGGGCCAATGGGCCACCCATATCCTGTTTTCTGGGCTTGAGCAAAAGCATTCGGGCTGTTTGAAATTGTTTCATGTGTGGATTTGAGGCGAAAATGGACCCGCTGTGTTAGTTTGTTGTCTTGTGTGGATCTGAATCGCGAAAGATGTCCCTCGAGAGGTTGATGGACCCGACGTACGCACAGAATAAAAGAGGACGCAGAAGCGCATCGGCATGAGAGTGCTGCTTTTTGGCTCACTCTTTTTTCTTTAACGTGCTCAAATGTTTCAGTTTTACTTTCATCTTTCCCCATCGAAGTCTCTCGAATCGATGAAAAGAAAATACATTACAATTCCTTTCCTTCTGCTGCCACCGCTGTTATTGCTCCTCGCTGCTGGTGCTCATCAATACCGCTTTACTTGCCGAGACCATAATATCACTTCACTCTTGCTTGCTTGTGCGCTGACTGTAAGTGCCATAAGCATCATCAGTTTTCCTGTTCTCGCATTCGAATCCCCTGCGTCTTTCCCCTCATTCAATTAGCCTCCTCCAGCGTGTTTCCGCTCTTATTCCTTTTCAAGTCCATCTCGCGCTCCCTCCCATCCTCCCCATTGCTATCCCTCCATAAGCCCATCTCGCGCTTCTTCTTCATCCTTCCTAGCCAGAATCCTCTTCCCTCACTTATGCTTGCAGAGAAAGAAGAAAACCCATGCACGACAAAAGAAAATCCTCCTCCATCCCCCTCACTGAGCCACCGAGCCGTCAGCCCGTCTTTCTCTATTCTAAGCGCCCTCTCCACTGGCGTCCTGGATGTTCTGCTCTAGCAAGACGGAGGCAATGAAGCCCACAAAGAACATTAGGTCCACGTACCACACATGCGGGCCCCCCTCCTCGTGCGCCTCCACCAGCAGCTCCTCCGTGATCAGATACAGCAGGGACGCCGCGCCGAAAGACAGCAAGCCCACCTATAGTGAGGGTGGAGAAATGGAGGGGATGAGTGCGATCTGAGTCTGCTTCCTGTCTATCTACCTCCCTCCTTCATGCCCTCTGTCGCTTACCTGGTAGGTGGGGTTGGCTGCCAGCAGTGCTGCTGCCAAGGCGCCCACGGTCCCTCCCACAAGAATCATCAACGGCGCCCCAACCACCAGGGCGTAGCGAAGCACAGGTTCCACCTGGCGTGTTAAAAAAAGCAGAGGGTGGGTGAAGGGAGGGAAGGAGAGGAGGAGGGAGATTCAGTACCGGTCGTGAGGGAGCTAGGCAGTGTGCTCTAGCTGTCCTCCGTAAGGGTGGGGTGTGGAAGTGACTCCCTCCTCTTCTTTTCCTCGCATTCCTTTGTCTACACTTGCACGGAGCAATCCTACCCTCCACAGTTTCCTTCTCCCTTCCTCCCTCCCTCCCTCCCTCCCTCCCACTCGGCCTGCCTCCCTGCCTGCCTACCTTGGAGACCCCCGCCGAGAAGGTGAGTCCAAGGAAGCCCATCTCTATGGTCAGCGCGATGGACATGATCAGGCCCGCGCTCTTGCCTATGAACCGAGGGAGAGAGGGAGAAAAGGAGGGAGGAAATGAAACGAAGGATGAAGAGGGCGGTACAGGAGGACCAGGAAACAAGGCAAGGGAAGGTCAGATCAACCAAGAACCACTCGTCTCCCTCCCTCCCTTTCCTCCCTCCCTTCCCCTCCCCCGTCCTCCCCCCTACCAGCCACAGCAGCCAGCCCGATGAGCAAGCCATCCATCATCGAGTCCACATAGACAGGGATGATCAGTGTCCAGGGAGGGGGAGCGTAGGGCGAAGGGGAGGAGGGGATGAAGGGGAGGTTCCGATCGAGCTCGCCATTTTCCAGGGCAGCGGTGGAGGAGGAGGAGGAGGAGGAGAGGAGGAGAGAGGTGTGTTCAGTGGGTAGGTTGGAGGAGGGGAACGAGGGAACGAGGGAGGAGGAGGGAATATGCTCTTCGAATATGGTGCGGCCGACGTTGGCAGTCTTGCTCTTGGCCATGCGCTTAGAGGGGTGAGGGGACGAGGAGGAGGAGGAGGGGGGGGGAGAGACGGAGAGATCAAGTGCGGCAACAGAGGAGGAAGGACCATGGGCAGTGCGGGGGTTCGATACGGTAACGGCCCGGCGCATGAGCAAGGGGGAGGCAGCGCCCTGGGAGCAGGCTTTCGCGAGGGCTGCTTGCTGTGATGACGGAATGGAGGAAGAAATGACGGGAGGGAGGGAAGGACGGGTGGATGGATTGATGAATGGATGCACGGATGGCAGTGTCTTCAGGCGTCTTCATCCGTTCCGATCTTCGTCGCTAGCCTGGCGATATAAACGACATTCCTCTCAATATTACACAATATTCTTTAACATACATAAATATCAACATCCACTCCACGCCTCCTTTTCCCTCCCTCCCTCCCTCCCCCCTCTCCTCCCACCGTACGCACCCGGTATGTCTCCATCAGACTGCGGCGTCGGCTCAAAGTGGGAGCACGGACCATTCCATTCCTCCCAACGAGGGGGGAGGGCGGGAGGGAGGGCGGGAGGGAGGGCGGGAGGACCTTGCCAGCCGAGAGCGAGCTGGCCTTGGGCATCACCGGCAAGAGATCGTCACGGACGGCATGCTCCCTCGTCTTTTCCATGCCCTCCTCCTCTTCTTCCTCTTCTTCTTTTTCGTTCTCCTCCTCTTCGGGCTCGCCGCAGAAGTGTGCGACGCCAACCATCATGGCCACCCCACCGAAAAACCCGACGAGGGTCGCCACCGTATTCTGCCAGCTGCCAGGGCAGAGGGGGAATGGAAGGAGGAGGGAGGATGAGACGGATAGGTGAGAGGTGAAGTCGGAATGAAGAAAAAAGAAAAGACAGCTGAGAGTCTCTCTCGTTTCCTTGCGTCTCAGGTGAAGAGCTTGTGCGCCTGCTGCACCCGCGCATCCTCCATTCCATCCCCAGCGAAAGTCCACCCACCCTCCATTTCTTCTTTCTCCACAGCTACCTGTGCTTTTGCTTGCTCATGGCAGGCAGAAGCTCCGTGGCCACGGCAGAGAGGACGATGCCGCCACCTGAGGGAGTAGAAAGTAGGAAAGTAGGAAAGAGGGAAGTGGGTTAACATGCTAGGGGAGGATAAATCTATGCAATCAATCACCATGTTGCACACTCACAAGAATAGCACCTGTCAGACCTAAAAAAGACGATGGAGTCATACACTTCAAGGAATCATGCAAGATATGTTGGCCAATTCCCTGTCATCCGCCACAGTCACCCTCTCTCTAACCTTCAATCGGCCTCCCCTCCTCCCTTAGCTTTTCACGTACCAAAGTGTTGCATGGCATTCACAAAGGTGGTGCTGGGCGCCTTGACGAAGATAGCAAAGGACATGATGAGCATGAACACGCTCGGGCCCAGGCATAGCTCGATGGTGTGAAGGAAGGCGGGCAAGATCGACTCGTGAATAGCCATATCGCGAGGATGCCGCCTGTGGAAAAGTAAAGGAGAGTTAAGCGGAAGCAAGTGCTTGAAATGACCCCAAAACCCCCAAAAAAGCGAGGCACATCAGCATGTAAATATGCATGTAGGACTAGGTAATCAGGTGGATGTATTTGTGGCTTGTTAGTCGATAAGGGGGTCTTTCATTATCACTCGAGTGTCCCTGTCCCAGCAACAGCAGATGCCGGGTCTGACACACACAACACGTAAACAAATCAAAATGAGTCAAAATCTGACACGCTACTAGATATGCCTCTGTCCTCGAATGCCTAAGGGCCCCCTAAAGGGAGAGAAGCAAGCATGGCCCGGACCCCCGGGAGAGAATACTGCGGTCTTAAACTTCGGTATTAATTTTATCTGATCTATATGTTCGTGGACCCACATCTCGCACACATTCCCTATGATAATTTGTGACGTTAAGGGAGACAGAGCAAGTTGAAATACGGTAGATGTAGAGCTCCTGGTGACTTGAAGCCCAACAAACAATACCATGAAAAGTAACGAGCTCGTACGCTCTCTCTATGTTCACCTACACACAGGCCATGCGCGGTCTCAAAGCCTTTCAGAGGAGGGGTGCAGACACAGAGGAGGAGGAGGAGGAGAAGGAGGAGGAGAAGAAGGAGGAGAAGGAGGAGGACGCGTTAGCAGCAGTTGCAACAAAGAAGCGGGGCCCGGGTGACGATAATCAGAGCAACGACCACGACGAGGAGAAGACTGCAAATGAGGACACGGGGAGTCCAGCAGGAGCAGGGCTGGAGGAGGGAGAGCTATGCGACGACGATAAAGAAGCGATTCAGACAACAGTATCTGCAGCAATAGCAGCGGCTATCGAGGAGTGGGGCGATAGGCAAGGTGAGGAAGAGGAGGAAGAGGGAGAGGGGGAGAAGAAAAAGCGAGAAGATGGAAACGACGGCAAGGAGAGTGCGCCACTTGTAGCAGCAGGTGGGGAAAATGAAGAGGAGGAGGACGAGGATGTTGAGGCTTCACTTTATCCCCCGGCCCCACCATCCGGCCTGCTTCCTCCGTTTTGGGCCGCCGCGCAAGACCCCTCTACGAATGCCACCTATTATTTCCACCAACAGACGGGCGTGCGCTCCTGGGAACCGCCACCATTACTTCCTTTGTCGCCCCCTCACACTTACCCTGGGCAGGTCCCGGTTGCCCCTCCCTCTGCACCACAGCTTCCCCCCGAGCTGGCCAAGCTACACGCGGCGTTAGACAAGGTAGGTCCAAGGGGAAGAAAAGACGGTAATGCGATGGGGAAGACGGAAGGGAAATTTTAACAGGCTTGACCCGGAGTCCTAAGTGATGCTGATCTGAGACAGGCATCGAGGAAGGAAGGCGTCCCTTCTTTTTCTCCGACTCCCTCATTTGAGCACCTTTTTCATCGCTATTCCGCCTTTTTCCAGCTCATAACAGCATCATTTTCCCTCCCTTCATTTTGCTATTCAATCTTCCCTACCAGGTGGACAGCACCCTATCTAATGCCGACACGTCCTCGTTTCCCCCTGCTGCCGCCACATCCTCTGTCCCCCTCTCGCCCTCCGAGGCGGCGGCGGCCGTCTGGGTTGAGCTCGTGGATGAGGGCACGGGGCGGGTGTACTATTACGACAATGTCTCGGGAGCGACCCGATGGTCCATGCCCCAGGCCTTCCAGGTCTGTGGGCTGGGGAGTGGGATAGTTTCCTTGCTCTTTCCCTTGTCTGCTTTCATTCTTTATCCGTGCCTCTTTTTGTCTCTGTCTCTGTATCTACCCAACAAATACTTGTACGAATAGAAGTACCTGAGATTCTCGATCCCTCCCACTTAACCTCCTCCCGCCTACCTTCCTTTCTCAGGGCGAAAGTAGGACAGCCTGGCCAGAGGGAGGCCTTCACGGAGGCCTTCAGGTACGGCGACCGAATGGAGAAGGATAGAGGGGAAGGGCGGGAGGGAGGACAGGGTAGTGAGAGGGGAGTTCATTTCGAGGCGTCAAGAGTGTGTATATAGCCACTGCTTTGGGGAAGCAGTATGCGAGCGAGCCCTCTCGTGAGAGGGGACCACATTGGTGGAATCGGGGGGAAGGGGAGGAGGAGGTATGAAACAAAGTGAGAAGTGAATGGATAGCAGAAGGGTTGAGCAAAATTTGATTCAACCACTCTCACCCCTGACTGACTTCTTCCCTCTCCCCCTCCCCTCTAGCCTCCTGTCATTTCCGCCTACGACCGCGACGTACGGATTTTGAGCCACTTCTTCGACCCTTCCACTCTCGCGGCTAACCGGGAGGAGGCCAAGAGGAAGAAGGCGGAGATGTGCACAGGCAGGTGGAAGAGGAACCACGGATATGCAGCAAAGGGAAGGGAAGCTAGAAAGGCAGTAGGCGTCTCGTTGACTCACCTATTGACTCGTCTTCTTTTTCCCTCGCTCTCTTTGTCGCCCTCCGTTCGTAGGCGTTGACTGGCGCCAGGTGAAGGATAAGAAGAAGGCGGAGAAGAAGCGCAGGGGAAACGAATGGTTGTACAAAGGATGAATAACGTGGAGGATGCCAACTGCCGCGAACTGCACCAAATCGAGGTGACATTTATGGTCACCCCCAGTGTGAAAATCACGGCGGTGAATTTCCCTTTGACTGTTTTTCGCTAAGGATGTCTTGCATTCTTCGTCGACATCATTGGTCTCGGTTCTGAGGGAAGGATTAGGTGCGATCGCACTGAACCGGAGGGAATCTGGGTGGGTAGTGTTAATGTCAAATGCGACAACAACAGAACTTCCCGAGGAAGGGAAGGGGAGGGAGGGAGGAAGGAAGCGGGATGAAGGCCCATGTCGTGGTACCGGCACGCTGCCAACCATCGTATTAAAAGGCCTGCCTTTCGATGAGGAGAGGAGCAGGCAAGGTACACATCTCACATACACATGTACCATATGTATCTTACCTACATGTATCGCACATTTCACTCATATACCCGGCATCTCACATGTACGTAGCATATCTCACACACACACTATATAAATGTCTTCCACACACATATTACATCTGGCACTCGTACATAATAAAGCATACTGGCGTTGGCTTTCCCCTTCGGTGCCTCTCATCGGACAAGGCCTAGCTTACAGGTAAGCGACCTCTCTGCCGCTTTTCCCTTTGATGCTCTACGTATTTCCAACACTCTTCTCTCTTCCCCTACTCCCCTCCCTCAGCGCCTTCGCGGCGGTTCTCTGGCCCTCCGTCCCTTTCACAGTCCCCGAGGATCGGGTCGGGGTGGCGTACGGCCTCACCACCGCCATTCAAAATGG
>Ga0160420_100618_pt1 | contig 13449 bp, 17 predicted proteins | sample CelAP2metagpilot_FD_108197 | JGI IMG/M metagenome (GOLD analysis project Ga0160420, IMG submission 108197) | Phycosphere-associated microbial communities from algal ponds in Kailua-Kona, Hawaii, USA - Cellana AP2-5-5 metagenome pilot | ecosystem: Engineered > Artificial ecosystem > Aquaculture >... | reverse complement strand
CTCTCTCACTGGCTTCGTTTTTCTTTCTCTAATCGCCCGCAGCCTTGTGTGTTTATTTCTTTTCTTTTTTCTATCTCTCTATCTATCCATGCATCTATCTACCTCCTTCCCTCCCTCCCTCCCTCCCTCCCTCCCTCCCTCCCTCCCCTAGCTGGTATGCATGTTGATGTACTCCACAAAGGCATCCCCCACACGCATCTCTCTCCTCCCCCCCTTCCCTCCTCCCTCCTCCCCGCCCTCCCCGCCTTCGTCCGCCCCAAGGGTCGCTGCGGCCCATTCTGCGGCTTGCTTCACGAATTGCCGTCGGAGGCGCTTCAGCTCCGGGAGGCTGACGTGTCTGTGAAAGGGAAGGAGAGGAAGGGAGGGAGGGAGGAAGGGAGGGAGGGAGGGAGGGAGGGAAGGAGGGAGGGAAAGTGAGATAAAGTCAAAGTTGCTTCAGCTCGGGAAGGCTGACGTGTCTGAGGGAGAGAGAGAGAGGGAGGGCCGCAAGGAGGACGAGTCGCTATCTCTACGATAGCGACTCGTAGAGGGCAAGACTAAAGGGAGGTGACAGAAGGGGGACGAGGGAACGAGGGAGGAAAGGAGGGAGGAAGGACTCACCTGGCCAAACGCACGGGAAGGTTGGCTTGGGGGAGTGTGAGCGAGTCGCCCGGCAGCGATGTCTTCTGTCGGTCCAGGAGGGAGGCGAGGAGACGCTGGGTGGCTTGGTCGAGAAGGTAGAGGGCGTCCGCTTCGTTTCGTGGAGCCTGGGGGGAGAGAGGGAGGGAGGAAGGGAGGGAGGATGGAAGGATGGGAGGGAGAGGAAAGGGGGAGGGATATTGATTGTGAGGAGGCGAGGAGGAGACGGGCCTGGCTTGGATTAGAGAAGAGGATATTAATACCTGAGGCAAGGGGAAAAAGAGGGAAGGAGGGACGGACGGACGGACGGACGGAGGGAGGGAGGGAGGGAGGGATTTTGTAAGAAAGGTATTCCTACGCAGTACGGTATGTCGCCCTTTTCCTATGGCGGTCCCACCAGCCTTTCCCCTCATCATTCCTATCATTGTTATTATTTACTACTACAACAACAACAATAGCAAAAACGAGGAGGAAAAGGCTACCCGGGTCCGTCCCTCCCGTCGCCCCACCGAAAAGGGGAAGAGGGAGGGAGGGCACGAGGGTCGTTCGATTGCTCTTCCCCGAGTTTGACAACTATCCACGTCATCGACACATGCCGCCCTCCCCCCCCTCCTTCCTCGCGGAAGCAGGGCAAGGGGAAAGCTAAGCATGCACTAGGGACAGAAACACTGTCGGGGTTGTTCGCGCCATCACCTTCTTCCCCCCTTCCTCTCTCCCTCTCGCTTGCCTTACGCTCACCTAACGCACACACGGGAATATCCATCTCATTCCCTTCCTCCCTCCTTCCCTTGCTCCCTTCATCCCTCTCTTTCCAGTGCTGTGTAAAGGCCCTATGCCATGGCCATGCACTACTTCCTTCCTTCCTTCCCTCCTTCCCTCCTTACCATTGCAGTAGAGAGGCCCGCGGCGGGTGCCTTGCCCTCCGTCAGCGCCTGTAGCACCTGTCTGTAGGCCAACAACCACCTCTCCCCCTCTTTATCCTCCCTGCCTCCGCCTTCTCCTACCCCCGCGGGAGGGGGGGAGCGATGGGAGGACGAGGAAGGGGGGGAGGGAGGGATGAAGCGGATAAGGGGGCGGTCCCAGCGGTTGCTTTCATTGGGTGCCTCGAAACGACAACAGAGATCATTAAACCTAGGGAGGAAGGGAGGGAGAGAGGGAGGGAGGGAGGGAGGAGTGTAAGGAAACGAAACAATGAAGGATCTGAAACGAAAATTGCTGGTGGTCTGCTTGTCTCCACCCCCTCCTCCTTTCTTCAGTCCGTCCCTTCCTCAATCCCTCCCTCTTTCTTCCTCCTGAAAGACGTACAGCTCCGGCGGGTAACCATCTTCCCGGCCCTCATTCCACGCTTGAGCCACTGCCTTGTCCGATGCCTCAATCCATACCTACAAATATAGATGGAGGAAGGAGGAGAAGGGGGGAGGAGGATCGGGAGGGGGGGGGGGGGGAGAGAGAGAGGGGAAAGATGAGAAGGGGTCTTCTTTGTCTTCATGCGCTTCAAAGTCTTACGTCTCCGCGTATCTGTCCTCGTCCTGTCTGTATATACAATATCGCTTCCAAACCAATCTCCCTTCTCTCCCTCCCTCCCTACGCACGACACAATGCTGCGTCGTCTCCGCCCGTGCCATGCAATAGAGCTGGTACCGGAAGCCCTTGATATAATTCATACTGTCCAACACCACCACAGTTTCTCGGTTCAATGCATGGTCTACCCTGCTTTTCAGGCCACCGCGCGTCACTTTCTCCGACGTGGCGTCTACAAGGATGGTGAGGAAGCGAAAGGGATGGGGGAGGTGTCGATTGAGAATCTACCTGACTTGTGTCATCCTCGTCCCAAATGTACGCGACGCTTTCCCTCTCCGCTTCGCAGTTGCTTCCTCTCTCACCTTTATAACCCTCCTTTTTCTGGATGTGCAGCGCCTCCTCATTAATGAGTACAACCATGGCCCCTCCCCCTCCTCCCTCCTCTTCCCTCGCTCGTCCTTGCTGTCCGGGTAGCTCCTTTTCCAAGAAAGCAACAAGTCCCTCAGCGAAGGTCGTCTTGCCCGCGGCCGGTAGCCCACAGAGTGTGACGAGGGGCATCGTCTGCGCGGTGGCACAAGGGGGAGGCTACGGGAAAATGACGACGATGGGGCGAAGAGAAGGAGCTGGGCGGGTGACTTTTCCAATTGTTTAGAGTATGTTGGAAAGGAAAGGTGGTCTTCCAAGAGTAAGTAAATAGGACGTAATAGTCATGCAAAGGGTATTTTAGAGGCTCGCTCATGGCCGTCGCGTCCGACGGGGGGGGTCCTGCCCCCAAGTCCTGCCCCGCCATCGATTCCTCTCTGACCCCAGCTCTTATCTCTCGCGGAATAAAACAGTGTCCAAATAAATGCACTTACCAACTGACTATCTTAAAAATGATCCACATATTCACCAAGCATCGTCCCAATAGGAACGGCAGTGCCTACTGAGCCTCCGCAGCGCACAACAACACTTTGCATTTGGCTGTCGCACCCCGCTTGGCCCATGCCACTGCCTTTTCCAAAGTACACAGCTATTAAAAACGAATATGCAAGGCAGGCCTTCGTTTAACTTTGTGTAAACTGTTAAATAATTGTGCTTTTTGTTCTTGCTTATGTCTTTACAGTCGCGATTTTGTCTCCCATTTATCGTTGCCTAAATTTTTTCTCTGTTCCATCATTTTCCCTATCCCTTCTAGGCTCAAAAGTGTGCACACCAACTCAAGCATGCGTAGCTTACTTTCTGTCTACTTTCTACCACTAATCTCGTCTTTTGATTGTCCTATAGACCTTTATACAGTTAGTATTTCATGGCAAAGAAGCGCGCTTTGAATCTGTCTTGTCTATGTACTCTAAGGCTATTTCTCTCTATTGCTTTTAAATACTATTTTATCTCTTCTCCTACCACCATTATCCCCCTCTACTCCCCCGCCTCCTCGCCTTTGTCCGCATAAGACTGCTATCTTCCTTATGCACTATGTGTCTATAATTTTTGTCTTCTTTCCACGTCATTCTTTTGAATCTAATGTCTGCCTTGTGGGATCTATCGATCTACCATGTACGATATTCTGTGCCCAATGTCTTCCCCCTTCATTTCCTCTCATAGCATCCAATTCATCCCTTGTCTCTCTCCCAGCCCTTTTCTTACTACCTTACAGATAATTCTCCCTTATCGGTACTGGTACATCATCTGCTGCTGCTGCTGCTGCTGTTTCTGCTGCTGCTGTTTCTCCTGATACTGTGGGTAAGCGTACATGTGTCGTGTCTGTGGCGGATGCTGCTGATGATTGACATGAAAAGGCTGCTGACCTTGCTGGTGACAAAAAGAATCATGCCCCTGCACGTAGCTTTGGGGAGGAGCACATAGAGAACTTAGTGAAAGAGGAGAAGGCTGGTACGGAAGTCCCTGGCCGAAATGATGCCTTGGCTCGGTAATAGATGGTGCCGGGTCCGGTGAGGTAAGGTCAGAGTTGGGGAAATGCAGTCCTGCGATCGGAGAAGAGGTAGACTGGCATGCAAGGTGGTGAGATATAGGGACACGGCCATTAAGAAGACGCTGCTGCAGCTGCAGCTGCTGCTGCTGCTGCGGATGACGATGACGATGAAGGTACGACTCATGCATGGAGCCATGCGGCGTAAAGGATGATTGAGATGTGACGGACTGTAGAGGCAATGGCTGTGCGAGGTGGTGCTGTTGCTGCTTATGCCGAGCCACCGCGAGATGCAGGCCCTCTTCTCCGTCCATCGTTTGGAAGCACCGCTCCACTTCTTCTCGGAGACGAACCAATGCCACGGCTGTCCCCCACATGTCCTTTTTTCCCTTTTGAATCTGCAAATTTCGTTCCTCTGCGCTCAAGCCTAAAGGCATCCAAGCGTAAAGCGGATGGGATTCGCCGCCCTCGAGGGGGTTGAGAAGAAAGTTCTGCGAGGGGGCAGAGGAAGGTGAGAAGCAGCAGGAAAGAAAGGGAAGTGGATATGTGCAAGGGATGCTGCGAAGAGGGGTAAATCTATCTCAAAATGAACACATATATATACATGCATGCTGTTGTGACCTGCGTCATGTACGTACCGCTTCTAGGATGGAGGGGTCCAGAGACTGCTGCTGCTGCTGCAGGGGAACAGTGTGTGGACGTACAGAAGCGCTGTAATTAGCTACCTCAGCTCCAGCAGCGAGTTTTGATGTGGGTGAGGGCGCTTTGGAAGCAAGAGGGAAAAGAGAAGAAGTACATTCTTGGGTGATGCCAGGACCTGAGGTACTGGAACCCGATGCGTCTGCTGAGGTTGCCGGAGCCTGGAGAGGGGGGAAAGACCGGCTGATACCCAGCGCAGCTTGAATAGAGGGAGCCAGGCCCTCTGCCTCGAAGTGATCCTCTTCAGCCGACTTGGTTTCTCGTTCCCCATCATTCTTCCCCATATCGCGCGTGTAGACGCTGTTCGTGTCTGGGAAAGCCTTCCCTTGTTTCTTTTCACCTCTCTGTTTGCTTCGTCCGCTTTCTGGTTCACGGTCTCGTTTCTTTACTTTCCCCGGTCCTGCTGGTGCTAGTGGATCTTTCATGCTGACAGGCGCTAAAGAAGAGTTGGGGGAACAGGAGTTCACGTGTTCCAAGCAGGCCTGGCATGTCCATTCCTTGGAGATCGTGGATCTGGCGGTCAAAGGAGGACCTCGTGTGCCACAACCAATGCATAAGGGGCAAGCCGAGACACGGGCGGAAGTACGAACATGGAAATCCTTAATAATGGGTACAGAAGCCGCGATGGCCTTGGAAGAAGTGACTGTAGTAGGATCCGTGCCTCCCTTCTGTGGTAGCGACGCAAATGCGGGAGAGATGGCGGTGGTGGACCGACACTCAGGAACTGAGTCAGGAACTGAGGAGCCCTCTTTCGTGGGCGCCAACGATTCTTCGTTAGGAGCACCAAAGGAGGACAAGCCCTTCACTGATGTCACCTGAGCGCTGCTTGGTGCCGCATCAGCACCTGGGGTCGTCGAGTCTGCTTCATCAGCCGGGGTAGGCGTGTTCGCATCTTTCTTGACGGAGAAAGCAGTGACGTTATTCTCTATGTCTTTGATATGCGTGTTATGCGTGCAAGTAAAGGGCAGACATTGCATACATTTCGGGAAAAGCAAAAATAGTGAGCATTCGAGTGTGTCTTTGTAACACTGGGAAAGCAAATCTGAACGCACCTCTTTTTGGCGATGTTACTTCTGCCGTCGACGCCTTGCTGTTTGTGCTAGTACTCGTGAAGCTAACTGTCCCAGTCGTCGAGCCTGAGGCTATCTCTGCGCTTGCTGAAGCCCTATTGACAGACGTGGTGCTATTTGCGCTTTTCGCTGTGGCCGCTGGCGTCGGCGAGGGGGCGGAAGCTGCAGCTGTAGATTTCTATTGCGTATGTGTACAGGCATATATATTTGTGTCTTAGTATCTGCGACCGCCACTGTAGCCTTCAAATAAAGCAAGGTCTAGAAAGCGTTCAAAATCGTCGACGACCAAGCATACGTACCCTCTTCATCGAGCCAGAGACCTTGCCGCACCTCAGGAGTGTGTCAACGGAAACCAATCGATTGTACCTAGAATACATAAAAAGCGGGTTTAAGGTCGAGAAATTGAAGATTTAAAACTCATGAACCAAACAACATCCAGAATGCATGCAAGAAAACAAATTCTCAACAGTCTTTTACGGCATTCGATACAGTTTGGACAGTCATATGAAAGTAGCACTTACTTGGTATCCGACCAACTTGAACGCCAATACCCGACCTCGATTTCCTCAGGTCCATGGATACCAATCACGATTCCGTCCGTATAAATGCCTGACTGTGGGTCAATGAAGCTTACTCGTTGATCCACCTGTCGAAATAGTGGTGAACGAGTGGGTTGCGACGCTTATGGCCGAGAATCTTGACACATATTACAATGGAGATGTCAGCACTGGCCCTCTAATCTCATACTGTGGAACGTACCTCAAACACTACTCCATCTGATTCCCGCTTTATGGACGTAGTTGTCTTGTCTTTTGTGAACGGTTTCATTATAGAGGTTGTAGACTGTCAAGTGGAGATATGAGAGACGGGTGAGATTGTCGGACTGCGAAAAGGTGGCTCAGTTGCGCAGCGATCCGCTGAGCTGGGACACGCACAACTCTTTAAGACCTCGTTTGTGTATGTGTGTGATACATACGCACATACACATACACACACGCACACACCCACATACACACGCACAATACATCTCTGTACGGTGCTTGAAGACGCAGATCGCATAATATGCCACATTTCTTTCACTGCAACCAATCTGCAGTGCCCAAGGGTACACAGTTACCCCAAAAGCCACACAATGCTCTTGTTTACCCATTATCATGACGTGATACCGTTGGGACGCAAATAAACGCTTCGTGAAGAGCTATACTACCCGCACGGGGGTGTTTGCGCGGTGAGTAAAATGTCCGAGCGGTAGCACGGGTGAACAAATGATGCCCTATCTTCTGTGTCAAGAAACGGGTCATATTCAGAAGACCCTGTGTAATGATTTTCGGCGCACGTCCTCGGTCTCACGCGCACGCAGACCCTCTCCTCTGGGAGGGAACTAACATCCACCCCATTTGCGTGCCAGTGCTCTGTCGCTATTCCCCGGGTGCCTGAAGTAGTCAAGCTAATGGCAAGCCACCACATAGTACGAGGTTACAAAAGATTAGCATAGTCCTGTGTTGCACGCGTTGGGTAGAGTTGATCAGCCGTATCAGACGCCATTTACAAAAGCGCCTCGTGTGTATCGTTTGTATCACTGACTTCCATAGCCATCACGCCCATCACACCCAGCGCATAAGTCCACAAACCACAATATTATGAGAGGTTGTAGTCATGTCGACAATGGACACAAGACAGAGTGCGAGACACACTCATGCATCGCGTGATCGAGGGAAAAGAGGAGCAAATGAACGAGGGCAGGAGACGAGGAGTGGAGCCGCATGATCCCAAATGATGCTTTTCTTGATTCCTGTTAACTTTCAGGTAAACTTATTTTTTTCATCACATCATTTTCCGAGGTATGGCGCGGTTCACTCGATAGAGGGCATTACATATTACACTCTCGTACACACGCTCACACATCATGCTTCCTTCTCATTCGACACAGCCAGTCAGTCCTGCGGATGCATTCCCGTCTGTGAACTTCTTACCGTTGACCGCTGATGGGGCAGGAGCATCGAACGTCACGTTCATCAGGAGCAGGGCGTGAAGGCTACAGCAAGACCTTTCGACCCCTCAGTGGACGTAATTTTTGCCTGCTCTTGCATTGCGCCCCATTCGTGATGATGGCAGCTGCGGCGGCTGGCGGCCGGCGGACTCCAGGCTTGCAAATGTTGAGTACTCTGAGGACGAGAGGGTGGGATGTCCTCTCGGGAATGGTCAGCAGCACCAGCACCAACAACTGCAGGAGGAGGGGCTTGCCTTCTTCGTCCTTTGGCTTTGTCCTACCATCTGCAACGCCATCACAGACGGCGGGAGTAGCAATACGAAGACAATGGGAGGCTCCCATCAAAACCACCACTACCACCACCACCAGAAGGACAATTTCTGGCTCCCCTCCTCTGCCATTGAACCGCCTGCTTTTCGAGCCCGAGGAGGTCATTGCGATGCCGCAGCAACAGCAGCTGCAGCAGAAGAAGAAGAAGAAAGCACTGGAAGACGCCACGGCAGTCGTTCGGATAGCCAAAGACGACGCGCGATCGCGGCATGTGCGAAAGGTGAAAAAGGGTGAAGAGGTGAAGAGAGAGGGGCGCTGAATATCTGCTGAATTTTCGAGTCAGCATTTGTCTGTGTACTAGGCGCATACATACTTATGTGTGCCTACCTCCCCGTCTCTTTCCCTCCCCCTCCCTCCCTCCCTACCTCTCTCCCCGACTATTCTATCAAGATCCTTCGTGCTCAGTCTGGAGATTGCGTGCGTGTTGGTGTTCTGAACGGGGGCCGGTGAGTGCTTGAATGGGCTTTTAAAATGGCAAGGGTTAAGGAATAATAAAGGAAGAAATATGTGGTGAGGATGGTCGGGAGGAGGAGGGTACCTTGGTGTGTTCGTACTCATGCTCCTCATGACTTCATCGACCACGCTTACAGGAATGACGAGGCGCCTGTCGAGTGGGAGGCAGATGGCAGTCTTCGCATTGCTCTGGGTCCCGCCTCCAGCCTCTTGCGACCCCCTCCGGAAGATGAGCGTCCTCGGTACGTCATTCCCCACTGTTATGGAAGCTCTCTTTCTGCCGTTCCCTTACTCCTTCCCTCCCTCCCTTCCCTTCTCTTCTCCTCTCGCTCATCAGGGTTGACGTTCTCCTAGCCATGCAAGCTCCTTTGCGGATGGAGCGCATTATCCCTCATATCGTCGCTTTGGGCGTAGGCCGCCTTCTGATTACCTCGGCCAAGAAGGTAGGGAAGGAGGGAAGGAGGGGGGATCTCGCTCAAATCGTGGTAGATCATTCCACGAAGATTGAATGAAGAGAGAAAGGCGGAGGCATGTACATGCACCTACTTGACCCTCATCCCTCGTCCCTTACTTATACGCAGGTGGAGAAGAGCTACTGGGGCTCGCATCTGCTGCGAGAGCCGGTAAGTCCGCCTGAACCACCGGAGGGACGCAGGGAGCAAGGGAGGGATTGAGAGAAGGGAAAACCAAGAGATGGTTGATTCATTTGGAGGGGCAAGATTGTATTATTAGACTCCTTTGCCTCTTTTTCGTAGTGTCTTATTGTCTTACGTATTCTTTCCTTTCTATCACCCCATCCATTATATTAGGACGCCCTCCGAGACCTAGTCATTGAGGGCCTCAGCCAGGTAGGCACGGAGATGGACGGCCTTGCTCGCTGCCTTCCTGTACTCTATATCTCTCTTTTTTTCCTCTATCTCTCCCTCTTCGTCCCTCTTTATCTTCCTTTCTTTCTTTTCCCCCTCTCTCTCTCTCTTTCTTTCTCTTTCCCCCTCTCCCTCTTTCTTTCCAACTCACACATTATTTTTTCTCTAATGATTCTTCGGCTTACAATATATTCCCCTTCGTCCATGCGTTCCCCCTCTCGTCCAGGCTGGCGATACCTTTGTTCCCGACATCATCATTAATCGCCGCGTAAAGGTACGTACGCTCTGAAAATGCTTAACAGCTCTTTTTCCTCCTCAGTGTCGCACTCTCATTTCTCAGTCCTATCTTCTGTGCCGCTTGAGGTTGATTTCATATTCTGCCTTTGAATCTTGTGTCCTCACACGCCTTCTCTGTATCTTTTCCACTTATTCCAAGCGCTTTTTGGAGGACGACTTGGAGGCCCTCTATCCTTCCTCTCCCGCCTCCACCCACACCTCTCTCTTCCACCCTACCCTTCGTGTCCTCTCCCACCCCTTTCGCGTACTCCATGATTCCCCTGGTGTCGACACGCGCTTTCGGCACCTCACTCCTCCACCCATCACTGGAGGGAGGGATGGAAGGAAGGAGGGAGGGCGACAGCGACCACGTTTACTCTTGGCTATCGGGCCCGAGTCCGGGTGGGATGTAAGTTTGAGAATTTGAGAGGAGAATAGGAGGCGATGGAAATATCAGAAGCTGGTCACTGCCTCAAAGTCACTTACTCCTCAAAGTCACTTACACTCACATCCATACACGAATTGTACGCCTGAATAACGAACATGCCTACACATGTGAGATATACGCACGACACATTCATCACTCCTAACTTAATTTCGCTTCCTTTTTGATGTACAATTTTCAGGAGCCGTACGAGTTGGATCTTTTTCGGCAGCACGGTTTTCAGGTACGTTCTAGCATCATATGCCGTTTGAAGATTATGCATAATAGGCAGGGACCTCTTTCCACAACTCGTTATTATTGTATTTTACAAAAGCTGGCGCGCTATCAGACACTCCATTATTGCCATGTGTCGCTAACTTCCCCTCTCTAGAGCCTTAGACTAAACCGCACACCCCACTCATGCAACATACGTACACTTGCAACGACAGCAAGTCACTTTGGGTCCCCGCGTGTTGCGAACTGAGGCTGCAGTCCCAGCCTTGGTGGCCTTGGCACATGACCGTTTGCACGCACTCGACGAGCAGTGGGAGCTTGAGGTGGCGCAGGCAGAGACGAGGATCTTAGCAAATTGGAATGGTAGTACCGCTGCTATATGTACCGCTGCTATAGATGATTGTGCAAGCGTTACAAAAGAACAATAGCAAATAATTGCCTTGTAAGCGGGCTGCGATATGCATTCTTGTAAGCGATTCGGCTTTTCCTTTATATTTCAAGCCTGACAAAAAGCAACCTGCCGGGCATCAGAAGTTACACCCTCTTAAACCTCACACGGAGGCTTATCCAGTAAAGATTGCCCGGTACAATCTACGAAATAAAGTCCCTCAAACTTACCCCCGATCGCGAATGATTTTTGTCGCTAGCATACCCAGAGTCGGACGATGCGAGCTTTGCCACCGGCTTGATAATATCTACTTCTATTCTTGTACAATGTGAGAAGTATCAAAACTATTGCAATTTATATCACGAATAATAGTGGGTTTGACGAGGCGACAGAATCAACTGCGACAAAGAGGGGGGGGACTGGGATGCTGGTGCAGTGGGGCGGTTACGTGTCACTGCGCCTCTTATCAGCATCATCTTGCGTTCATCGTAAACATCTGGAACCTTATTAATGTCGTCGCAGTTTGATTAGATGCTCATAACCCTACTCTCATACACAATATAGGGCGACATCCATGGATTTGCTCCTCGGTTCAGAAAATGTACGATTTCCTCTATCTGCGGAAATCGCATCGTCGCAAGGGAGAGATCCTCGACCGTCTTTTCTTATAAGGGATAATTTGTTGAAAGTTTTGCTACATGCGACGGACAATACAGAGAGTTATGTACGCTTTTTGCTCTGTTTACTTTTTGGGGGGTTTTATCACCATCACGAGCCTTGCCACCGGCATTGTGACATCTCCTTCTATCATATTTTGAGCACCAAAATAAGCCCGCCCCGCATGACGGGGTAGATGCCGGCATCAGGCCACTGGCGTTTTCGCGGGACGATGACGCCATCCCGCTCTGAACAAGCCGCTCCTTTGGCTGCCGGTCACCCGGCGCCAACGAGTGGGACTGATGCCGGCCGCTACCCCGTCATGCGGGGCGGGCTTATTTTGGCGCTCACATTTTGATAGAAGGAGATGCCATCATGTCGTGGCAAGGCTCGTGATGGTGGTTAATTCCCCCCCCCCCACAAAAAAAGCAGAAATTATGAACAACTCTCTGTATAGTCCGTACTAGTTTAGTAAATCAAATTACGGATTATGTTAATTATAATTGATTACTATAACGCGCTTCGCATTTTCTTTAATTGCTTAGGGATCAAGGGTATCCAAGAGTTTTTTCCTGTTTACTGTAATAACGACAAATTCTCACATTAACGAAAATGGGCAACCAAATTTCCCCAAAACTTCAAAACGACTACCGACAATACATGGGATCTTCCAATCGAATTCTTACTGACATGGTCGCCATTCTGAACACCAAAAATTTCATAGAAAATTGGCAAGTAATCCAATATTGGCGACAGAAAAAGTCAAGCACTGTATTTCATATCCTTTATTGTTCACTTTTTCTATGAAAATGACGACAGTCTCATTCCACCATTCGAGCCCCCCCCTATCGACATGCCACTGTTGGAAGAGTTCTCCCTGCAAGGTTGTGCGCCAGAGAGAGCAGGAAATCAATTTATGACTGTGGATTTTCGTTGGTTCTATTAACTCATAATTATTAAATGAGATGAATGTTTTCCCCCAATCGATTCGCGTGTGTTGTCGAAGCCTGTAGACTTTTCCAAAATTGATCACGTGCTGGATGCGTTGTGTGTTGGCCGCGTCCAGCATATTGTCACGTGTGAGTCTACCGACTACGACCCGTGGACCGCCATTGTGGCGGGGAAGTCATGTCTCGACCTTGTGCGCAGAGTACGAAAGGAGGCTTTGGACGTTAGCCGTGAACGCTTCATCGAGAGGCTCCTGCCAGTGATCAGCTTGCGTGCGGAGCAAGTTTTCATCTTCTACTTCAAGTCGTCAAAACCCAATATGCGCCCCCTGCTAAAATGAATATTTGTCCTCCATGGAAAATCAAAGAGCCTTTCACAAACAATATGAAAAAAACAAAAAAAAATCTGTGTCGAAATGACGCTTTCCCTTCGATGTCATTTTGTGATCCTATTTGGAAGACAGATCGGGTGTGGATACTCGGCTGGTGATTGTCAGTCGTGGATGACTTGATTTACAAAAAGCACATGACGCGTCCCGTATCCACGGTAGAGACCCCTCCGTTTGTCTATTCGAAATTTCCTCGTTGGCGCGGGATGACCGGCAGCCAAAGGAGCGGCTTGTTCAGAGCGGGATGGCGTCATCGTCCCGCGAAAACGCCAGTGGCCTGATGCCGGCAGCTTCCCCGTCATGCGGGGTGGGCTTATTTTGGTGCTTAAAATATGATAGAAGGAGATGTCACAATGCCGGTGGCAAGGCTCGTGATGGTGATAAAAACCCCAAAAAAGTAAAAAGAGCAAAAAGCGTACATAACTTTCTGTCTAGTCCGTACGGTGGGCGATGTCAGGCGATGTTTTAGTCAAATGCGCAACAGTCCCCCGCCTGCCACGAAATTGGCATGGGTCGATCCCGAGCATGCCGCGTGATTGAGGCAAATCGACCACGACCTCCTCCCCCCCCCCCCCCCCCCCCCCCTTCCCTCTCCCCCATCCCCCCCTTCACGATTCCCGACTCATAGTGGGCGAAGCCCACATCGAATACTCCTACGACTCTTATTCGTCGGAGTCG
>Ga0160420_100617_pt1 | contig 13470 bp, 6 predicted proteins | sample CelAP2metagpilot_FD_108197 | JGI IMG/M metagenome (GOLD analysis project Ga0160420, IMG submission 108197) | Phycosphere-associated microbial communities from algal ponds in Kailua-Kona, Hawaii, USA - Cellana AP2-5-5 metagenome pilot | ecosystem: Engineered > Artificial ecosystem > Aquaculture >... | reverse complement strand
GGCAGGGTGGAGAGGGGAGGGGAAAGGGGGAAGAAGGAGGAAAAAGAAGAGAGGAGAGGAGGAGGAGGAGGAGGAGGAGAAGACGCAGGGGGAGGAGGTGGAGAGGGAGGTTGAGAGGGAGGAACGCTTGCCGTTGCTTCATCATCGTCCGCGGGTGGTGCACGAAGTGTTTAAACGGGTTCACGATGAGGACTTGGCGGTACGATTGGCCGCTCTTCATGCGCTGCAGGCGCTGCCGACTGATGCCCTGTTGGGTTCGGCAGGTACAGAGGTGGAAGGTCAAAGGGGGGAATGGCTGGTAGCAGAAATTGAGACAGGTTTGCGCTTGGATAAAAAGGAGGGTGTTGCGGGTGCAGATTATGAGATGAATGCGTATGTACAGCAGGCGAGAGGACGATTGTTGAAAAGGCTGCATGAGATTTCGGGAGGGAACTTGGTGGGAGAGAAGGTTCTTGAAGAGGTGAGACAGATGCGGCAACGACAGGAGGAGGAGCGCGCGGGACAACAAGGCTCTTGGGATGATGACACATATCGATACGATAATGGAGCCAAAGGCGCAAATAGGAGTGCAGTTGATGGCTAACATACCTTCCTTACTTTCTCACTTACTTTGACGATATCGGTGACAGCGCACTCTACCATTTCATTCCAGTCGTATCCTTGGTTCCTGGATTCATTATTTCGATCAGAGTGTGTACATACCTAGAATCATATTGAGGAAGGAACACGATCTTGGGCATCCACTCAAGAAGCAGAAGGTTTGGACCGCTGCATGACGGGAGAGCATGAAATAAGAAAATTTAGCCTAAATGTGGGAGTCAAAAAAATTATCGAGACAATTCACAAACGCACGGTAGCAAGCACAAAAATGGAATATTACTAGTCGTGTAGACTGAGACTTATGAGTAAGAAAAGAACGTGCGTATGTTTTTATTTGATGTGCCATGAGTTAGGATGCACAGCCAAGAAACAAGTCAATTTTGGGTGGGGGGGTTGGGTTGGGGTTAAAGCAGCTAGTATGACAAATGATCAAGCAAAATTAAATTTATCTGTGTGTATCATATCTTGCTTTCTCCTGACTCACGAAGCGCTGGAATAAACAAAATTCTAAATCATTCTACAACTAAGCACAACTTAGCTGAAAGAACTCAATGGGAAAATATTTTTCCTAACTGCTATTTATTACTACTATCCCATTTTTCACGTTTAAATATCTGAAGTCGAATCTTTTCCTTTTGATTTTCCCCCCATGAATGCACAACTCGTGTTTCTTTCTTGTATATTTTCCTACCGTTAGTTTTTTCCTAGTCTTCACTCCGATTCTATGCATGCCAATTAGTTTCTTTTAATGAGTCTTTAACGACTTTAAAGTCTCCCTTGATTTCTCCATTTCATTCATTGGCGAGTGAAAACATTAGTTACGCGAGGCGGCACAACATTCCTCTTTTCGATATTGGTATCCATGGACCCGTATGCTATCGGTGTCTCATAGTTAAGTGTACCAAGTAGAAGAAAATGGTGCTGACAATATACCTACAAATGTTATGACCATTGCCATTGCGGAAACTGGGAATTCAATGGCCCTCCTTTCAAGGTCAATTGAATCAAATGCGGCTCCAACAACACATAATCGGATGCGCGCTCCATCACTTTCCTCCAATTGTCTCCCCCTCCTTTACTCCCTGTTTCCTTCCCTTACTCTGGTCAAGTTGTTTAGGTCACAATAAGCCCGACAAATCGAACTTGAATTTTTGTAAATCAAATTATCCCCTCCTCTATCCTACCTCTACCAGCACCTGTCACCTATAGACCGAGGAAAATATTCCTGTCTCTTTGATGCAAGCAGCAACAATTGTTTTTTTTTACGTTTCTTTCAATAAATCCGCCTCTCCTTAAATAAAAATGATGAATATAGCTTCGATTTGGCTTCATTATAAAAGCCTGCCTTACACATGCGACATTTTTTTGCTATTTGATGAATTAAATTTTACATTTGGGATAGTCAAAGCTGGAAAAAAAAACCATGTATTTGAAGAATCCTCTCTTGTATCTGCCAGATCAAAGTACGTATGTAAGTTATTGTATATAGTGTTTCAATTGCCTACCTAGACTCCTTTTGTCATGAATTTACTCCGTATTTTGGTATTTTCTGAGTAATTTATACAAACATTTTTAGAAAGAAATTTTCCGCAAGACTGAAGGCTGTTCTTGTCCTTCTTCTTGCTGGTGAACAAAGTAGTCAATTGCCGGAAAGAATTCACGCAGGTTTAAATGCAGGAACTCAGGCATCCGACAGAAAGTGGGCATCCTTTCCGCCTTGCTCAGACAGCACACCGTCTCCCGTGACGTAGATTGAGAGACCACGTTGTTGTTGCGGATCTCGTCTTCATCCTCATCCTTATCCTTCTCCTCCTCACCATCATCGTCACGCTCCTTAAAAGGGAAGCATTCCTCGACCACAACATTTGCCAACGCCGAATGAGACTGCGCCCTGTCAAGCATCGTGTGAGACATGGAGTTGAGCTGGTTGTAAAGGAGGGCATGATCAGCGCCTGTTCCCCAAGTCATGATGAGGGCCTTTTCCCCGCGAGCCTGCTCCGGAATGGGTGCTCGCGCAGGGCCAACCCACAAGACAAAACGACCGTCCCACTTCTCACGGGATCCTTGTAGCTGATCTTGATGGTGTTGTCGGATGTCTTTGTCGGTCAATGTCTCGAAAGTCCGTAGTGGAAAGGCGCGAGAGGCACTGGTGAAGGAAACATAACGGACATCATAGGCGCTGGTGTTGGCCACAAATGGCGCTGCATAGAGGGAGCGAGGTGTACGTGGTAGCTTTGTAGAGACACGCGCCCAGAGGTCGCCCTGCTCAGCGACCGCAGGAATGTTGGCGGCGGCTGAGACCAGGGTTCGGGTGTCCGGAGTGTCGAACAAACTTCCAAGCTGTAGGTGGAAGTTGTTCTTACGGAGTGGCCGGATGAACCCCGTGTAGGAGTGTATAGAGGGAAGAAAGCTTTCGAGGCGGAACAAGATATTGAAAATCAAGTTCTCAATGAAGCCCTTCTTACTTTCATTTTCACGCTCTGTGCAGAGGGGAATCTCACGCCATGGGCTTGGACCTTGTCGCCGTATGCGCCTTACCAGTAAGCGAGGAGGGGAAGTCCATCCCCACCTCTCTGGTCTCCTGACACTCCCACGTAGCAATTGAGCCCAGGGTGCTCGCGGATGAGGCACATCGCCGACGTCGTACATACGAAAGACGAGGACAAAGAACCCGCTGCGTCGGCCGTGCGCTAGAGCCCGCAATTCGTTCGGGTACTCCCCGACAAATCCGTCGGCAGTCAAGTGGAGGGTGTAGCCGCCTTGCTTCTCTCCACGCATCGCGGCAGTAATGTTATTGTACACGTTTGGGCCATTACGGGACACAATGTCTACATCTCGAATAATTCCATGCGATGTGTCCCCCAAAAAGGAATAGGTCTGGAAGCTGAAAAAACGGGCGTAAGGCAAGGATTCGCTCTCCAACTTAAACTCCTCCCCCTCATTCAGATACAAGACCATCAGATGGTGGGACGCTTGGGTGTCAGCCCAGGCCACGCTCCAGCTTTTCGACAGCCGCCAAGCGCAAATGGGTGCTGGGTTGCGTAAGACCACGCCGCATTGCCCCAAGACAAAGGAAAGGACTATGCCAATTGCGGAGAGCTTCAGGAAGCATACGAGCCAGCCTTTTTTCCCTCCTGGACCATACCTGCGACTCTGCCACCATCCACTGTCGTGAAAACCCTGAAAGTAGGGAATGGGGTCATGTATCATTGCTACTGGTGTCGTCTTTTGGATTTTGTCCTTGTCCCGCCAGCACCGATGCCCTCCTGTTAAGCTCTCTCCTCCGCTTCGAAGTTTCCTTGACGGGAACGTCGGGCCTTTGACCCTTATACTGCGTTTGACTCCCCCAAATTTGCTGTTGCGTTCTGGTAAATAGCCCTTGTCCTGACTCGGCCCGTCACAGGAGCTGGGTTTTTGTACTTGCTTCCACCGGCGGGGAGCTCGCGTGCTCGTTGTGCCGTGATTCCCAAGCCGCCCTCCCAGCTCGCCGGTGCGGATTCTCCTCGTCGTTTTTCTCCTCCTTCCTGCTGTTATTAGAGTATTTTAGGGCGGTATCAGTAAGCTATGTGAGCGTGCAACACTCGATGACCCCCTATGTGAGGTTGTTCCAGGAGACGTTGTCCGGCAACGTCCTGGCCCATTTTTTGGCAAACATTTTTAAGACCCGCCAAAGACAGTCAATCTGCACTAAACTTTTCTTCAGCTATCAACCGAGCCAACCTTTCTGGTTTGACTAGTTTCATCGAACAACCAAGCTTTAATCCACCGTCAGGGCCTTATTCACACCGACACTCAACTCCCGCTCTTCTCTTCTTCCTATTGTTCGCGCAATCACGCGGAAATGTTTCTGCCTCCACGATAGAGGCTCCACCACTTCAGGACCCCCGGTTCCCAGGCCAGGCCTTTGCCCCTTCCTATCCGCACCACTGTCCAACCCTAGTCCATGCGCTGCGGCAAACATTCATGGAATTTCCAAATCTCGACCTCATCTGTTTCCCCTCCCCACTACACATTACCCGCCCCAGAGCACATGCGGCCGTCGTGAGCAGCCAGCCTCTTCCTCGTCTAGCTGACTGTACTGTAAGGACTACCACACACACGTGCAACACAACGCCATCCAACCTAGCCTCGTTCCATCCTCTTCGTTGTAGCGGGGCTAAGGGACGTATGCCTTCTCGCTCGCCTGCAATAGCAGCATTGACCTTCCTCGTCGTCATGTTCGTAGCATCAGTGTCGGCCTTCCTGGCTTCAATGCAGCGAGGCGGCGTGCACCTGCTCCAGCCGCATCATCGACAGGCATTGATGGCACGGGGCTCGATGACTCGTATGTGGCTGCCGCGCGTATCTGGGTCACTCCATGGGCGTGGGTTAGCCAAGGTCGCCCGGGGAGGCGGTGGGTCGGCCAGCGGTGGAGGGAAAGGCATGGGGCGCCTTGGCAGCAAGTTGGGGTCTACGTCAAGTCAAGGCGAGGGCAAAAACCGTGAGCCTGAGGTCCTGCGGGATTTTGATGCCGGCGGGGATGGAACGGGCGATAAGGATGGTGGGACTGTGCTTGTAGGCTTGAACGGGGAGGGCGGGCCGGCGGATAAAGTTATTCCCATTGAGCTGAATTCGGAGCTGTCTACGTCATTTATGCAGTATGCTATGTCCACGATCTTGGGGCGGGCCTTGCCTGATGCTCGGGATGGACTCAAGCCCGTGCATCGTCGCATCTTGTTTGCAATGCACGTCCTGAATTTGCAGCCGGAATCCTCATACCGGAAATGCGCACGTGTGGTGGGTGAGGTGCTGGGGAAGTACCACCCACACGGCGATTCGTCCGTATATGATGCCTTGGTCCGGATGGCGCAGGATTTTGTCATGAGCGCGCCGTTGGTGGCGGGCCACGGGAATTTCGGCTCTGTCGATGACGACCCAGCTGCGGCTATGAGGTACACTGAATGCAAGCTCTCTCTCCTTGCCCGGGATGCGTTGCTGGCCGATATTAATATGGACACGGTCGACTTTGTGCCTAATTTTGATGGCAATGAGATAGAACCCCTGGTGTTGCCGGCGCGAATCCCAATGTTGCTGTTGAATGGAGCGACGGGAATTGCGGTCGGTATGGCCACTAACGTCCCTCCTCACAACCTTGGGGAGATCATCAATGGGACATTGGCGTTGATCGCGGAACCGGATTTGCCGGATGAGAAGCTGTTGAGGCTTATCCCTGCACCAGATTTTCCAACAGGAGGGGAGATTATGGGGTTGGAGGGGTCGACGAAGCTGTATACGAATGGGACGGGCTCGATCATAATGAGGGCCAAGACCCACATGGAGACGATCTCGGTGGGTGGGGGAAGGCAGGCTCGAAATGCGATTATTGTGACGGAATTGCCATATCAGGTAAATAAGGCGGCGTTGCTTGAAAAGATTGCGGGTATGGTTAATGATAAGAAGATGGAGGGCATCTCCGATCTACGGGACGAGAGTGACCGCGAGGGCATCCGGCTCGTCATCGAGATGAAACGAGACGCCGTGCCTAGTGTTGTCGAGAACAATCTTTTCAAGAAGACCCCTCTCCAAAGCTCTTTTCCGGGGAACTTCCTTGCCCTTACCAATGACGGCCGACAGCCCCAGCGTTTGACCCTGAGGGACTCCTTACAGTCATTTATCAACTTCCGTTTCAAAACCATTCGTCGCCGCACGCAGCACGAGCTTGGCAAGGTGAAAGCCCGGGATCACCTTGTTGAGGGCTTGATTCGCGCCTTGGACCGTATTGACGACGTGGTGGAGCTGGTACGAAAAGCAAAGGACACAGCAGCTGCAAAAGCCACGCTGATGGGACCTGAGTATGAAATGTCTGAGGCGCAAGCTCAGGCTATTCTGGTCTTGACTCTCGGTCGATTGACGGCGTTGGAGGATGCGAAGCTACGTGCGGAAAGGGCACAATTAAGTAATCGGATTGACGAATTCCAGGCGCTGATGCGAGAGGATGAGAGGGTGTACGAAATGATGAAGTCGGAATTGAAGGAGATTCGGGCGAAGCACGCCGTGCCCCGTCGGTCGCTGATTCGAGCCCACGCAGGCATGCTGACGGAGTTGGACTTGTTGGCGAATGACCGGTCAGTTATGATGGTGACAGAGGCAGGGTATATCAAGCGTATGCCCCTGGATGAGTTCGAGCAGCAACGTCGTGGCACCCGGGGCAAGGCCGGGGCGCGCATGGGTCAGGATGATTTGGTCAATCATTTCTTCGCATGCAATGACCACGATCACGTTGTCTTCATTTCTGAGAAGGGTGTGGCATTTGGGATCCGTGCCTTTCAGGTCCCCGTCGCCTCGCGTGCCTCCAAAGGTGTGCCCCTCCCTCAAGTCCTCCCCCTGTCCTCGGACGACCGTGTCTCGAGCGTGCTCCCCCTGGGAGATACTTTTCAAACGGACGAGTTCCTCGTCTTACTCACCAAGCAGGGTTTTATAAAGAAAACGCCTGTAGAGGCTTTCAAGAAACTTACGTCCCGCGGACTCATTGCCATCAGCCTCGGGGAGGGTGACACGCTGGGTTGGGCTCGTCGATGTACCGACCAGGATGATATCCTCATTTCTACTCGCAAGGGCTACACTATGCGTTTTGCCTCTGCGGATCTCAAACCCACAGGCCGTACCTCCCGCGGTTGCCGTGCCATCAAGCTAAGAAAGACGGACGAAATGGTCGACATTACTGTTTTGCGGCCGGAGGCGGGGAATGAGCTGACGGTGGGAGAGGACGATGCTGGTATTGGGTCGAGTGAGCAGTTTTTATTGGCAGTGACTACCGCGGGGTATGGAAAGAGGGTAAGTGCTGGTAATTTCAAGGCGCAGAAGAGGGGAGGAATGGGGGTGATTGCGATAAAGTTTAAAGCGGGGACAGGAGATTCCCTGGCTTGTATGAGGGCTTGCTCGGATGACTATGAGGTGGTCTTGAGCACGCAGAAGGGAACGATTGTCAGGCAGCGGGTGGCAGCGATTGCGTTGCAGAGCCGGACGGCCACTGGGGTGAGGGTACAGCGGTTAGATGAAGGGAATGTGATAAAGTCTGTGGCGATGCTTCCTGCTGATGGTGAGGAGGACGAGGAGGAAACGGTGGCTGCGGGAGAAACAGCGGATGCTACCGGACAAAAGAACAAGGCAACAGTGATTATGTCGGATAAGGAGGAAATACTGGGAGCGTCGGGATAGGTGAGTGAGAACGGAGAAATCGAATTAAAGGAAGAGAAAAGACAGATTAAAGAAGAAGAGGAGGAGAAACCTTTACACCAAAAAGCACATCACCTACAGAGTAACGTTTCACAAAGAAAGAATTTACGATGATCGGGAAGAAATTATGGCGGCTATGGTCGTGATTTGAGTGAAAGTTGTGTTTCCCTTTGGATTGTGTGATCTTGCTAAGCTTGTTCTTTCCCCGCTGCTGCTTTTGGCTATAATTTTCCTTCCGTCACAACACACACATAGGGTGAAGACACACACACATCTCTACCTGTGAACTGCTATTACTGCCGCAGCTGTGATTGTCTCCTTTTCCCCCTCAATCGATCTTTACAATCCTCCGAAAAAAAAGAACCAAAAAGGGAGGGGTGAGCGGGTGCACCTCTCAATCGATTTTTCCAACAAAAAAAACAAAAGGAGGGGAAGGGGTGAAGGCAACCTCTCGTGCAGACAAGTACATATCAAGCAACGACAAAAATGAATAAGACAGGGACTTTAATGTGCCACTTGAGCGTCACGGCTCCAGGGCAAGTCGTGCGGGCCACCTTCTCCCTCCCTCCATCCCCCCACCATTCTTCCCTTTCAGCATTCCACTTCGACTGAGGAACGGAATGCCCACACCCTCTCTAGAGCGCCACGGGTGCATTTGCCTTCATGCTCGCCGCCGCTGCCATCGCCACCTTGGTCGCTGCCCGTCCCTCCGCCACGCCACAGGGGGGCTTCGTCCCAGCAATCGCACAACTCACAAACTCCTCCATCTCCACCTTGTAAGCCTCCTTGTACCGGTCCATGAAGAAGTTGAGAGGCAAATCCTGGAGTACACTCCCAGCGTTTGAGATCGTGCACATATTAGGCCGCAAGTTCTCGCTCTGAATCATGCCCTTGCTACCAAAGACCTCCACGCGCTGATCGTACCCATAGGTAGCCTTGCGGGAGTTGGAGATGGTGCCAATCACACCGTTGGCAAATTTGAGCACCACCAGAGAAGTGTCGATGTCGCCCGCTTCAGCGATTGCAGGGTCAATCTTGCAGTCCCCCTTCGTAAAGACCTCAACGATATCCGAGCCGGTAATGAAACGAGCCATGTCGAAGTCGTGAATGGCCATGTCACAGTGCAGACCCCCAGACTGGGCGATGTAAGCGACAGGGGGTGGACCCGGGTCCCGAGACGTGATCGCAATCATATGCACATTCCCGACTTCCCCCTTCGCCACCGCCGTTTGCAGTCGCTTGAAAGTGGGGTCAAAGCGACGTTGGAACGCCACCATGCACAGGGCCCCTGTCTCCTCCACCACATTGCACACCTCATCGATGATCTCCAAGTTCAGCGAAATGGGCTTCTCGCAAAAAATAGCCTTGCCTGCTCGAGAGGCCTCCATAATTTGCGAGGCGTGCTGGTCCGTAGGGGAGCAGATGAGGACGGCGTCGACGTCCGCATCGGCGATGAGGTCCTTGTAGTCCTTGACATACTTGGGGATGCCGTACTGCTCACACACCTGCCGCGCACCATCCTCCCAGATGTCAGCCACCATGGTCACGCACGCATCTTTGATGGATTGGATAGACTCGATATGCACTCGCCCGATGCGACCCACCCCAATCACACCCACGCGGAGCACCTGGAAGGGGGTGGGGGGGGGATGAGGAAGTGACGCGAGGTGTGTCATACATACATGGCAAGAAGAAGAAGTGTCGTCAATTATACACATGCACACAATGCATCCGTCGGCCCACAAGGAAGAGCCGTACCATACACAGGTGCGGCCAACGAGGTTGTCCCATTCACAATTGTCCACTTCAAGTGCTCCGCCTCGCCGCCTTCCCACTCCCTCCCTTCCGCCTTCCGAGAAAGCACGCACCTTTCCTGGCATGTTTTCCTTAACTTTCGGCTATGTTGGGGGGAAGGAGGAGAGACAGGCATGAGGAGTGGTGGAGCATTTGTGCTGTGTGCGCGGTGCAGTGCACCCCAAGTTGAGGAAGCTGGATGTTTCGCTCTAGGAGGGCGCCGCTAAACCAGACTCTCCATTATGCTCTTCCAGCTTGAACCCCCCCCCAATTCCCTTGCCCAAGGTACGTACCGGGGTCAAATGGGCTTGTATTTTGCGAAGCCGGTTGGCTATGGTTCCTTTCGGATGTGGTTGTTGGGGTTGGGGACGGCATTAGATTTCTTCTCATTGAATTGTACCAAGCTTCTTCAATCACGGTGGCATGGCCCAGTGGCTGGTTGGGTGAGGGGGGCCGTACCCAGTCAGGCGCTTGCCTTTTAGGCCCTATCCACTGGCAACCCTCCCACAGACCATTTCAAAAACTCCCAAAAAATCGTAAAAAAAAATCCATGCCATGTCTCGGTCTAGACAGGAAGCGGGCGCCGAACCTCTGTGGCGTGCCTACCACTTCTCGCCGTGCATGACCTTCCTGCCATCGTGCCCCTATTCTACCTTGCTGGCTACAGCCCAGGTTTATCATTCCTGCCATTCAAGCCTTTTTCTTATCCCCATCACCTCTAACCACACAACCAGATTAAACCGGCCTCCGATCAGCATTATTATCAGCGTCATCATAGCACCATCATGAGCGGCCCGCCCCCACAAGCCCTTGCACCACCTGCTTCTTCCATGACCGGCCAGCAGCCACCTCAGCAAGGGCCTACGCCTCCAGCATATTTTGTTGACACCAAAAAGGGGGAAGTGAGTGAACTCAAGCAGTTGTTAAAGACCTTGGCAGTGGAAAGGGAGCCGAAGCGGAAGCGGGACGTGATCAAGAAGGTGATTGCTTACATGACATTGGGGATTGATGTGTCGCGGCTTTTCACGGAGATGGTCATGGCCATTGAGACGCAGGATTTGGTGGTTAAAAAGATGGTGTATTTGTATTTGTGCAACTACGCACACGCCAAACCGGACCTCGCCCTCATGTGCGTGAATACGTTGCAACGAGATTGTTCCGCCGACGACCCCATGGTTCGCGGACTGGCCTTACGTGCCCTGTGTTCACTGCGATTGCCATCGATGCTCGAATATATCTCTACTCCATTGAGGAGGTCCTTGACGGACCAAAGCCCGTATGTGCGCAAGACAGGGGTGATGGGTATTCTGAAGCTCTTCCACCTCGCGCCGGAGGTAGCGCGAGCAGCGAACTTTGTGGATTTGTTGTATAATATGATTCAGGATCCTGACCCGCATGTTGTCGCCAATTGCTTGATTGTTTTAGATGAGGTACTGGCGGCGGAAGAGGGGGGAATGGCGGTGAATCAGCCGTTGATTTTGCATTTGCTTGGGAGGTTGGGGGAATTTAGTGAGTGGGGGTTGACGCATGTGTTGGCGTTGGTGGCAAAGTATAGGCCCGTTGATGAGGAGGAGCTCTTTAGCATTATGAACTTATTGGACCCAGTGTTGAGGACGTCGAATAGTGGGGTGGTGCTGAGTACGATCAAGTGTTTTTTGCACTTGACCACAGCAGTGCCTGATTTGCAGCCCCAGGTTTATGTGCGGGTGAAAGCGCCGTTGCTGACACTGATGGCGGGAGGTAATCCGGAAGTTGAATACTGTATTTTGAAGCATTTAGAGGCAATTGTTCATCGGGCACCCGGGGTGTTCGATGACGAATATCGCCAGCTCTATGTTCGGTATAATGAACCGACATTTGTCAAGTACGAAAAAATTGGCATTCTGGCCCTCATAGCCAGCGGCGACACCGTCGCAGATATCATGTCCGAGCTCGCTGAATACGCCACGGACGTCGATCAAGAAGTCTCCCGACGCTCTATCCGCGCCATCGGTAGCATTGCTTTCCGCCTGCCTTCCACCGCAGGGATGGTACTGAAGCGTCTCATCGGATTTTTAGATGTCGATCTGAAGAGCGTCCGGCCTGAGACTATCCTAGTCATGAAAGACCTACTCCGCCGCTACCCCGAATGCAAAAGCGAGGTTTTACCCTCCTTACAACTGTGCCTGCGACGTGTGGACGACGAGCCAGAGGCCCAAGCAGCTTTGATATGGATGGTGGGGGAGTATGGAGGGGAGGGGTTCCCCCAAGCGCCCTACCTGGTCGAACCTTTGATTGATGGGTATGCGGCCTTGGCCTCTGCAACGCTTAAATTAAACTTATTGACGGCGACGATGAAGTTGTTTCTGAAGCGGCCGCCTGAGACGCAGAGTATGTTGGGGAGGCTTCTGGTATCTGCGACAAACGATTTGAGTTCTCAGGATGTGCATGATCGGGCCTTGCTTTACTACCGGCTTTTGGCCACTGACGTTCAGGCAGCAAAGCAGGTGGTGCTTGGGGGGGAGGAAGGAAGTGGTGAGGGTCGGACGGTGATTGTTGGAGCATTTGCAGAGGAGAGAGGTATGACGAATTTGAGGGAGAAGTTGTTTGGGGAGTTTAATACGCTGGCAGTGGTGTACGGGAGGCCCTCGGCGCAGTTTGTTAGCCCAAGGTACGGTCATACATGCCAATCATCCCTTTAAGCCATTTGAATGAGATCGCTACATGCCCTGACAGTCCTGTTTGCCTATCTTCGGGATTACTTATTGACCATATCTCCCTCCCTCCCTTTCTTTCTCCCCTCCCCAAGCTACCAATGCAAGCCCGCCGAAACCTCCCTCACCCCGTTCCTGATGGGCGGACAAGGAGCAGAGAACGGCAACGCAGGGAACAATCTCTTAGACCTGAGCGCCGATGACAGCCTGCTTCCAATCGGAGGAGCGGAAGGCGGGCTGGAGGGCGACTCACCCCCAAGGAGCGGTAGTGTTGATTACACAGGGCCGAGCCTTGATCTTTTGGATATGGCTGGCTTTGATGCCAACCTTCCGGCTGCCTCAGTATCGGCAGCAGCGGCAGTAGGAGTAGGAGGGGAACTCGCGAGTTTAAGAGAAGACACCCCTCCCACCCCCCCTTCGGCATCGTTGGTTCTCGTCGATTCGTTTCAACTTGGACCCGAGGCCTTCCAGCAGCTCTGGGCAGAGCTTCCCGAAGTGGGTACTTACAATGTTGCCGTTGTTGCATTGCCTGCCAATGGGCTGCCTGCTCTAGAGGCGGCGCTGGCAGGGCGGGGGATTACGTGTTTGGCTAGTGGGGAGATGCCGGATGCGTTCAAGCTCTTTTTGTATGGGCAGGATGAGGGGGGAAAGATTTATTTGGTGCAGGCGCTGTTACAGAAGGCTGCGAGGCGATTGGAGGTGACCCTTAAGGTCAAGGGTGGTGGGGTCGGGGAAGATGGGGGCGAAGGGAGAATAGGGGTGGGAATGGAGGGGGGCGTTGAGGCGTTTGTAGATCTGATAAGTCAGGCTTTGTATGCGCTGGAATTGATTTAAAAAGGGATCGCGATGGTGGAAAACTAGATGAAGTTTGTGAAAGAATCTGACAACACAAAAACAGAGTAGAATGTAAAACGATGTTTCACATGTATGCGGATACACTTACACTGCTGATTGCTGATTGCTGAGCTGAATTGCTGGATTTTTTTTTGTTTTTTTTCGTTTGTTTTATCTTCAGTAGTTCTTTTGAGTTGCGTAGTTGCGTTGCGTTCCTACATCTCTCTAGAACTATCGCATGCAACCTGACGTCTTCGAGGACTTGCATACGAGGGGGAGCCTTCCAACAAAAAATTGTTGTCATCCCTTATTTCTCGTCCGAGTTTTTCTGGCG
>Ga0160420_100613_pt1 | contig 13556 bp, 19 predicted proteins | sample CelAP2metagpilot_FD_108197 | JGI IMG/M metagenome (GOLD analysis project Ga0160420, IMG submission 108197) | Phycosphere-associated microbial communities from algal ponds in Kailua-Kona, Hawaii, USA - Cellana AP2-5-5 metagenome pilot | ecosystem: Engineered > Artificial ecosystem > Aquaculture >... | reverse complement strand
CAACAACAACAACAACAACAACAACAACAACAACAACAACAACAACAACAACAACAACAACAACAACAACAACAACAACAACAACAACAACAACAACAACAACAACAACAACAACAACAAGAAGAAGAAGAGCAGCAGCAGCAGCAGCCACAGAAGAAAGAAGAGAAGGGGAAAGCCGAGCAGCAACAGGAGGAAAAGGAGCGGCAGCAAGTGTTGGCATCCCCCTTCCCCTCTGCCTCTTCTTTCTTCGGCTCATTCCCCCCCCAAGGGGTAGGGAACGAGTCACCGGGGACGGCGCTCCTCCTGGTGGAGGCAGCTGAAGCAGCAGCTGCCGCGTTAGGTGATAGGAAGGATGGCATCCACGTGGTTCCACCCACACTCCTCCCCTCTCGGGGTGCTTCTTCTACTCCTTCCACTGCTCCTGCTCCTCCCACTGCTCCGATGCTGCCTTCCTCCTTGCGACTGGAGATGCCGCAGTGGGAGACAAAGAGTGGGGAAAGCAACAGCTCGAGGGAGGAGGAGGAGGAGGAGGGAAAAGGGGAGGAGGAGGGAAAAGGGGATAAAGCAGAAGAGCGTCTGCCGGCGACCTGGGCAATGGCAGAAGGAGGGGGGGAGAGGAGGGAGGGAGCCACAAGGGTGGAGGAGGGGAAAGAACCTCACCCCTCCTGCACTAATGGTGCAGTCAGCTGTGTCTCTACTGCTGCTGCTCCCCAGCGTCCTCCCTCCCTTCCTCCAGCAGTCGCTCGCAGTAGCCATACCATGGCCAACAGGAGGAAGGAAGGGAGGGAGAGAGGGAGGGAGGGTGGGCAGGTTGCCATCGCTAGCACCCCCCTCCCTCCAGCCTGGGCCTTCCTTTCCGCTTCCTCCACCCCTGCGCCCCCTGGGTCCCCTTTCCCCTGTGTCTACCATTTGCACCTCGACCACCCCCCCTTCTCCTTTCACAAGCCTTGTCCTTCCCTCCGTCCTTCTCCCCTACGGGTGGACGTGGGCCTCGCTGCTCCTATTCTTGCCCTCCCCCGGCTCATGCCCTTCCTCCCGCCCTCCCTGGTGGTGGGGGGATGGACGTCACTGGATGCCGGCACTAGATTCCTCAGGAAGGTCTTGTCGACTGCACAGCGACACCCCGAGAGACACTTCTTCGTGCATATCCGAGTGCTCCCTGTCTATGATCAAGGCAAGGAGGAGGAGGAGGAGGAGGAGGAGGGAGGGAAGAAGGGAGGGGGGGGCTGGTGGGAGTATCAGAGGAGGTTGAGGGACCCGGCGAATCCGCAGATGGCGCGAATGGTGCCCTTGAGGAAAGGAGGGAGGGAAGGGGGGGGGGCGGAGGAAGAAGAAGAGGGAGGGTGGAGCGAGGAGCGATTGGAGGGAGGGACGTTGCGGATTCATTTGGTGCCCCGGGCGACAGTGCGAGACCTCTGGGGGCAGGAGGCGGTGCAGGGCGGGATGGAGGAAGGGAAGGAGATGCATTTGATTATACATTGGAAGGCGCCTGGTTTGTCGATCAGCACCTGCTCCCCTTCCTCCTTCTCGGAAGGGGAGGAGGAGCAGTTTCAAGTCTCCCCGTCATTCCAAGAGGATGGCTTGCGGTCTCCGGAGGGGGGGGCCGAAGAGGAGGAGGGAGGGAGGGAGGCTGGGAAAGAGGTTGCCTCATCGCTTCGTAACCTTCGTGACCCCGGAGCAGCACCAGTCGCTGCAGCCACGGTAGCTGCAGCAGCTGCAGTACCAGCTGCGCCTTCTGCTCCTGATCTCCCGGTCCCCACAGCAGAGGAACAGTACCTCCCAGCCCCTTTCCCCCCTCAACAGCAGCAGCAACAAGATATCCACCCCTCCCGCCTCTTCTCCCCCTCTCCCTTCCTTCTCCCCATGCCCAGCAGCAGCGACAGCGCCAATAACTTCCTGCCCTTCCCCCACTTTTTCCACTCCCCCTCCTCCTCTCGCCCCCTCTCCCATCCGTCCTTCCCCTTCCCTCCTCCTCCCCCTCCCCCTCCTTCTCCCCCTTCCGTCCCTTCCCTTCTCCCTTCCCCGGAGCTTCGGGCCAAGATGGAGAAGACAATCGACTTTCTCATCGCCCGCGCCTCCCCATCGCAGACCCTCCGAGAGCTCAAGGACAAAATCGCGGCCGACCCCACAGCGTACAACGGGATGGACTTCGTTTTCGAGGAAAACCAGGACCATTTCTACTTCCGCCAGCTGCTTGCAGGGAGGCTGGGAGGAGGGGCAAGGGCGGGGGGAGGGCTTCTTCCCTCCCGTCCTCCCTCGGTCCCCTCGTGTCTAGATATTGCGGGAAGGACAGCTGCCCCTTCGCCGTTGCCGGACCGACCTCCCTCCTTCCCTCTCTCCAACCAGCTCCACCCCTCTACCGTCGTTTCCCACTTGTCTTCCTTTGCCACAGACCCGGCAGCAGCAGCGGCAGCAGCAGCAACAGCAGCCACAGCTATGATGAGCGGGCGGATCGGCAGCAGTAATTCGCCCATCCCTCCACCTTACCCTCGTCCACCCTTCGTTTCCTCTTTGGGGGCTGGAGGAGGGGGAGTAAGGAAGGAGGGAAGGAGGAAGGGAGGGGGCCATTGGGATCATTACCCCGCTTATCCTTTGCCTGGCCCTTCGCGGGATGTTGGGGGGGAGGAGGGATGGAAAAATAGCCATGCTTTTCATGCTTTTCCGCCAAGCGTAGACAGCATTTATCACAACCATTACGGCCCCGGCAGCAGCGATAGCAGCAGCAGTAGCTGCAGCAACAGGAGTAAGAGCCCTTCCTCATTCAATTCCTCCTCCGGTTTATCCGTGAGGCACTGGCCCAGGGAGAGAGGCGAAGATCAACGAGGACGAAGGTGGGAGGGTGGAAGGGCCGATGATGAGGAGGAAGGGTTCAGCGAGCTGCCGTCCTGGTCCCACGGGCCTCGTCTTCCACTATATTTTCCGCTTCCTCTTTCTCCCTCTTTACGAAGCAGAGGAAGAGGGGCGGAGGGAGAAGAGGGAGGGACGGGGGGACGGAGGGATTTAATTTTCTCGCGATCTGCTCTTCGATCGGATTCACCGACAAGGAGGTGGAGTGAAGGAGGAAGAGGAGAAGAGAGAGATGGAGGAGACGGGATTGGTGGTTGGGATGGTGGATGGAATGATGGCGACAGAGAAGAGGGAAATGGAGGGGAAGAAGACCTGAAGCTTAGGGATCCTCAAAGAGCGCGAGGAAGAGGGAGAGGGAGAGGGAGAGGAAAAGGAAGAGGAGGAGGAAGTGGAGAAAGAAGAAGAGGAGGAGAGAGGAGAGGAGAGAGGGTCGGACGAGGACGAAGGCAGTATTGAATTTTTGGGGGAGAAAGAGGAAACATGCATGGTGACCATGCCAGAATCGCATCCCTTTTATACAGGCACACGCACCTACACAGTGAAGAAAGAGAATTTGGTCGTCTCTATGAGAGGAGCACAAAGGAAAAAGACTGAAGGTGAAGGAGAGTAGGCAGAGGAAGAGGGAGAGATAAGGAAAGGAGGAAAACGAGAAGAGGGAAAGGGAGTGGTGTGTACATGCGTGTATAAATTTGACTGTGTGGGCGCCCAAGCCTGTGAGTGATGGATACACAGAGGAGAGGGCATGGGGATGGTCTTCTTTAGAACTAACCATCACGAACAGAGGCCTGACATAATGAAATAATAACATGATGACAACATGGTGATGCGACTGAGGAAGAACTGCTTCATTGGTAGTCATCAAAAGTACGTTTCTTTTCTTCCTTTCGTTTTACCCTTCTTATTTTTTATGCTTCTTCTTATTTATTCGTTTCCTTTTTCAAGCAATTTCTATCATATTGACTGCTTCCCCACCCATTCCCAGTCGTCCGACGACCATGCCTCTTCCCCCTCCACCTTTTTTTCTCCTTCGCTTTGCTTTTGCGTCCATCGCCATACATGCATCAAAACCAAATCTACAGCCACCAAGCATATTAAGAACGGGCTTCTTAGTATTGTCGGGATACTTCTTTTACCTTAACTCCTTCGCCACCTCTTTATCTCATCGTCTCTCCCTCCCCTGCTTCCACGGACAGGCATTATTTTCAAAATTGGGGGCTGTGAAAGACGACTGCTCCCTGCTTACGTGCCTACGTGTCCTGCTGTACTGGTACTACCGCTGCTCTTAAAAACACATACACACAAACCGAATAGTGATGAACCCCCCTCTTCCTCTCTCCCTCTTTCAGGCCGTCCCCTTTCCACGGCTCAAGTCAATTACTTCTTTGACAGATCGATGGGGACATCCTCCTCCCCAGTCAAAGGTACAGGCGAAACCGTCTTCGCGTCCTTCCCTCCCTTGGTGCTGCGAGTTACGATCTTCTGACGGGTCTTGGCAAGAGTGGAACGTCCCCAGTTCCCGACAAGCTTCGCACCCGAGTCCACGTACTTATATTCAAGGGCTCGCTCACTCACGGCCTCGGCTGTGTCCTTGATCTTAGAGACGACCTTGTACTTAGTGTCCAGGGCCTGTGCGCGCGTAGTCAAGGCCTCGGCAGTGGAGACCACCCTCTTGCTCACGCCGACGCTCTGGTCCAAGGCTAGCAACCGGGAGGACACCCCAACACGGGCGTCAATCGATTTGAGCGTCTCGTAACCACGCTGCGTCAACAGATAGGACTCTGCCAATACCATTGAGGTAGTGTCTGCAGCCATTTGTGCCACGTACGGAAGCCCAGCATCCGTATCAGTCTCTTCCTCTGGGGCAATGGTCGCTTCGGCCTGGGCAGAAGTCTCTTCCTCCTCCTTCTCCATAACGGCAGAATCGACAGACGACTCAGGTTTGGGCATCTTTTCGGGGGCCGCGGAGGTACGCGGGCTCTTCTTTTTGCCCTTCTTGGGGTTGGTGGGCGTGGGGCCCGTGGGGTTGTCGTCGACAATGGCCATTGCAAGTCCTATTAGGGCGGGAGGCGAATGAGACTGAAGCAGCTAAGCGGACGGGAAGAAAACAACAGTAAGTAAAAAAGATTGGTGCGTCCGCCGACGTGTACTTCGATATCACAGAGAGAGTGCTGCAGACATCAAGTCAAAGTCTGGATTGGTCCAGTTGTTGCATTTCCATAGAGAAAGCCCTCTGCTTGTGGAACATCGTGTGCCCACTTTCCGGGCGATGACAAGGACTGTCGACGAAGCTAATGATAATCACATGGTTTCCCGATTTAAAATTGCAAGAGTCTTCCTGTACAAGTGGTGGGTGCTTCTTTCTTCAATTTCGATTCATTCATCGACTACTATTAGTTTGCAAAAGTTGTGACCCCCCTTTCGTCATCCTCTTCTTCCTTGTCTTCCAACTGCAGTAAGGGCTCTGCGCCAGACTGAACTTGTTGACGCCGCAATTTGGGCACGCTCATCACCATAAGCACGGCCAAGACTACCGCCATGCCCACGAGAATGTCCATGAAAAATAATTCTCTCTGAGCATCTTCGTCCATATCCCCCTTGGGAAAGTCGTCGTCCGAAAACGCCGTACCATTCACAAACGCCACGCCACCCGTGGGCAGGAAGTTGTAGTACTCCAAACACCCTACACCACAATCCTTACCTTCCTCCCCTTCTGCCCCCCCCCCACGCAACACACGCGCAAATCCCCTTTCTCCCCACGACGTGCCCCAGCTGTTTTTGATAATCCAGTACTTCAACCCCGTGTTTCCATCAGCCCCGTAGCCCACTATGGCCACAGCGTGGTTCAAAGAATCCTCACATACGGCGTCCATCGACGTCGTCCCCGCAGCAGCAGCCCCTGCGACGTCCACACATGAGTCTGAAAGCACGCCTCCCGAGTATTGCATGAAGGCGTCACAGTAGGCATCGATCGCCACCACCACCGGCCCCCTAGCCACCGCCTGCATCAGCACTGTCTCATCGCAGGGCTGCACGTACAGATAACTTTGTACTTGCGACGCCGGGGCTACTGCTTCATTCAGCGCACACTGGCTTGCATGACCTTTCCCGGCATTGAAGGGATAATCGCTTTTCGCGACAAGTGGTCGGTCCACGACGTACGTTAAGGCAATCTGAGGGTCCCCTCCCTCGCACCCGTTGTTTGCCGCATCGCAGTCTATAATCTGCTCGTCGCTCAGGGCATTCAAGTACCCACGGTCGGCGGCAACCACCCCTTCCACAGCTGCCACCACACCGAAGCTATAGCAGCCTCCACAAAATAGCTGGTTGCGAATGGATGTGACGCCCTTGACTTGCTTAGGGTTCTTACGGGGGTCTCGCCAATCTACTTCATGGGGCGGTGGTGGCTCATCCCGCCCATCGAAGACACGTGGATGGCTTGCCCGGAACTCATCAACAAATTTTCGACGCCACCCGGCCGGAATGTGGAAGCCAATACGGCGCTCGCTCCCGAAGTGGTCGAGGGCACCGCCGCGTGGTAAGCGTTGCGCATGCTCCGCAGGGGACCAATCACTCATCTCATTCAGCCCTAACGAGTAGTGCGGGTGAGCGTGCTGCTGCACACGTTCATAGGCCTTGAGCCAATGCTGGTATCGCTGTGCCTTTTCGTCCGCAGAGCCATACATTTTATTGTGTTGGGCCATCCAAGCGTCGAACTCCGCGGTCGTGGAGACGGCGGCCCCGGCGAGTGGGAGAAGGACGAGGGGCACGATGAGGCAGAGGAAGGAAAGACGGCCACAAAGGGGTGCAGACAACAACACATGTCTCATTACTTGTATCTGGCGTGTGTGGGGTGGGATGGTGGATTAGTTTGGGTGGGGTGGCATGAAAGGGAGGCACACGTTGTATGGAACACAACCGTTTTTTTGACTGTGGGCCGACGCCCCCTGCGCCCCTGGCAGAGACGAGGAGGTTGGGTGATCTTTGATCACACAGAGGGCAATAGTACCAGTGAATGTACGCCATTTCGCTTTAAAATCTGACTTTCGGTAAGAAGTTAATTTCTAGCAAGGTCAGTAAAGAGAAAAATCCTCCCCCCTCAGAGAAGCACCAAACAGTATCTCTTCTCAAACTTTATTATTTCCATTCCTTGTGGTTGTCATACAGCCCACAAATTCAAGCAAAAAGGATAAGACAGAAGCCAACGGATTCATTCTGTACAACTCTTTCCCTGCCTCAGGACGATCCATCTAACTTATTCACTCCTCAATCCAACCGCATGTGCGGCCCATGTACTCCTGCAATTCTCCGAATAGATCGCCTTTGAGCTCCGCTACCACCATCCCCAATACGAGGGCCGTGAAAGCATAATTCATGCCCGTATTTGTGTCTCTCTTCACCTCCAGAAGGCCTTTGGTCTCGTCCCCAGCCATGTGCATCTGCAGCCGGGGGATGGCTCCTTCTGAAGCATTTCCACTTGCTGTTCCACTAAGTGTAAACGATGGCGACGGCAATGATCCCGCTATTGTTGCCAACGCCGAAAATGAGGAGTAGGCAGCTGTTGACACTTCCCTCGCCAAGGCGGCGTCATGAATACAGCGTAGCTTGTGCAACAAGAAGGTTCTCTCCCATTCCTGTATGTTCGAAGGGGAAACGCCGTTGGGTCAGAATTCACGTCGCCCCCCCTCCCTCGTTATCTGCCGTCATTGTTCACCATCCTATCCTCCTTCCTCAGTATTTTCCTTGTCGTCTTACCTCGAGCAACATCACACACCCCTTATGTCCCTTGATCCGCGCTACCTGCACAGCGCAAGTGGCCATTTTCGTCAAAACCGTCGGGTCAGCCCCTCCACCACCCTCTCTCGTGTCCCGAAGTAACAACTGCAACGCCTCAGTTCTCCCCCAGTACGCCGCTTGAAACAATGCTGTGCGTCCGCCGGCGTCGTCCCGGGCATCGATATCAAGTCTTGGATGCGGTAGCAAGACCTCACGGACCAGCTGTAAGTGCCCACGATAGATAGCCACGCCCAAAGGGGAAAGCCCGTCCTTGTGCTGCTTATTGGGGTCCGCGCCATGAGCCAGAAGTAAGGCTAGGAGGGACCGATGGTCGTGATAAGCCGCCAAGAAAGCGGCTGTGATGCCTTCTCGATCTTGTTGGTTGATCATTTGCGCGATCTGATGTGCTACGGCGACGTCACTGCTAGCTTCCTCTACCTCATTTCCAGCCGCTTCCTCTGTCTCTTCATCATTCTCCTTGCTTGCACATCCGGTTATCAGCCATTTAATCACCTCCATGTGGCAAAAGAGCGTCGAAAGCATCAAGACATTCCAGCCGTCCTCGTGGACGATGGCACTATACATGGCATGCGCAAAGCTCGGCTTCTCTTGAGCCAGATGCCGTAGCTGCGGCAAATCTCCCTTGTAAGCCGCCTGAACTAGGCGATCATGGTCTGCATCGGAGAGTGTCGGTGGTGGAGACGGTCTGTGGATGAAAAGGGCTCGCATAATGCCTTTGCCGAGGTGCATGCGTGCGTGCTGGAGGGAGGAGGATGTGAAAGACGTCGACTGTTTTGGAGAGCACAGCTACGATGGCTCGACAGACTCCTGACCTTATCAACAGATATTTTACCTTTGGGGATGTAAATGTAGGGAAGGTGCATAAAACGTGTGGATTTAATGCGGTTTAGTGACTCGGATGTCGTGAGGAGGAGGTTGCAGCTCGCTTCAAGTTCTTCACGCAGGCTCGGAAAACCGGCTTGGACACCATCTCTTTCTACCACCATACACACATACAATACACCACAATCTACAGATAGAATGATCAATTCCGGCGTGTCCACCACTACGTTTGTACAGGTGTTGTCCCTAATCAACACCTCGATGGAGCAGTAGAAACAGGGCATCGCTTCGATCCGCGCCAGCACGACCCAGCTCTGTCTCACGCTTGTTTACTAAAAGCCGAACAAGATGACAGTTGATGAGGCATCTTGGGCAATTCATATACCTTTCACATTAAACAGCATGGCCAACCCCGAGCAAGGCAGTCGCAGTGCTTTTCCAATCCATGTCTCAAGACAATAAGTTGTGGGAGATACACCTACCGCCACCAGCGGCATCAACGTCATTGTCTGCCATTCCCGGTGCCAGCAGCGGCCATGATAGTATCTTATTCCACCAGCAATAGAATTACTGCACGCATACCTCGGATCCTGGTTTGCATCCTCTGCTGCGACGGCACATTCTCACCTTTCCCCTGTGCAAACGAACGCGACTCGTCCACCCCTCTGCCTTCTCAAAGATCTCCCCTCTACATTACTGGTAAACGTGCTAACATTCTTGATTCCCGAAAAAACAGGCTTGATCGACGGATAGTATCAGTGGGCCAAAATGGGAGCCTTTGACTTGCTAAGCCGCAAGGCGCATGTCATCCCTCGTAATGACATTTTGTGGCAGCCGATTTGTAAGCAGCTGTGAGGCTCGGTTACTGACCCAAGATTGCGGGCTTTCCAGCAGGTAAATGGATGGGCAGAAGTCCATCTGCGAATGGTCCGGTTGGGCATGTGCTTTGAACACAGTGGTAGCGGGTCTGGCGCTCCCAGCGACACCTACCGTTGGGGGTGGTTGGATGACTACGTCAGGGATGCCCAGAATTAACTGATGTTGTAAGCCAATGGGGACGGCTGAGATATGAGATCATATTGGGGATCCCGATCGCACCATGCATTGGAGTGCGCACGTGATGGGAGAATGGGGGGCTGCGCGGCGTGGATTGATGAGGAGGGTGAAGATGATACTGAGCCAGCAGGTGGGCCGCCTTTTGAGGGACCACCCAGCGTTACCGGCGTCGTTTTTTCTTAACGCGCGTGCCAGGGACCAGAAGTGGAAATGTATGGAAAGATATTTCATTTCAGCCATACGGAGCAAAGGAGTACGCCTAGAGGTGCGCCTACTACACACACCGTCAGCGAAAGCTACAACATTTTTTAATTCTGCAGAAAGTGACGGCGCAATGGCAGAGCGAGAAATACCAGTAGTAACGCATCGTTTGAGAGGGGGTGATTCAGACGTGAGCGTCCGACTACAATTTACGGCGGTGTACATGCCGCATGCGGCACAGCATACCCCATACGAGTAAATTGTTCTCGCTTGAGTCCTCAAACTATTCTTTCTTCTGCCCAATCAATGAAAGAAGAAAGAATAAATCACATACGGGGTATGTGCTGTTGGCAGACAGCTCTCAATTATATTTCATTGTGACTCTTGACACCTGGAGAGCCCAACTTTTCCCTACTTAAGAGTGGTGGTGGTACATAAATGGAGGAGGCAAGAAGACATCCATTTTTGGCCCTAGGTTGTAGGTTGTGTGAGCCTTACTGATTGGACGATCTAGACGCAGGCACGCAACGTGGTCGTGCATGAAGTGTCGGCACATATAGTAATTCTGCGGGCCGTAGCTGCGCGGGTACGAGAAGCAGCATCTGGACAGAGAAGGACATGCGAGCTTGCCGTCTGTACTTGTCGTTTTCCCATGCGATGGCAACGCGTGTGGTGGAGGCGACGGCATTGCTTGCGCAGGACGAGGGATTTCTGTTGTAATCCAACGACAGAGTCTCATCGTGAAGTAATATCAATAGTATCCCCACCTCTCCTCCACCATAGGTCGAGGTCTTCCTTCTTTGTTCCCTCTCCTTCGACGCACCGCTTGCTCATCGCCTCATACGACCTTTTTGAATGCTTACAAGCTTAAATATGGACTTACGAGCTATCCACAGGGACATTTCGATCTTTATGCTGCTTGGAGAATGCGAATACACCGTAAAGCTTCGCTTGATACTTATCATCGACCTCCTCACTCATTCCACTCGCTCCCTCCCCTTCCGACACCCCACTCGCAGGGATACGTTCGCGCCAACCATGGACAACGGCAACAGCACCAACAGTTTGCACCCTTCGCCTTCCGGGGCTATGCCGGCAGCGAATCCGACGCCTTCCAAGCCGGCCTTTGCGCCCCCTTCTTCTGTGTCTTCATCTTCATCTTCTTCCATCAATGGAGCCACAGGAGGAGGAGCAGGACCAGCCCCCATGCCCGTCCTCACGGTGACAGGCGGAGGAGGAGCAGGAGGGGGAGGGGTAGGGGCAGGAGGAGAGATGCCCAAGCTGAAGGTGGTGACGTTCCCTCGTCCTTCTGTCTCTTCTTCCACTGTAGGCGGGGCTGCTCCTATCAAGCTTACCGTGGCACACCCCCCTTCAGCTTCTTCTTCTTCCGCCTCTTCGACACAGGCAGCAGAATCTCAGCAGCAGCAACAACAGCAATTACAGCAACCAGTGAAAGAAGAGGATAACATGGATGAAGATGAGAAAGCCTTGGTAGATGCGGAGGACACGGACGGGATGGTCGACAAGGAAATGGCAGCAGCGGTGGCGGGCGAGGCTCCTGTGTTGCTGAAGGAGGAGGGAGCGATCGAGGCGTACACAGAGGCGAGGTCCGAGCAGCAGAAGCAGCTGGAGGAGCTCAAGGCCAAGGTGAAGAGGGGAGATGGAGGGAGGATGGGAGGAGGGGAGGGGGAGGGAGGGACTTGGTGATGGGATGCGTTTTGGCCATGCGAGTCTCACCCCTTTCTCCCTCCCTCCCTCTCTCCCTCCCTTAGCGGTCGGTGATCGAGGAACAAGCCGCCGCAACGGGCGCAGACAAGTCCCTGCGGAAGTTGGAATACCTCATGGCGCAGAGCGAGATGTTCGCGCATTTTTTGGGGGCGCAGGTAAAGGGAGGGAGAGGGTAGAGAGGGGGAGGGATCAATCAACACAATTGAAGTACTTCACTCATATCAATCAAATCACCTGAATAAATCAAATGAAGTAAATCACTTGAATCAATCAAATCAATAAAATTTCTTGAATCAATCAGATAAATGAAATCACATCAATCAACTAAACCAACTATCTCACTCATATCAATCAAATGAATCAAATCGTTTGAATCAATTAAATTCATCAAATCACTTGAAGCAGTCAAGTCATCAAGCTAGTAAAACTCATTCACTTACTCACATGAATCGAACCCTCAGGCTTTCCAAAAGAAGACGGGCAAGGGCGGGGGAGGGCCGGGAGGGAAAAAAGGGTCAGTGAAGATGAGGAGTATGGAGGAGAAGGACGAGGACGCGGCGTTGATGAAGACAGCCACCAGCACAGGCCGGTAGGTGGAGGGAGGGGGGGAGGGAGGAAGGGAGGGAGAGGGCTCTTCCATGTATCGCCTTTCTTGTCCTGCAGTTGGATCCGCACTCACTCTATCCCTCCCTCCCTCCCTCCCTCCCTCCCTCCCTCCTCCCCTCTCAGAGTTACCCGCCTTCAAGCGCAGCCCAAGTCCATCAAGAGCGGCACCATGCGCCCCTATCAACTCGAGGGCCTAAATTGGATGATCAAACTCCATGATAACGGGATCAATGGCATATTAGCCGATGAAATGGTTCGTGCCCTCCCCCCCTCCCTCCTTCCCTCCCTCCCTCCCTCCTGCCCTTGTCTTGTTCACCTAATCTAATGCTTTTCTGCTTTTCCTCTCGAATGACAGGGCCTGGGGAAGACCCTTCAAACCATTTCCCTTCTCGGTACGTGCCACTCCCTGTCCCCCTTCCTCCCGCCTCCCTCCTCTAATACCTCCCTCCCTCCCTCCCTCCCTGCCCCCTCCAGCGTACCTTCGAGAAGCCCGCAACATGCAAGGCCCACACGTTGTGATTGTCCCTAAGTCCACCGTCGGCAACTGGATGCGGGAGTTTGCCAAGTGGTGCCCTGAGATCAAGGTAGGCCCTCCCTCCCCCCCTCCCTCCCTCCCTCTCTCTTCTCCTCCCTTCCCTCCTCCCCTCCCCCTCCTCCTCCCTCCTTCCCTCCCTCCCCCCAACCGGCACCTATCAATACAATACTTTCTCTCCCTCCCTCCCTCCCTTCCTCCCTCCCTCTCTCCCTCCCTCAGGCCGTGAAGCTCCTGGGCACCAAGGACGAGCGGGCGGATATGGTCATGTCCTACCTCCACTCCAAGGGCCAGCGCCGACCCTTCAACGTCGTCGTCACCTCCTACGAGGGGGTGCTCAAGGTACTCTTGCCCTCCCCTCCTCCCTCCCTCCCCCCTGCTATCTCTCACGTGTATCTCCCTCCCTTCCCTCCCTCCCTCCCCTCCCGCCCTCCCGTCCGCCAAAGGAACGAGCGGCCCTGGAGAAGATCCAATGGAGGTATGTCATCATCGACGAGGCCCATCGCATCAAGAACGAAAAATCCTCCCTCTCCCGCATGGTATGTTGTACCTACCTCCCTCCCTCCCTCCCTGTCTCCTGTCTCCTTCCCTTTACTGTTTCCTTCACACATGTTTCCATCCATCTATCGCACGGGACATATCTATCGCCTTAATCTACCTGTCCCTATGCTCGTAATTTCTCTCACTTACCTCTCTCCCTCCCTGACTATCCATATGTTCTTTATCTATCTATCTCACCATTCACTCTCTTTTCCCTCACAGGTCCGTATGTTCAAGAGCACCTTCCGCCTGCTCATCACCGGGACTCCACTTCAGGTACGTCCCACCTCTCCCTCCCTCCCTCCCTCCCTCCCTCCCTCCCTCCCTCCTTTTCCTCACTCGCCCCTTTTCCTCCTTCCCTCCCTCCCTCCCTCCCTCCCTCCCTCCCTCCCTTCCTTCCCCCCCTCCCTCAGAACGATCTGCACGAGCT
>Ga0160420_100612_pt1 | contig 13572 bp, 17 predicted proteins | sample CelAP2metagpilot_FD_108197 | JGI IMG/M metagenome (GOLD analysis project Ga0160420, IMG submission 108197) | Phycosphere-associated microbial communities from algal ponds in Kailua-Kona, Hawaii, USA - Cellana AP2-5-5 metagenome pilot | ecosystem: Engineered > Artificial ecosystem > Aquaculture >... | reverse complement strand
TAGGGGGAAAAAAGCAGGAGCAAAAAAAAAACGGTGGGCGGGGGGTTCCCCGAAGGTGGGGCCTCCCCCGGCCTCCCCCCCCCCCCCCCCCCCCCCTCCTCCTCCTCCTCCTCCCTCTCCTCCGTTTCCTTCTGGGCGTACCTGAGAGGGGGTATCGTCTCAGCCTCCTCAAAACACATTCCCTCAGATGCCTTCGTCGGCACATCATCACCAAACCCTCCCTCCTCCTCTTGCTCCTCCTTCTGTTCCTCTACTTCCTCCATCTCCACAGAAGCAAGCTCTACGTCCTCCCCTTTCCTCGCTGCTTCTGCTGTTCCAGCCATCAGGTCCTCTCCCTCCCCTTCATCTACAACTTCCTTTATTTCTTCGTCCTCAGCAGGCTGTTGGGCCACAGCTGTCGGCGATGTCCCTTCCTCCTCCTCCACTTCTTCTTGTGCTTCTCCTCCTCTCCTCCCACCTTCCTTTCCTTCGTTTGTAATGCTGCTGGGGTTGCAAGATAGGGCGGGTGGTACTGGCCTCCCCTCCTTCTCTTTTTCCTCCTCCTCCTCCTCCTCCTCCTTCTCCGTGGCAGTAGAAGCAGCAGCGATGGCAGGCGACATGCGGCCTTCGCCTTCCTCCTCGCACTCATCATCCGTCTCCACAGCCTCCCCCTGCTCATCCTTCTCATCCTCTTCCTCCTCCTCGGCCGGAGTTGGCGGACGGGTCGAAGCGCGACTGTGGGCAGGAGTCACCTCTTTCTCCGTCTCCGCCCCCCCTCCCCCCCACTCCTCCTCTGCAACAACACCCGATCCATCCATCATGTCTGCTGAAGAGGCATTGGATGCGTCCTCCATCGCGTCGTCCCCCTCCCCCCCTTCCTTACCGGCGTCCCCCACGACACAGGCCTCCTGCGATGCATTCAGCGACCCTTCTGCCGCCGTCAAAGCAACAGCGGTGGTCGCCTCTCCCTCCCCCACTCCCTTGTCCTCCTCCGCAAATCGTGTATCTGTGCCTTTCTCCTCCAAGTCTTGCCTCCCTTCCCCCCTTACCGTCTCCACAGCAGTAGCAGTAGCAGCAGCAGCACGAACAGCAGCAGTAGCAGCAGCAGAAGCAGCAGGCGAAACAGGGCTGGGCGCTGATTCAATCGCCTGCGTGTCCTCCATCTCCTCCCTTTCCTCTTTTTGCTCCTCCCTTCCTTCGTCCTCCAAATTCAAGCCAATCGGCTGCGTAGGGAGGGCAGTTGCAGGCACAGCAGCAGGAGCAGGGACAGGAGCAGCAGGCGCCGGGGGAGCAGCAACTTCAGAAGTTACAAAAGGAGCAGCGACAGGAGCAGCAACAGCTCCACCACCAGGAAGGGGCAGAGCGAATCCAAACTGATTTCCTCCTGCCGCTACAGCAGCAGTGTCTTTCCCTGCCCTTTGGTGTTGTGGTTGCTGCTCCTGTTGCTGCTGCTGCTCCTGGGATTGCTGGTACACGGCCTCAGCGGCTATCACGGTGGCTTGTTGTTGCTCATCGCGGGCGGGGAGGGTGAGAATGGCCGAAATGGGACCAAAGCGGAGTTTATCTCCATATTTTACGATGGAGAACGCCTCGGGCCGGAAAATGTTTTGGGTTGTGTCGAACACCCAGGTGTTGGCGCTTAGGTCCTTGAGGAACATGATGCCTCCGTCGTCGGTAAGGGTCAGGTTGGCATGATGGTCTGAGATGCCGGGATGGTCTAGAACAATGCTGTTGGTGGGTTCGCGGCCTGAATAGATGGGAAAGGAGGAATTTAGGACTCAATGAGGTGTCTGCATGGAGCAACCAAGCCCGGGAGAAAAGCACAGATTACCCACGTGTAAAATAGACGACCGCGTTGCTTCCCTGTCAAAGGCCAGCACATCCCCTCTTGCCATACACGCGCTCTGACTAAAGTGCATATTCACGGACTTACCGATGGTGTTCTCCCCGGCCTTGAGGATCCGCATGGCTTCTCCGGGCACTCCATCCACTTTTAGGTATGCGAGCGTCGGGTGGTCTTCCTGCTCACCTTGCGTACTCTTCTCCGCTGACTCCTCCTCCATCAAATAGTCACAGCGTTGCGTCGCCATGTTTCCGTGCCTATGGCTGTGTTTTTGTGTGATGGGATGCGAGGACTTGATTTCATCGCTTTGCCTCCGCCCTTATTTCATGAGTTCAATTCGCTCGATTGCTCTCCTCTTGTTTTGGAGGAAATGACCTGGACCCCGACAACGCGCGCCTGCCTGATACAGAGTGATAAGATACGCTTGTCGACTTCATACTCTTGCGCGTGATGAGACACGCATGAGCACCACTCAAATTTGCATGAGTGCGAGGGCACATCCTTACGACAAGAGATTGGGGAATGACTGAGGGAGGCTGGGGGGCCTCGCCTCTATCGCTTAAAAAACGCTTGTTGGCGCCAAAACCCAGAACCTCCTCCCCTAAGACCCTCAGGTGGCCAGGCGCAGACAAAGCCATGCTATTTTTTCCTGAATCACGCGTTATTTCTTTAATTGGCCGTCAGTATGCCCGCGTCCCTACTTTCCTCCTTCTTCTCCTCTTTCTCCTCTTTCTCCTCCTCCTCCTCCTCCTCCTCCTCCTCCTCCTCCTCCAGTTTCTCCTCCTCCTCCTCCTTCCTCACTATACAGGCCCATTCGTCACCACAACAATGCCGCTTTTGCACCTAGAAGTCAAGCTCCCGCCTGTTCTCACGCACCTTCAAGAATGTGACGAACTCCAAGTCACCTTCATCTGCCTTCCAGCCGCAGCCAGCCGAACCGCCGCCTTTCATCTGGTAAGAAACGATCTTGTATACCTTCTAGTCCTTCGTAGTACTCCTCTTCTTCTCGTCCCTTTCTTGTTCCTCCCTCCTCCCATTTGCCTCACTTTACTTATAATTTGTGATTTTTTTCCCTCACCCGTTTCTCGCTTATCCTCCTTCTCCTTCATCGCCTCTTCCCTCCTCCCTCTCCTCGTCCCCCCTTATCATCCCTTCCCTTCACCACACCTCAACCCACGCGCGCGCAGGCCAATGCTTTAGAAGAACAAGAACATTCCCGCGGGGTCCTTGTCCTTCCTCTCCCTGCACACAATGAAAGTGAGCCCTTGAATCAAATCCTCTGCTTCGGGGGTTTCCCAGGCGTCTCCGAGGCCGATGTCCGCTACTGCGCCACAACGTGCGGTTTGACCGTGGCAGCGGTGGAGCTTGGAAGCGTGAATGCTGTGCATGAGAGACACCTCGTTATGTTGGCCGAACATTTGATGAATCGATATTTGGGGGCAAAAGGCTGGGTTAGGATCTACGATGACGTTTATGCCCGCCACTCTGACCTCTTCCCTCATCCTCATCCTCCTCCTCCTCCTTCTCCTGCTCTGGCTCCTCCCGAGCCGCGATGGAACGAGGAGGATGGGGACAGTGGTGGTAAGGTCGACTTCGTAGAAGCAGCCAAAATCATAGTTTCCATCAACATGCGCTCTACCCAAGAGCCTTGGTCCCCTGAAGGACAACTTGGCCTCACCCTCGTCCTTGAGCCCATGGTGTTCAAACGCGTCCATCCCCCCTTCGCCCTCCTTCAGCATCTTTCCAACCAGCACCAGCAAAATATGGACGGTAAGAAGCAGCATCAGCAACAGCAAAAAGTGGAGGCCGACGCACCCGATGAGGAAGGGTTGTATGGAGGGGTTGGCCTCTTCCCCCCGGGTGAGGCCGTGCTGGAAATGCGCGCTGTCAGGTTCCTGCCTGAGCTGACCACTTTAGGACTGCTTGCCTCATTGCCCTCGCCCGTCTTGGAGCTGACACCCTTGGAAAAGGCGAACGCTCGCCATGGCTACGACACTGAGTCCCCGAGGGATGAAAAAAGGTACGGTGCTTGATCTTCCTTTGGCCTGCACGCCCTGACCCGTCTCTTCCCACCACTCTCCTTTCCCCACAGCATGCGCGATTTTTGGCGCCTCGCGCACTCCCTCCCCCTTCCCCCCCACCCTCTCGACTACGTCCGCGTCTTGGTCAGGGGTCATGGCTGCGCCTCCATCACATACCCAGCCGCCTGTCTCGTCTCTCACTTCGCACACAACTATTCCCGCAGCACGCAAGCCTATACCCGTCTGAGCTCTACCTTCCTTCACCTGCTTACCGCCCTCCCTGGGGTCACCAAAGCCTTCACTACCACCTCTATACTTCCCTCCTCCTTCTCTCTTGTGCCCGTCGGTAAATGCCTGACCTCCCCCCAAAAAGTAAGCCCCGGCGCCCTCAAAACTGCCAGGCAGCTGCGGGATGAGGAGCAGGAACGAGGGGGGAGAAAAGAGGGAGGGATGGTTATCTTGGTAGGGGGAGGGGCACGGGCAGCTGCTCCGGCAGACGCGGCAGTCAAAACCACCCTGTGTCCCCCATCCTCTTCCTCCTCTCTTTTTTCTTCCCCTTCATTCTACGCGGCATCAATCTCGCGCAAGCCGCCCACTGTAAAGAAACCCAGTCCGGCTCAGAAGAACAAGAAGAAGGGCTTAACCCTTCTTCCCCCTTCTGTCACTGCTCCCTTGTCATTTCCGACGTCCCACACCAACTCCTCCTCCTTGGCACGCCAGCAACAAGAAGACGGCGAGGGCAGCAGCAGCAGCAACAACAACAACATTTTTGACGACGACAAAGAGCAGGAGGACGATAATTTGATTTCGAACCAGTTGACTGGAACGTCGGCCGGCGTGTTTCCCCCTCCCTCCTCCTCTTTCTCCTCCTCAGCTACCAAAAAGACTCTCCCGCCGCCCCCTCTTCTACCTCCTGCCATGGACCAGGCGCCGTTCAACAACAGCGACCGCAACACCGACGAAAAGCCAAAGAAGAAGACTATGAAAGAGAAGATGGTGCCAGCCCAGACGCTAGATCAGGTCCTTGGAGTAAGCGCTGAATTGACAACGGGTACATCAATAAAGAAAAAGGCATTGCCCATGACTAAATTGAAGAAAGCCTTGGATGTTGGAGGGGAGAAAAAAGCGGCTGCCAAGAAAGCCAAGACCAAGGCCGAGGTGAATTTTGAGTGGCTTCGGAGAAAAGTGTCGGTGGACGGGACAGGATAAGAAACAACATAGCTCTTGGGCAGTCCATGCATTGGCTCCAAGACTATTTGCTCGTTCATTCGCTTTGATTTGGGTTGATTTACTTGTTGGTGGGAGGCCATAGGCAGGAGGTTTGAGGAGCTCGACCGTGATGGTCGGGGACGGGGCAAACGTATATCGGAGCCGCACAGGCCTTCATGTGATGCATAATAACTAAGCATCCCACCCATGGGGGTGTGATAATCTGCACGGTACAGTGTCGGCCTGCATCGGTACGCGGCATAATAAAAAGCCCTCACTGAGGCCTGAATGGCGCACGCCAAAAGATCGAATCACGCCAGTCAAGTAGTAGTAGTAGTTCCATATATCCTCTCTTGCTTTCCGAAAAACAGCAGCACAGCTGACCACATACACTCCGCGTATAACTAATATACAGGTCAAGGCAATCGATTATAGCCAGGCTTGCCGTAGGTGGCTTTGCTTGCTGACACGCGTATCAAGGCTCTTCTCTTCGAGGGGGGGGGAGGTGCAGCAGCAGCAGCAGCAACAGCAGGAGCATTACAAGTATGTCCGTGGAGCACTGGTACGTTTCGGTGGAGGAACGCGAGGCGAGGTGTACAAAATGATGAGGACGGTGGTACACTGGTAAAGTGGCTTGCCATGACGGGTGGATTTTTATCTCCGTTGACCGGATGACATGCATCTCACTCCTCTTGCACACTTTCCCCACACATCCTTCCAACCATTATCTTCGTACAACAGGGAAGAAGAGTTGAAAAAAAGGGTACGGGAGCTACAGGACCATCTGGCAAACCTCAGGGTGTCCGAGGAGAGCACCACGACTGCGGCTTTGCAAAAGCGCAAATTGATTGATGCTTGCGAACGCCGATTGGAAGAGGTGCGGGAGGCCCGTAAGAACTGTGACCGGGCCGTGCGGATTTTGAAGGACCCGACAAAGCGTAATGATGGGAAAAAGATGCTGCGCGGGGTGGATAAGCGCGTTCGGCATTGTCAGGATGAGGTGCGTCGCATAGAGCTAAAAATCAAATACTCCGATTCGCACAGCGTGCATATAGACCATGAGACGGCGGATGACGAGTACAAAAAAGAGATTGATCGCATGCAGGGTGGGATGAAAGAAAGCTATGCCCGTCAATTGGAGACGCTGGACCGAACGTTGGAGGTGGCGAGCAAGGCGAAAGACAATGTGGAGGCGCAGGGACAGCAGGTTCGTTCCCTTGCCAACGAGACGGCGCGCATTGGGAATGGGTTGGACCGAGCTGACTTTATGGTGCGCCGGTTTAAGCGCCAGGTGTCCTCGGATCGGATATGTAAGGTTTTAGTGGTAGGTAATGTGCTGATACTCATCGTGCTGGTGACATTGGTGGTCCTTAATAGTAAGCCAATTCTTCGTACCATTGGGCTGTAAGGGAGGGAGAAAGCGGAAGGAGGGAGGGAGGGAGCTGAAGAAGGGAAGGAGGGAGGGAAGTGGGAGACAAGGAGCGAAAAGTGTGGATAAGCTGGTAAATAATGTATCATGCCGACGAAGATCAGCGCGTGGCAGGTTTTATTTATCACGGTGTCAATGGTGGTGGTAGCGGGAGGGGGAGCTGTGAATGAAGGGATGGAGATGGTGAAAATCAAAGGAACTTTGTACAGAGATTGAAAGAATGCGAAAGGAAATAAATAGTGTGGCAACGAGGGCCATACGCTTACACACTCTGCCGGTGACATGCATTTTCATCTTCCCTTTCCACTTTTTGTCCTGTCGGGGTGCACCCTGTCTACGCACGCGTCACGGGCCTCGCCTCCCCCCATTCGAAATTCAAAAAAATGTTCATGCGGCATTTTCGAATACTTTTTCCTTAGTTTGTCTCAAGAAGATGCAGTTGTGGCCTTGGTCATGATGCCTTCCTTCAACTGCTCCTTGAGCTCCGTGACGGCACTGGGGCCGTGGTTCATAAAGAGGGTGGTGGCACTGGGATTACTGCCCACGTCCTGTATGTGTGTGCAATGGCGGAAAGGAGGAGGGAGTAAGATATGCGTATGCGGGCTTTACAAAAAGATGTCGCATCGCAAGGGCCAAGCCAGCAAGGGAGCCTAGAAGACTGTGCGTGATAGCCTCGATGAAAAGTAACACCACATACACAAAAAGGAGGTGGTGAAATATAGGGACTGACGCATGCAGGACACGCTTAATTCGTCCGTCCTCGACCCCATCCTCTCCCCTCCCAGCCCACTAGCATACCTTGAGCATATCGAAGTACTGCGTCAGCAAAATTAAATCCATCACATCCTTCGGCGTGGCTCCATCCACCACCTCCGAGAACTCCTCCACGCTTCCCCGTAGGCCATCCACGATCGCCTTCCTCTCCCGCGCGATGCCCATCCCCGAGAGGTATTTGCTCTCGGCAGAGGCTTCCGCGGCCTTGACCTGCACGATTTTATCCGCCTCTGCCTTCTCGGCCGCCGCCTGTTATAGAGGGAGGGTTGGTCATGACATGAGTCTTTGGAGAATGGTCTAAACGGCTGACAGAACGGACACAGTCGTCGGAAGGAAGAGACAAGTGGAGGACGTGGGGTGTTCTCTTCCCACTTACCTCCCTCAAACGCTTAGCAGCGTTAATCTCATTCATGGCCGTCTTGACCTTCTCGTCCACCCGAATGTCCACCACCAGGCTCTGGATGATGGTGTACCTGGAGGGTTTGAATGCATAGGTCAGTGGTGTGGTGATTGCCAGTCGTCCTTATCTGCAGCTCCTAAGGGGCACAGTAGAAACTGGAAGAGAGAAGTCAGCTACCCGGAAATCTGCTCACTTCATGTCCAGAAAGCTGCTTTGTCGCATGGCCGACGGAAAAAGGAAGAACACAAACGCACTCAGTGCTGACTTACCCGTACGTCCCCATGGTTTGCTGCAGCGAGTCGCGGATGGCGTGCGCAAGCTCTTCTTTCGCCTCAAATGCCGAGTCCAACTCCATCCTTGGCACAGTGGAGCGCACGATGTCCTCTACGTACCTACATAACAGGAGTGGGGAGAGAGAATTTAATGTGAAAGAGATGTCGAGTTGAGATGTGATGGCGTGGGCGTGGGTGAAAACGGACAGAGGGGAAAAGGAATGAATGAGATAGAGAGAGAAGGAAAAAGAGGGGGGAAAAGAAAAAGAAGGAGAGAGAGCGACACACACACATACATACATACGTACGTACATACACACATACACACACACACACACACACACACACACACACACACTCACACACACACACACAACCCGAGATAGAAAGACACAAAGACAGAAGTACACAGAGGGACAGAAAGAGACAGGGGATACTTACGAGCGAATTTGGAGATTGGGATCAGTGAGCTTATAGTAAGCATCGTAGGCTTGCGTGACAATAACTTGGTACTGGACGATCACTTGCACGGATACAAAGACATTATCCTTGGTCTTGGTGCCGCAGTCACAAACCAGCTGCTGGACCCGCGCACTCACACGGCCCACCACGTTGTCGATCGGCCACATGATGCAATTCAGTCCCGGAGGCAAAATGCTGTTCAGAATAGTATTGTTTAGGACGAGTGCGAGATGTATGAGAAAATGGTTGATTCAAAGACCAGGACATGACAGGGCATATACGCAAGGATTCAAGGTACTCGCGCCACGCTCTCTCATCTCCCCTGTTTAATCCCCTCACGCTTACATTTGTGTCGGGAAAAAATACTGCCTGCAGCGCAACAAAGCATCAACATTCAAATGGATAGTGGGCGGTACGTTTCACTGCTGTTCCCAGTCCACACACACACGTTGCCAGCCTAGTCGCGACAAGACCTCCCCAAGGCCGCCCACTGACAGATTTGAGCACTATACTCACCCGACAAAATTCCCGAAGCGTTCTTGAATGCCCATAGTTGAAGTGTCCACACACTGCAGGCAACAGCATGAGAAGGGCATGGTACACGAGCGATGACCCGTGAGGAAATCAAGAACCCTGGACGCCCTTGGAAGGGTTACGATGATGGGCCTTCTCCCACAAAGCTTTGCCAGGTCCCGGCTTACTTTCCCTGCGGTTCTATGTTGATGTTTAAGGGTGCTCTTGTGGGTTGAAAGGCTTATGACAAAAATAAAGTAAAAGATGGAGGGGGCAAGGGCTCCGAACGAAGAAGCCGAATACGTCCTTCCGTTCCGATCTGCATGGTCCAAACATGTCTCCGAAAAAAAACGAGTAGCTTCTGAAATAATTGTGTGCCAAAAAATGTTCCATGTACTTCTTGTTGCAATTGCTCATTATTTACATTCTTTGATTAGTTTTTACTCCAAGACTGAGTACACAGCTACAGCGGTACATCATCGTCGGGAAAGCATGCCACCATCACGCCGCCTGCCAGAAACCCCCCCAAGATGGGCCCAAAGACTGTGAATGTGAAGAATAGAGATAAAAAAACGAGCGAAAGTGATGACTCGAGGGATCCTGGTCTATTTCCGATCTTGCCATTTGCATCAAAACCCGTTCCCTCTCAACCCCACGCACTCACCATGTTCATATTGAATCGAGGTCATGCCATGCACCGCCCGCAATGTATCCCTGCTCGTGAACCAGAGCGAAAAGAGAGTTGCGGGCGCAAATGCTGGCGTCTGGTCGGGAAGGCGGATAAGCAGTAATGGCAGCAAGCAGGCATATGTACACTGTCTCGGCAAATGATTAATTATAAACACCTGAGGTAGAACCAGTAAGCCTACCACATAAAGCGCCGTCACTAGGATCTCCTTGATAAAGACCCACCAGCCCAGCAGTAACAGCGGGGCCGCATCACCATTGCTGCCGCCATAAATAATAGGGAGCAATGCTCGCGCTGAGTAAGACTGGGTGAAGGAGCTAGGGCCGAGAAAGAGTTTCACAATTGTGACACCCATAATCCCCCCGAGGAAATGCGCTGGTAAGAGCACAAAAATGGACGGCGTTCGTCCTAGCAGGCTCTCGGCGATGCGGACGGGCAAGTGGGGTACCACACGCGTCCTGCAGGTCAACGAGGATGGGAAGACGGTGGAGGAAGAGGAGGAAGAGGAGGACGACATGTCGGCAATGGTGGCGCATGCAGCAGCGTAGCCGTTGCTATTCCTCTTGATACCCGACAATAATGACGATGAGAACGGCGATGCCTTGTTTCGGAAAGCCTGCAGAAAGCGCTCCATGAGGAAGGGGTTGGCAAAGACTAATGCATTTGGGACCCACACAAAGACTCGGATGGAGAAGAGCAAAGCCCGCAACAGACATACAAACACGGTCCAGACCGTGACGGCCATTGTCTCGGCCCCAAAGGCTTCCGCAAGGCACAGTCCATCCCAAAGCTTGTCAAACATAGTGTATGGCTGGGTGAAGTGCTGAAAGGGAATGAACAAGTTGGCGATGATGAGGTCTCCAGGTCGCGTCCTGTGTGCCCGGGGCCTGCGCGTTGGGATGCCACCACTCACCTCCCTGGCGCTATACGAAGACAAGGAGGAGGTGCTCTTGGGAGACGTTCTATGAAGGGGAGCGGGCGGGAGTGAATGATCGCTTTGGTTAAAGCAAATACAAGACAAGGGCGTCATCAGCGCAAACAACGCGTTCGTCACTTGACTTGACTTGACTTGTTCTTTTAAAGTGCACCCTCCGTGGTGTTTACTACGGTCGTATCATAGCAAGCCGACACTCTACCGTGCAGATCATCACACCCGCACGAACATGGTCTAATTTACACAAAATATCTCGAGGCACTTCGTGCTTGGGAATTTTACCTCCTTACCCTCCCGGGGGCCCCGATCTCCTCTCGGGCCGCCTAGATGTGGCAAATGTTTGCGGGCAGATATGTGCGCTGGTATCGGCGTGAGAATGTGTGGACACAGTGACGAGCGAGGATTCTGAAGGGTCTAACAAAATATGGTTTGCTACCCCTGAAGAGGAGCAATCGTCTCCATGGTGGATTGGTTTGCGTCTCCTCTCAGTCCCTGTAAACCGTGAGCTTCATTTTCATTTGCGACATTTGGCCGCAAAATTCAATCAAGACTGTGTGGGGCATCGACCATGGATCCAAAATTTATCTTTTTTTGTACTATTCAAGGAAACCCGTTGTCTGTCCTGTCTATGAAGGCGGCAGCAGTCGATGGCGAATGGGAGAGTAGAGGCAGGAGCATGTCGGGTGACTGAGGAGGCAGGAGGAGGCAGGAAAATAAAGCATGTCAACGATGCACTCTGACATCCTGTCCAGCAGTCGGGGAGAAGGAGGACAAGAACATGAATGGTTGAAATAGATCAGGTGATGTGAGCAGGTGGGTACAGAAAGAAGCGTGAAATGGTAGACTAGAAGCCTCAAGGTGGTTGGTGAGTCGATATTGCATCAATTGTTTTACTTTCGGGAGGGATTACGTTATAAGTTCCTGTGCCCATCTATGTATTTTTACGTATTAAAGCCATTTATTCCTCCATACTCACAGCGTCTCTGCTGCAATCATCTCCTACGCTACCGGCGAAAGCGTGCGTGTCTCCTCCCTCTCCTTCCCCCCTTCAAGCCGCCCTCCTCCTCTCCTCCCCCCAAACCCCGGTGAGGACGACCGCTCCGATGACGACGACGAGAATGCTAAATCGCTTTCTTCCTCCCTCTCCGCCTCGTCTACTTCCGGCTCCTGAATTCTCTCGCGCTCTCGACCTCCCCACCTCCCTTCTAGGTACTTCCCCAACGACTCCTTAGCCAACCTCCCGATCGTTCTATCGAGCGCATTCAAATTATGCTCATACGCCTCCCCTCTCGAATAGAACCAGGCCACAAACCGCGAGTACTGATCGCTCTCCCTCCCCAATCGCACCACGTCCTCCTCAACCCCCCCCACACGTTCCGCCATTGCCGCCATCTCTGGCAGATCTACCTTTGAATCTAATCGCTCACAAGCCAACCTCCACTCCCTCTCCCACACTCTTGCATCAAGCTTGCCTTCCAGTTGAGATAATGATGCCATCTGTGCCAGCTCTCCATCAACCTAGAGGAGGGAGAAAAGATGGAGGAAGGAGGGAGTGAACGAGGGTGAGTCTTCAGTGAGGAGTACAAGAATTTCCGTCTTTCCGCCTGGACCTTCCTCGATGTCAGGCTGGCCTTTCCACCCATCTATCTCCTCCTCCTCATCGTGGTCCATTTTATCGTCGTCCGGTTCCTATTCCTCCTCTTCCTTTTCCATTTTCTTCTCCCCTCCTTCTACTCCTCCGCATTCCCCGCCACTATCCATCACCAACCTCTTTCATCAATTCCAATGTCTCCCGCTTCCACGCCCCATGCTTTTCCTCCAGAGCTCCCAGCGCCTTCCTCGTCACCTCCAACTGCTGATCCGCCGCAATGCGTCGTTCCTGCAGCAGTTGTACCTCCGCCCGAACACGCGCCATGTCCTGGGCTTGGCCCTGCTCCAACCCCTCCATTCGACTATTATATATCTTGATACGATTCAACGTCGCCTCCATCCCCGCCATCTCCACCTTGTCCACCTTACATCCCAACGCTGCTTCCATAGCTTGCACCTGCGTACGTGTCGCCCGATTCGATTCCTCCAATCTCTCGACCAGCTCACGAGCCCCTGCCCACGCATAAACCTCGGCCACTTCCTCCTCTAACTTGTGCTGGCGCGCTTCTACGTCTGCTTGGTTCGCCTTTTTGTGCAGCATATCCAGGGCATGATTGAGTTCTACTCCGTTGGTACTCACGACTTCGCCGATAGGCACGCTGGGAGCCACCCCCGGGACATGAATTGCTTTCTCGACTCGATCTAGCCGATGGTTGAGGCGGGAAAAATTGCCCTCTACATTCAAGAGGCTACGGGGCAAGGGGTTGGTCTCAGTGCCCACCAGCGTCTGTAACAGCAGGTACAGGCTGGAAATTTGTAGGCCTTGGTCATTGACTGTGTCAATCACCCGTTGTAAGATGTGCTCGGCCCGCTCCAGACTTACCAGGCCATGCGCGCTCACGCCGTGCAGCGAGGCGCCCGGGCCGTTAGTGGCCTCTTCGTCGGAAGGCGGTGAAAGGGCTTGGCCTTGGGCCGATGACGAGGAGGCAGACATGGACGAGAAACTTTTGATGATTCGTATTTCGTAGAGTGGCTTTTAGTAGTTGGGTGGCGGGGCAAGCGAAATTACCTTAAGTTCTTGTGGGCCGGCAGAAGCGTTGGCGGCAAGACCAACCAACGACACGAGGGAGGCAGTGGCAACTGGCAGTATAAGGCCCAGTCCTTGCATACGTGCCTCTCGTTGCTGGTGATGGGGATGGGTTTGATGAGTTGCGTTGGGTAAGGGTCCTAAAAGCTCTTTGAGTCGGGGCGGCAAATTGAGGCCCGATGACGCAATCAGCAACAAATGTCAAAGAAGTTCTTCCATGCCCCCTGGGCAGGACAACAACAGCCACTCTTTACCCGCCCCCCCCCCCCCCCCCCCCCCCCCCACCCCCCCCCACACCCCCACCCCACCCCCCCTCTATATTTTTTTTTATATTTATTTTTTTATTTAATCACATTAAAACACGCCCCTCT
>Ga0160420_100611_pt1 | contig 13594 bp, 20 predicted proteins | sample CelAP2metagpilot_FD_108197 | JGI IMG/M metagenome (GOLD analysis project Ga0160420, IMG submission 108197) | Phycosphere-associated microbial communities from algal ponds in Kailua-Kona, Hawaii, USA - Cellana AP2-5-5 metagenome pilot | ecosystem: Engineered > Artificial ecosystem > Aquaculture >... | reverse complement strand
GCCAAAAGACTTTAAAAATTTTAAAGGGGGAAGCTGGGGGAGGTCGAGGGGGAGGGGGGGGGGGAGAGTGGGGGAGAAGGGGAGAGGGGGGGAGGAGGGAGGGAAGGGGAGATGGATGGGGTTGGGAAGGCCTCGACGTCCTCTTCTACGCGGCCAAACAAGTCATCACCCACTCATCCTCCCTCCCTCCCTCCCTCCCTCCCTCCCTCCCAGGTCAAGACCATCCTGGTGAACATTTTTGGGGGCATCATGCGCTGCGACGTCATCGCGGCCGGCATCCTCTCGGCGGCGAAACAGATCGGGATGAAAAAGCCCATCGTCATCCGCCTCCAAGGCACTAACGTAGATGAAGCCCAAAAACTAATTCAAGCGTCGGGGTTCCGGATGATCGTCGAGGACGAGTTGGGGGAGGCCGCCACAAAGGCGGTGGCTATTGCCAATATTGTGAAGCAGGCTGGTGAGTTGGAATCTGCCTTGCATCCCTACCCTCCTTCCCTCCCTCCCTCCCTCATGCCCTGACTCCACTCATCTCTCCGTCCATTCGTCCCGCTCTCCCTCCCTCCTTGGTGTCCTTCATCTGTTTGTCTCTGTTGCCACTACCGCTATTTCCTCCATCCCTTTTTTTAATTCCCTCCCACCCTCCCTCCCTCCCTCTCGCCCTTCTTCGCAGAGGATGTGAAAATCGACGTGACTGTCAACGACCCCAGTTTCCTGCCCCTCTAGGGGAGGGAGGGAGGAATGGTGGGAAGGGAGGGAGGAAGGGTGGGAAGGGAGGGAGGGAGTGATGGGCTAGGCATCCTATTTTAGTATCGATGTAGATAGTTGGGAGGAGGGAAAGGGAAAAACGTGGCATGGGCCGGGGCCAGCATGAGGGCGAGTAGGAGAGAGAGGGAGAGAGAGGTCATCACGTTGTTTCTGAATGTCACAGGGGAGGGAGGGAGGGGGAGGGGGAGGGAAATAAGGGAAGGATGGGAAGGAAGGGGAACGAGAAAAGAGCAGCGAGAGACACACACACAACGTGGAGGCTGGTGTTTGTTCTCAGCAGCTTCCACCCGTTTTTAGGTATTTTTATTCCTCTTCCCTCTTCTGTATCTCCTCGTTGATGTTTATTGCGCCTCCTGTCAGGTGTCGATGAGGACCTCTCTTTCTTTCCCGCGCTTTTTCTTCCCCCTTCTCCCGTGACCTTCACCGCCTCCTCTCCCTCTCCTTGATGGCTGGCCCATTTTCAATTTCTTCTTCCATCAGTCGCGTCGGTGTTTCCGTCGCTTCCCCTCCACCCCTCTTTGGCAGTTGGTAGTGGCCGGTGACTACCCATCCTTCTCCATGGCCATGCTCCATCTCCCACCCATGAACCAGAACCAATCAATCACCCTCCCTCCTTCCCTCCCTCCCTCCCTCCCTCCACTTCTTTAAAACTCTTCCTCCATGTCCTCCTCCAGCTCCTTGGCTATCTCCTCCTCCGTCTTCTCTTCCTCCCCTTTCCCCTTCCCTTCCTCCTCCTCCTCCAGGCTGCCTTTCTTCTTGCCTCCGTAGCTCGGTACATCCGGGTATCGGAGGGATTTAACGGCTTCGTTGTGCACGTCCAGGCAGAAGGTGATGCGCTTGTGAAAGGCCTGAAGGGGGGAGGGAGGGAACGACGGAGGGAGGGTTGGTCGTGAGACACTCCACCGAGTCGGCCGAGAGGGGCAACGAGGAAGGAAATAAAGGGAAGGAGGGAGGGTAGCTTCGCCCCTACCTGCTGAGGTTCGATGGTCGAGTAGACGTCATACACATCCCGTGATTGGAGGCAGCCTGCCTCGTGATCGATGAGGGCGTCGATGACACCATCCCGAATGGCCTTGGCGCAGACGAATTCCGCCGAAACGGGGCCGTCTGAGGGAGGGGGGGACAGCGGGGGGAGGACGGGGGGGGGGAGAGGGAGGAGAATGGTGAGTGTGCGAACATGCCGCCGAGGGAAAGGAAGGACGGAGGGAGGGGAGGGGGACGGACCTAGATGCAGCCTCTGTGCAATTTCTACGAGGGAGATGCGGGAGTAGGAGAGAGAGATTTTTCGAAGGCCAGTCTTGATCACGTTGTGGCCCAGGCGGAGGATGAGTGTGTAGGTTTTATCCTGGAAAGCGAGTGAGGGAGGGAGGGAGGGAGGGAGGGCTGCGTCAGATACTTAGCATTTGAGATAGTCCAGGCATTGCATCGCCCGTCGCAGGGAGGAAGGAGGGCGGGAGAGAGGGAGGGGTGGGTGGGAGGGGGACAAGGGCTGAGCTAGGTAGTATAGAAGGGAGGAAGAGAGGGAGGGAGAGAAGGAGGGAGAGAAGGAGGGAGGACGATCAGCCATGGAAAAATAAATAAAAAAAGAAAGGTACCTTCTTGAAGAGCTCGGCGTGCATTTGAACCGTTTTTTCAAACTCCAGCAAGTCCCCACGCCGCACGGCGGTGGTCAGGGCAAGGTAGGGACGGAGGGAACGACGGAGGGAGGGCTGGTCGAAGGTGGCCCGCTCCGGGATCTCTCCCAGGAGGAGCTGCACAATGAGGAGCAGTTTGGTCACCTCCCGCCTAAACCCCAGGGCAATTGCGGGGCTCCTCCTGCCGCTGCTGCTGCTGCTGCTGCTGCTGCTGCTGGTGATGGTGGTAGCGTCGTCCGAGGGTGCTTTTCGGGCGGCTTGGTTGAGCTTTGTAAACGCGTCGGAATAATCCAGCTGAGTGGCTTGGATCCGGCCCACATAGTAGAGATAGCGACAGAGCTGGTTGTTGCTCGCGCCCTTTTGTTGTGAGACGAAGGCAGGCATGCATGGATGCATATATGAGGGGATGAATAGATCACTTCTTGAATAAAAAGCACGAATGACGCCTATATGGGAAGAACGGGGAGGGAGGGAGGGAGGGAGGGAGGGAGGGAGGGAAGGAAGGAGGGCAAGGACGTGCGTACCTCGGGAAAGTGGGTGCGGGCCACCAGATTGCCCGCTTGCTCAATCAAATTATCAGCCAGGAGACCCCTCAACAACAAGTTGAGGATGGTCGCCTGTCCAACGTCATCGTGACGTAAGCAGGCAGTGCGGTGCAGGGCGACGAGGAGGGGACGGAGGGCTGCCAAGTGTTTCCCTGATCTCTCCTGGATTAGTGCTAAGTAAAATACGGCCTTGGCCGCCAGCGGTTCGAGCGTGCGCCGGTTATGGGAGCGGAGAAAGGGGAGGAGGGCGGAAGCGAGGGAGAGGGCGAGGTCATGGCGGGAGGCGCGGAGGCAGGAGGTGAGGACGAGGAGGAGGAGGTAGGTGGTGGTTTCAGGGAGGAAGAGGGGAGGCGGAGGAGGGGAGGGAGGGAACGAGACTGTCTTACTTCCCGCGGGCTTCTCTTCCTCCGCCTTGTCGACGTCCATGGTGGAGGAGGCGGTGGAAGGGAGGGAGGGAGGGGCGGCGGCTGCAGGCACCTCGCATGGCATCTGGGAGAGAGCCTCCAGCCCTAGCGCTCGAAGAGGGAGATCAGGGGCGAGGTAGTGTTGGAGGGCCTCGGCAAGGGTGGAGGGAGGGAGTGCGCGACGGAAAGGGGTATTATTGCGGAGGACCCGGTTGATGAGACGGAGTTGGGAGGATTGCACGGCTTTCTCCAGCAGTGTGATGTTCTTTTTCAGGTCTGGAAAAACGGGGGAAAGAGGGAAGGAGGGAGGGCGAGGTGGGTGGGCTCTGTCAGGGTTGCCGTCCCTGATACAGAAAGCGCGTAAACGGAGATAATTCTATACAAAGATGCGCGTATCACGATGTGGGGGAGGGGTTGGAGAAGGGACGGGGGGGAAGGCGGGGAAGGAGGGTAGACAGAGGAGCGGACACGCTCCCTTTTCGTGTTGCTGCTCCCCAACGCGACAAGGAATGCATCCATGATCTCCACAGTCACACAAGCAATCACATCACCAAACGGACGTACCATCTAGCGTGGGCGTGTACTTCGTGGGCGCAGCGGCGGGCACGTCCGTCTCCATCTTGTCGTCGGCGGCCATGCTTCTCGTTGCCTGGTGCTGTTTGTGTTGTGATTTGTTTGTTTCAGGAGAAAGGAGGAGATTGATGAGACGCGGCCGGCAACGTATGCAATGCCACGGCCACCCTGCTGCTCGAGGAGATGGCAAACATGTTGTAGAGGTGGTGTGACTGGCCCGCACGCATGCACGCACCGGTGGGAGCACCGCATCGACGGAATTCTTCGAGGGAACGAAGCAGGGTAGGGTTTTCTGGCGATGACGCCTCTGATGAGACTTGCCCTCAAGCACGTCCTCGTCCTCTCCCTCCCCTACCTACAGGCAGACGGGGGGAGTCGAATGGAACCACCAGAGCTGAAGACTTTGTCATGGGTGGACCAGGGGTCGATGCGATCCATCTCCTTACCCTTTTCTTCCTTTCCTTGCGAATGCACAAGCACACAGGGCAGCCAAGCGAAGAAGCAGGCCGCTGCCCGGAGTATCAATCATCTGCATTACTTCCCACCCAGCGCGGCCACCCTTCTACGTACACCAACACACAAACCACAAACACCGGCGTGACTGACGGAAAGGTAAGATGCGATCGGAGGACCGGAAAGAGGAGGGCGCGATGGGAAGGCAGGTTGGACGTGGACTTGAACTGCTGGCTGTGTGGAGGATTGTGCTTATGTTGAGCAGTCGGGGTAGGGGGAAGAGCACGCCTGCGCGAGCCTGCCAGGTGCGCGTAAAAGGCAAAAATGGAGGAATAGATGGATAAACAATTTTTTGTGTCCATGGATATTCACTGATAGGTTGGGGTTAGGGCTGTATCACCGCGGATGTGTGTAGGTCGCACCCGGCAACATCGATTCCCGTCCTCACCCATCACTCCCTCCTCCCTCTTTCCTCTATTCCTCCCTCCTTCCGTAGAATCATGGCGTCCGGTCTCTCAGACTTCAAAAAGCGGGAAGAAGAAAAGAAAGCGCGCCAAGCAGGGGAGCTTGCCCCCGAGATCGATGCGGCTTCGGGTAAGATGATTAACCCTCACAACCCCGACTACATTACCAAGCGGCCGTGGTACCTTGGCGAAAGCGGGCCATCCCTCAACCACCACGCAAAGCAGGGAGCAAGAGGGGAGGAGTCCTTGCTGTCACTGCAAGAAACGGAGGAACTGCTGGCACGCCAAGCCCGACTGCAGCAGCAAAAGAAGGCGCAGGGGCGGGATAGGGCGACGGTCTTTCGCAAAGGAGCTTGTGAGAATTGCGGAGCCATGACGCATAAAAAGAAAGAGTGTGTGGAACGACCACGCTCATTGGGGAAGACAGGTAAGGGGAAAGGGACGGAGGGAGGGACGGAGGGAGGGACGGAGGGAGGGAGGGAGGGAGGGAGGGGGAGTTGAAGAGTGCATCGATGCGTGCCACTAGCTGATCACTAAACCCTCCCCCCTTCCCTCCCTCCCTCCCTCCTTCCCCCCACCTTTCCTCCTTTCCACTCACACGACAGCCAAAATTAGCGGGCTCGATATTGCGCCGGACGAGGCCGTGCGAGGGGTGGAGGTGGGGGAGGGGAGGAGGTTGGGATGGGATGGGAAGAGGGATCAGTGGGCCGGGTACCGAGCGGAGGATCACGAGAGAGTGATTGCGCGGTATAAGCAGATGGAGGAGGAGAGGAAGAGGCAGGCGTTGGAAAGGAAGGAGGAGGTGAAGAAGGAGAAGGAACGAAGGAGGAGGGAAAAAGAGGATGCGAGGCAGAAGAAAAAGGAGGAGAAGGCGGCGGCCCGAAAAGAGTCTGCTGCGGCAGCGGCAGTGGCGAAGGGAGAGAAGGGAGGAGGATCCTCAGGAAGCGGGTCCAAGAATAGGAAATCAAATAAGGAGGGAGGGCAGGCGGGTGAGGGCGGAAAGGAAGAGGAAGAGGCCGGGAAGGGCGCTGGCCACGAGGGGAGAGGGAGTGACGGGAGCCATGCGAGCGATGTCTCGGACTCGGACTCGGACTCGGACTCGGACTCGGACTCGGACTCGGACTCGGACTACGACAGTGACGAGGAGGACGAGGACGAGGAGGGGGTCGGTGAGTTCCGACTAAAGGACAAGGACAACAAGGATTTTCAGGGACGAGTCGCCCGGCAAGGGGGCGTGGGGGGGGCGCAGATGAAGGTGTCAGTGCGTAATCTACGTATCCGTGAAGACACTGCGAAATATCTGAGGAACTTGGATCCCAACAGTGCTTATTATGACCCCAAGACGAGGGCTATGAGGGAGAACCCGCTGCCGGGATCGCGGCCGGAGGATGTGGTGTACGCGGGGGACAACTGGCTACGGGCGACGGGAGACACGGTGGCGCTGGCCCGGATGCAGGTGTTTGCCTTGGAGGCACAGGACCAGGGGGTAAGCAGCAACCCATGTCATGTCTTGTTGTTTTTATTCGGCCATTTCCTCTGTGTGTCTTCATTCATTGAAATTCATTTATGTACACAATGATCAATTTTATCATTTAATCAATTAATTTAATTTTTTGGTGTGTATATATCTCGATCCTTCGCTCTTCTCTTCTCCTACCCTCGCAGATTGACGTGCATGCCGAGGCAAACCCCACGGCCGCGATCCTGGCCAAGAAAAAATTCGAAAGCAGCCAAGGCCTGGAGAAAGAGGAGGCAAGGAAGAAGGTTTTGGAGGCCTACGGCGCCGAGAAATACAGGTAGGAAGGAGAAAGAATCAATGGGAGGTAGCGAGGGGCTGATGCTGCAAGCCTTTGGTACATCAAAGCCCTTCGATCTACTCTAATTTAATTTTATTATCTCTGGTCTATAAATTCAATCATAGTTTTTGTTGTTCCAAAAAAAGAAAATTAGACAAGAGCGATTTTAAAAAACAGTGAAAGCAAAAAAAGACAAATAGTCCTCTCCCCTTTCCTCTTCCAATTCCTGGCTCTGTCTCTCACCTCTTTCCCACACGCGATTCACAGCAAGAAGCCTGACGCTCGCCTTCTGCTGGGGCAGACGGAGACCTGGACTGAGTACAGCAGAGACGGCCGCGTCGTGAAGGGGGCGCCAAGGGCAGTGGTAAGGAGCAAGTACGAGGAGGACGTGCAGATTAATAACCACACGACTGTGTGGGGGTCGTTCTATGACAAGAGGAGTGGGAAGTGGGGCTTTGCGTGCTGTCATTCCGTGATCAAACAAAGTTATTGTACGGGAATGGAGGGGAGGTTGGCGAACGAAGAGTACAGTGCGGCGTTATCGTCTGCAGGAGGAGGGACAAGGAAGAGGGAAGAAGGAGAAGAAGAGGCAGAGGATGAAAAAGAGACCGATAAGGACAAGAAGCAGAAGAAGAGCAAGTTGTCGGGGGAGATGACCACGCGATCGGAGCTGTACGGGAGTGAGGTAGGCACAGCGGCATTAGAACTTGATGCGGCAAAGCTAAAGGAAGCGGTGAAGAGACAGAAGGCTTTCCAGAAGGAGCGAGTGGAGGCGGACGATCGGAAGAGGGGATATAACGTAAAGGGGGGAGGGGAGGGGGGAAGCGGAGAGGTGACGAAGGAAGACATGGAGGCCTATCGATTGGTGAGGACGCATGGGGAGGACCCCATGGCCAAAATTGGGTCGGACGAGCTGTTGGAATAAGGAGGAGAAGGCAAAGAGAGAGGAAGGGAGTGAAGGAGGGAGGGAGGGAGGGTTGTAACAAAGGAAAAGGATGCCATGGCAAAAATATGAGGAAAGAACGAGCAAAGTGAAAGCTTGAATCGACGTTTGGTCTTTGACCTTTTTCCTCCATGTCTCTCCCTCTGTCCCCTCCTCCATTTTTCACTTCCCTACTTCATTCCTGAGCGGCTGCTAGCGGTAAATAGAATGAGCAGTGCATGCACGTTGGACAGATTCATCTCAATGTGGGCCATAAAAACGAGGGAATGAAGCAAACACCAAAAAATAGAAAACAAATGTAATGCAACAAAAACGAAGCCGAGATGGGGAAAGGCTTGGGCAGGCCAAAAAGAATCAATCATTCCCAAAAAACAAAAACAAAAAAAAACATCTTGGCGAGACGACGCATGTACTGACATACGCACCCATTTGGACATGTTTGGCTGAGGTCGAACCCAGGCAACACATGGATGCGCAGTGCTCCTTCGTAAAGTCGTGTTATGTAGCGCGCTGCTTCTGTGGGATGTGCAATGGGCTCGGTGGATTTTGGCAGGAGCATAGCGCTCCCGTGTAGGGGAGAGGCAAAGCAGCAACAGCTTCATCCAAATTTTCACAGCTTCTCGTTCACAGATCTACTCCTGCTCCTTTACCTTTACAAGCCTGACACAGAGAGCAAAGTGCAAAGAGCATAGGAAGATGTCATCGAAATCATTGCACTGCCCTGGTGCGCGGATCCCATTGGCCTATACAAAGGAGCACGTTCCACTCTCATGATTTTTCACGCTTCCCTTTTTCATGCATGCCTCGTTAGTCTCCAGCCCAGGGAATTGCGTCGGTGACATAATAGAACGAGAGACCTATCGAGACATGATGAGCATTGCAAATGTTTGTCGTTGTCGTGTAAATGGTCACGGATTGCCATTTATGTTTCCATTACAGCTTCTCACATTCATGGCAAATAGACACGAGGAAACACATAGGGGCTCGCGATATAACATCAATGCCTTTGCCTTTCCGGATGTGCTCATCCTTCCCCCTGCATCACATCCCACAGGGTTAAAAAAGCTCCGCAGCCAACAAGTTGGAAGGCGGCATGATCCTAAGAGGCCTCGGCGTGGACGGCCGCGGGAACTCAACCCCTCTCCTCCTCGTCCTCCTCCTTGTCCTCCATCTCCTCCTACCCTCTGCGCATGCCGAAGACCCACTCATCAATGTCTACATGCGTGGGAGCAGCAGTAGGGTACGTTTGACTGCTCAGGAAGGATGGAAGGGGGCAAGAGAAGGAGGGCGGGTGTGGAAGGAGGGTTGGACGAGATGAAAGAGGACTGAGGGAAAGGCCCGCACGTCCTGTTGGTACTACAACTAACGCTCATTTCCCAACAGTGTTAAGATCTGTCTCCTAGTCATATGTATCCTCAATACCTTTCTCGATATTTTCCTTCTATACTTTCCTTCAAATTTACCCTCCATACTTTCCTTCATATTTACCGCCCACACTTTCCCTCCCCCCTCCTTCTCAATGTTCCCGGCCTCCAAACCTCTGTGGCCCCTTTCTCATCTCCTCCCCTCCCCTCCCCTGCCCTCTCTCCCTCCTCCCCAGGTCCCCGCGAACTTTCCCTCTGCCCTTCACTTCGTTGCCGAGATTCCTTCTTGGTCTACGGGGGAAATCTCTTCGGCTGTCCTCAGCGAAACTGGTGAGCAAGCGAAAAGGAGGGATGGCGGGAGGGAGGGAAGGAGGGAGGGAAGGAGGGAGGGCGGGAGGGCGGGAGGGAGTGAATGAGGGAGGGAGGGAATGCTGGAAGAAAACAAGCCCTGCAAAGGACCAAGAAAGGAAGAAGGGAGGGAGAGAGGGATGGAAGGAGGGATGGGAAGTGATGGAGACCGGAATTGATTTGTCGGCGCCCTTGTCACACTTTTCATTCCCGCCCTCCCTCCTTATAGGCTTGGCCGACCTTCGGAAGCAATGCGGCGACGACGTTGGCCTTAGGGAGGAGGACCGCATCCCCTTCTCCACCACATTCAGTGGCGTGACGCGCATCAAATACGGTACCTCCCTCCCTCCCTCCCTCCCTCCCTTCCTCCCCCCCTCCCTCCCTCCCTATCCTCAGCAGGGGGATGGATGGCCCTGACCCCGTCGAAGGCAATTTATTCACCCATATAATTATATATATAATTAATGGCACATTACTATATATTTTCCCATGTGCAGGCTCCGACACCTCCACATGCCATTTGCTGATCCCTCCCTCTCTCTCTCCCTCCCTCCCTCCCTCCCTCCCTCCCTCCCTCCCTCCCTGGCCCCAGGCTGCCTCAAGGGGTTTTTGGCCTACAACCAACGTTACAAAAAACACGAAGTCCTCCCATTCATGGACACCAAGCAAGTAACGGCCGCCAACGAAAACGAGCACGTTTCTTTCGAAATGAAAGCCGGTCCCAACGGCATCGACGTACGTGCCCTCCCTACCTCTTTCCCTCCCTTTCTCCATGACACCATCTTATCTTCCCTTTCCTCCTCCTTCCTCCCTCTCTCCCTTCCTCCCTGCCTCCCTCCCTCCCTCCCTCCTCAGGGCTCCTGGTGGCTTCTCCCCTGGACCGGCAACGCACCCATCGTCCTCAGAGACCTTCAAAGCTGCTTCCCCTCCCCAAAGCAGCAATGGTGCACAGAGCCCCAGGATATCAAGCTCGGTGCGCCTTCCCTCCCTCCCCCCCTTCTTGCCCTTTGGTTTGTGCCTGCCTTGCCCCCTCTTCTTCTTCTCCTCGTTCTCCACCTTTTTACCTTCCCTCTCTCGCTCCCTCTCTCTCCTTCCTTCCCCTCTCTTCCTCCCTAGCCCCCATGGGTCTCACCGCCGCTGACGTGGTGGAATGGAATCCCATCGTCCTCCCTCCTCCTCCTCCTCCTCCTTCTCCTCCTTCGCCGCCTTCCCTAGGCGCACCGTTCCAAGGACCGGGGGGTTCTGGGCAATCCGGAGCCCCTCAAATAGGAGAAGAGTCGCAAGCGGTAGCACCCGCAGCTCCGGCAGCACCGGCAGCACCAACAGCACCAACGGCACCAACGGCACCAACAGCACCAGCACCAGCACCAGCACCAGCACCAGCCGCACGAGACGCAGTAAGACAAACACCTCTACCAGCAGCTGCAGCAGCACCGCCACAGTTGTTGCAACTGCGGGGAAACGCTAGGACAGCCTCAGGGAATGATGAATAAAGAGGGAGGGAGGGAAGAAGGGAGAGAGGAAGGAAGGGAGGGAAGTAGGAAAGGGGAAGAAGTTGTTTTTCGACGACCGGGTGTGCAACACGGCCCAGTCCAGATGGTAAAAGTGAATATGTGCAGGAGTGCTTGTTTTGGTGGGAATGGGCGTAGAGGGCGAGGCATTAGGTTTCGTTCGCTCAAGGGAGGGAGGGAGGGAGGGAGGGAGGGAGGGAGGGAGGGAGGTGAAGTATATGGGCCGACAGATGGTATCTCCGCCTTGCCATACAGTGTCAAAATAAAAAGCAAAGATAAATAGGAAAAAGACGTGGAATGGAATAGATGCTTTCACTTATTGTTTCCTCTCTTTTTGCGCGCTTTTATTCCTTTGCACTCTTTTAATCGCTTTCTGTCCTCCTTCCTCTGTCCCAAGCATGTGAGCAACGAGGAAGCAGCTGTAGGATATGGGACATACACACGGACATTAATCCGTATCATCAGGAGCACGCACCTCCGCCCCTCTGCTGGTCTCAGCTTGAAAGTGGCACAGCATGTTCTACACACTTCACTGCTTTATGAATGTCCCTTGTGCTTTGTTGGCCTACAAAATGCGGTGTCTTTTTCGCTTTCGATGGCAGTCAAGTGGCCTCGGACAAAAAGGCAGAGAGATTTGAAAAAGCGACCCCAACCGACCTCAACTACGGTGCCGCAACTGCATGCCTTGTATGTTTGACTGCACTCCATCATCGACAGGGCGATCTCCCGCTCCTCGCCCGGGCGCACGTGGATTCATAAACCCCTTTGGTAACACGATGGCGTGATTCCTGAGAGCGTGGACGTGTACCGGGGATTTTCCGTCCGTGAATATGCGACATATGGGGCTTACGACCCGCGCGACACGCCGCACTTTGACCGAGCCTTACATAACCAGCCAAAGTCCCCCTCCCATATCCATGTGTGACAACACGTCTTGAGCAATTCTTGGGGGAGTTCTCTATTTTTTTCTTCCTACGTCGTTTTTATGATCCCCTCTGAGTACGCGTCGCCGGTGTGTTTTGAGCGCAACACATGGCGCACGACTCAGATAAGAATCCATACAATATACATGATCATTCATCTTTTTTTGAAGACCAGAACTTTCTTAAGATAATTATATGCTCAAGCAAAGAATATACTTGAACTCTCGGGTGCCTGGTCTCCAAGGGCCTTTCCTTTACCACAATTAGTGATAGTATCGCGCACGCTTCTTCATATGTTCACTCACACCAAGCAGACGCCCTGGTTGACACGGGCGCCAATGATTCCCATCAGAAGATAAGGCTCGGATGTTCCAACCACAAAGGCATTGTCACTTCATTTTCAAGCCCCCTTCGCAAAACCTCTGCCATCAGCCTATCCTGACACCAGTGCAGCTCCAACAGCAGCAGCAGCAGCAGCAGCGACAGCAGCGGAAGGAGGATCGCCCGCACCAGCAGAACAGCATTTAATTATGTCAACGCAGCAGCAAGGGAAGGCATGGGCAGCTCCATCACTCCCTTTGCCTTTGTCGCAACCCCAATATTCGCCCTCCATGCTTCTCCGTCCTACATCTTCTTGCGCACATTCACCCAAAACTACCAGCAGCGGCAGAAACGGCAGCAGCGGCAGCAGCGGCAGCAGCAGCAGCCGCAGCAGCCGCAGCAGCAGCAGCAGTAGCAACAGTAGCACAATTCTTGCGCTCCGACGGCCCATCCTTCTTTCTCTTCCTCCCTCCCTCTCTTCCAGCCACCACAAGACGGAAGCGGAGAGAGAGGAAGAGGGAGGGAGGGAGGGAGGACAGAAATTGCAGCGTGTGGGCGCACCGTCGGTGATAATGGGGTGGCTCTTATCGAGTGACAGGGTAAGCAAGAAGAGATGAAGAGAAGGGAGAGAATGGGGAAAGGGGGAGGAAAGGAGAGACGAAGGAAGGAAGGAAAAAAGAACGCTTGATTTGAATTTCTTTTCATAAACAAACTCAACTGTCCCTCCCTCCCTTCATCCGGCCCTCCTTCTCTCCCTCCCCCTCAGGTCCTCAGGACAGTCCGACAGGGCTGGGCCATGGCGATGGGCGAGCTGCTCAGCCAGGGCTGCTTGGAGGACACTAAAGCCAATGGATTCATGTACGGAGGGAGGGCAGGATGTTCGAAGCATATACGATCGGGCCTTTAGATTGTAGCTGCTACGAGCACTTAGTCCCTGTCTCTCTCTCATTCCCTTTCTCCTTTCCCTCCCTCCCTCCCTTCCTTCCTTCCCTTCTTCCTGCCTAGTCGGATGATGGAGGGGTTCGCACGTGGCCAGCGGCCCAACTGCCAAATTAATGATCCCTCTGCCGGCGTCGTCCCTTCGCTTGTGACGCTCCTTTCGACTGCCCGCATCCAGGATGGTAAGGGAGGGAGGGAGGGAGGGAGGGAGGGAGAGCAGGGGAGGCTCCCGCTGCTCCGTTGTTGTTCGTGTCACTTCAAGAAGAAGGAGGGCGGGAGGAAGGTCGAAAGGGGGGGGAAGGGATATGAGCTCCTGGTTGTCTTTATTATATGCCTTATACTAACACCTGGGCCTACCTCTATATGTAAAGACAAAGGGAGCAGCAGCCAGGAGGAGGTTAATAAAATGAGCCCCAAAGCCTTTCTCATCCATGACGCCGAGTCGCTGTATCAACGGCTAACCAAGGACGAAGGTGGGCCTTCCCTCCCTCCCTCCCTCCCTCCCTCCCTCCCCAGGCGCCTGCTTTCTGGTGGAAGAGAGCTTCCACGGCAATCGAACTGTCGAGTACGGAGAAGAAGGAAGGAGGGAGGGAGGGAGGGAGGGGGGGAAG
>Ga0160420_100609_pt1 | contig 13636 bp, 17 predicted proteins | sample CelAP2metagpilot_FD_108197 | JGI IMG/M metagenome (GOLD analysis project Ga0160420, IMG submission 108197) | Phycosphere-associated microbial communities from algal ponds in Kailua-Kona, Hawaii, USA - Cellana AP2-5-5 metagenome pilot | ecosystem: Engineered > Artificial ecosystem > Aquaculture >... | reverse complement strand
CTCCCTCCCTCCCTCCCTCCCTCCCTCCCTCTCCACTGTACCTCGGCGCTGGGGTCGAGATGGACGGAGTCGGCAGTTGGATGCCTTCCCCTTCCTCCCTCCCTTCCTCCCTCCCTTCCTCCACTTTGACCGCCGGGGTGGGGGAATTTGTCGTGCTATTGGATTTGAGGGCGTGTGTGGAAAGAAGGAAGGGAGGGAGGGAGGGAGGGAGGGAGGGAACATGAATTTGCCAGCAGGGTGGAGGACGACGGACGGACCATTGGGACTCCATCGAGTGATATGAAGGAGGGAGGGAGGGAGGGAGGGAGGGAGGGAGGGGTAAGTGATAGAGTGGACGCAGGAAGCTGTCTGGGCTTCGTCTGACATGTTTTTTCTTTTCGTCGTTCCGTTCCTGTGCGTGGATAGCACTGCTGCTGCTGCGATACATATTTATATGATCATTATTGTTGTTCTTGTTCTTGTTCTTGTTGTTGAGAATGAAATGAGCACTGCTGGTGTTGTCGTTGTTGTGGATGTGATTTTTTGTTCCTGCCGGTGCTGCTACTGCTACTACGACTACAACAGCTGCTGTTGCTGCTGCTGCTACTGCTGAAACTGCTGCTACTCTTCCCTCTCCTTTTTCGCTTTTCAAGGCTTAGTTCCAACACTTGACAGCATAAGTGAATAAAACAACTTCTCCCGCCCTCCCTCCCGTCCTCCCTCCCGCCCTCCTGTTAAAGGAATCATACCTGATAGTGGGCGTGCTGCTCTTCCCTCCCTCCTTCCCTCCTTCCTTCCCTCCTCCTGCTGTTTCTGATGACGGTGATGATGATGATGATAGAGGTGTTTGTCGTGTCGCTGGCTGGTGCGCCTTTCCATGTAGCACGATCGTCTGAGGCGGCATCCATCCGCCCGAGGCCCTGAGGAAGAGAGGGAGGGAGGGAAGGAGAGAGAGAGGAAGGGAGGGACGGAAGGAGGGACGGGTGTAAGGTGGCTGGTTTAGGGAGATGGAGGGGAAGAGAGAGATGGAGGAGAGAGGGAGAGATGAAGTGATAGTAGAGGGCGGGTTTGTGCATGTGTGGCTGAGAGGATGGGTGTATATGTGTGAGCGTCCGTGATGCCATCTTATCTTCCGGGTGCCATTCTTCACTCTCGCTTTTCCCATTTCTGTTATTAAATAATTTTAAATTCCTCTCCCTTATTCTCTTTCTCTCTCGATCTCTTTTTCTCTTTCTCTCTCTTTCCTCTAAGCCGTTGATACAAAACACATCACATCTTTCTTCTTATCCAATATAACCTTTTCTAATACAATCAACCACCATCCAATACAATACACCCTTTTCCTAATACAATTCAATCTTCTTCTAATCCCAAAAATCCTTTTCCTAATAAATTACATCCTTCTCCCCCTAAAACCTCTGAAACGTAGAAAGGTGTATAGCCGCCGATAGCAGGCCATGGCCAGTGCGGGAGGGAGGGAGGGAGGGAGGGAGGGCGGTTCGACGCAACTCGACACTCATAATAAACATGTATATTTTCATCCATACACATATATCTGTCTCCTTATCCATAAACAAGTAAATGTATACAATTATTTTCTAGTGAATTACAGTCACCCATCCGTGCACATACATGCTTATGCTTGTACATATATACATTATTCACTCATTGATAATATCACTCTCACAAAAGACATGCTTTTTTCCTGCGTCGCCCGCGCACACCTTTGCTTTGCCACTCCCCCCTGGCGTATTAGAGGGGAGGTCTCGTGCATTCATTCACTTCATGCCATTTTTCATTCCTCCCCTCTCCTCCCTCCTCATCCATTTACTCCTCCCGTCCCCTCCCTCCTCTTCTTCCTTCCTTACACCTTACGCCTCTTCGTGCGCATCACTAGGGCTGTCGAGTCGGCCTATGGACATCTCCCTCGCCCTCGTCCTCGTCCTCGTCCTCCCCCTCGTCTTCTCCCTCTCACTCTCCCTCGCTCTTCGAGCTATGGCGTGATTTCCTCCTCCTCCTCCTCCTCCTCCTCCTCCTCTTCCTCCTGGTCCTTCTTCGTGACAGATTCTTTCTCGGTTGTCTCGCCGGGTGCTCCCCTCCTCGTCCCGTCTCCCCCTCTCTCCCTGCCCACAGTTACAACAACAGCAGCAAAAGCGTTAAGCAGAAAAGACCACAACACTCTGGGGGCACGACAAACACCAAAATAAAGCTGAAGAAGCCGACGACGACAAAGGAAGCGATATGGAGATGAAGAAGATGAAGAGGAAGAAGGTATGAAACTTTCCACCAACACCACTATCAAATTATTTCCCTCGTCCTCCTCCTCAGAAGCACCCTCCATAAGGCATCTTGTTGCTTTTTGTATCTCCTCGCGTATCCATTCCACCATTCTCTTCCTCCTCCCCTCCTCCTCCTCCTCCTCCTCCTCCTCCTCCTCCTCCTCCTCCTTATCTAACAGTCACACATTCATCATTCATCTTCTCTAAAATATTTAAGCCTCTCTATTACTTACTACACCTACTCTACCCTCCTCCCCTCTCTCCCTCCCTTCTCGTCCTCCACCTCCATACGTACATGTTTTGCGGTGTCAGCGGCGTGTTAGCCTTCAGCCGCGCCAGCAGCCCCACTGACCCCCGGGGAGCCGCCACACGCTTTACTAGCACGGTGCTGTTCTTGTCGATGGACTTGGTTTCGTCAAGATATACTAGGGAGGGGAGGAGGGAGGGAGAGAGGAAGGGGGCGAGGGTAAGTGTCTTGCTAGCAGCCCTTCTGCACCCAGGGGGCGTCACCCAAGGTCAGCTTCTTTCCCTCCCTCCCTCCCTCCCTCCCTCCCTCCCTCCCTCCATCCACCCATCCGTCCCTCCTTTAAACGGCACCTACCTTCCTTAGTCTGTGGGTTAGAAAGCTCTAAATCGAAATCTAGGCCTTTGTCCAGCCGCTTCTCTGCGACGATGGCCGACTGGAGGGAGGGGGGAGAGAGGGTTGGGGTGGGATGGGAGGGAGAGAGGGTGGGTAAGATAACGAATGGAAAGATAACCAATGCGTTAGGTCTGGCTTGATGGCATGCTTGTAGGAGGCGGTGGAAAGTGGGGACGCATGTGGTGATGTTAAGGCCTTCCCTCCCCCTCCCTCCACGCCCTCTCTGCCTCCCTCCCTCAAGATGTCCTTCTTACTTTTATATCAAACACCCGCAAGCTGTGTCCTTCAAAGCGCAGGGAGTTGGTCTCCGTGGCCGTCTTGAAGCGGTAATGGAGCACAGACGACATGGTGGAAGGGTGTGCAGCCTCGTTTCTTTTCTTCTTTGGTGGTGTTTTTATATCTCCCCCTCCTCTTTCTCTATCTCCGTCTCTAGCTCGCCTGCTCACTCGTAATTCCTCTCCTTGCTCTTAATTATAAGAAACGCATCCGTGCCTGTGTGATTCCGTGGTATGGATAAGCCAGAAGTGTGGTGAGAAGGGGCAAGGAGACAGAGCAGCGCGCTGGGCAAGAAGGGCCACCAGCACTGCCAGGTCAGCATGGAGGGACAGGAAATGCCCTGGCCGTCCGTGTCTCTGTGCATGTATGTGTGTGTATTGTGTGGTGCGGCACGATTGTGCGGTGTAATGTAGGTCCAAAGCACGGACAAGCACAGCCATCGTGAAAAGCAAGACCATCATCATCATGCCCAGTGGTGCTTGTCTCTTGACTTGCCCGTGCCGGCACCAGGACTAAATAAATAAGGGAAAGCAGAAGAGGGAGATGCATGCGTAATTGTGTGCTGCAGAGGCTCCGGGGTTGGAGAGTGAGTCGTCCAGGGGCAAGACAGCCCTAAATTCCTTTCCAATTCAGATTAGTTCTCTGCCCTGGCAGGCTGGCACATCGCCAGTGGCAAAGGTATTGCGCGTAGTGTGTTAAGTAATTAAAAAAAATCCCAACGGACGGGGGGGGCTTTCGTGGATCCGTGCCCCGGCCCATGCCGGTACATGGTTTCTATTTTGCTTTCACTCTGATTGCGTGTCGTGTGCTTGTGCTTGTGCTTTCTTTAATTAGACTCAGATAGACTCTCATTTACTCCGACTGTCCGTCCACCTCCACACTCAGGTGCATGCAATCAAGTGTAATTCTTTTTCGCCGGGGTAGGACGAGACGACTACGAGACGACGAGGCAGGAACAGGAAAAAGGCAAGACCTGGACAGTCTAATCAGGGAGCAGGGCAGAGAGGCGGACCACTATGAATCGAAGCAGCAGCTAAAACCACTCTCCACTTCAGCCACCCGAGCCACCAACACACCAAGTACGATAGAGGGACGTAACCCGGTCTCTTTAACCAGAATGCGGCAGCTCGTCCTACTACCTGTGCAACTCCTACTCCTCGCGTGCGTATTGCCAAGAGCGACGGCATCGTTGATGGATGTAAGTAGCTCATTCTGTGTATCTGTGTCCCCCCTTCCTTCCCTCCCCTTTTCCCTCAGTCCTTCTTAGGAATGACTGACATCAAGGCACTCGCCCTCCGTACAGTCTAGCAAGGAGCCTGCACATTCTTCTACCCTTAAGTCACCCGGCAGACCGTCTTACTCGCTCTCATGTGCAATCCCTCCAATCTTAATTGGTCGTCCGCCTCCTCCAATAAACCTTCCCCCCCTCCTTTCATCCCTTTATTCCTCCCTCCATCCAGAAATTCGACACCATTATGAATGGCCGCTACTACATATTTCCAGCCAGCAAACTATCTTCCTCATCAGTCGAGACGGGTCGTACACGCGTGAAGCCCCTCTCCAGTGTCGGGCGCCAATTTCTGATTGCCCTCGACGAGGATGCATGCTCCTCGAACCCTCCCTCCCCCTCTTCTTCGACGAGCGACACGAGCTCTACGGATAGAGACAGAGAAAAGAATCTCCTCCTTCGCAAACGCTCGAACAGAAGCACCACTTCCATCAGTAGCAGCAGTAGGAGCAGTAGCATTGACGAGGGAGACTGTCATGCCATGGCCACTGCCAGCCTTACCCAAGCCGGCTGCTCCGACTATATCTCCTATCCCTCCCTGCAGATCATCTCGGCCGTCTGCTTCGGGTCAATGGAGGGGGCAGAGACCACCCCCGACAAGGTCGAAAACAGCCTGCTTCAGAAGATTGAGGCCTTGCCCTTTGTAAAGGGCGCGACGGCCGATCTCAGAATAAGAGGGTTGTTCCAAGAGCGGGCCATCACGGAGGAGGAAATCGAGGCCGCAGCGGCAGAGGAGGGAGGGGGGGAGGCAGGGGAGGAGGAAGAGGTGGAAGCAGCGGGAATACAAGGAGCGTTACGGGGGCCGATGGGGAGGAAGGTAATTAAGGCCATCTCCACGGGCGCGGCAAAGAGTTTGTATAAAGGGATGGGGAAATGGGGAGAGGCGGCAGGAGAAGGAGGAGAGGGAGGGGAGGGGAGTGTTTCCTCCGGTCCAACTTCGACGCCCGCCCCCACCCGAGCCCCCACCACCATTCCCACTAGCGCCCCCCCCATCGCCAGCAACAGCAGTAGCAGTAGCAGTAACAACACCAGCAGCGGCGGCAACAGCAGCAACAGCACCACCACCCCAACCACCAACAACAGCACCGGGGCTTCCAAACCTGCCCTATCTCCCACCCTCTCTCCCTCCACCTACTCCGGCCCTCCCCCTCCCCAAGGTGGCGGCTCTCCGTGGGTCTTACCCGACGACATTAACTGGGGCTTAGATCGCATTAATCAATTGGATCTAAAGCTGGACCGAAATACCAACACCTGCCGAAGTAAAGGCAAAGGAGTCATACTCTACTCCGTCGACACGGGCTGTAGAGTCACGCATCAGGAGTTTGGCAGCCGGGCCAGCACCATGTCAGTTCGCTTCCCTTGGAAGGAGGGGGGGGATCAGGCACCTTTTCAGACTACTGGAGGGGATGACGATCACGGGCATGGCAGCCATACGGCAGCTATTGCGGGTGGGGCCTCCGTAGGCGTGGCGCCACTCGCCGAGATTCGATGTATCAAGGCCTTGGACGAGAAGGGGGTGGGAAATCTCGCGCATGCCATCGCTGCCCTTGAGATGATCGCGACAGCCCGCCTGGCCGACCCCCACACACCCATGGTGGCGAGCCTCTCCATCTCTACGCCCGCCAACGCGGCCATCAATGCCGCCGTGGCCCGCCTCCAGGCCCTAGGGGTGGTGGTTGTGTCAGCGGCTGGGAATGACGGGAAGCCGGTGCAGTACTACTCTCCCGCAAGTGAGGATAGCGCCATTACCGTCGGGGCCATCCAACCTCCCCTCCCTCCAGGTACCTCAATCTTCATCCCCGAGAAAGGCGACAAGCGTGAGGCGTATTCCAACCAGGTAGGCAGGGAGGGGGGAATAGGTGTGGGGAAATATTGAAAATAACCGCCCTCCTCCTGCTATCAAGATAAGGAGGGAGGAAGGGGGAGAGGAAAAAAGAGAGTTTGTCGCGGACTCGCGTCATTCCGTGAAGGGAAATAAGGAGTCCTCCTTTCGACGAGTCAAGCCCAGCGGTGCCTCTTCTTGATCAAGCCCGGTCTTTGTAATGGAATCATTCAAATTTAATCTCAAATTCGAACTCACGACTCAAATTCCAACTCACTCTTAAATCCACCATTCGCGGCTGCTTCCTTTCCTCATCATCCTCTAGGGAGCCTTGGTGGACATATATGCACCTGGGACGAACATTTACAGTGCTGACATAAAACATGACCAGGTACGGCGAGAAGGCGGGAGAGGATGAGGAGAAGGAGGAGGAGATGGAGAAAGAGGAGAAAAACAGGAGGGGGAGGAGGAGAAGAGGACGATTTCTTGTAGATGGAATATGGCCGTCCATATAATAGGCCTACCTCTCATCCTCACTCCCTCTTGCTCGTTCCACTGAAAATTCTGACCTTGCGAGGATGCACTCATTTTGACACTCATCTCACCGTCCTCCCTTCCCCCCTCCCTCCCTCTCTCAATCTTCAGGCCTACAGCTACCGAACTGGAACCTCCCAAGCCGCTCCTTTTGTGGCTGGCGCAGTTGCTTGTGTCCTGGGTGATGCCCTGGCAGCCGGGGGGCCCGTGGCCTGTAGATCCTCTTCCACCTTGCTTCAGTCCCTCCTCAACCCCGACGTGGAGGTCAAGCAGAGAGCTAAGGGGTCCAGAAGCTTCAGCGACACCAGGCGCCCGATGTTGTACGTGCCGCCAGGGGCGGAATACAACTTGGATTGTCCTTTGCCAGCAGGCCTGGTGGCGGCCATGGCAGCAACAGTAGGCAAAGGTGCATGATGATAGGGCATTAAGTGGCAAGAGGGAGGGAGGGAAGGAGGGTGTTGATATGTCGCAACGTTCCATTCAAAACGTGTAATCAGAATGAAACTGGAGTATATAAATTTCGTTTGTCAAGACAGCGCAGGAAAAGCAGAGGCTTGCGTCACGTGTGTATGGCGAGATAGCAAGGAAGGCCAGACAGAACAATCAGTCAGGATCTCATAATTCAAAGCAAGTGTGCATGTGACAACAAATTACTCATGTATGGCTGTGCTGTACTTTCCTTCGTCTTACATTTGTTACTTGGCGACGTGGAAATGGATTGCTTTTGATAGGTTGTAATATCTTGCTTCTTGCCTTTCTTTCTTTTTGTTCTTGTCCAGGGACGATGACCAGGTTCAAGCAGACAGTTAAGGAACTTCTGGTACACTCCTCCTCGTGACACCACAGGACCTGCAAATGTCATCAACAGTTTCTCAGAAGGACTGAAGACGTAAAAAACGGGGTGGGTTTCTGACTGAAAAATACCCGGTGGTGGTCACGAAGAAAAACCGACGCCGTCCTCCCGCCGCGTTTCACTATTTTTGCATCTCCCACTTCCCGGCCGTCCTCTTCCTGCATGGTGTACTTTCCTGCATGTTCATGACTCTTCGTTTGACACACATGCCCCGAGGACACACCCTCCAGGGCACGCGTGCGCGTGGCACATGTAACAGACGCGAAACGGGCGGCCCATGAGAGCGATCGATCAATCAACATTTGCGTTGGCCACAGGGATGAAAGAAGCGCCATCATATGGCAAGCGTATACGCGAAACAGCGCCTTATACATGCTCCACCATGGTCTGGCCATTGACCAAGTCCAAGACATGTATATGTCAGCCAGTTGACATGAGAAGCGGCCAAGCTAACACCCGCCTCTCCCTCCCTCCCTCCTTCCTTCCAGTTCCTACGCCCAAGGCCACTGCACCGGAGAAGAGCAAGCCCCCCGCAAGGAAGTACGGTGGGTACCTCATTTAATTAACTTTCCTTCCTCCTATTTCACTCCCTCACTGTCGGTTTTGTTGATGGTTTGTGGCAGTCGGCGCCTGCCCTCTCTCTATCCTTCTCCCATCATCGTCGTTCCAGGCAACACCATTTTACAGTCGCCAAGAAACCCTCTCATAGCCACAAATACGTGCCACCATTCAATATATTCAACCAGGCCTTCCAGCGCGCCGCTGCTGTCGTTGCTACAGGTTTGAAAATGACATCGTTTGCAGCATAGAACGAGTGTCGATTCTTGATATTTTATTCCTAAGCATCGGCGCAGGATGGGAGCTAGAGGTGGATGGGACGAAAACGGCAACGAGGGCATCTCATCTGCCCTGACAAGACGGTGGGGACATAAGACATTCTTAATGGTAGCCATAGCACTGTACTTCATGGGTGGGTTTTGTATCCTGTCCTCCTTCACCGGCCGAGAGGTGACGACCATTCTAGAACAAACCAGCCTCTTCCAGTCCCCGCAGCTCATAACGGAGCGCCAACCAACAGGAACATTTGAAAGCGAGGGTCTTGCTGCCGGTATACCGAGCCCATTAGACGAGGAAGATGACCCGACAGACTGGGACGTGGATGGGCCCCGGCGGCCTCCAGGAGCTGCGAGCATACCGCAAGGCAAGCACCCCCACAACCCTGAGAAAGACCGCCCCGAGGCGTTCCAGCGTTGTGGTGACTGGCAAGAAGAGTACATGGAACTGCACCGTCAGATCCTGGCGGGCGAAAGGCCGCCGCGCTATCTCGTGGCAGTCCTAAGCCAGTCGGGCTTGGCCGACCAGATTGTGGGAGTAATGTCCTTGTTCTTTTGGGCCTTGCTCACAGGCCGGGCCTTTCAAATAACTGTGGGTGAGCAGCCCATTCCGCCGCTTGAGGCCGCATTCGACGCCCCTTATGTCAATTGGACGCGGCCTGCGGGGGATCCCTTGGTTTTGACCCAGCATCTGTACCGACCCTTTAAGGGAAAACGCCGATACCCAAAAGTACATGCGCTGGTGCCCAACATTCAAGAGTACGGCAGTATGTACCTGATCAACAACAAAAGCGACTTCTTTGCCACCAAAGACCTCAACACGCTTCCTCTCGACGGCGGGGCCGACAAGCCCGTGCTCTTCATGGCCTCGAATCGTGGTCGAGTCTTTAGGTTATTTGATAACCCTCACCATCGCCGGAAGCTCTTTGACATGGGTCTCCGTCCAGAAACTGCTTTTGCTTGTGGATTTCGATTCTTGTTTGCGCCCAACGCCATGACGAGAGATGAGACGGGCTGGCAACTCGCTGAAGAGTATCTCCTCCCAGGGAATTTTCCCGATGATGACGATGAGCAAGAAAAGAGTCTTGCGCTTGCCGAAAACGTGCTACGGATAGGTATACAGATCCGTGTGGGTGATTTTGTTTTTAACACGCCGGGTAAGGCCCAAGCTCTCCAGCTTCAGGATTACATGGCCTACTTTGATTGTGCGCGAGAGATCGAGAAACACAAGAGGACCGTCACAACGAGCAAAGTCATATGGTACCTGGTCTCGGATTCGCAACGGCTCAAGGAGCTAGCCTTGGATAAGTTCGGGCCAGACCTGCTCGTGACTTCGACGGAGCCCAGCCGACACGTTCTGTGCGTTAAGGATGGACTGACCGACTGCAACGAAAGTGACGACATGGCCGACAGTCTGGCTGCGGCGGCCGCGGATATGATGGGCTTGGCCGAGACAGACTACATCATTTTGACGCACAAATCAGGGTTCGGCAAGGTGGCTGCTTGGTTGAACATGCGCTGGCACAACGTCTGGTGGCTTGCTCCGGGGGAGCCCAAGCCAAGTGTCTGCGGGCCCCGAGCATACGTGCAATTGGAGCAAATGGCCGATAAGTGGAGCGGGCTGTAGTGAAGAAAGGGGAAAAGAGGTAATTAAAGCTGTCAACCAAGGACGGAATGGGAAAAATGAGGTATGCATATCGATGGTGAGACGTTGGTGGGAATATCAGAAGAGAAAAGGTCGCGAGGAGGAAGAAGTCTGTGGGTCAGGATATAATGGCTTGGAGTTGAATGAAGAAGCGACGGACAAAAGAGATACCGTCCATTTTTGTGTCTTCTCCGGCAATCCAGGGAGGAACGGGTATAAGCAAATGGTGCTTGCTGCCTAGATGCGTTGTGGAAGGGGGAGATGGAAGCATTCAAGATGATTGTAGGTAAGTTTAGGTAGCGAAGGTATACAAATATAAGCTCGAACAACAATTACCCAGCCGACCCTTATGAGGATTAACGAAGGAGGTCGCCGCGTCGCAGGGTAAAAATTTATACAAAGTATTCCGCATTCGTAACGAGAAGTGTACACGCTTTCGCGTGAGATTTAGGAGTCACGCCGACAAGGAATAGAAAAAGAGGACAGTCATCAAAGGCTTACAAAATTTTTCAGGCGTCCGCATCAGTGTTGGTATCGGATGTCTCATAAGCTCTTGGCCTTCTTCTCTCTCTTTCCTCGTCTTTTTTGCGCGCTTGCCTTTCATCCTCTGCTCTTTCCTTCATCGCTCATAATAGCTGAAGGCGTTTCTGCCTCCCGCTTCTTACTTGTCTTTAAAATTCAAATATATGTTTCTATGCTGTGAACTAATTCAAGCCACCAAAACAAGTAGAATAGCTCGTCCTACAATCCTTCCACATTGCCTTCATTTATTTCATTTGGTCTGTCCTGAATTTTTTTTCCCTGAATTCCCGTCTCTTCTTTAATCTCGTGCATTGCAATGTGCCATCCTATCCGACAGTAATCCCCATGTCCCCCCATCTATTACCGTCTCTAAGCTCGGAGTGAGGCTTCCATTCTTCACCTCCTGCGGTTTCTTACCCCTTCTATCTCCATCAAGACAGTGGCTCTGAATAGCAGATCATTCGGCCTTCAGGCTTCTTGAATGAAAAACTAAGTCTGTTGAAAGAAATGCGTCCATCGAAACAATCAGGAATACCGTTGGTCTTGGCAAATGATACGGACTAAGACGTGTGAGCAAAGTGCGCCCTTACAATTTGTTGGATTCATTATCTATGTTATATTATGTTCTATTATGTTACATTATGATTGTATTGTTAGTAAACGACAGACAAGACAGCAAAAAAAAGGAAAATGCAAATCTGCGACAGATCCCACAATTGCAAATTCAAAGTTTTTGAGCATTTGATTCTCTATCGCTGTTCGTCCGCAACTTTTGGTGTCGACGACTTACGCAAGAGTATAGCCCACAGCCCGCTGAAAGGGGAAAGAGAGCTGAAACAAAGGCCTCGATGCTCATGTCAGTGCAACCACCCAGAAGGATGCTTTCTTCTCTTCTGTTTTTACTAGCAGGCAATTCGGCTCCACTTGTCACTGCCAGCACCACGGTCTTGTTCTCACAAATCGAATTTCCTCAAATTTCCCACCAAGCTTCATTATATATTGTTCGTGACTGATCATTGTACTTCATTGCCGGCCTGATCGCGGTCTAATCCAAGGGTTTCTGTTTTACTATTTTTATTGAAACAAGACGATTTCTCGTCCCTCCCTTCCAATCTACCTGCCTCCCTCTCTTTCTCTCTGGGAAGCCTTTTCCTGGCTGTTACCGTCCGGATTAAAAAAGAGAAGAAGGGCACAAATGTCCTGTCCACGCACTCACAGCATATAGACAGAAGAAGCGAGGGAGAGGAGGAGGGAAAGTTTACCCTACTCTTTGCTCCGCGCGCCCAGGCTGATAAGGAAGAATAGGGCGAGCGTCATGCTTACACACTCATACAAAATTTGTCTTCGTTTCTCGGCCGTGATGAGAGCAAAGGGATCGATGGTGGCGCCGTTGATCTGAGCGAGTAGGGGGGGTTAAGGTGAGATGCATATTTGTGCATTTGATTTTGGTCTCGATTGACCTTGAAGGAGACCTTGAAGGAGGGAGGGAGGGAGAAAGAGAGGGAGGAAGGGAGAGAAGAAGGCCGAATGTTTCCCTCCATCTATCTTTTTGGCGAATCACCAGTCATGGCCCTAATCTTTTATTCCTTCCCCTCCTCTGCCCCTCCCTCCCTCCCTCACTACCTGCCTACCTGGAAAGCTCGGTGTTTAGGGTGGGGAGATGCTTCGATGCGCCGTTTCTCCTCGTCCGTCAGAAGGCGTTCCATCTAGAGGAGGGAGGGAGGAAGGGAAGGAGGGAAGGAAGGTGAGCGAAAGGAGAAAGGAGGAGAAAATAGAGAAGGGAGGAAGGAGAAAAGAAGGGCACAGAAAAGAAACTTACGGGCCTCAAGACACTTAAGACGTACCTCCAAATCATCTAATACCCTCCCTTCAACTCCTCCCTTCCTTTCGTCCTCAGCCTCGTCCTCTTCCTCTTCTTCCCTTGAGGAAAGAGAGCGGGAGAGAGGGACGGAGGAACGATAGAGGGACAGGTGCTCGTGCTCGAGGCGTAGGACACACCAGAGGCCCCGACGGACAATTTCGGCGGCGGCCAGAAAGGAGGAGAGGTGAAGCTAGGGAAGAAAAAGGGAAGGAGGGATGTTGAGGGAAGGAGAGGGAGGGGGGAACTAAAATTAAAACAGAAGGAAGGGAATGGAATGCGGGAGGATGGAGGGGAAGGGGGAGGGGTGGGTGGTGGTGCGGAAAAAAGCGTAGGGTTTCCCACCGGCAAAAGGGAACGAGAAGCTGATAGAAGAGAGGGAGGGAGGGAAGGAGGGAGGGAGGGAGGGAGGGAGGGAGAGAAGGAAGGTGGGAGGGAGGGAGGGCACCTGTGCGTCCTTGTGGGAAAAAAGGCCGATGCCTTCGGGGACGATGGTCAAGGACCAGGAGAACCTAAGAGAAAGGAGGGACGGAGGACGGAGGGAGGGAGGGAGGGAGGGAGGGCTGGCTTACCGTAGCACACAATTGACGGCCATGGCAAGGCAGTAAGGGCGACGGGACTTAAAGAGGAGGAGGCGAGGGCGGAAGACGAATCTCCCGGTGAGGTCGTTCCTGTACAGGAGGGGGGAGGGAGGGAGGGAGGGAGAGAGGGGTAGGTGATGGCTTTAGATTAACCAGCGAGACCTCATCCTCCCACACCACTCCAGTCCGTCCCTCCGTCCCTCCCTCCCTCCCTCCCTCCCTCCCTCCCCTCCTCCCCCCACACTCCTATTCTGTAGGCAGGAGGGAGGGAGGGAGGGAGGGAGGGAGGGAGGTACGTACCATTGAAGCAGGCTCCAATCCCTGCTCACATCCCAGTAGACTTGATAGAGAGTGGAGAGGACGAAGGACAAGCGCCACCAGCCGGAGGTTTTGAGCTAGGAAGGGAGGGAGGGAGGGAGGGAGGGAGGGAGGGGGAGGCGAAAAAAATGAATGGATGAAGGGAGAGAGAGGGGAAAAGGGGGAAAACCAGACCAGGGGAGGGAGGGAGGGGGGGAGGGAGCGGGGG
>Ga0160420_100608_pt1 | contig 13655 bp, 14 predicted proteins | sample CelAP2metagpilot_FD_108197 | JGI IMG/M metagenome (GOLD analysis project Ga0160420, IMG submission 108197) | Phycosphere-associated microbial communities from algal ponds in Kailua-Kona, Hawaii, USA - Cellana AP2-5-5 metagenome pilot | ecosystem: Engineered > Artificial ecosystem > Aquaculture >... | reverse complement strand
CCCTCCCTCCCTTCCTCAGTACCAAGACTACCTTGCCCTCCGCCACGCCTTTCGACAACGACCCGACCCAGCGAATTACACCATCATGGTGCATCACATTCCTGGGGCCATGCGAAGCAACACGGCGGTCAGCGCGTACTTTAACGAGTTGTTTCCTAACGCGGTGCAAAAAGTGACGATTATGTTGGAGCTACCTGAGCTCGAGGCCTTGATCGCCAAGAGGGACAAGGTATACACGAATTTTGAAAATTTATCCAGCCCTGCCCCGCTTCTTATTCACTCCTGCTGATGCGACGAACATTAATTGAGAGACGGTCTGGAACTGGAGGTGACGGGTTAATTTGACAGGATTCAATTTTTCACACGCATGTACACCCACACACACTCACGTAAACGCACGTACTCACACCACTAATCAGGTCCAAAATCGTTTGGAATGGGCCAGGGTCGTGCAGGCGGACAGGAGCAAGCTGCGGTGTGCGTGGGGAAGGAGCCAAGAGAGCATTGACGGACTGGTGGAGGAGCTGAGTGAGGTACGTCGGATGCCTTGTAGTCAGGCCCCCCAGCCCCCACACCTTCTATTCTCCGGTCCCCCGTCGAGCTACCCTTAAATCTCTAATGCAGCACCCCCCTCCCTTCCTCTCTCCTCCCTTCTTCCTTTCCTCCCTTCCTCTCTTTCTCTCGTTATCCTTCCCTGCAGGAACTCCCTCGGCTGGAGGCGCAAGTGAAGGAGTGGCAAGAAGAATTGATTGACTGGCATGTGCGACACGAACGCTTCTCGCGGCATGCACCTACAGGAGGGATAGAAGGAGGGCTGGGGGTTGAGGAAGAGGAGTACGAGTACGAGTACGAGGAGGAAGAGGAGGACGAGGAGGAGGAGGAGGAGGACGTGATGCAGTTGAGTAGGAGTGCGAGTACCGTCACCAGTGGGGCAGATGAAGAAACGGGACATGGAGGGAGTTGTGAAGTGGGGGAGGTGGAGGAAGGTGGGGAGGAAGGAGGGCCGGCTCAGCAGGATCCGTTGCGGGAGGCATTGTTGAAGAAATCAGCGACCAAAGCCAAGACGAGGAAGGAAGGAAGGACGAGCAGAAGGCCAAACAGCACCAGCAGTAGCAGCAGTGACATTGGCAAGAATAGGGTTCGGCGGGTGACAAACAAAAAGCTTGGCGTGGGGTTAGAGGCACAGAAAGGGGAGGAGGACGAGGGGGAGGAAGGGGGGAAGGAAGGGGACGAGGGGAAAAGGCGACGGAGCCGGTTGATCCCATCCTGGATTCGAGAGAAGCAGCCGCAGGAGCAGCAAACGCGGAAGATGACAAAGGGGGCCAAGCAGCCAAAATTGAGGAAGAAACAGTCGGGCTTGCGGGCATTGCGTGAGAAGACTTTTCGGATGATCACTGGAAACCCGGTGGGTGCTATCGCTTTTGTGAGCTTCCGTTCGTTGGCCGTTGCGAGCGTTGCAGGCCAGTGTGTAACGTACCGGCACCCGTTGAAGATGATGAGTAAGCCTGCCCCGCAACCGGAGGACATTCTGTGGGGCAATGTGTATATGCCCATGAGGCTGTTGCCATTGAAGACGATTCTGGGGGTGGGGAGTTCGTTCGTGGTGACCTTATTTTTCTCGGTGATTGTCGGGATTATTGCTAGTTTGACCAACGTCCAGACGTTGCATGATCACGTGCCGTTCATGCGGGAGTTTCTCGAGAATTCCAAGCTAGCCCAGGAGCTGTTGCCTTACTTACCGGCTTTTCTGTTGGTGATGGTCGATTGCACCATTCCCCCGATCCTGTCGTTCTTGGCTCGGGTAGTGTTTCGGGAGGTGCGGACGGTGAGCGAGGCGCATGTAACGGTTTTTCGACGGCTGTACTTCTTTTTGATGTACAACAATTTCTTGATCTTGTTCTTGTCAAGTTCTTTGAACACCTACTATGCGATTGTGGAGGATCCACATTTGACCCTGATGGAACTGGGAATTTTCTTGCCGAATATAAGCTCGTTTTATATTGCCTATATCATGATCAAGGTGTTATGTTCGCACCCGATGGAATTGTCGAGGATGAGCTCGTTTTTTGTGGCAGGAATTAGGTGGCTGTTCACGGATGATTTGACGGAGGCTCAGAGGGCGACGCGGATTTTAGGGTGTAATGCCTTGGAGAGGCCGGGTGGGTTTTACTATGGGTACGTAGGGAAGGGGAGGGCGGGAGGGAGAGCGGGAGGTAGGAATTAAATTTGTGTGCATGGCATGTGTGCATAGAAGCAAACTCAACATAAAATTCTCTTATCCTTCCCTTGTCTCTCCCTACCTCCCTCCCTCCCTTCATTCCCTAGGCGGATCTACGCTGACAACCTCTTTGTCTTCACCATCACCATGACTTTTGCGCTAGTCGCCCCTCTTATCCTCCCTTTTGCGCTGGCCTTCTTCACGGGCGCCGCCGTTGTCTACAAGCGCATGATCCTCTTCGTGTACGAGCCTGAATTTGAGTCTTACGGGACGTTTTGGCCTAAGACCTATCGAAGGATGGTTGCCGCACTGTACTTCATGCAGCTTGCCTTGCTCTGCGTCTTGATCACCAACGAGGCCTTTAAGGAAGTCGCATGGCTTGTTCCCTTGCCTCTGTTGACTCTATTGGGCTCGTTGGTGATCACCAGGTCGTATAAAAACGCGGCAGCCCACTTACCCCTGTCGGAAGCCATGGAAATGGATGAGATGAACAAAACCTGGGGGGAGACTTATAATTTTCTTAATCACTCCTACATCCAGCCGGCGCTACAGCCATTGGAGAAGAGAAGTGGGATTGTACGGTCTCGCTCACCACCCCATTACACTCCTCCTACCACTGCTACAGCTGCTGCAGCAGCTGTACCAGCAGCAGTGCCTGCACCGGCCGTAGTATCAGATACATCAGCGTCCACGAAAACGGCGGAGGGCATGGAGAAATGCCCTGAAATTATTCGCATTGATGGCGGGAACAAGATAATTTCGAACACGGACAGGGCTTCGGGGGAGACGAAGGAGGCGGTGGCTGGGGGGAACGGGGATGAAGGAGGTGGGAGGTTGGAGGGTGGGACGAGGGGATCGTAAGGACTGTGTGTACGTGTAAAAAGCCAAGGTATCAAGAGTACATGTGGAACATATTTTACGAAAGTAAAATAACGGCGAAATGAAACCTTTGTGCTTGTTCTTGTGGCTTTGCTTACTTTGTCGAGACAACGAATGGCGAACACTAGAAGCCGTTGGAGGCAACGGCATCATCATTATGGTCTCGCCTGGAATTGCGTAGCTTGCCTGTGTGATCGAGATCTGTGTCGGAGTACGCTGTTTCTGTCAGAACGTATAGAACACCCCTTGCTTACAGGAACTCCAATTTTCGCCTTCCGGGCACACCACAGGAAGCGTTCCTGCCCCGCCATTTTGTTTATTCAGCAGCGAAGCGAAGAAGCACTCGCTTACTTGGGCGCCCAGCGACCAGCCTTGTTCGCACTACCACGCACAAGTGCCACATCCACAGCAATATCTCTGTCTATCAATACATCAAAACAGCCAGACCAGACAGTCGATCAAGGCGAGGCATCATGGGAACGCCCCCGGCCAAGAGAGAGAAAACCCCTCAGGAGGAGGTCAAGCAGCTGCACATCAGGCGCCTGAGCTTGTACGTAGCTGCCAGACTTGTATTGACACAGATGCACTTCCAGTTTCTTACACACAACTTACGACAAGGTTGGAGCTGGGGATGGTTTCCCATGGTTGTGTATAAATTCCTGCGCTGTTGCACCGTGCTCTTGACTTTTTTCCTTCAGAAAGCTTCCGTCTGGGGTTGTTTCAAGAGCTTGTTCGACCTGGCATTTGGTTGGCTGATACCGCATGGTATTTCCGCATGGGTATCGGTTTTGCTTGTTGTCATCGCGCAGGGGCTGAGCATGATGTCCCGTTATAATTGCATGTTTGGAGGGGCGGACTGCCCCTCAGTCAGAACAGCCCTGTTCGCAGCACACGCCGTGGCAGGTCTGCTGGTGAGCGCTGCATTCTTGATCAGAGCAGGTGGCCCGGGTGGGGAAGGCATCTATAATGCTTGTGAATGGCGACATCATGGCACAGCGGTGGTGTTGGCGGGGATGGTATCGTCCTTATTGGATGCTTGGGTGTACGATCAGCGGGGATATCAGTCTGCGCATGGCCTTGGGCCCTTTCGACGAGCCCCTCCTCGGGGACGGAAGACTCATTTGATTTTAGCCCGTGGATATGACCAGCGGTTGTTTGACTTGCATTATTTTGTGCCAGGGGTAGGGTTAGGGGAGTCGGAGGAGATGAGGCTGCTCGAGGAGGATATGCAGTGTGGTCGGCGGAGCCCGCATTCACGCATGCTTTTGCCTCATTTGCCTCCACAGCAAAAGTTACCTTCTTTTGTGAGTCCACATTCAAATAAGTGGGCAAGATGGGCCGGGAACCACGTGATGCGCTTGTGGTTTTATTGGGAGAACCTTCAGGGAGGGGAGCTTGTGAGTCGTGTTTGTGTGGGTGTTGTAGGGGTCGCAATGGCGGTGTGGCCCGTCGAAGCGGCCTTGGGATGGGTTGGCTCCGTAGTGTTTGGAGAGGATCATCATTATGAGATTTTGCCGTCGAGTGTTGGAAGTTCGTGGCAGGCCTTGCCGACGGTGGCGTGGACGACGGTGTTGGTGTTATGGTATGTGGGGTTTAGCCTGGCCGGGGGGACATTATTGCTTTGCCATTTGGTCAGGCAACCCGTGGATTTCTCGGGCTTTGACGCAGGGGTTGGTAGTGTGGGCGTGCTCCAGCATTGGTTGGCGAAGGGGTGGACGGTGTTGTTGAGGGACCCGGGGCAGCAGCGGATGCAGCAGCAGTCGGAGCTTGGGGGGTTGGGTAGGAGGAGGAGTGATGGCGCTCCTGCTGCTGCTGTGCGAGGGGAGGAAATGTGGCAGGTAGAGCTGGAGGATACCCAGCGGGTGTTGTATCGCGTGGCAGTACTTGCGAATAAAAGTGTGTATCCCCCTAGGCTAACGACGCATAGCCAGCTGGCGCGCCAAGGGGTGTCAGTGACGGAGAAACTATACCGGGCACATGCTTTCCTGGACCTGGCTATTTTGGCCCATACGAATGCAGGCCGACGACGGGAGGTGTGCTTCAGGGAGATGCCACGGTGGAGGGATGCGTGTCGACCATTGCTAATGGTGGTGAATGCCCTGACGTTACAGTTGGAGCTGCAGATGGAAGGGGGGGGAAGGCTGGAGGGAGGGACGGCCTCACCCATGAAGGGCATGTGTACTAGGTTGGGCTTGGAAGAGCCCAGAGATGGAAAGGGGCTTGCCGCTCTGATCATCGATAGTGAGGTGCAAAGGAGGATGGAGGAGGTGTGGGCAAAGCGGAGACGGCAGGGGAGGGTGGTGACGGTGGAGGAGATGCAGAAGGCGAGGAGTGAGCAGTTTCACTTGCCTGCTCGGTTGGTTGGAGGGGTGGGTGGAGGAAGGGGAGGAAAAGGTAAGGAGAAGAAGCAAATTCTGAGCCCCTTGGCATTACCAATGCTGGATCTACAGGTGGTGGAGCTGGCAGCTTCGGCCTTGGCGGGTTTGTACCGGTATGCGGTGGAAATGGTGGAGGAGGGGGAGGGAGGGAGGGAGGGAGGATTTGAGGACTCGAGGGGATGTTCGCGGCATAGCATTCCGTCAGTGATTGGGGCTTTGGTCAGTTGTCAGTTGGCCATGCATCTGTACAGTTACATGGTGCTGTGCGAGGGCGGGGAGGAGGGCGGGGCGGGGGGGACGACGAGGAAGGGAGGGGTGGCGAGGTTTCAGGTCATTTTGGACCGTCCCAGTGTGGTGCTTCCGCAGCTGGTGGGGGTATCTCTTGCGGTGGATGATGCGATTGAAGAGATAGTGGAGAAGTACTACGACTCGGATTTTGCGACGTTTTCTTTCGCGCCATTGTATGCCCGGTGCGTGAAGATGTATGTGGAGTGTGGGCGGCGGAAGGTGGGGGAGGGAGGGCAGGAGGGAGGAGTGGCGGGGGAGGGGGGGGGGGGGGGGGGGGGGGGGGGGAGGAGGGGACGGGAGGGGGGGAGGGGGGGGGGGGGGGGGGGGGGGGGGGGGGGGGGAGGGGGGGGGGGGATGGGGGAGGGAGGGAGTCCATCGTTGTTGAGGAAGAGAAGAGCTTGAGGGGAAAAAGAGGGGGGAAGCGGAAGAATTGACGCGGTGTCACAAGCAAGGAAACAACACATAAATGAAGGAAAGGAACAACCAACGAACCCCTTGATTTCTTATCACATGATCACAAAAGCCATACAAATTTCTTCACCGCAGCAGTTGACTCATATTTCCATCCCCTTATCGCCCCCATTCCCTTTAATTCGACCAAGCCCGCACCACTTGCCAGCCGCTCCTTCCATTCCTCCTACCCTCCCTCCTTCAGGCACATTCATACACGAGGGCCACAATTATTTATCGCACATCCATTTCGAGCTTTTCGGGGACGGAGAGACGGTGAATGTAGGTGGGAGGGTGGCCAGGAAAGGGGCTGGTGCCGTGACTGGTTTGCGCTCAACTGAACCAGAGGGAGGGATCTGGTGGTGTCATGGCGGTAGCTGGATGCCCTGAGGAGGGGAAGCGCGGTGGATGAGGTAAAAGAGGATCGGGGTTGGGAGGAGGAAAGCGATAAGAAGTAGAAGGCAGGAAAGATCAGCACACCTAGGCAGTCGGAAGAGAAGAAAAAATGCAGACGAAGGAGGAGGAGAAGACGAAGAGGAAGGAGGTGGTGGAGGAGGAGAGGGGCCTCTTTGCAGCTGCAGACATGAGTGAAAATACCTGTAGATGTTATTTCGGGAAGGGGTGTGTGCATGGATGAGGAGAGAGCCCTGGAGATCGGGGGAGATGAGGCCTTGCTCGCCAGGAGAAGCAGAATTACATTAAGTCGATCCCGACAAAGACTCAGTCTTTAAATTCACGTTCACCTGCCTGTGGTTTGACCGTAAGTCATGTGGGATGTGTCCAAACGAACAACGTTGATTGAATACGACGGCCTTTGATATGACATAAAATCTGATGACACACGTGTAGCTCGTGGGGCGGTCACCACTGATGTCTTGCCCTATCCCCGCTTCCTCCTCATTTTTTTCACAATTCCACCATACACACACATGACATCTACACACAGCGCCCATCGAAGTGTCGGCCCTCAGCCACTCGGCGGCCGTTATCGCGTTGTTTGAAGCATTATGGCGAGGCAACTTCATCTGCGAGTAACATTCCCGCGTAGCCTCGGCCCCACCACATTCGCACAAGCAAACACCAAGTGCTCGGCGCCAGTCCCTCGTCCAAGAATCAGCACTCCCATCTGCATACGCTCGACAGGGGCTGATGTGGGGAGAAGAACAGTAAGGAGCGGGGGCATCTGAGCCGATCGAGGCATTGACGGAAAGCAATGCCGCCGTCACATCCCACCAACTTGCTTTGAAGACCCACGCTTGCACTTTGTACTTAAACACATTCGAGCGCGACAGGGACCATCTTCTCTGGGTGCTCTTTGTCATTATTTGCATTTTCTTACGTAACGCAGGCGTGATTTTCATGTGAGCCGTTGTTCACTGACGGCGAAGTCGAGCCAAGCCTATCTGTGTCCCTTGGGCCCTTGCCTCCTGCCGTGCCCCTACTCAGCCTTGTGTTCTATTCTTTACGGCATCATTTTGTGGAGTCTTGCATTATTGTTTATTCGCAATCGGCCTCGTGGACGGCGTAGACGTGCAGAACTAGGGAAGTAAGGTCAATAGGCGTTCGTTTCTGCCATCGTTTACGATGGGCCCTCGCATCAGGCCTACAGACAAGCTGGAGTATATGCGAGCATCTGTCCCCTGCGCGTATGTCTACATGGCTGTGCGCAAAAACCTTTGCCAAAATGTAAAATTTGCTTCAGGGCAGGCCTCACATAAACAAGCACGAGCGTGATGAACCATTTGTCTGGACGTGTTCCGTAACCGGCCCACACATCTCATAAGCACAGAAACACCAGTAGTTGCAACAGGAGAAGCAGGAATAGCAGTATGGTCACAACCGGGGACCAAAGCAGTGGCAGGCGCGGGTATGGAAGCAGCAAGACCCAGGACCCGCTGGACATTGGGATGGATGCCACCGTTGAGGTAAGTTTGAGTGGTCATGCAGCAAGCTCCCGTCAGGTGTATCGTCTTTTATTGTCGCCGTTTCTTTATCTATTTTATTCGTTCAATCATTCATTAATTTATATTGAGAGGCTTTGTACCACCTACATACATGAATCAAGCATAAGCTGACCGCTCCAATTGTTTCCTTTTGGTTATCACACCATTATTCATCCAATGCACCCCACAACAACAAACAGGACATTCTCGCCAACTACCAAGTCGTGCTGGCGGAGACAGGCAAACAGCAAGAAGATTTTTTTAGCACCCTGAGTGGTAGGTACCAGGGGCAACCAAAGGGGAGGAAGGAAGGCGGTGGACCCATCCAGCCAAACCAAACCTATCATACTCATCCGCTTCTTGTCTCTCCCTCTAAATCCCTCCCTCCCTCCCTCCCTCTCTCTCCGACAGATCTGCGTCTTCCCTTTCAGGAAATCCACTGGCTTGACAACACCATCACCCAGCTCCAGGACGAGATCTGGCGTCACGAGCAAGACAAGCTCCTCCTCGACGATCAAGTGAAGCAGCAGACCCACGCCTCCGTCTCCCTCAAGGAAGAAATCCAGCGGCTGGAAGAACAGAATTTGGAGGATCGGGTGAGGATACAGAGATTGTTAGCTCTCGGACAACCCAGCGGAGAGGATGTGACGATTATTATGCCTCCGGCCGCGGCTGCGCCTGTGATGGGAGGTTTCCGATTGCCACGTAGAGGAGCAGGAGGAGGAGAAGAAGAAGGAGGGGGGGGAGCGGCAGCAGAAGCGCCTGCAGCGGCAGCACATTCAGGGGCTGGGCGACGGACCCGTCAAATCCAGGGAGCAGCAGCAGCAGGAGGAGCAGCGGCAAATGCAGTAGGAGAGGAAGATTTGGAAGAGGTTGAGGACACGACCAAAGGGCAGGCTGGTGGGACGGAAGCCACGTATAAACGCAAACAATCCGAATGGATCGCCCGTGCCTTAAGGTCGGAAAAAGATCCGCGCGTCTGCATGGCCTTGGAAACGCTGCAATCTCTTAACCACGCCATTGCCCAGAGCAAGGCCTCTTACGAACACGACGTATTAAAACTCCAACAACGTCGGGCGTTGCGTGACGCCGGGGCAGCTGAAGTGCTCTCTCCGTTGCTGCAAGAGGGGGAGGATACGGTGCGAAAAATGGAGGAGCAAGAGAGGTGTATGTCGGAGGATGTTCAAAGTTGCTTAATGATGGTTGTGGAGAGCTTGGGGGAGAAAGCTATTATTCTAAATGAACATCATCGCTTGGCACGTCTGCAGAAGGTGGTGGCTGCGAGGGTGAGGAACTTCCGCACCCGTGTGGCACAAAAGGGGGCGATGGCCCTGGAGGAGGAAAAGGCGAGGGCAGGGAAGGAGGTGGAAGTAGAGGGGGAGAGATTAAAGGAGGAATTGGCGGGAATTGAGGAGGAGATTAAGGATCTGAATGAACATTTTGCACGAGAAAGGCCACGGATGGAGCAGAAGTTGAGGGTATTGCAGGCGGCATTGGAGAGAAGGAAGGAGGGGTTGAGTAGGGAGAAGAGACGGTATCGCCTTGATAAAGAGGGATGGGAGAATGAAGCGAGGCTCTTGGCGGCTTCGGTAATGAAAGCGACGAAATTGGAGGAGAAGCTAAAGGTGGTAAAGAGGGCGGCTGCTAAGGAGGCGATAAGAGAGCGGGCGGAGGTGGAGGAGGAAGAGGAGGATGAGGAGAAGGAGATGCGTGGGGCAGAGGAGAGTGAAGGGAGGGTAGAAGGGGGCGAAGAGGACGAGGAGGAAGACGACGAAAATTTGGAGGAATTGGCGGATTTGATGTTTCAGCTGGAGTTGCTCATGTCCAAGGAGGGACACTTGGAGGAAGAGGAGGAGGGCTTGGAGTGAGGAGGGAAAAATGATGAAGAGGAGAAATAGCGTTTGTATGTGCGTATAAATGTCTGTGCCCATAGTTGATTAAGGCTACTCAGCAAGACCGCAGTAAGAAGCATGTAATGGCCAAGACAAAATAAACTGGGAAGGCAAAAATCATCTCTATCTGTTATTTGACTTTCAAGTTTTCATATGCTGTTCAGTGTATGAGTTGGTCGGCTCGTTACCATCTTATTATCGGCAATTAAATATGCATGCACAGACATGAATAAAGCAGCACTTTCTTAATCACAAATCTTTTTCCTCCTCGTTTTCTTCTTCCTCCTTCTCCTCCTCCTTCTCCTCCTCCTCGTCGTCGTCCTCCTCCCCTTTCTCCCCCCCCCACTTTCTCCTCCTTCTCCCCCCCCACCTTCCTCATTTCCACCCTCTTTCACACGTCATCACCCTCCTCTTCATCATAAGCGACATAAGGCGCCTTGGGCTTGTGCCACTGACTCTTTCCTGTCCGTTCATTGAAGTAGAAAAATGCCTGGTAGTGCCTATCAAAACTTTCTGTCCACACGACTTCCTCCTCCTCCTCCTCCTCCTCCTCCTCCTCCTCCCCTTCTTCTTCAAGCAACCGAGACAATTCCTCCTCGTCCTCGCCCTCCTCGTACTCCTCGTCCCCCTCTTCCTCTTCCTCGCCATCTCCTCCTTCCCATTGCCTCCCCGTCCTCCCCACCTCTTCTCTTCCCCACAAAGCTTCCGAGGCGAATCTTTCCCCCTTCTTCTTAATCTTTCCCTGCCGTTTCGGAGCCGTCACAGGAGATTTGTATTCAGACATATCCACTTTGCCTTCCTCGTCCTCGTCCACAAGAGAAGACCACCTGCTTTCCGAAGCCTCCTCCCCCTCCTCGTCTTCATTCTCGTCCTCCTCTTCCTCATCCACCCTATACTTGTTCCGTAATATCTCCGCTAACGTCAAGGCCGCAACAATCCCCCCCTTCACCATCAAATCCAGCAAGGTCCTCAACTCCCTCTTCATCTCATTTCCTTTCTCCACCTTCTTCAACACCTCCTCTTCCACCCTCCCTACAGCCCCTCTCTCCTCCACTCCCTCCCTCCTCTTCCTTGCCTCAAGCTTGAAATCAAAAGGAACACGAAAAGGCTCTAAGACTTTCATCTGCCCATAATAACCCTTCAATCGTCTCCCTACCCTCGTTAATACCCCCTCCCCGTATTTCTCCCCCCTCCCCCCTCCTGTCCCATCATTCGCGCCCTCCTCCTCTTCATTTTCGTCTCCATTTCTGTCAATGCCATTTACACTTTGGACAGCGACATGCAAAGCCGCAATTGTGGTCACCAAGTCCTCCTCAATAGCTGCCAGGAAAGCCTCCACCTCTGAAGGAGGGATCTTATCCTGAGGCATGAAACGAGAGGTGGAGGGCAGTAGTTCGCCGGCTGCAGGAGTAGAAGCAGGAGCTGTAAAAGCAGGAGCAGCAGCAACATGTGGTGTTGAGTCTCTTTCTTCATCTGCTGCGGCTCCATCTATATCCTCTCCCTCCTGTTGTGGTCGTCGATGCTTAAACCGCTGCTGCTGCTGCTGCTGCTGCTGCTGCTGCCATCGTCGGGCCACGACCTCACGCAGGACCACCTTCTGCAAGAGTAACCGCCTACGCTCCGCCGACAAAAGAAAAGAAGACTCTGAGGTGCGGTCTCCCTCCTTCTCCTCCTCTTCCTCTTCCTGCTCCTGCTCCTGCTCCTCCTGCCCATCCTCTTCTTTCTGCCCCCCCTCCTGCTCCTCCTGCTTTCTCTCCCTCCTTCTCCTCCTCTTCCTCCCACCCCGCTGCTGCGTCTCCCGTCGAGCATGCAAAAGTCGACAAAGCAAATGCCCATAAGGATTACTCGTCTTCGGCACACTTAGATATGCGACATGGACTCGCTGCAATTCTGCCGGGACGGGGGGGGGGTGTTTAAATGAATTTTCAAATGCAAGTTCCTGGAGAAGTTTCGCCTTTTCCCGAGCGCGGCATTGCTGGAGATAGTGGTAGCTGCGTTGAGAATCCTTTTGCTGTTGAACGGCGCGGGTGCGGGCGGAGGGGGAGGTGCTGGTGGAGGACGTGGAGAGGCGGGTGAGGGCTATCTCGTTTTTGTTCCGGTCTTGGCACTTGGCCCGACGGGAGGAGGATGGATTGTGGTTGAAGAGACGGAGATCAGGGAGGAGGGACATGATGACGATCTTTCCGCTCTTTACACACTTTTGGGCAAGAGGCGTGCCTATGATAGAGAGAGACTGCAAGGAAGCATTGAAGGAGAGGAGGCGAACGTCCAGTGGTTTCCTCAAACGGGTGTGCGAGAGATCTAGCTCTGTCAACCTCTTGAGGTGCATAATGCCATCTACCATCCAAAGGGGGTTATGCGACAGGTCAAGCACGCGGAGCAGGCCTGCCTCCATCCCGTCCAGGCCTGCAACGGATGTGATTTTATTGTGGCTTAATTTGAGGGTTTCGAGCCGGGGTGGGTAACGACAACGGATGTCTGTCAAATTGTTATGTGAGAGGTCCAAATGCTTCAATTCACAGAAATTTCGCAATCCATTTACGATTTCGAGATTATTGAAGGACAGGTCGAGAGAGAGGAGGATGGAACCCAGGGTTATGCTGCTGCTACCACTGCTGCCGTGTTGAAGGAGTCGTCGTCGATAGAGGTGGGTGAGGATAGTGGTGTCTCTTAAGCCTTGTCTGGCAAGTGTAAGTGTTTTCCCGTCACCGGTCATGCCATTTTGAAGCAATGATTGCAGGGGGGAGGCAGGAGGAGCAGAGCAAGGGACCGGCGGAGAAGAAGGCAGGGCCGAGGTGGGATAGGGCGGGCTCATGCCGGTGGGTAGGTTCCAGAGAGGCCTTGCAGGCGAGGCCGATTGAAGACAGGGAGAGAGCGGTGCAGAGGGCAGAGCGGGCGAGGGTGTGTCAGCTTCTGTTTGCGTGCTGGTTGCCCTTGAGGGAGGACGCGGAAGCAAGGCGAGGGGGCGAGGGATAGCAGAGGGTCTTGCTGTTTGTACAGCAGACACAGACGAGTCGGGTGCCGTTTGAGTGCTGCTTGTCCTTGAGGGTGGGCGGGAAGGCAAGGAGGCGTCTGCAGAAGGGAGGCTTCCTGTCGACGCGATGGGTAAGGCCATGCTGGGTGCCGTTTGCTTGTCCGGCTTCCTTGAAGGAGAGTGGGGAGGCGAGGAAAATGAAGGGAGCGGCGAGAGCGTCCTCGATCGTGGGGGGGAAATTTGATGAGGCCCCTGAAGATGCAATGGCTGCACTTCAACTTCGTGCTGGAGGCATAACAGCGGCAGGGATTGTGGCTGCGACATGGGTCGGGAGTGAGATTGCTCTTCCTGAGGAGACAATGATTCCGGACTTGAAGACCTCTGCGGCAAGATTGGCTGCTGTTTCTTCACCTGCTCCGGTTCCTGGTGATGCTGGATTCTGCCGTACTGTTGCGATTGATGTTGCTGCTGCTGCTGCTGCTGCCGCCAATGCTGACAGAGCCGGCTTACATGTTGTTGTTGTTGTTGTTGTTGTTGTTGTTGTTGTTGTTGTTGTTGTTGTTGTTGTTGTTGTTGTTGTTGTTGTTGTTGTTGTTGTTGTTGTTGTTGTTGTTGTTGTTGTTGTTGTTGTTG
>Ga0160420_100606_pt1 | contig 13660 bp, 8 predicted proteins | sample CelAP2metagpilot_FD_108197 | JGI IMG/M metagenome (GOLD analysis project Ga0160420, IMG submission 108197) | Phycosphere-associated microbial communities from algal ponds in Kailua-Kona, Hawaii, USA - Cellana AP2-5-5 metagenome pilot | ecosystem: Engineered > Artificial ecosystem > Aquaculture >... | reverse complement strand
TCTTTCCCCCTCCCCTTTGGCCCCCCCCCAAAACTAGGATTTTCAGCGCCCTAGGGTGGACCCCCCCTTGACCCCAGCCCTATCCCCCCCCCCCCCCCCCCAACCTGCAGAATTGGACCGAGCCCGAGGAGAAGATCTTGAGTGAGGTTCGGCTGGGTATCACCGGCGCGGAGCGTCCCCCCGTGTGGATGGAGCCTGAGATTGCCGCGTCCATCCTCCATCTGTTCCATCTGATTGAACCGGGGCCGGTGTTTTGCGAGAAGGTATGAAGGCAGGGGGCGAGGGAGGGGGGACTGGAGCCATGGGTGCGGCGTCTACCCTGCAGTCGATTTTTTTTTTATTGAATTTCGGCCAGTGTTGGTGAGACGAGGAAGAAAGGGGAAGGAGGAGTGGGAACGGGATAGGAAAAGAATGAAACGTCGCTTAACTTATACTTATACCTTCCTCTCTCCCTCTCTTCCTCCCTTTCTCCCTCAGTTTCTCGGCCCACTGGTGCACGCCACCATTTCCCTCCAGAAGGCCCTTCCCAAGTACCGCTACAATTTTCCGTCCGCTCCCGCGAAGGATACCGCTGACTTCGTCTTGCGCGCTACTTCTGCTGCCGCTGCTGGACCCCTGCCTCTTATGACAGGAGCAGCGGCAGCGGCAGTAGCTGCTGCTCGGGGGAAGGGGATGATGGAGGTGGAAGGGGGGGCAGGAAAGGAGGAGGAGGAGAGAGGGAAAAAGGGAGGGGAGGTGCGGCTCTTTGTGGCAGCGACACCGTTTGTGGTGCCTTTGGCCAAGTTTTTGAATCGCTTTGTGGCGGAGCAGGAGTGCTCGGATCAGGTAGGCAGGGAAGAAAGGAGGGGCCGAGGGACGGATGGGGAAGGATGTAGAATGATCATGTTCTTTTCGCTTTCTTTGATACTTCCAAACTAATTTTACCCGTTCTCCCTCCCTCCCTCTCTCCTTCCCTTCCATCCCAGGTCATCTCTTTCTTCCTCGAGCCGACCAATCTCACTTCCGCTCCCATCGTCCACCTCCTCCTATCCGTTCTCCAAACCCCGGAAGCTGAGGATTTGCGCTTCCTCTTCCTTTCCTCCCCGAGCCTGCATACCCTGCTTACCGTAGCCTTCGGCGTGGATAGAAGTATGCTCCCAGGCACTGAGGCAGGGAAGGAAGACTGGCCTCTGCTCAAGCCCCACAAGGACGGGTGGACGGTGGAGAAGCTGAAGGAGGAGAGGGCGAAGGTCGACACTGGTGTGCTTACCCACCACGGCCTCCTCCTCCTCACTACCCTCTTACACATGGAGAGCGAGGGCGGGGGAGAAGCTGGGCTGCTTTCTACGCGCGAGACTCCCGTGATGCAGGCCCTCCACTACCTCTGGTCGCTCCACCGACCTTCCGCCTTCTCTTCCTCCACCATCATCTATTACGGCGCTCCGTCCATGCACCCTCCCTCAGTGCTGGACATTCCCCACACGCGGGCACAGGCGGATCAGGCTCTGATTCTGGAATGCTTGCTTCTATACTCCAAGGACCACCCCACGGATAGCGACGGGCTGGTGTCTCTTTTGGAGGTGTTTACCCGGCCGACATTCACGGGTACGGAGGGAGGGACGGAGGAAGGGAAGAAGGAACCCGACGACCTTTCAATTTAATTATTCACGCAAATAATCTTTCTTGGTCTTTGCCTCCCTTCCTTCCCTCCCTCCAGACCTGACCTTCGTCCGCGATTTCTTCCGCAAAGATCTCGCCTTGGATGCCTCTACCAAGACCAAGCGCTCCCTTTTCTCCTCTTTCGTCCTAGATCTCCTCCCCTCCCCTGCCTACTCCTCGGAGCTCAAGACCCTGGCCTTGCGTCATCTCATCCTCCCCTTGCTGGCCGCGACATTCGAGAATCCCTCGGTGGACAACAGTTCGGTCGTGGACGCCAAGGCGATCGAGGGTCTGATCCAACACGCCTTCCACCCTAAGCATTTTGATGCCTCTCAGGGGGCAGCCTGGGAAGGCGGAAAAGCAGAAGAACGGCCATTGCTGTACAGCAATGGGTTGTTAGTAGAGCTGCACAAGCTTGCGACCCTCTTGATAGAGTACATGGGACGGTGCGTGCTGTCGAGGGAACGAGGTGGAGAGGAATTGAGGGGGGGAATGAGAGGAGGGATGGTATACCTGAAAATTGATTGACTCACGCATTTCCTCCCTCCCTCCCTCCCTTTCTCCCTCCCTCCTTCTCCTCCCCAGTGAGTTTATGGACCACAAGAAGGAAATGCTTAAATTCGCCTGGTCTTTTCTGAAGCGCGAGGACGACTTGCTCCTCCGGCATTGGGCTTACATCCATGTGTGTCGTCTTATCCAGGTACGCGTTCCCACCCTCCCTCCCTCCTTTCCCACCTCCCATTTTCGTCGCCCGTCCATACGCACAGCAACAGCATTTTATAATGTCTCACTTTCTTTCTCCCTTTTTCCCCACCCTCTATCCTTTCTTCCCTCCTTCAGGTGTACGAAATTTTGCCCTCACTTATCCTTCAAGTCTATCTCTTCCTCCTCAAAGCCTACCAGCTCGACACCCGCGAGCTGGTTCGCACCGCCCTGGAGATCCTCGTCCCTGCCCTTCCTCGGCGCCTTCCCATGCCGGACTACCAAAAGGCAGTGCGGTACACCAAACGGTGAGTGACAGGGAGAGTAAGGTGGGGAGAGGTGCGCGGATTTTTCGAGAGCCCCCTAACACCTAATATACTTGACTCATTTTCCTCCGTTCCTCCTTCTTCTCCCTATTTCCCACCCCTCCTCCCTGTCTCCTCCAGCGCCCTCTTTGAAGACGGCCTGCACACCTTCCAAATGGCGCACCTCGCTCACGTTCTGGTCCAGCATCCTCCCCTATTCTACCCCTACCGCTCCTCCTTCGTCCCTCCCCTGGTCACCTGCGTCCAGAAGCTCTCCATCCCCTCCATGATCACAACCGACGTCCGCCAGCTCGGTGTTGCCCTGTCCGACCTCCTCATCGCCTGGGAGATCCATCGGCGGGAGCGCGTGGCGGCAGCAGCAGCAGCAGCAGCAGCAGCAGCAGCAGCAGCAGCAGCGGCGGCAGCGGCGGCAGCGGCAGCAACCATGGATTCTGGTGCAGCAACAGGAGGTGCGGCAGAAGGACCAGCGGTGGGCAGCAAACGTCCCGTCAGCTCCTCCCCCATCCCCTCCGATAGGAGCAGCGATGAGAACAATAAGCGTGCCAAGGGCGAGACCGGCTCGCCTCTCCCTCCGTCAGCCCCTTCCCCCGCCGCCGCGCCCAACCAACCGTCCTCCACCACTTCAGCGGGCTCGGCAGCCTCGGGGAATTCCACCACAGCCGCTAGCCACGACGATGACTCAATCCCTGTCTTCGGACATGTGTCCCAAATGGAAGCGGTCCTTAACTTCCTGATTAAGAATGCCATCGCCACTGCTGATTCTCGCGACCCCCACATCTCGCGAGTCTCAACCCGGTCGCTTCAATACATCGGTTCAGCTCTTTCCCTTTGGGCGTGCCCCGAGCTCCGCCTCCCCTATCTCGAGCGTGTCCTCGGCTCCATGCCCGAGCAAATTCCCTCCTCCGCTGGCAACTCCGGCGGGTCCTCCAGCACTGGCCCGCAACAGAGCGGGAAGGAGATCACTCCCCAGATCCTCATTTGTGTGCTGGATATCCTCCTCGCCCTCCTCGAGAACGGAATCCAACCGACCGCCTTCATCCCCCAGCACGTCGCCCGCGTTGCCCACTTCCTCGTCCCTTGCTTTAATGCTTGTCCCTCCGACCCGGAAATCTGCAACCGGCTCACGCGTGTCCTCGCCCTCATCACCAAGGCCTGGCCCCCTCATTCTCCTCCTCCCGAGTTCCTTGAACAGAACAGCGGGGGGCTGCCAAATGTGACCTTCTACGCTCGGATCAAGGCGATAATGGAGAAAAAAATGATGCAAGCCATAACGTATGGGGACGGAAGGGCAGCAAACGGGCAACAACAGCAACAGCAACAGAAAGATGTGGGAAAGTGTTCAGCGTTTCCGATTGTTCAGATCTTGCGGACCATCGTCGAGCAAGCCACAGCCTCAGCTGCCGCTGCTGCTGCGTCTGGAACAGCAGCTCCGTCTCTTGGTGGAGTCCCTAACATCAATCAGGCCGTGCTTGAGCCTTACTGTCCCGTCCTTCTCAAGCTCGCCACCCGTCTCACCCGCGATCACACTTCGGCTGCTATGATGAATGCTCGCCCAGGCATGGCTCAGCTCCAATTTATGGCAACACCCACCATGGCCATCCTCGACGAAGCCTTCTCCACCGCTGCTGCTGCAGCAACGGCGACGGCAGCGGGTGCTGCGGGAGGTTTCGGTGCTGCTGTTGTTCCTCCTTCATCGTCTTCGGTAATGAAGCCTCCCGACGAGGCGATTCAGACGCTGATTCGCTGTATCCAATTGACAGGGAGGTGCATAGGTGCGAACCCTCTCAAACTCGCTGACCAACGAAAGGCCCTCCTCGCAGTGATGGGAGCGTGCTTGGACAAGTCAGACTCCATGCCCCTGCTTCTCGCCATCTACCACCTTGTCGCCGAATGGACGTTGGGGTACTCTTTGCGAGTACATGAGGAAGAGAAAGAGGGCGGCAGAAGGGAGGGAGACCAGAGCGAAGAGGGAGGAAAGGAGGGAAGGAAGACGAGGGAGATGTTAGATGTGAATCTGGGGGCAGTCCTACAGCAGAAAGAGAAAGCGGCATTGCTGGCCAAGATGAGCTTGGCTCTTGAAAGGTCACCTGAGGTTCTCTCGCAACCCCTGCACGCCCTCCATCATCGTTTCGTCCTCCTATTCCTACAGCAGCAGCAGCAACAGGCCCAGGCTGCCGCAGCAGCTGTGCATGCCTCACTACCAACAGTAGTTGTATCAGCGGCTGGAGTGCCTGCGCCCACGCCTATGGAGGGTGTGACTGCGACGCCCAGTACAGAGGGTGGAGCTCCACCTGTGCCTGCTCCTGCTCCCTCTGCAGATGCAACTATAGCCGGTGCAGCCCCAACACCTGTGGACACTACTACGGCTGCTCCTCTTCCTCCTTCTCACCCTCCCCCTCCTGCGCCAGTGCCCTTCGCCCCTCTCCCTCAATGGATAACCCAAGCCACGGCTCGCTCGGTGACAGCAGGGATGATGACGGTCGACTACCGTCTCCGTGACCAGTACGCCACAATGTTTTTTAATCTCCCCACCGACATCCCGCGCGAACAAGGCGTCAGCACGCACCCCGGTGAACGACTGACCCATCTCTTCAACAAATCCGAGTGGGACGCCGTCGGTGGGCGTTATTGGATCGTGGTCATCGTTGATCTTCTCCTCACTGCTCTCTCCCCCTCCAGCGCCTCTCTCAGCCGCATTGACTCCTCTTTGGTAGTAGAAGCCCCTCTACTTGCAGCACTAACACCAACAGCAACGACAGACAGCCCCACAGAGGTAGCCAAGGCCTACCTCGCCACCCGCCAACAGCTCCATATCTCTAAGCAGGGCCTCGGTAATTCCCTCCTATCCTCCCTCCGTCTCCTGCTTCACGCAGACCTGACGGTGGCTCGAGGATTGTGGATTCCCCTGCTGCGGAACGCGTGGGGAGCTCTCGCTCTTCAGGGTACATCTGCTCCTGTCCCTTCCATTCCTTATTCCGCCCAAACCGAAGACCCTAACGCCCTCCGGAATGCCCTCATTCCCGGGATGGTTTCCGTGCTCACCCGCGGCTCACACCGGCAAGCCCTGGCCCTTCCTTCCTACCATCCCTCCCCCGTCCAGCACCAAATCAACACCGTGCAAGGCCTCCTCCAGGGTTTTCTCTCTCTGCGTCCCGTCCCCAACCTCCCTCCTGACCTGCTGGGCGCGTTGGCCGTGAACTACAATGCATGGACTACAGTCTTGCCATTGATCGAACACCAAGTCATGACGCTGGCGGGGCCCTCGGAGAAACAACCCTGGCTTCAAGTCCTCTCCACCCTTTACCACATGATGGGCGAGAATGATTTAAGGGCTGCGATGCGCAAGAGATGTTGCTCCCTGACCGAGAGCAAGTATGCGTTATCGCTAGAGATGTATGGGAGGGTGCTCGAGGCGCAGCAAGCCTTCTTTGAGTTGATTCAGCGAGAGGCGTTTCACGGGCATGGAGTAGGGGGACGGGGGGGTGGGCTTGGAGGAGGGATGGGAGGAGGTGGGGCGGCATCAGCGTCGTTCCGGGGATTAGCCCAGTTTGAATTAGAGCTGTGGGAGGAACGGTGGATCGAGTGTAGCAAGCAGTTGAATCAGTGGCCGACCTTAGGGGAGTTTGCGGCATCAACAGTCCACCCGGAGCTGGCCTTGGAGTGTGCATGGAAGAGCGCAGATTGGGAGACTGTCCGTTCGCTACTGCAGAGCAATCAGCTCATCTTGCAGCAGGAAACGGGGAGCCCGGCCCACCGTGTGCATGAGGCCCGCCTGGCTGTTGCTGATAATCGGCCTCCGCTTGAGGTCGAGCGGGCCTTAGGACAGGCGTTCCAGCTAGCTTTGAGCAAGTGGCAGTTGCTACCGCGGGTCTATCAGGGGTGTCCTTCCCACAAGCCTTTGCTGCACGTCATGCACCAGCTCCATGAGATTAAGGAATCGATGACTTTGATGGATGATGCAGCCATGGGGCGGACGCCTGGCGTTATTCGGGATGGAGGGAGCGGAGGGGGGGGCTTGGGAGGGCAGTCGTCGGGGGCAGCCTCGGCGACTGCGACGCATTTGCATAACTTGGTGAGGTTCTGGCGAGATCGTTTGCCCAATGCCTGGGATCCGCTGAATGAATGGGATGACGTCTTGTATTGGCGTCTGCAGGTCTTCCAGAAAATTCAAGAGCGGCGCTTGGCTGCAGCGAATGGTGATGTTGGCGCAGCGGCGGCGATGAGTGCTGGTGGGGCGGTTGTAGCGGGAGGGGTCTCTCCAGACCCTTCCCGTGTGGCGCCTGAATTCCAGGACACAGCCTGGACGATGGTGCGCTTAGCTAAGGGTGCGCGAAAGCAGGGGCTGAACGACGTGGCTCTCAATGTGCTTTGTCGCATCCCTATGGCGACCATGGCAGTGCCCGATGCCTTTGGCAAGCTCCGAGAGCAGGTGCTGGTGTGCTACCAGGCTTTGCGCACCGTCGGAACGCTTGGCACTCTTGGCTCGGCCTACCTCACGGGCATCCTGCCTGCTGCCATTCCGGGCGCGGGCGCGGGCAATGTAACCTTGACACCGGCGATTCTAGGCCAGGCAGGGTTGAATATCATCAATCACACGAACCTAGACTTCTTTGGAGGGGAGCAGACGGCAGAGCTCTTTCGGCTGAAAGGATTGTTCTTGTCCGCCGCCGACTCAAGGTTGGATGCTAATCAGGCATTTAGCCACGCGATGCAGATTTGTGGGAAGTACGCGAAGGGATGGTTGACCTGGGGGAGGTACTCGGATGAGCTTTTTGAGCGGGAGACGACGCAGCGGCTACTAGGGTTGAATGCCATGGCTTGCTATCTTGAGGCTGTTGCCTACAATGCAGAGGGGGCCCGATTGCTTCTTTCACGGGTGTTGCAGATGCTGGTGATCGACGAGGAGAATGCGGCCAAAGTCTTAGACAGGCACGGTCGACGATTGCCTGACTGGGTGTGGATACCATGGATTCCCACCCTTATCGCCTTCCTTACCCGCCCTGGCGCCCACGTCGTTAAGGAGATCCTCAAGCAAGTCACAAACAGCTACCCTCAAGCCGTCTACTGCACCATTCGCGCCTTTTTCATCGAGCGCCGGGACCTGCAAGGCTCGCTCTCTCATCCTCAAACCCCTCAGATGGCTGCGGTAGCCGCAGCGGCATCAGCTCAAGCGGCGGCAGCTGTGGCCGCGGCAGCATCATCTAATGCCCAAGTACCAGCAGCAACGACGACAGCACCAGTAGCACCAGCAAATAGCGGTGCGCCAAGTGCTGCCCCTGGCGCATCTAGTGCCGGTACCGGTGGCGGTGCTTCTGCCAGAGCGTCTACCGGTGCTCCTTCCCCCACTCATCCTCCTGTCACAAATGGTGCTGCGAGTGGGGAGGACCAAAAGGCCACACCGAGCTCCATGCTTGTAGCAGGTCTGCCCGTGCAACTTGCCGTGCTCGTGGACCCGGCAACGGGGACCTTGACTCGGCCTGTACTTCTACGTTATCCAGGTCAACCTGCACCTTCTGTCCCTCTTCCTCCTCAGCAGCAGCCAGGTGCTCCTCTTCCCCCTCCTCCTCCACAACAAACGGCAGGCATGACGGTGAAAATCGATGCAGGCCGCTCTATAGCTGAGGTCCGCGCAGTCTTGGAGAAGGGCGCTCTTCTCCTTAACCCCCCGCCCCCGTCGACCTCTTCGGCTGCTCCTGGTGCTGCGCCTCTGCAGTTGACGCAGGAGATAGGCGCGTTCCAACATGCAGAAGAGCTTGTAAATTTGTTCCGCAAGTCGCACCCAGGCCTGGCTCAGGACATGGAGATCATGTTGGAAGAAGTCATCACCCGTTTCCGTGTCCGTCAAGAGGAGGAGCTGCTTGGCACCCTCCACACACTGCTGCAGCGGTGCTTTCAGTCTGTCTTCATGCACCTTGACGACCCTATGCCCTTAAGCCTGCGTGAGACTCTCCTTCGTGTCTCTAAGAAATTTTTCCGCTCCCCGCCCCCTGTACATCCTCCTCCCGGTTCCCTCCCTGTGCCCACGCCCGGAGAACACGCCGCCCGCGCCAAAAAGACTGCATTTGTTAGCACCTTCAAGGAGGCCTTCGAGAAGGACTTCATGCTCCTTCCTCCCCTAGCCCCACCGCCGCCTACCGAGGGCCAACCGGCACCCGTAGAACCCATGTCCTTGCACCAAGTTATCCTCACCCTCCGCAAGTGGAAACAGCTCCTGCTCTACCGCATCCTGAAGGACCAGCAGACCGCCGGCGGCACCTCGCTGAGGGAGCAGCCATTGGCACTCTACCAGTGCAGCCCCCACCTGGCCACGATGCGTTATGAACTTCCTCCGTCCGTCCTTCGCTCCTCGGCCTTGTCCGCCTCGGGCTTGACCAGCAGCAGTGCTACAGGCGGGGTGAATGCCTTGGCGGAGCTGGCCTTGAAGACAGGGCAGGCGGGAGGCTCAGCGTTGCCGTCGACGCCGGTGGAGATTCCCGGGCAGTATGCGACGTGTCCTGGCCAGCCCCACCCGGACATGCACGCCAAGCTCCTGGGCTTCGATCCTAAAGTAGAAGTGTTCTACCGGCACCACGCCTTCCACCGGCGCTTGTGCCTTCTAGGGAACGACGGTCGCAAGTATTACTTTGTGGCACAAGGGGCCACGCCCTACACGACCCGCTCTGATGAACGCATGATGCAATTGCATTGGCTAATCAACCGGCTTCTGGAGAAGACGCATATGGCAGAGCGCCGATCCATTGCAGTGGGAGTTCCAGTGGTTGTGCCTATCACCCCGCGCCTGCGCATGATGGAAGACCACCGCCTCTTTACTTCCTTGGGAGAGGTTTATGAGGCAGAGCGGCACGCGCGCGGCCTTGACCCCGACGCACCTGTGCTGTTGAGCCGGGTGAGGGGCTCGGTAGTTATCACTCTGGCCAAGCAGGAGCTGGCGGCTGAGGTGGAGGCTGAGCAAGCTCGGCACGCAGCGGCTGTTCAGGAAGCGACAGCTGCTGGGCAGCCCGCGCCTCCAGCACCGACGCCACAGACGCCTGCATATCAGACGAAGAAGATCGAGGAGTATCTGCGGCGAGAACGCCTGGCGGTGTTCCACGAGGTGACTCGCTCGGGCCTAGTATCAAAGCATATCCTCACACAATTTGTCCACTCCACCTTGGGCGGCGAACCGGAGGCGATCTGGGCGTGGCAGCACACCTTCGCCCAGCAGCTTGCCATTTCCAGTCTCCTCTGTTTTGCCTTAACGTGTGGGGATCGCACGCCAGGCCGTCTGGTATTCCACAAGCAGAACGCCAAGGTGCAGTCGGCGGACTTGCGACCGGGATACGGAATGAAGGGCTATCTGGAGAGCAACGAGGAAGTGCCGTTCCGTCTCTCTCCTAATTTAATGGCTGTATTCTCTCCTTTCTTGGTGGATGGGGTCTTTGTGCCCACTATGGCGGCGGTCGCGCAGGCAATGACGCACAAGCGGGAATTCATCCAGCCTTTCCTTCACCTGATGCTGAAGGACGACATCTTAGCCTGGAATATGTCTAAAACGACTGTGTCCCGCGAGATGATGCTGGACCAGAAGAAGATGGAAGGCATGCTGGTTGACCGTGTGAATCGCAACGTACTCAAGGTGCTGGAGCGCCTTACCGTGTGTGCCCCGTCCTTACCGACCGACAAGGCACCGTTTGTCTCCCCCTTGCAGCAAGGGGCTGGCGGATCTGGTATGGGATCGGCGACGAACTTAGCTGCCATGGGAGGGTTGGTGGATTCGCGGGCGACGTTGTTGGTAGAACGTGCAGCCAAGCATGATTATGTGGCGCAGATGAGTCCAACCTGGCATCCGTGGCTTTAGAGTGATGGGTAAAAAGAAAGCGAAAGAGAAGACACATTGAAAAGAGTGAACATGGTAATCGTATGAGCAAAAGGGATAGAAATATACTGGTGGTATAACCCACATCGTTGCTGCTCGATCTACATAAAATATATCCGTTATTTTCGAAACTAGAGAGAGCTCGCGAATGTGAACTTGAAGCACGCATCGCCACAATAGGGGACTCAAAACGATCGAGTAAATAAGTTACGACTTGAGCTGTTTCCTTTTTTAGGGAATAAAGTGCCTAACCAATTCACACCCACTAACTCTCTTTTCTCCTTTTGCTTCCCTCCTCTCGGTCCCTCAAACCTCCTTTACATACACGTCGTCATCGCTCTTACGCTTCTTCCTCAAGACCCTCCAGTGGCAGTGTATTCCTCTGGCACGAGCTTTTCTTCCCCATCAATCCCTCCAGAGGCGCCTGTTGTCGTGGGCGAGGCGGCGCTGTCGGCTGCTGGTGTGGGATTTTAAAGATAAGAGAAGGCATCCAGTAAAGTACTCGGAATGGGTGGCTAACTTGAGGAGGAAGATGTTCAGCAAAACAGATATCAGAGCAAATGCACCATCCCTGCATCCGCTCCCACCCTTTCTCTTCCCTCCCTCCCGAATGTCCTCTATCTGACCTACCTGTCTTTCCCGCTGCCGAAGTTGACACTGCGACAGACTGGGAACTGCTGGTCGAGTCATTCCGCTCGAGTGCAGGGGGGGCTTGTCCATGCCCGCCGTGCCCTGGAGAGAGGAAGAGGGAGGGAAGGGAAGGAGGAAAGTATGGAGGGAGGTAGGAAAGGGAGAGGCAGGTGGATCATTTGCGCTAGTGAAGAGAGAAACGTTGTTAGAAATGAGGTTTACACACCAAGAAAGACAGAGGACGGAGAAAAGGGGGGACAGAGAGCAGGTCGGGTGAGTGTACATGTCTGTGAGCTTCCTTACCTCCGTGGCCATGGCCTTGTTGCTGTCGGTTGGTGGCCTGCATCTTGTTCCGGTACACCGTATGGTTATGCCCCAGTCTAAAGGAGGGAGGAAGGAAGAGAGAGGAGGGTATAGGGCCCAAAAAAAGGAGTGGGTAAATAGGGGGAAGAGAGCGCACTCAACGAGAAGAAAGAGGATAAGACGGGGAAGGAAGAAACCGAGACGCACCCGAAGAGCTCGCCCTTGAACTTCTCGTCGCTCAGATTACTGAGGCCGTTGAAGGAGACGGTGCAAAGGCGGAAGAAGGTCTGTGCGGTCAGCAGGGAGTCGCTGCCGGCTTGGTGCATAGGGCCTATGCGTGCCACGGACAGCTCTTCGGCTGCAGAGAGAAAGAGGGGGAGGGAAGGGGGGAGAGCGATGCGTATGTGAGACAGAAGGTTTTGCTGCCAGCTTGTTGTACGGAGGTAGCACAGGCCACACCAGAGGGAGAGAGCAATGGAGGGGAAAAGGGAGTCGAAGATGCAATACGAGGTGACTGTTTCAGGGGATATGGGAAGGAGGGGGGGGGGGAGTGAAGGGAGGACGTACCGATTTTTTGGAGGCCTCCGTGTAGGCCATTACAGGCCGTCATGAGATACTTGATGTCGTAGAAGCAGGGGAAATAAGTGCGAAGAAGGTCGAAGAATCTGACGACAAGGGAGGGAGGGAGGGACGGACGGGAGGCAACGGTGAAAGGTGTAAGACAAATTACTGACGTGACACCTACTAGGCCGCTGATGTGACACCTACTAGTCCGCTGATTTGTTCGCACGCGCATACACAATGGAGGGAGGGAGGGAGGGAGGGAGGGAGGGAGGGAGGGAGGGAGGAAGGGAGAGACGACGCACCCATTCTCATCGGCGGGCAAGGCGGAGCAGGTGAGCACCTTGAGCAGATATCCGAAGTCATAGCCCGAGTGAAAAGAGATCCAACGCACATCGTCCATCAGCACCAGGCCGCTAGTCATGAGCAGCTCCCCGAACCGGGGCACGTCGATGCCATGATGCTGCGGGGGGAAATGAATGAGGGTGAGAGAGGGGGAGAATAAATGGAGGCTGAAGACAGAGGTCGTCAATATCGCACAGTCTGCTGACAGCACAGTCAGGGTTATCCCTCCCTACTTCCCCCTCCCCCTCCCACCCTTCTCACCTCATGCTTCGAGAAATCAATCCCGCTCTGCTTCAACAGCTCGATCGAGTCCTCGGCGTACATGTCGTCGTTTAGAGAAAATTTGAAGTTGAGCTGCCAGGTGGGACAGTCTGGGGGGCTGTTGCCCTCGGCATCGGCAAAGGAGAGGCCTAGCTGGATGATCTAAGAGAGATGAAAGGGACGGAAGCAGTGGGGGACGGAGGGCGGGGCACGCATGTCGGTCGTCTGGTAGAAGTCGAACACGCACATCCCTTCCCTGCTACTCTCCTGTTCTCCCTCCTTCTTTTACCTTCAGCAAATCCACATTGCACTTCAAGGTCTTGTATTGATAATCTGCGGCCGTCACGTCTCCGACTGGCCGGGCAACGACGCCGGGAAACTCCGTGTCCATTGCCACGTATGGATACCTCTCCACCACCTTAGCGAGGGATGGAGAGAAAGAGGAGGGAGGGATGCGTGAAAAATAAAAATGTGGGTACCTTCGATACTGTAAGTTGGCACGACAATTTATTGTCCTTCACCTCGCTCTCCGTGTCTTATCCTACCCTCCCTCCCTCCCTCCCTCTCCACCAACCTCCCGGATAGCGGTCATCTCTAGGTCCAAATTTTCGACCCAGACCTCCCTGATTTCCATCCGCTTCCCATCGGGCGACGTGTAGATGTGCCGCGTCGGTCCTATGCCGGGAATCTCGCCTAGATTGGGGAGAGAGAGGGGGGGAAGGAAAGGGTGAAATGGGTGCCACTTGCCGTTGAACAGGGGAAAAAAACGCAACCAAGCATGTCACTCATAGATCACACTCACCTCCTTCTCCCGCACTGCTTTCCTGGCTTCCCCCGATGTCGCCGCCATTCATACCCATTTGCTGGTGTGGTTGCTGCTGCTGCCCTCCACCTCCTCCACCTCCTCCACCTCCTCCTCCTCCACCTCCTCCTCCTCCTTGCTGACCCCCGGTCGCCGCTCCCGGCGGTGCTGGTGGTGAATCTTCTGTCTGCTGCCCCTCTGTGGTAGAAAAGGTGGCGCTGGTTGGTTGCCGCCGGC
>Ga0160420_100605_pt1 | contig 13661 bp, 16 predicted proteins | sample CelAP2metagpilot_FD_108197 | JGI IMG/M metagenome (GOLD analysis project Ga0160420, IMG submission 108197) | Phycosphere-associated microbial communities from algal ponds in Kailua-Kona, Hawaii, USA - Cellana AP2-5-5 metagenome pilot | ecosystem: Engineered > Artificial ecosystem > Aquaculture >... | reverse complement strand
TACATTTTCTTCCTTCCTCCCTCCCTCCATCCCTCCCTCCCTCCCTCCCTCCCTCCCTCCCTCCCTATCTCCTCACCATGAAAACGTACGTCTTGTCATCCGTTAAAGCCCCGCTTCCATGCATGTTCGCGCCCATACTAAACAACGCCGCCGCCGGGAATATGGCCGCCCATCCCCCCAAGGCCTTGACGAGGAATGGAGGGAGGGAGGGGGGGTGGTGTCGATGGAGGGAGAGGGATGTGAGGAGCCCAAGGAAGGTGCAGAAGACGATGGGATTGGTGACGACTTGCCGGAGGACCTTGAGGGGGAGGGAGGAGGGGGAGGAGGGAGGGAGTGGAGAGGAAGGGGGGGGGGAGGAAGAGGAAGGGGGGAAGAGGCTGCTATTGGTACTGGCTGGTGCTGCGACGGCAGCAGGTGGGTCGACATTTATTGGGGGAGGACGGGAGGAGGAGGAGGACGAGGAGGACGAGGAGGCGGCGAGGGGGGAGGAGGAAAAGGAAGAGGAGAGGGAAGAGGAGGAGGAAGAGGAGGAAGAGGAGGAAGAGGAGGAGGAGGTTTGTTGTTCTTCTTTCTCTGAAAATAAGCCAATCTCGCAAAGAATGAAGGCCAGGGGGTTCAAGATGACCTGAGGAAAAAGAGGGAGGGAGAAAGGGAGTGAGGAGGGGGTATGGGATGAGAGGGAAGGACGCAGGAAGAGAGTAATTTTGCCACGGGTACTGGAAATATTAATGTCGGCATATTGATGGAATAGGGAGTTAAGGAGTGAAGAAGTGTGGGAGAGAGAGAAGAGGGGAGGGAGGGGAATGAGGGGAGAGGAAAAGGTTTAAGACTTGCCAGAGAGATGGGTGCGAGGAGGTATATGAAGGAGATATATTCGGGGTGTGTGCTGCTATAGAGCGCGGTACAAATGGGAATACCAAAGGCAAAGTCGTTGCTTTGCGTGGCCATGATGCCTGAGGGAAAGGAGGGAGGATGGGAAGGAGGAAGGGAAGGAGGAAGGGAAGGAAAGAGGTAAGTCGAAGTCACTCTCTCTTTCTGTTTTTCTCCCTCTCCTTTCCTACCTCGCAATCCGGCCTCCACCATTCCCCTTCCCGTCCTCTTCAGGCTCCTCTTCTTCTCGCTGATGTACGTCAGTCCCACCACTAGAGCAAAGACAATAAATTTGGCGAGTGCCACTCCTCCAACAAAGGACCATTGAATAGTCGACAGGTCCGTGGTTGCCAGGTTTTGGAACAGCAAGGCGGGCAAGGCAAAGACGCCGAGGAGCTTACTGATCCCTCCAATTTCGACAGGGGAGAGAAGGCCGGTGCGGGCGCTAGTGTAGCTTGGCATTGGGGAGGGAAGGGAGGGGGGAAAAAAGGGTAAAGGACAAGCAGAGGTCAGCTTCGAAGATCGGCCTCATTGGCACATTTTGCAAAGCGGAGGGGAAGATGAAGGACAGAAATTGGACCAAGAACTGACCCGAGAAATAGGCTAATGGCCATCATGCCCAGCGTCGGCAGAAAATCAAGGAGCAGCGTATCGGGGTCCATCTCGCCTGGGGGCATGCTTGCTGCTCCTCCGGACGCTAGCAAGGTCGATGGAGGACTTGGTGGCGGGGCTGTCGGGAAAGGTATAGCCACCACTCTCGTCATGATGGCTCTGTTTGGTGCAGAGTTGGGATGCGAAATGTTATAAACTAGGCAGTGGAATAGAGGGAGGACGTTGGTGCTTGTCGTTGTGGGAAAGTAAGGTCCCTTTTTCATCATCGGCACCGGTGGGCGATCAGTTAACGATGCTGTTTGAGGCGAAAACAGTATCACAGGGCGTAAGTGTAAGGGTTTTTTGCCTTTCGGGTCTGCCCGCTCGTGGAGTGGAATCAGGAAAGCGGCGGCAGTTGTCTCGCGCACATAGTGGACGTGTGGAAAGAGCGATTCTGAGGGGTGACTCGCATGTAGTTCTACGGGCCTATTAACTGATAGTTGTACGCGTTGACTTCACACCGGTGGCACTGTTATCCAGGTCTTTGACCACACTCGGGGCTTTCACCACTGTATCTCCGGTTACGCGATCCGGATGGGCATATTTTGACACGATGCTTCTCTTTGACGTTTCGGCTTCCAAATGCCGCGAAGGCATGCTGTTCGCCATGTCCCTTGATCCATCCACATCTTTGCCCCCCCAATCTTTACGAAGCTCGAATCTACTGGCTTACCAGTGGTAGCTCGCTCGCTGGCTTTGCAGGGTCGCATCCAAGTCTAATCCATCAATCTCCCCGCTCCCGCCCTTCCTCCCCTGCCACATGAACCACAAGTGGAGGCCATGAGGATCAAGTGTCCCAGGCTGTTCGCGGCTATCAAGAACCACTCGAAGCATGCCGATGCCTTGGAGTTCACGCAGCTCTTCCATAGCATCAATTTTGCCCACACTCTGCGCGTGTCAGAAGCGGAGCTCGTGCGGTACGACATCAAGGAGGGCTTGGAAACCACCCACGCTATCACACCTTACCTCTGTCGAACAGACAGTCGCGGCACCTACCTCTCTGTCGGAGTGATCACGGCCTTATTCGACGAAATCTCCACGGCCGCATGCATCTTGCAAGATAAGACACATCGTCCCGGTGTCAGTGTCAGCCTTGTCGTCGAAGTGCTTGCAAACGTCGCACCGGGCCGCACCCTCCTCCTCAAAACATGGGCCGACAAGCTAGGGAAGAGCTTGGCCTTTCTCCGCCTTGACTTGCGTGATGCTGTCACAGGGCAACTGGTTGCAGTGGGGAAACATTGCAAGATGTTACCGATGGCAGGGGTACCGTTTTGGGACGCTGCCTTTGCGCCCTTTCTCTATCCCTTCCTCAAGCGGCCATTGATGGGGTTGACAAGAAATCATGTAGCCCAGGGAGAGAGGGTGGATTGGCATGGGGCGGCGTCTTTGTACGATTATTTTCCGTTGGATGATTTGGTGTTGAGTGGAAATGGTGGTGGAGTGGGAGGGGTTGATGACGGAAGGGATGGAGGGAAGGTTGAAGGGAAAGCGACGACGACGGCAAGTCTGCACGTCCAACCGCGGCATTGCAATGGTCTCTTTAAAATGCACGGTGGGGCCTTGGCAGTCGTGGCAGAAGATGTCGCTGTGCGGGACGTGGCGGCGCGATTACAATCCTCATCCTCATCCTCCTCCTCCTCCTCCTCCTCCTTCTCCTCCTCCTCCTCCTCCTCCTCCTCCTCCTCCTCCTCTTCCTCGGCAGAGGCTGCGACTGTGCCACGGGCACGTTCGCTGAGCATGCATTATTTACAAGCCAATAGTAAGATGGTGGACGTGGCGGCCTGGGTGAATGACGCCCCCCATATTAAGGGAAAGGGAGGGGAGGAAGTACCGTGTATGTCCTTGGGGCTGTCGTCGCAGATAGAGGTGCGGCGTGGGGGTAAACTCTGCAACCATGGCACCATTTTGTGGCAGGAGAAGTGATGAAAGATGGAGCAAGATCTGTCTCTCATAGAAAGAGAAGTGCAACTAATGAAATCTCTTCGTTTCAAAGAAATTATACCCACATACTTGTACGCCGTAGCTGCGCCTTCGACGCCTCCCATCATTTATGGACTCTTGCCAGGGAGGAGAGCAGCGCAAACTAGGCCGGGGCCACTCGCCATAAATTGTGGTAACGCTTCCCTTTGTTAGTTTCCCCTGGCTGAGATCTCTTCCTTGTTATTACAAGCTCCGGCCTGCTCTAGTGCCTTTGGGAGCGTAAAACAGGGTCTTTCTAGATTTTTTCCAGTATGCGATGGTGTCAGCCACCCCATTTTGTATCATCCCACATTACCAACGCGCATACAAACCTAAGAGACCGCAATTCAAAGTCAACGGCCAGCGCGTAATTTCGCCCACCGCCCTGCTCTGGTAAATCTGACCCAAACACGAAACCGAGCACCACAAAAACCTCCCACCACCTACACCACAGCTATGGTCCAAACAACGCCGCCCCACCCGGCTAACAACACCGAGGAGGCCACGCCCATGCTGCCCTTGCCCCTGGTTTTGAGTACGCTGCCGAGTGGCCGAGCCGGGGAGCAAGAGATATTGCTGCGGTCGCCGCCGTCCTCTCCACGCGAGCCCGACACTAGCAGCAGCAGCAACAGCGGGGGGAGCAAGGTGCATCGAGGAGGAGGAAAAGAAGGGCAAATGACGGAAGCAGTGGATTTCCTAGCACCTGCAGACTCGATGAAGGCCTTGTTTCGTTTGCCTTACAACACGCAAGGCGTGTCCGTGGCATTGCACAAATTTCGCGGCACTTTGCTTGTAGACGGGGCGCTCGATGAGCTCTATCCCGAGAGCGGTGGGCCGGACGGAAATCAAAGGAAGACACAACGGGAGGATGAATGCCGGCAGCACCAGTATCAGCAGTACCAGTACCATGGTACGGGAGGGGTGTCGTCGCCAGAGGAGGAGGAGGAGGAGGTGGAAGAGGAGCAGCAGCAGCAGCAGCAGCAGGGTGAGGGACTCCATGTGTCGAACAACCAAAGCGCCCGCACCCACGATAACAATCGTATAACAAGTCAGGTTAATAGCGGGAACATGCATTCCCTGGCCACCACTGCCGCCAAAACCTTCAGCAGCCACACCAAGGGCGCCCTGCTGGTGCCTTCTTCCTTTAGTGCGCCGCCTCCACCCTTCCACCTACCGCCTCTTCCTCGAGAGTACCCGCATTTGCTGCATTTTCAGATGCATGAGCTCTCGATGACCATGGGTGCAGAGCTGCGGGTGTTTAGGTGAGTAGATCAAAGGAGGGGAAGGGAAAGGAAAGAAAGGCGGGCAGAAAAAGGGAGGGAGGAGGGAGGGAGGGAGGGAGGCATGTGGCCCCGACGCGTGGGTCGAGCCTAAAGGTTGTCCAACCAAGGAGAGTGTTTGAGACTGGGATAAGGCGAATGGTAATACAGAGGATAAGGAGGACGTCGGTGGTAATATGAAGATTGGACCAGAGTTTCTGGATCTTCAAAGCAGGTGCCAGTGGGTATCTGTGTATCTGTGTGTGAGTCAGAAAAACCCTTTGGCTGTCTCAGACCTCATCCTCCCTCCCTCTCTCCCTCTCTCCCTCTCTCCCTCCCTCCCTCCCTCCCTTCGATCCGTTTGTTTGTGCACAGGAAATACAAGACATACGATATTGTTGAGTCAGCCTCCAAAAGTGCGCGCCTGTCTTAGATTCATTTTCTCCCTCCCTCCCTTCCTCCCTCCAGTAATGCTCGTCACCCTGCAGTCAATGCAATATTTTGCGACGCAGACCGAGGGCTAGATTTTGTCACCGTCATCGATGGTAAGCCTTCAAGGAGAGGAAGGAGGAGGAGGAGTTGTGGGGAGAGGGAGAGGAGGACAAGAAGGAGAAGAGGGAGGAGAAGAAGGAAAAGGAGGAGGAGGAAGAACAAGAAGATTAAACAAAAGAGCAGGAGGGAGAGAACAGAGAGGGGCTGGACTCGAAGATATTGAATGCTCTCTTGACATGTTGCCAGCACTGCTTAACTTTCCTCCCTCCCTCCCCTCCCTCCCTCCTTCCCTCCCTCCCTCCAGCCTACCTTGAAAATATCTTCGCCTCCATCCCCGAGCTGGCCGTGGTGATGCACCAGAAGGGATTTATCCGCAGCTGTGACCTCGTCCGCACCGAGGAGGTCCCCTTCCTCTCCCTCGGGTCCACAACTGTGGCAGCTGCTGCTGCTGCTGGTGGTGGTGTTGCAGGCGCAACTGGGGCTGCAGGCATTTCGCGGGCAGCTGTTGCTTCTCCCCCTGCGCCTGGTGCAAGGGGAAAGGGCTCCTCCTCCTCCTCCTCCTCCTCCTCCTCCTCCTCTTCCGACCAAGACGCGTCCCAGCCCCTGTTCGATCCGAGGCAAGTTTCCCTTCCTCCTACTCACTCTTCCATCCTTCCCTCTCTTCTTCCCTCCCTCTCCCTTCCTTCCCCAAGCACCGTCGATCTCAACGCCACCACTAATTGCTGTCAAGACGGCAAGACCGACCTCCTCCACCGTGAAGAGGGAGGATACAATTTCCCCTCCACCTACTGACTCCTTCCCTGCCTCCCTCCATTCCTCTCTCATCCCTCAGCACCATCGATCTGAACGCCACCACTCTCCTCCGCTTCCTCAAAGCCAACTGCTGTGAAGACGGGAAGACCTACCTCCTCCACCGTGAAGAGGGAGGACATAGCCTGGCTCTCTATGACATCACGGCCTTGTCGAGCCAGCGACAAAAACGATGGAAGTGGCTGCTGGCGATGCTTTCCTATCGCTTTGCCATGCGGCTGTACCAGCAGGCGCATTTGTTGAGGAGGAGGGAAGGAGAAAGGGAGGGAGGGGAAAGGAGAGGGCTGGAAAGGCGGCATAGGGCGTTGCTACAGACATGTTTTAAATTGCTTCAGGAGCTGGTGGGGACCACAGGGGGAGAAGGGGGGGGAGAGAGAAAAGGCGGGGGAGGGGGAGGGCAGCACGCGAGTTTGTGTGCAGCAGTGCAGGAGCAGCTCGCGGACTCGTATCTTGTCCATGCCCCGTTGCCAGAGTCACCCTCCCTGCCTTCCTCCCCCCCTTCCTCCCCCCCTCCCTCCTCGTCGAGTGCAGCAAAGGACCTGATGCAGGCGGAGGAGCATTTGTCCACTGGCATCGGGCTCCTCCGTCCCTTGGTCATCAGGCACATGGAGGGAGGGAAGGAGGGAGGGAGGGAGGATGGTGGCCAGGTGCCCTCCTTGGACTCTACCACCGATAGGAGAGGGCCGAAGGAGGGAGGGGAGGAGGAAGGGGAGGAGAAAAGGGAAGTGAATGAAATGAAGATTGTGTTTGGTTCCCTCCCGGCCTTACCTCCTTCCGAGCGTCTTCTGGAGGAGGAGGAGGAGGAGGAGGAGGAGGAGGAGGAGGAGGAGGACCGAGAGGCAGCGGAGACGATAGTGCTGGAGCAGATGCTGGGCCTCCGGCAAAAGCTCGTCGGCACCCTCATCCGCCTCGTCAGAATGCACCTCCTCCACCACGACCTCCCCCCCGCCCTCCCCCTTCTCCGTCGCGCCCTCCACCAAGTCGCCGACGCCGCGGCCCTTGCCGGCCTGCATTGCCCTCGAGGGGGAGAAGGAGGGCGGGAGGGTGGGGGGGAGGAGGACGTGGAGGCGCTGAAGGCCAGGGTCCAGGCATGGGCGACAGTGATGGTGCAAGAGCTATGGACCTTAGCCGGTGATGCCTTGAGATCGGCTTTGGTGATCACAGGGAAGGAGGGAATAGAAGAGGGAAGGGATGGAGGGAGGGAGGAAGGGAGGGAGGGAGGGCAGGCGGTAGAAGAGGCGGTCTTGGACTTGTTGGTGGAGATGGATGATGCTTTGGGCGCCATCTTCCCTCCCCCTCCTCCTCCCTCTCCTCCTCCTCCTCCCTCCCGTCCTCCACATTTTCCTCCTCGTTTCATAGCCAAATCTAAAGCCACGGCAACAGCAGCAACAGCAGCAGCAGCAGCACGGGAAGCCCTGGCCTCCTTTCCCTTGCGTAGACTCTCCCTCCTTTACCTCCATCCTCCCCCTCCCTTCCCTACCACCACCCCTCCTCACCTATCTCCGTCCCTCATCCCCAACGACCCCTACCTCCTTCACGCTCTCACCGCCCCTCCCTTCTCCCGGCCCCGCAAGCTCCTCCTCATCGCCATCGCGCTCGCCTACGCCCGTGCCTTGCCCTCCGCTCCTCCCTCCTCCCTTCCCTCCTCCTCCTCTTCACAGAAGAGCACCCTTCAACCTGAGGGGGGCATGAGGCGTCTGGGCGATGCATGCAATGAGATCGGATCCTCCCTTCGTGCTACCCTTCCGCACATTCTCTCCTCTCCTCCCCCTCTTCCACCTCCTCCCGCGACTACTACAGCTGCAGGTGGCAGAGCGCAGGGGGGGGAGAAGGAAGAAAGTAAAGTTGAAGAGGGAAAACACACTTTGTGCCCTTCTTCTCCTTCTCCTCCTTCTTCCGCTGTCACAGACAGTCAGACAAACAACTCTCCCCCTTCCTCTTCCTCCTCCTCCCCTTCCTCCTCTCCCTCCTGCACTTCCCTCCCCCTCCTATGCACGCAAGCCGCCTTTGTCTGGTACCAGCACGCGCACTCCTGTTTCATCACCGCCCAGGACACCGACAACACTGTCCTCGTCTCTCTTAACCTCTTGGGGCTCTGCAAGCTCGCCGCCTCTTCCTCCCTCCCTCCCTTACTCTCCCTCCTTTCCTCCTCCTCGTCCTCATCCTCGACCTTGTCGGATATAGAGCGGAAGGAGTTGTGGTGGGCTGAAGCCGTGCGGCTCGGGGAGGAAGCACATGCCCGACTTCAGGAGGGGGGGATGGAGGGAGGGCAGGAAGGAGGAGGGTCGCACGAGGAGGAGGGAGGGAAGGCGGGGGGGAATAAGAGAAGGAAAAAGAAAAAGACAGCGATGAGGAAGAAGGAGGCGGTGAAGGAGAAGGAGATGCCGGAGAAGGGAAGGGAGAAGAAGGAGAAAGAGGGGCAGGCTGCGATGGAAGGTGAGGAGGAAGAAGATGAGGAGGAGGAGGAGGGGGGAAAAGGTGGAAAGGAGAAGGAAGCGAAAGAGGGTGAGAGGAGAACCACACAGCCCATACCCAAGAACGAGGACAAAGACGAGACAGGGCAGCACCAGCAGCCCTCACACACTCCTCCTCCCTACTCCACCCACTCGCTGGCTGACGTCATCACTGGCGAGCTCGCCTCGGTCTACCTCAAGATCGGCATCGGCCGCCGTCACGCCCTCCTTCCCTCCCTCCCCATCTCCTCCTCCTCCTCGTCCCTCCTGGTCCCTCCCTCCCCTCTGAATAATTCTCAAGAGGCCTCCATCCTTCTTCCCCTCACGCACGCCCTCACCCTATACTCTCGCCTCCCCGGCAACCACGCTGACGCCCAGGCCGCCGCTACTCACTATCAGCTTGGGGCTTTGTACACACGCACGTGGACCGGTCAACGGGAGAAAAAGGTAGCAAGGGAAATGCTGGGTAAGGCACTCACCCATTACAACCAAGCCTTCTCCTATTTTTATCAACAGCAGAGAGACGGGAAACGCGCGGAGGGAGGGAAGGAGGGAGGGAAGATGTTGTGGTTGATTGTCATGGACTTGGCAGGACTGTTGGAGGCGGTGGGAGTGATGGAGGAAGGAAGGAAGGGAGGGAATGGGGGGGGAGGAGTATGTCTGTGGCAAGCTTTGGAATGTTTGTTGAAACTCCGATGTGTTTTCACGGAGGACGAAGAAGGGAAGAAGGAATGTAGGGAGGATGGGAGGGAGGAAGGGCGGTTTGTTTTGGTGTCGGCCGAGAAAGAGGAGTTGCGAGAGCGCTTGGGAAGATGTTTACTGGGGTTGCTCAAGGAGGGAGGGCGAGAGAGAGGGGGCAAGAAAGGGGAGGAGAAGAAGCTGAAGGAGATGTACCGAGTGGTGTTGCAAGCGAAGGAGAGGGGGCTGGGGAAAGAAAGGATGGAGAAGTTGTGGGAGCTCTTTGGTTCTTAGTTGAAAGAGATGGAAATGGTTTCGAGAGGGGAACAAAAGTGTAACATCTTCTATCGTAGATGCCGGACCAATATTGATCCTTCAAAAGAAGCAATGAAATAAAAGAGGATGAAAAGGGGACTTTCTTGTTTTCCCTGGTGCATTGACCATGAGGCGACACAGGCGGGCGGAGGCGAAGGACGGTGAGGGCACAGCGCAAATATTAAATATGTATCGATAAATTAAAGTCAAGCTGGAAAATGTTTTGCGAAAGTTGATCGTGATGAGGACGGCAAATCCTGCTGAAAATCCCTCCCTTGTACGACATGCTTCCATATCGCATGGGCCAGCGAGCTGGGGCACCCTTGTAGTAGTAGTGCTTGCTTTGTTGCCCACTACGGGCTCTCCACACCGCCCTTCAGCCTTTACACTTGTGCACTTTTCCCTCAACTGGATTCGTTTTTTGCATACCAACGGCCCGATCCTGCTGCCGTGTTTTTCGATGTCCTACTTTGCGTCCAACTTGCCTCTCCCTGTCTGTTGAAGCAGCCACCTGAGTAAAGTATCCTCATTTTCCTGACACATACACGTGTAAAACTCTCCCCCCACGACAGTTGTGGGCACTCATGCCGTTATGCTGCCTACGAGATTGCCTCTTCCTGGGTGGTCCCTTCTTGATATGTAGCAAGCAGGGTGGTGGCGGTGGCAGTAAGGAGGAGGAAGATGAGGACGTGGACGAGGAGGCGAAAATCGAGGGACAGGAGGTCTACCCCTTTAACGACGAGCTCCAATACCATCAGCATCGCCAGGCTCTTACAAGCACTACCAGAAGTCGTTCCTCTAGGACGTCGCAGCCACACCACGGACTGCATCCGCCAACCTTGTCCTCCTTGTCGAGCAGCAGCAGCAGCAGCAGCAGCAGTCGTCCCGCGGCAAACGTTAGTGGGTGGGAAACCCTCTTCAATACACTCACAACTACTCAGCCTCCCTCTCAGCCTCAATCCCAGCCTCGCTCTCGGCCACCCCGCCACCCTTCCTTGTCATCTTCCTCTCGTCCTTCCTCTCGCTCTTCCTCTCCCTTCCCCGGTCCTTCCCCTTCACCCCCTCCCTCCTCCTCCTTTCTCGGTCTATCGATCGATCCTCATTGTCAGCAACACCAATATCGACTTTACCCCTCCGGTGGCTCCGGATTAGCCTCGACACCTCGGCACGGCAGCGCGGAAGCACGGACGTGTCCCTACATGTGCCCCGTTTGCTTCCACTACTTCCCCTCCATTCTGGTTGCGTCGTCGTGCTGTAGTCACTACGTGTGCTACGGATGTCTGTTGGGGTAAGCAAAAGGGGAGGAAGTAGATGGAGAGAAGGAAGGAGGGAGGGTGCTTGTGTCTGTTTTGCTTCCATTTCTCCCTGGTAAGGCGACGGTAGGCGAATACAGCAATTTCCTCACTCTCGCCCTTCCCTCCCTCCCTCCCTCCCTCCCTCCCTCCCTCCCTCCCTCCAGATACGTTGCCTCCCGCTATGAAGTATCTCCCTCCGACCTTCCCTATCTTGATGTGCCCTTTCTTTTGCCCATCCCTTGCCCTCTCTGTGCCTCCCCCTCTTTTGCCCCTGCTCCCGTCTCTCGTTTTGCGCCCGTCAGGTCGTACGAGGACGAGGGGAGGGAGGGAGGATTGGAGGGGGGGGCGGAGGGAGGGATGCACGGAGAAATGTCTGTCTCCGTGGTCGGGGGGGAGGAGAGAATGGATGGGGAGGATTGCAAGGGAGGGAAGGACACAGGGAAGGAGTCAGAGAAAGAGGAAGGGAAGGAGGTGGGTGAGAAGCAGTGGCAGCAGGAAAGGGAGCATGATGAAAAGCTGAATCCGGGGCACTCGGCGGCGATGCTGTAGGGAGAGAGGGAGGGAGGGAGGGAGGGAGGGAGGGAGACAAGGAGGGATGGGGGCGTTGGGGTGTGTGTGCAGATCAATAGATGGAAAGATATGTTTATACGGTGGTGGTGTTCCAGGGAGGGAGGGAGGGAGGAAAGGAGGGATTTTTGGACAGTCCGATAGATGGAGATCAATTTGTGTATGGAGGAAGAGGAAGTGTTGCACATACAGAGAGAAATATGTTGAAGACGAAGGGACCTATGATGACAAGGGTACCCACACGATCAGACGGTTTATGTAAGAGGAAGGAAATCGTTGGGAAGAAGACGAAGAAGAAGAAGAGGAGGAGGAAGAAGAAGATGCAAGGGCAAGAAGCAGGCGGAATACTGGATGCTCTCTTTGTTCATTTTGTGTGTCCTTTCGGTCATACTGTGCTTTTCGCCTTCGTCCCTCCCCTCTGCAGAACCTCTTCCTGAATTCCCTTTCATTTGAATCGCCTTCATTCCTGCCAACCACCTCTGCAGCTTCCTCCGAGTCTCCCTCCACCCACTATAGGTAATCTCCCTCCATCCACTCAGTGTGGGACATATTTTTAAAAAGGTCTCTCCTGCCTTCTTCGTCTTCTTCTTCTTCTTCTTCTTCTTCTTCTTCTTCTTCTTCCTCTACTTCTTCTTCTTCTTCCTCTTCTTCCTTCTTTCTTCCATTTTACTTTCCCTCGTCCTCCTTCTTCTTTATCCTTTTCTCCAACATTTTCTTCTTCGTTTCCCCGCTTTGTCTTCTCCTTCTCCTCCTTTTCCTCTCAATTTCCCACCTCTCGTCCAATGCATGCACAATTCTTTATCCCTCCCACCCTGCTCCTCCCTCCTGAACCCTATCTGTCCTTTCCTCCGTCCCCCCCTCCTCTCCGCCCTCTCGTGGACCGCATCTTCTGATTCAGACTTAAGGTTCTTATCCCTAGCGCCTCTTCGTCCTCTTCCCCGCCCTCTCCGGCGTGGCCGTCCTAAGAGACGCCCTTTCCCTTGTCATTCCAGCTGCTGATGCTGTTGTCGCTGCTGCTGCGGGTGCTCCTCTCTTCTTCACGACCCGAGTAGACAGAGCCCGTGTCTCCCTCTCCTCTCCGTCCTCCTTCTCACCGTTCTTCCCTCCCCCTCTCTTCTTCTCGATGGCGGCGGCAGTAGCAGCAGCACGCGTGGTGCGACGAGTAGGAGGAGGAGGAGCAGCAGCAGCAGAAGCAGCAGAAATAGTTGTAGTAGTGGCAATGGTACCTGCAGCAATAGCCTTCTTCGCTGTTGTATTTAATGTCGATGCTGCTGGCACTGCTGGTGCTGCTGGCCCTGCTGCTGTTACGGCCTTGGTCACGGTGGGAGTGGAGGAGGAGGAGGAGGAGGAGGAGGAGAAGGAGGAGGAGGAGGAGGAAGGAGGAGGAGGGGAAGGAGCGATGATGCCGGTGCTGTTGGCAGGAAGTGTTTTCCGCTTCTTCTTTTTGCTGTCCTCGCTGCTGCTGCCGGTGCTGCTTGTGGTGGCTGTGGTGGCGGGAGGGAGGGAGGTCGGGAGGGAGGTACGACGGGAGGGCGGGATGGCGGAAGGTGCTGTGAAGCCGTTGAGGAGGCTGAAGAGCACGTCTTGGTCTTGAGGGGCAACCGACGAAGTGCGTCGCTGCTGCTGCTGCTGCTGCTGCTGATACTTGCCGGTACCAGAGGCATTTGCTCCTCTCTGGTTGGTCGCTGCCACCTTGCTGCCCGTGCTGCTACTGCTCTTCACCGCATTCTCCCCTTCCTCTTCCTCCCCCTCATCTTCAAAAGAGGAGGAGGAGGACGAGGATGGAGACGAGGCCGAGGAATCGAGGGAGGCAGGTCGGGTCGTGCCAGTCATCATCCCTTCGTTCTTCTTCTGCCGGTGCGCAGTGACCACAGCCACCGGGGCCCTCCTCTTTTTCCCTTCCTCTCCCTCTCCCTCCTCGTCACTACTGTTGCTGCTACTGCTGCTACTGCTGCTACTGCTGCTCCTAGGCGCTTGTCTTTCCACCGCCTCCTTGGTATCTTCCTTTCCGTCAAAATGAGTTTTCTCCCCCTCCTCCTCCTCTTCCCCTTCACTGCTCTCATCGCTGTTTGCCGACATCTTTTCCTGGACTCTTCCTTCATTCTTCTTCAAACCTGTATAAGATGGATGTAGGCGATGCACCACAGCCGCAGGATCAGCAGTAGCAGCATCAGCAGGGGTAGAGACAAGGGATTTAGGCCGCACGGAGGCCGCAACGGCTTTCTCCTTTCCAAGTCCCTCCCTTTCCTCCTTCTTTTCACCATTATTATCATCATCATCATAATCGCTCCAGGAGGAGGAGGAGGAGGAGG
>Ga0160420_100604_pt1 | contig 13715 bp, 21 predicted proteins | sample CelAP2metagpilot_FD_108197 | JGI IMG/M metagenome (GOLD analysis project Ga0160420, IMG submission 108197) | Phycosphere-associated microbial communities from algal ponds in Kailua-Kona, Hawaii, USA - Cellana AP2-5-5 metagenome pilot | ecosystem: Engineered > Artificial ecosystem > Aquaculture >... | reverse complement strand
CCCTCCCTCCCCACCTCCCTCCCTCCCTCCCTCCTCCTTCCCAGGTCTCCAAGGACGTGATCCTGAAGAACCGCGGCCGGGAGGGGCCCAAGATGGCCAAGCCTTTGTGGACCGAGATTCTGGAGCTTATGGGCGGGTAGGCACAGCCCTCCCTCCCTCTCTCTCTCCCTCCGTCTCTCCCTTCTCGACTTTTCAAATTTATCCTCTTATCACCCCTTGCCTCTCTGCGCCTCGACTCACCACATCTCTTCTTTCTTTTCTCCTCTTTTTCTTCCTTCCTCCCTCCCTCCTGCAGGACCTTTTTGGAGATCAAGAAGGAGTTGTATGAGAACGAGGGCAGGCGGTGGAGGGAGGGAGGGACGGAGGGAGAGATATAAGAAGGGAGCGAGGGGGGAAGGGAAGGGGCTTCCAAAGAATGAGATATTGCCGACTTGTGTATGGAAAGATAAATAGGAGGGAGGGAGGGAAGAAGGGAGGATATGCGGTGATAAGGTTAAAATAGTATAAGTATAGGCTTTGTTCAATGATCCAGGCACGAAACAAGTCGGGAAAAAGGAAACGAATGAATGACGACTGACTGACCCGCCTTCCGAGTGTGGCAATATACACCACGCCCACCAACCCACTGCTGCTGCTGCTGCTACTACTACTTCTCGTGCTCTCCCCTCTTCAGTAGATATCGTTGTCGAATTTATTTCTTTTTTCCCTCCCGCACTCCTTTCGAACTACTTCCTCCCCTTCTTCCCCTTCTTTTTCTTTGGATTCCCGCCACCCCCCCCCCCTCCTTCTGCCCCTCCTTCTCCTCCTCCCGTCCCCGCTGCAGCCGTCGATGCGGCTGTTGCCGCCGCCGCTGCTGCTGCTGCGTTCTTCTGCTGTGCCGCCCTGAGGCCCGCGGCTTCTGCCTCTAGGCGGATCTTCCGACTGCTGAGAGAGGGAATGCACTCACCTGAGGAGGAAACAGAGGGAGAAAGGGAGGGAGGGAGGGAGGGAGGGAGGGGGGTAAAGGCAGTGAGTGATGGAAAGGGGCGGGCAGGTTTAATGAAATCCATTGAATAGTGCGTCAAATTATCATATTTCTTTCTTCCCTCCCTCCTTCCCTCCCTCCCTACCGAGCTTGAGCATCAAGGCCCTTCTCGAAGGGAAGTCTGGATGCAGCTGCTTGCCCGTCTTGCTATCTTTCAGCTCAACCTTTACGCGCCCGTACACCAGCCAGTCACGCGGGTACCTGGGGAGGGAGGGAGGGAGAGAGGGAGGGAGGGAGGGAGGGCGAGCAGGGTGTGAAAGCGATTTGAGATGGTTTCCTGTTTTTCCCGGTTGGATCTATACGTCCTTGGGTATCCATGCTTGAATTAAGGATGGAAACTAGAAGGTGGATAGAGAGGGATGGAGGGAGGGAGGGAGGGAGGGAGGGAGGGAAGAGGGCACCTTTTATGCTGCTCGACGATGTGCGCCAGTCGCCACTGGACCAGAAGGTCTGAGATGTCGTGGACGGACGGCTTGGGGCAGGCTTTGTCCTTCGGGATCCGCCGGCCTTGAGGGAGGCTCTTGTCGACGTCCAAATAGTTGGGCCAGATAGTGACAAAGGTCTGAGCGAAAGGAAGAGGGGGCGGAGAGCGGGTGGGAGGGAGGGAGGAGCGTCAGGACGAGCCAGCTTTTGATCTCCCTTTTCGTAGGAAGCCAAGAGCCACGCCATCCTTTCCTTCTTTCTCTACAAATGCCTTATTAGGTACCCGGGCTCGTCATCCAGACTTAACCGTGTACCTTGCTGTCCTCCAAAAATTTCTCCTGATCTCGGTCTCCCTGAGGGCCAGGGTAGCAGACGACGTGGTGCTGTTCGTGCATGTTCATTTGCTCGATGGTTTGCTGCAACTCCTCCTAAAACGTACAGTGGGTATGGCGAAAGCAAGAAATGACGTGCATGAACAAAGGTAACAAATTCAGCAGGGTAACAGACAGGCACATTTGATCCACTCCTCCACACAGCCCTGTGCCTCCCCTCCTCCCAACCAGTTCTCCCTCTCTCAATCCACCCCGCAGGCTGGCTACATACAGGTGTCATGCCCAATGCTTCTGCCTGTGCCATGGCAGCACTCATGGCTGCACCTTGAATGCGCTCCTCTTCCCGTTGTTGCCGCTGCATGACTTGCGACCTGTGGGAGGAGAGGGAGGAGAGGAAGCGGCTGGGGGCTGGGGAGGGTGGCAGGCAGGCGAAGGTGAGTACTGCGTGTGCTTTAATGCGGATACTGAAACTGATACTGTGTCTACTGATCTAGATGCTGCTAGCATTGCTGCTCGTCCTCTTTCTCAAGCTTGCGTGCCGTACGTTGTGGGTAAGGGAAGGCTTGATGATGATTGAGGCGAGGGCGAGAAGCTGAAGCGAGCGATTGATATGACGGGACTTGCGTCTCTACTTCTATTCTTCTTCTTCTCCTGCTGCAGCAGCTCTTGCAAACAACCAGACACGACACAGCCACCCATAGCCCCACAGATACGCGTGTAATGATGAGCACTGCTGGAGGCAATCTAAAATACCGGGATCCGACTCCGCTATATCTTTTCTTAGGTTCTCCCTTCACTTGCCATAATCATCGGCCCTTCCATTTTTGCATGATACGAGACTGCAGCAGGCGTGTTGCATCGTGTAATATTGTCTGCAGCGGCATGGTTCCACCTATTCCTACTTCAGCTGTAAGAAGAGGATGGTGGGGAGCACAAGTATCTGTCACATGCGCAAGGCGTGGATCCTGCGTATTTGGCTACCCGTGTCTAGCCTCTGCATGTTGGAACGAACTTTGTGAAGGAGATGATCGTTGCGTTGGACATACCAGCACTTGAAACGCAATTACTCAGGCAAGCCGTAGCACCCGTGCATGCTTTTGGAGGAGTGGAATAGCACACGACTTTGCGGTCAAGGCACGGCTGGCATTTTTTATTGGTACCACCTCCCCACTTTCAAACATTATCTAATCCACCCCTCTTCCCCACCTCCCCTCCCTCACTCCTCCTCTTTGTTCTAAGCGACTCGAACTACGAGGAGGATGCTTCTTTCAAGAGGGGGCGGCCGACGAGTCCTCAGCACCGACGGCGGCTCCGTCCTTCCCTTTCTCCTCGTCCTTGCTTCCCTATCCTCCCTCCTGTCCCCCTCCCTCGCCCGCTCCCACCACCATACGCCTTCCATAAGGATGCCAAACGGGCCAACGGTGGTGAACAACGCCATGGGCCGTATGGAGGCCATGGGCGAGATTGAGGACGAGACGAGCCGATTGCAGAGTACGTATTATTGAAGAACCGGGCCGAGGGAGGCAGGGAGGGAGGGAGGGAGGGAAGGGAGGATGGTGTTAAAAGGGGTTTGTTTCATTTGTAGGAGGAGATACAAGAAGCGTCTTCTATAGCAATGTCTGGGGATATTGTCGTACTTAATTGTGTCGATTGGCGTCCAGTGATCGCCCCTGGAGCAGGATGTATTCGAGAAAGCTGGAGTATGGTTTGCACATCAAGGAGATAAAGCTCGCGGTGCTCAGCGTGTCTTAAAGAGCTTCCCTCACACTTTCCCCCTCCCTCTACCCCTCCCTACCACCCTCCTTCTTTGCCTGCCTTCTTCTCCAGTCCAAATCCCGCGGGACCTGTTCAAGCCCGATGGCTACAGCCATAAGGAGGCGCTCTTTGGGATCCCCGTATACGGGTGGGTGGAGACCACAGGGGCTGGGCGGGGAAGAGGGAGGGAAGGAGGGAGAGGTTTCAGGATAGCAGGATGGCGACGACTTGTAGCAGCAGCAAACACCTCACCATTCCCCTCATCCCCCCCCTTTCCCCTCGTCCCAGCGGTTTCATCGCCGAGAAGCTTTACTATGCCAACACCACCAAAATGTGCTCCGCGCCCACGGCTGAGGAGGTATCCAAGTGGAAGAGCCCCTACATCCTCATGGTCGACCGCGGCGACTGCACCTTTGTCACCAAGGTACAAGCCCTCCCTCTTTCCCTCCCTCCCTCCCTCCTTCCTTTTCCTACCTTCCTCCCCACTCTCCTCCGTTTGCACGTGCTACGGGATTCATACAGACATGGCTCGAGGCGCCATCCACCCACACATGCACTCAAAGCTTCTGTCGCTCCCTTCCTTCCCCTCTCCCTCCCCTCCTTCCTCCCTCCCTCCCAGGTGCGCCACGCCCAGCACGCGGGCGCTTCAGGCGTGCTGGTGGCGGATAATCTGTGTGTGTGCAAGGACTTAGTCTGCCACCCGGACCCGGGCACCACTTGCCAAGGCATCGAGCCCGTAAGAAGAAGGGAGGGAGGGAGAGAGGGAGGGAGGGAGAGAGGGAGGGAGGGAGAATGGGCAGGTGGGAAGACTCCATTTGTATGCGCCACAGGGGGAATGCTCCGCACCTTTTGCATCAATTTACTAACCTCCTTCTCTCTTGCCCCTCCTTCCTCGCCTCCTCCCTTGGTCGCCCTTTCTTCCTCATATCAAGATCATGGCGGACGACGGCAGCGGTGCGGACATTACCATTCCTTCCTTCCTCCTCTACAAGCCCGACGCCGATGCCATCAAGGAGAAGCTGCGGCAGGAGTCTCTCGTGCAGGTAGTTGGGCAAGAAGGCAGGGAGGGAGGGATGGAAGGAGGAGTTGAGTGACGAGCGTCGTCGATGCCTTCCTCGTCGCGACTCTCGGCATCCCCACACTTTCCGTGCACCTGAACCTTACCCTCCCTCCCCCCCTCCCTCCCCCTCATCCTCGCTCCAGGTGGAAATGACGTGGTCACTGCCCACGCCCGACGACCGGGTCGAATGGAGTCTGTGGACGTCGGCCAACGACTCGTCCTCGGCGGCGCTCAAGGAGGAGTTCAAGGAGGCGATGACGGCGCTGGGACAGCACCAGTATTTCACGCCTTACTATCAGGTCAGGGTGGGAGGGAGGGAGGGAGGGAGGGAGGGAGGGAGGAGAGGAGGTCGAGGTCCCATCCCACAGTTTTCCAGATCTCGAGGTGCGGTACGTCATCTTACGCCCTGTCCTCCCCTTTTTCCCCCTTCAGGTCTACGACGGCGCCTCTTACAACTGCGTCAACTTCCCGGACCACTGCGGCTCGCTCTGCACCAACCACGGGCGCTATTGCATGCCCGACCCGGACAAAGACCCTTACCACGGCTACTCGGGCCGCGATATCGTCATCGAGAACCTCCGGTACGCATATCCCGCCTTCCCTCCCGCCTTCCCTCCCTCCCCCCCTCCCTCCCTCCCTCCCTCCCGCCCTCCCTCTTTTCTCTCTTGCTCCTTCTCACAAGCCACGAACCAGAAACAATTCACCTTCACAACGCGGGAGTCAACGTTGCAGATAGAGAACACCCCCCGCTCACACACTCTTTCTCACCCTCGTGCCCTGCCTCCCTTTTTCCCTTGGAAACAGGCAAAAGTGCATCTGGAACATCTACGGCGGGGAGTCGGCGGGGAAGGAGGAAGGCGTGGGCCTGGCCTGGTGGGCCTACGTCCGGGACTTCACGGAGCAGTGCAGGTGGGTGAGGAGGGGTTCACTCGGAGATGGAGTGAAAGAGGGATGGAGTAGGTGGAGGAGGGGAACAGCGAGACAGAGGGAAGGAGGGAGGGGAGGCGTAAAGCGACGTGGAGATCGGTCGCATGCATCTTCCACGCGAGGCATTGCCTTAGCAGATGAGATACATTTTTGTTGCTGACCCAACCATCCTTCTCCCTCCCTTCCCCCCCCTCGCCCTTCCTTCCCCCTTTCCTCTCCCCCCTCTTCCAAGCCGTAAATCGCGCTTCACGGACACCTCGTGCATCAAAAACGCAATGAAGACGGCCGGGGTAGACCACAAGAAGATCGAGTCCTGCATGGAGGAGGCGGGCGGGGTAAGGAGGGAGGGAAGGAGGTGCGTCAGGGTTTTTCCAACGTGAATCATATGATGTCTCACATCCCTCTCTTCGTCCTCCCCTCCCGCCCTCCCCTTTTCTTCCGCCAGGTGGACCACGACATCGAGAATTCGATCCTCCAAAACGAGCTGCTCGAGAAGCAGAAGAAGAGCATCGTCATCGTCCCCTCCGTCTACGTCAACAATGTCGTTCAACGCGGTACGCCCCTCCCTCCCTCCGTCCCTTCCTCCTTCTCTTCACTTGCTTACCTCTTCTTTTCACCTCCTTCCCCGTCCCTTGTACCTCAGGCGGTATTTCCTCCGTCAATGTCCTCTCCTCGATCTGCGCAGGCTACCTGGAGGGAACCCAACCCAAGGTACGTGTCCCTCCCTCCCTCCCCCTCCTCCCTTCCATGACCTCCCCTTCTCGTCCACTCTCCTTTTATGCACTCTTTTGAATCCGACTCACCTCTGCCAGGTCTGCAACTGCGTGGGCGCTGCCCCCGACCAAGTAATGGCTTGCGTCCAGAGCGGCGACTACCGTATTCCCTCTCAAAAGGTACGTCACCCGTACCCCCCCCTCCCTCCCTCCCTCCCTCCCTCCCTCCATTCCTCCTCCAGGGAGTCATCGCCATCTTTCTGCACCACCCATCTCACTCTCTCATTCACACGTGCCTTGGCCGGCGCCTACAGATGGGCGGCAGTGGTGGCGGCGTCTCATGGGGCGGTGTGCTGGGCATCGTCACGTTGGTCATCCTCGGCATGACGGCCGCAGGTTTCGTGTACTGGAAGAGGACACAGCAACAGATGCGCGAACAAGGTAAACGTCGATACAATTGACATTCGGACGTGTCTCTTGCTGATGTGTGTGTGCTTCTCTCTCTTTCTCCACTCTTTGTTCCTGATACAGATTAGTCATCTTCAACCGACTTGATGTTTTTACTTCTCCCTATCCGTGTGACCTCATCCCCCTCCCCCCTCCTCCCTCTCTCCGCTCTCCCTCCCTCTCCTCAGTCCGGTCCATCTTGGCAGAATACATGCCCCTCGATGACGCTCCGGCCGACAGCAATCCCGCCAGCACCGGCGGCATGGGCAGCATCGACTCCTTCTCGGCTTCCAAGGCCAACACCAGGTCAGCAGCAGCCGCTTTTCCCACCATCCGCCTTGCCCCCTAGCCCTCCTCTATTCATGCACCTCTGCCTGCTTCTATTCTTGTCCCCCTCCGCCGATCTGCTACCCTCCTTTCAGTCATCAAGCTCTCACCTTCCCTCCCTCCCTACCTCCATCCCTGCCTCCCTCCTTCCCCATTCCAGGTATTACGACTTGCAGCCCATGAAGGCCACGGGCGGCGGGGGGACGAATGGAGATACAGCGGCGATTTAGGTGGTGGAGACAGGGGGGAGGAGAAGGACGGAAGTCGGGAGGGAGGCAGAAGGTGTAAGGGCGTTTGCATGTCGCCCTCTTGATATTGTGGCCGTGGAGGAAGGCTGATGAATTGTACAGAGAAAGAGGAGGAGGAAGAGAGAGGGAGTGAAGAAGAGGAGGACAAGTGGGACGTCGAGAGATGAAGAAAACAGAGAAAACGAGCGAATATAGTGTTTCTAGTGAGAGGAAAAGGAGGCTTTAACAAAAGGCTTAAACAAACCAAACAGAGACTGACGACGAGAAAATGGGATGAGAAGGGGGAAAGAAGAAGAAGGGAGGGAGAGAAGTGCTGCATGACAGAGGAGAATACGGCAGAAATAGATGCGATGCACTGAAAGGGAGCTTGGCTCACTGAGGAAAGGAAAAAAGGAAGAAAAGGAATGTGCGAAGAATCGGAGCAATGCCACGACACGGACACCTGAGAGTGGCTGATTCCTTCGATTCTTTTTACACCTTAAATGAAATACAAAATGCATGGTTTTCATCACGATCGCTCTTCTCCCTCCCTTCCTCCATCCCGTCATACTGCACTCATCGCCTGGACCTCTTGGGCTTGAGCAGTGGCAGCAGGTCGTCGATAGGCAAGTCCTCCTCGTGTTTGTTGCCGTACCTGATGCGAGCCAGCACTCGACGGGCGCCCTTAGGATCACCGACCCACACTTTTGACACCAGGCCTGAAGGAGAAGGAGAGGAGAAAGGAAAGAGAAGAGAAATGGATCAGTCAAGCTCTACCCGATTTTCCCCTTGATAGGCCAGGCACCGATACAAGCCCGCCCATCTCTTAACTATTGACTTCCGCCACACACCTCTCCCTCCTTTGCTCCCTCCCTCCCTGCTCACCCGTGACGGGCCCCGCATCATCACCTGGCTTCCGGACGATACTGCCAACGAGGTGCTTGAAGGGCGCCAGCTCCCTCGCCGTTCCCGCCCCTCCCTGTCTCCCTCCTCCACTACCACCGTCTCCTGCTCCTATTTTTGCATCACCTCGACTCTCACCCCCGTTCCCTTCTCCTCCTTCACTTTTGCCGACGATGGGCGCAAGGAAGGAAAAGCGGGAGGAAGGGAATGGAGAACGGACGTTATAACCGTTGAGGGTGGAGGAAGAGGGCTTCAGTGAGTCGTTCCAACAGACCAAATCCGCAGCCTTAGTCTCGCTGCTGGTGCTAGTAGTGGTGGTGGTGATCGTGCTGGTGCTGGTGGTGGTATTGCTGGTGCTGGTGCTCGAAGGCAGTTGAGGTATCTTTCGACCCCCCCCTTCCTCATGCAACACAATTCCCTTCTCGGCCTCCTGCTGCTTTTCCGCCTTGAGCCCCTCCGCTGCCCCCATCTCCTTCACCACTACATTACCCTCATTTCCTTCCTCTTCCATACCCAGCGTTTCTTCCGCTCCCTCCATCTCCTTCACCACCACCTCATCCTCCTTTCCTCCCTCTTCCGTACTCAGCGTGTCTTCCGCTCCCTCCATCTCCTTCACCACCACCTCATCCTCCTTTCCTCCCTCTTCCGTACTCAGCGTTTCTTCCGCTCCCTCCATCTCCTTCACCACCACCTTATCTTCCTTTCCTTTCTCTTCCTTACTTGATGTCCTTCTGAATTCTCCCGCCACTGTCTCCACGATCGATGCGGTCCCTTTAATAGACTCGGCATTAACAATCGCGGGCGATAGCAAGGGCAGTGCGACTGCTGATGCTGCTGTTCTTGTTGTTGCTGCTGCTGCTGCTGCTGCTGCTGTTCCCACTCCTCCACTATCCGCCTCGGCATTTTTTTCACCGGCGGCCGAAGTGGCACGAGGAGCCGAGGCAGTCGTCTTGCCTGCAGCGGCTGCAGAAGGGCATGGAGCAGACGACGCTGCCCTTCCTCCTTCCTGCCCTGCTGCTGTAGCTACGCACGACCTCACCTCTCGTTCGTCCTCGTTGTCATCTTCAAGCTGCATGGCTTCTTCTCCGTCTTCTTTGAGCCCCTTGTTGCTCTGGCCATTGCCGTCGCTGCAACTAATGTTGCTGCTGCGGTGGCTGGTGGCAGCAGCCTGCGCTAGGCGCGTAATCCGACGCGGACAGGACGGGAGCATCGGCGTGAGCGACTCGACCAATAGACATTGTACCTAGACAAGAGGAAAGGCGAGAGGAATGGATGAGAGAAATTAAGTGCGAAATGCACCACATTTTGCGGTGGTGTGGACCATTTTACAGTAACCAACTCCGTCGACGCACCGCCCTCCCTTCCTCCCTCTCTTGTTCTGACCTTGGTGATGGAGACATCCTCCTCGTCGCCATCAGCGTACTGGATGTGGGCGTACTCTCGCCCGGACGGCGTCATCCAGCAATCCGTTATGCGGCCTAAACATTTAGAGCGAGGAGGAAGTTTTTGAGTTAGAGCCTTTCTTTCCATCCCTTTCTTTCCTCCTCCTGGCCTACCGTGCTTCTTTCTTGTTGCCCCACCATTCTCTTCCAGTCCTACTTGTGGCAACTTACCCTCAAAAACACCATGCACGCCAAAGTCCTTGCTCACGAGTTTTTTGCGGTAGTGCTTGTTGAGAGCCTGCACATATGGAAGCGTAGGAGGGGTGGCAGGGGGGTGAGGGAGGAACATCAACGCCGAGAAACGGGTACGAGGAGGGATATAAATCCATGGAGTGCTTCAGAGGGAGTCAAGTTCTAGTGCAATGGTATCGTGCTACGGTGCAAGGGTGCTCATGGACAGCTCGACACATACATATGACTGCCTCCATCATGGAGAGAAGGGAGAAGGAAAGCTCTAAACAACGCACCTTCACACGCCGCTTGATCTCCGCTTCAGTCAATGCCATTTTCTACGCAGCGATGGGTGGCCTGGGTGTTGGATCATGAGTGAGTTGCCTGTGTTTTGGAAATCGAGAAGGAAACGATTGAACGACCATTATTCGAATAGTATGCCCCCGGTCATTTTCCTTTAAAGAGCATAATTCAATGCCATGTAGATGCCGCTGCTGCAAACACGCTCAATTGGGCGCACATCAGCAGGAGGGAAATGTGTGCTGCTGGTATCCCTAAGTGTGTGGATTTTTGCGGTGTGTTGTGGAGGGCGTGATGTGTGCAGGAGGAGCATTCCATCAATTATCGCAACGGCCATAGGCTGCGAGGCACCTTCTCTGCCTCGTTCCCATATGTGCATCAAACCCTTCTAAACGAGACCATCCATTGATAATGTGCCCTGCATCCATCGACCCCCACCTGTTGACCCCCCCTTCGCATTCTTATACACCTCGCTCTTCCGACAAGCTTCCATGTAAACAACATCGCCACCAGCATAATCACTTCTCCCACCACGCATATCTCAGCCTCCTCCCTCCCTCCCCTTCCCCGCTACATTACAGGCAGCATGGCGGATGGCGGCGGCATGAGCGACGAGATCCGGGCGCTGCTGGAGGATGAACAGGACGCGGAATTTGAGGAGGTACGTTGAGCGGACGTGGGAGAGACTGAGATAAGAGACGGGAGGGGCGGACGATGATAGTGATGATAGTGCGGAGGAGGTCGAGGGTGTCGAGGATGGGGGAAGAGCAACACTCTATGGAGATCAAGTACTGTTCTACCCCAGTGGTCCTGCGGTAATTTGACTGCATGCCTTCACCTTCCTTGATATATGGGTTTGGGTGTCCACGAGCACGAGTCATTCCGCTCAAATGCCCTGTCCCTCCTTCCCTACCCCAGGAAATCGCCCGTAACCCCTACTCCCTGAAGGGATGGCTCCGGTACCTAGAAGCCAAAACCCAAGCCAAGCCCATCAAGCGCTACCTACTATACGAGCGTGCCCTCAAATTTCTACCGGGATCCTACAAGCTGTGGTGGGCGTATTTGCAGGTAAGGGAGGGAGGGAGGGAGGAAGGGAGGAATGGGAAGGAAAGATTGATGAAGGCGATGTTTGCGTCTCCTCTGTTTCCATGTAGTCCTTAAAAGCAAGAGAGCCAATACATCTTTCTACATTGTCCGCTGTTGACTTCACCCCTCTCTACACGCCTGTCCTTTGTGTTCCTCACCCCTTTCCTCCCTCCAACCCAACCGCCCGGACACGCAGGAGCGCAAGGGCCAGGTGGAGGGCAAGGTGGCCATCACTCACGCGCGGTATCAGATCCTCCTCAACACCTTCGAGCGGTAGGGAGGAGATGCGGGAAGGAGAGCTGGAAGGAGGGAGGGAGGGGAGATGAAGCGAGAGGGAGCAAATGAGATACTTGTCATCGTCACTTACGCATTGTCTCTCCTCTCCCCCTCCTCCTCCTCCTCCTCCTCCTCCTCCTCCTCCTCCTTGTTACAGTGCCCTGGTCCATCTCTCCCGCATGCCTAGAATTTGGCTGGCCTACCTCGCCACCCTCGTGGACATGAAGAAGGTACGCCACCCCCCTCTCCCCTCCTGTCCCTTCCTCTCGCCTCCTCACCTCCCTCTTCCTTTTTCCCTTCCTCTCGCCTCCTCACCTCCCTCTTCCTTTTCCTATTCCCCTCACCTCATCATCTCCCGCCTCCTCACTTGTCCTCTTCTTCACCCACCCTCCCTCCCCCCAGGCGACCAAAACCCGGCGCGTCTTCGACGCCGCCCTCCAGTCCCTCCCCATCACCCAGCACCAGCGCGTGTGGACCCTCTACCTCCCCTGGGCGCAAGGCCTGGGAGTCAAGGAGACGGCCATCCGCGTCTTCCGGTCCGTCCTGCCCCTCCCTCCCTCCCTCCCTCCCTCCCTTCCTCGAGAAGGGTGCCTGCCAAAAGAAGGACAGTTCCGCGCACGTACTCACATCCTTATCTTCTTCCCTCCCTCCGTCCCTTCCTCAGGCGGTACCTCAAGTACGACCCCTCCCAACGCGAGGCCTACGTGGACTTCCTGGAGACGCAAGGCGAGATGGAGGAGGCGGCCGTGCAGCTCGCCGTCTGCGTCAACGATGACGGTTTTTTCTCTCCTCAGGGTAAGCAGGCTCCTCCCCATATGCGGTGGCCTCTGGCGCGGCTGGTGTTGCAGCTGCTGGTGCCTGATGGTGGTGGCAGTCGAAACCATCCCCCTCCTTCCTTCCCTTCCTCCCTCCTTCCTAAGCTTGTTCACAGCGATTCTCTAAATTTCCTCCTCTCTCGCCCGCCTCCTCCGTCCCTCCCTTCTTTCCTTGTCCAGGCACCTCCAAGCACGCCATGTGGATGCGCCTGTGCAACCTTTGCGCCTCGCACCCTACAGCCGTCTCTCGCCGCCTCAAGGTCGACGCCATCATTCGCAGCGGTCTCGCTCGCTTCACGGACGAGACCGGCAAACTTTGGTACGCCCCTCCCTCCCTCCCTCCCTCCCTCCCTCCCTTCCTCCCTCCCTCCCTCTTTTACATACTTTCCGATTACGTCCTTCCCTCCTTCCTTCTCCTCCCTCCCTTACTCTCCTCCTCTTGTTGTTGTTCACCGCCTCCTGATCCATCCGCGCGACCTCCCCTCTCTCTCCCTTCCACCCTCCCCCCTTCCCTCCCTCCCTCTCCAGGTGCAAGCTCGCAGACTACTACATCCGCTTGGGTCAATTCGAGCGCGCCCGAGATGTCTATGAGGAAGCCCTCAACACGTACGTCCCCTCTAACCCCTCCCCCCTCCCTCCCTTCCAATTTGCCGTTCGAGATACCTTACTTCTCGCCTTTTCCTCCCTCCCTCCCTCCCTCCCTCCCTCCCTCCCCCCCGCCCTCCCTCAGCGTCCTGACGGTGCGAGATTTTACGATGGTCTTCGACGCCTACTCCCAATGCGAGGAGTCCTTGCTCACAGCCAGAGTAGCCCTGCTGGCGGAGGAGGAGGTGAGGAGGCAGGGAGGGAGGGAGGGCAGGAGGAGGGAGAACGGACCGAGATCTTAGGGAGGAAGGAGGGCAGGAGGAAGGGAGGAGGAGGAGGAGGAGGAGGAGGAGGAGGGGGAGAAACAGTGCTTGGGCCCGGAGAAGGGAGGGTGGATCGAAAAAAAGAATTCGGAGGCGCATCTCGGCTCACGCACTCTCCCCCTCCCTCCTTCCTCCCTCCCTCCCTTGGCCTCATCAGGAGCAGGCGGAGGAGGAAGACGATCTGGACGTGGAGGGCGACGATACGGACTTGCGCCTGGCCCGCCTGGAGGACCTGATGGAGAGACGGCCTGTTATGGTATGGAGGGAGGGAGGGAGGGAGGGAGGGAGGGAGGGTAGAGAAGACATCCTTTCACGAGCGGAGCCTGCGTGAGTACATACATTCAACTACTACGATTGACCTCCACTCCTCCCTCCCTCCCTCCCTCCCCACCCCCAGCTGTCCTCCGTCCTCCTCCGGCAGAACCCGCACAACGTTCACGAGTGGCACAAGCGGGCCAAGCTCTTCCAGGCGCAAAAAGACCCCCATAAGGCACGCCCATTCCATCCCTTCCCTCCCTCCTACCCCCCCCCCTCCCCTCCACCTTGCCTCATGACTTCGCTCCCCCTCTACACCCCCCT
>Ga0160420_100603_pt1 | contig 13721 bp, 15 predicted proteins | sample CelAP2metagpilot_FD_108197 | JGI IMG/M metagenome (GOLD analysis project Ga0160420, IMG submission 108197) | Phycosphere-associated microbial communities from algal ponds in Kailua-Kona, Hawaii, USA - Cellana AP2-5-5 metagenome pilot | ecosystem: Engineered > Artificial ecosystem > Aquaculture >... | reverse complement strand
TCGCTCTCTCCTTCATATCTCCCTTTTTCCCTCCCTCCCCCACCAGGGCGCGCAACACCTCGGCCTCTTGGAAACGCACCCTGTAACGCCAGTAGCTTTGACTTTGAGATCGGCGACCACTCTCCCTTCCCCGCCCCCTTATATCTCCCTTTTTCCATCCCTCCCCCCCCAAGGTGAGCGACAACTGAGTAGCCTGGTAATGCTCCTTGAACCGCCTCAGGCTTTGTTTGTGAGATGGTCAATCGCTCCCCCCTCCCTCCCTCCCTCCCTCCCTCATTCCTCCCCCCAGGCGGGCATGCTCGTCAAAGTGGGCAACACCAATTATCACAACCTGGAATAAGAGGCCCTCAAGGCGCTCTTGGCGATGAGGAGTGTGGGCTCTCAGAGGGGCGAGGGTCTTGAACAGGATAAGGCAACGGATCCGGACGTCGTCACCATGGCCATAATCGACGCCGCCAGGACCGTTCAGAACTACGCCACCGTGAAGCTGGGGGGGGCTCCCTTCAATAGCTCGGCTGTGTGTACCTACATAAAGTTCGAGATAGAGCACGTCAGGAAAGAAGGGACTATGGGGAAGGGGGTCTTTGGGAGTATTGTGAGCATGTATGAGATGATGGTTCCTACCCGTGGGGTAGAGGAGGGAGGCGGGCAGGTGTGAGTGTGATAAGGCAAGAGACAGAAAGAAGGGGAGGAGGAAGGAAGGATCTATAAGGCGGAAACGCGAGAATGGTTGAGTGAAATGGTTAGGCGAAGGCTCTGGCCCTTGGGGAGTAAGATTAACAGGCTTTTGCATGTGTGTTGAAAAATGAGGGACGACAGGAGGTCCTGATAGAATGAGGGCAGAAGTAAGGGACGCAAAAGCGGATTCGAGTTGACGATATAAAACAGTTCCACGAAATCATTTGGGAAAAAAAACTTAATTCTGTTCCATACATGAATGCTTGGATCGCAACTCTATTTGTGTGGACTTGGGGTAGATAGCGCGATGAAGTCCCTCTGCACCCTCAAAAACGCATTTCGACCCCGACTCGCCTCATATAAGACAATATACATACCGACTAACAACCCCCCCCCCCCAATCCGCCACCCATGTCCTAAACTATATCACACACTCCTCATCATCTACTACCATCGGTTGCGACCAAAACGCCCAAAACCCCGACAGCATGATTGTACGACAGTCCAGCCCTCCTCCGACCGAGAAACGCAGTGATGAAAACAAACGTGTTCCCGTGAAGAGAGATGGTGCACAAAACCCTACAGGAAGCAACTTAAAAAATCATAGTTCCTCACCCTCGAGCATCATCACTTCGATGTCGTTCCTCCTCCACTATCGCCCTGCCAATGCTCCTCCTTTTCCTAAAGGCTGGCTGCATAAGGCCCTCTGGCTCGAGGTCCCGAGTGCAGTCCTAAGAGAATCTACTATAACTGCGTGAAAATGATAAGAGGATGGCTCGACGACGGTGGCGATGGAAGAAGAGATGTTGTTTGGTTAAAGGAGAAAGAGAGAGAGGGCGACTGGGTGCCCTTGCTTCTATGACAACAGCGGGACCGAAGGCTTGGACATCAACGTCGATGGGCACGGGCGTCTGCGATCGAGATAAATGCGTCGTAGTTGGAATATATTTCTTATGAGGTGTGAGTAAGACATTAGAGGAGCAAGCAAAATAACAAAGCTTTGGCTTTTGTTGTCAAATCAAGTTGGCTGCTACGTGTCATCCCATTCCACCCTCCTCGAGAAATAGCGGTACTGACATCTTGATATCGCACTTTCATTTTTTTGGTGTGACCCATCCAAGAGACAAATGGGAGGGCAAAATGTGTGCAGCTGACTCACAGAGTGTGATCGAGCGGCACCGGCGAGACTTCTCGCCTCTCGCTCATCCATTGCTTCCTGTGGTGGCGGTGGCCTCACGCCTGTCTCGTTGCTCTCATACCTGCCTGTCGCATTGTACAAGTAAGATTTATTGCTTGTTTAACGTGTACGCGATCACGGTCCTAAAGGGATGGGGTGGTGGAGGCCAACCTAGGGATGGAAGAGAGGCGTGGGGACCGTCCATTGCCTTCCTCCTCGCTTCTTCTTCGTTGCCTCGCATTGCCTTGGTCACTACGTTGCCCTTCCAATCACTCTTGCCTGCTTACCATCCAAGCACTAACATTTAGAAAAGCCCTATCAAGGCACATTTTATCTGGCGGCATGGCGTTGACTGGGATGGGTGTGTGGAGGACTAGGCAACGCAAGGCAACTCCATAATCATCATATTCTCCATGCATCAGCAGCCTTCTCACGCCTCCCTCCACCACACGCATCGACACACAGGCGGGTCTGTTTAGCCATGCAGATCTTCGTCAAGACCCTGACGGGCAAGACCATCACCCTAGATGTTGAGCCCAGCGACACAATCGAGAATGTGAAGCAAAAGATCCAGGACAAGGAAGGGATCCCCCCTGATCAGCAGCGCCTCATCTTTGCGGGCAAGCAGCTGGAGGACGGCCGCACGCTTTCGGACTACAACATTCAGAAGGAGTCCACATTGCACCTGGTTCTGCGCCTGCGAGGCGGAGGAAAGAAGCGCAAGAAGAAGGTATACACGAAGCCCAAGAAGATCCCTCATAAGCACAAGTCCGTCAAGCTCGCTACTCTCAAGTTCTACAAGGTTGAGGACGGTGGGAAGGTGAAGCGATTGAGGAAGGACTGCCCGAAGTGTGGTGCCGGTGTCCGTTTGGCCGTTCACAGTGATCGGTACTACTGCGGCAAGTGCACTGTGACAGTAAGTAATGAGTTTTTGATTGGAGAGGGGAGGATGAAGTGGGGGATAGAGCAAGAGGAAGAGAAACACAAACCTCACACTGAGTCAATAATTTGCTCACTTTTCACTTCTTTCCCCTTCTTCCACCGTATAGTACAAGTTCACTCAGGAGATGGGCCAGGCTAGTTAGGTGAAAGTGGGAGGGGATGAAAAGAAGAGCTCCCACGCCTTTTCTGGCCCCCAGAGCAACGACGACAAGATGGCATGAGGAGCAAAGGACACAACAACAGAAAACCATGTTTACAAATCCGACTTTAAAAACCAGGGAGTGAGAGGGCTGTGGAGGGAGGGTGAGGGAAGGAGGGAGGGAGATGATGGCTCCCCTCTGCGCAGGTGTTGTCTCGCCGGGAGGGCAGCAACTGGAAGAAGGAAGAACAAATGTCACCCCTTTTGAAGGCGCACACGAGACGGGATTTAGCATTGTAATCGTTCATGACGGTATCAGTGGTGCTGGCTGCCAGTTCTTGTTCTTTTGGTCAGTTTTTACTCCTGTTTTCTATTACTCAAGAAGCCTGTCTCCATACCCCTCCCGGACCCACTTACTCGCCAGCCTGCTGAGTTGCCCGTCTGATACTCCCTCTTCAAGCCGCACTTAAACGCCACTCCATTCTCTCTTAAATGCCATTCCACCCGCTCTTCAACGCTTTTAGTCCTTTCCTCTATTCCTCCGCTTTGTCTCTGTGTGGTTATACTGCCCCTCTACACATCCCCCCTTCCCTCCCACCCTCATCTGCACCCTGGCCCACGCGCAATACTTGAACAATCTATAAAACACTAAAACATAATCATCTATCAAAAAAACATTCACAAAACTTCGTTGGGAGGAAGGGGGGAGAGGGCTCCTCACCGCCTCTTGATAGTCATGATCTCCGCCCCCATCGGCTTCTCGAACACCGGCATCAGGTCCCATCCCCTTTTGCCTTTTTTCCCACTCATCCCCTCCTTGACCCTCCTCACTGCCACCTCCACTCTCCTCCTTACCCTTGGGATGCCCTCCACTGTCACGAACTCCAGCCCCAACAACGCCACATCCACCGCCCTCAATGTTACTCTTAAAAGCAACGACGGCAGCTCCCTTCCAACCCCTCCCTCCCTCCCTCCCTCCTCCTCATCCACATCTTCAACACAGGCCTCAATCACGTCTTCATCATCCAAGGCCTGAACACCTGTCATGGTCGCCGCCACTGCCCGCAATGCAGCTTCATTCCTTCCTCTCCTCCTCCCTCCTCTTCCTCTCTCCCGTCCTCCTCCTCCTGTTCCTGCCACGCCTGCCCTCGCCATCCTTGATACCTGCATCGTCAACACCCTCTCCCCTCCCCCCTCTCCTTCCTCACCCCCTTCGTCACCCGTCCATCCCTGCGACGGAACGACCACGGTGCTACTTGTCGTTGCTGTACGTCTGGTCGGCTCCAGCGACTCGACAAGCGGCCATAGCATGTCCTTACCCTGCTGCTGCTCCTCGTCCTCGTCCCCGTCCTCCCCCTCCTCCGCCGAAGAAGAAAAGAAGGGAATTGCTGACATGGAAGAGAGAGAAGAGTAGGAAGAAGGGGAAAAGGAGGGAGGACATTCTTTCTCAGGCGCCTGTCTGAATTTGAATCCTTCCCACCATCCCTGCTGCTGCTGCTGCTGCTGCTGCTGCTGCTGCTGCTTGTTCTCTCCTCCCTTACTCCGCTTCTTCGTCTTTGCCACCCCACGTACAAGCAAGCGCTGCTGCACCCGGTGTTGTTGCTGCTGTCGTAGCTGTTTGTCCCACGCGCCCTTTCCTAGGAGGGGAGCGGCCACGCTGGAGGCGACAGCAAGGCTGGAGCGGATGAGTCGACGAGAGGGTTGTCGAATGGCAGCATCTTGATTCATGCGATGCGCAGAATCAATGGCGCGTAAAGCGGAAGAAGGGAGGGAGGGGATGACGGCCAGGGCCTTCAAGGAGAGAGAGAGGGGGAGGACCAGTTGTTTGGGCAGGCGAGGCAGGAAGGGGGAGAGGGAGGGAAGGAGGGAGGGAGGAAGGAAGGGGAGGAGGAGACGACCGTCTTGGGCGGCCCCCTTGTTGAACATGTCAAGGAGAAGGGCGTCAGGGTCACCGGCGGAGGAGAACGAGGAAAGGATGTAGGTGGAGGTACCACCTGAGGCAAGGCCGGACCAGTCGTAAGGGTAGAGGCCCATCTGGACCAGCTCGACTTTCTCGACAAGGGTAAGGGGGGAGGCGCCTGTGAGGCTGCTGCTGCTGCTGCTGCTGCTAGGAGTGGTGAGTGCTGCAGTTATGGTGGTGGTGAGGTTGAGGCCAAGAGTGAATTCTACATTTTGAGTGAGTTCAGAGAATGGCGAGGGAGATGAAGGAGAAGTGACGGGGGTGGTCGAGGAAGGAGAAGCGGCGGCGACGGCTGCGGTGGAAGAGGAGGAGGAGGAGGGTGCGGCAGGAAGAAGAGGACGGGCTAACGCCTGAGCGAGCTCCGAGGCGACGACAATACCCACACTGACCAATAGTTTGCTGTCCGCCATGGCCTTGGACGCCGCATACGCCCCAAAGGTAGCGAGCTCCTCTTGCACTTTTGCGACAATTGAACGGGTGTCCTCTTGAGCGTTTTGGATCGCCCGAAGTGTCTTACTCGACAAATCCTTATCCGCACTCCGTCTTAGGCTATCGAGCAAGGTGTCACCAGAGAGCCCGACATTTCCCAAGAGCTCCTCAGCCCAGCCGCCGCTTGTTGCACCAGTGTCCCGAATTTCGAACCTCTGCTGCAAGTCCCCCCCGTCATTCCCTTCCTTTATCTCCCCTTCTTCGGCCTCGTCCTCCACGTCCTGCACGTGTGTTAGCACTTCCGTCATAAGCGGAGAGACCCATAACCGCTGCTGTCTGGCCAATGATAATGGTAGTGTTATTGGTGGCCTGCATGTCTCTCCACTTCTCCAATCCCTTCGCTCCAGCATGGCCTCCCGTCTCCGTGCTCTGGCATGCGACCGGTAGGGCCAAGTGCACGAAGGCGACGCCGGCATTTGAAAGGAAAACACCATCGCTGTCGCCACCATCATAATAGCCAGACACAGCATAAGGCAGGGGACGCCCCATAGCTGCTGTCGCTGGAGCATATCCTTCAGGTCTTGTTCCTGCTCCCTCCACGTCGCCGCGCAGTTGCCTGGCCTGGCTGGCTCTTGGCTACCACTCGCTACGCGGAGACTTGGAACCTTAAATGCATAAGAATTATCTATGTGCCTGTGTTTATATCAATGTAGAATAAGTCGAGTTAAAGGTCTTGGTCACATGCAGGCAAGTGCATGGATAGGGCTCAATAAGCATATGCATGTTGCGCGAAGAGACCGTTTTGGGAGTACGGTCCGGACTAAGAAAACCGCGATGGTCCTACAAGTCCATCTTACGTGTATTTCGATCAAACCATCACCAAGACGGAATAGAGGAATTTTGATCTGAAGCATGAAGAGGTCATACGTCCTACTGGGCGCTTGGTTTGTGGCATACACTCACCTACCCACCCACTAACTCCGTCCATGGCACACCCAGGGATGAGTTGGGCGGGGAGAGGGAGGACGAAGAGAAGGAGGAAGGGGAGGAGGAGGAGGAGGAAGAAGATGTAGGGGATGGCACGGAGGAGGATGAAGACTGCGCAACCTCCCTGTCATCGTTGAGTGTCTCAAGCGCCGACTTCTCCCTGTCATCGTTGAGTGTCTCATGCGCCGACTCGCGCCGCGAAAATAAGCGGAATAATCCGGGGAAGACACAAAGGGCGATGACGGATGTGTTGACGATGAATCGAGAGAAAAATGACGGTAAAGGAAAGCCGAGCCCTTCGATGTCATTTTGAATTTAATGACGAGTGAGTTGGAAAGGGAGAAGGATAGAAAGACACAAGAGAAGTCCCAGAAATATGAGAGAAAGAGAAAAGAGGAAAGGGAGAAGGAGTATAGGAAGAGAAAAGAGGAGAGGGAGGAGGAGTAAAAGAAAAAAAAGAGGAATTGGAGGAGGAGGATAGGAAAAAGAAGAGAAATGGGAAGATGAGGGTAGGAGGAGAAAAAGAGAAATGGAAGAACAAAGAGCAATTGACGAAGCTCCAGAAGTTCATGCTGGACAACAATGCGACTGTGGCCGCGCTCCCACCTCTCATAAAGAGGCGGTGGGAGAAGCTGAACAGTGCCGGTGACGACGAGGAGTAGGATCGATAGAGGCATAAAACGAAAGAAGAAAAACACATGTGTCACGTTGCATGCATGGTGCGAATTATTTCTTTTGTTTAACTCATCTTCTTGTTCCTCTGGTGTCCGCAATAAAAAGACATCCATTTGCTCCAGGGGGATGGGGGGAGGATCGTGTGGATGCCGTTTTTCCGAAAAATCTCAAGCGTCGGCGGGCAGCACTCAAAGTATTGCGAGATTTGGTCCCCTCTCCGCACGAACGTCCAAACGTTGCTCAAGAAACAACCGACGAGGTACCACTTGAAGCCGTGGCCTTTATAATAGCCTGTAGTGGTGGGGGGTGGCAGTCGGGGTGGAAATGTGGTAATCGGTACTCCCCCTAGTGCTGCTGCTGTCAAGGCGATGGCTTCTGATAAACCCACCCCCACGCGATAGTTAGCTCTTATAAAACACAGGGACGAAGCAATCCCACGAACGTAAATGAAATGCTATGACAGAAAGATCTCATGCGATGACATTGGTAGTAACAGTTTGTCTTATCTGCTTTCTTTTTCCCCTCCCTTCTTATGCCGCCTCTTACAGAACCGAGCCACATCTTAGTCTTGATCTAATTTATACTACATTGCCTCTCACCCCCTCGGTCACTTCTTCCATCCATCCCTGTCCCCTAGATCACCACACAAAAAAGCTTGGTCGGGCAGCGAGAAGAACTGCGGGGAGGAGGGTGCTCAATAGGTGGTTTGTACCGGCGACGATGCCGTATTTAGGCGACGCGGAAAAAGCCAGGTAGAGGAATGCGGCCTGCGCAAAGGAGAAATTGAGAGAAAGAGGGGGCGTTTTGTGAGCATAATTGGACGATGATGACAGCCTTTCTCAGTCTTTCTGGCTATTAGAACGAGATACTGGCGGCAAATAGGGCATGCATTGATGTACGTACGAGGTAGAGAGCATTGCAGACAAAGAGAGCGTAGGATAGGGACTCCATCGTGGTGGAAGAGTACAGCGTCGCTTGCCAAGCCTCTTTATCCTTTTTGCTCAGGTTTCCACTGGGCATCAAATCTCTATATTCATGCGGGGAAAAGGGGGAGATGTAGACAGCGTTAAGATCAACTACCCATCGCATGGAACAATCCTAATTTATCCTGCAGGCTGTGAAAACAATCCCGTGCTCATCCCCCCCCTTCAATGTACTTTTCTTTAGTGTACGCACCGTTGCTTGATAAGCTTTTCCTCCTTTAGATTGGCCACTTGTAAGTATGTGTAGTATAAGAGCAGGCCGGCAATCACGGAGACGCCGACGAATTGAGGAGCGTACTGAAAGAGGGAGGATCGGGGTTCAGAAGGAAGAGATAAGCAAAGCCACATGTAAGAATATGCGTTACTACATGCCAGAATGCTTTAAATGACCACTTTGGCAATTATTTGCGGCCAAGCGTCCAAGCGTCCAAGCACCCACACAAAACGAAACCATCTATGCCCTCACTCAATTTCGCATCACCTCTCACCTGCCCTAAGGACAATTCAAACATGATACTGCTGTAAAAAGTGACGACAGGCAAGGACGGCATAAAAAGAGCCACCAGCGCCAAGTTGAGTTCTGTGCGTATTTATGTGCGTATGTGCGTGTATAGTTGTTAATACAAAATTATCGTGTTGGGTAGCGAGATGGTATCGCAGGATCCAACAGCGTCCGTCGTGTCTACAGACAAACAAGCCCATTTGGCTATCTCTAGACCCACATGTACACATATCAAGAACTAACTTTGCGGTGGGGTGATGAGAATGCTGTGGACGGCGTCGACTTTAGCCTCCTTCAGGACAGCTTCCCATTCCTGGTTGTCCACTTGTTGCCGCTTCTTGGGCTGCTGCTGGTGCTTGCTGCCATGCTTTCCCATCCTTGCTGACGGTGCTGGATTTTGCTAGCTCTTCTTTTCGTGATGGTGCTGTGGATGAGCTATGCGATGGAAAGGCTTGAGGGTTACTGGCAATGCGGATGCAAGAGCGTGACGAGGGAAAACGGTCAGGCGGGCGTTTGGAGATAACCTCCCAAGGTTAGGACGCGAAAGCAAAAGCCACAGACATCATTACGCCTTGTGATTGCCAAGGGAGCTTTCCCTACACCTAATACAGCCCTTTATTCCTTTATCTTTCTGATGGTTCAAATGAGCTCTTGCCTTCTCGCACACACAGTCACTTCCATGGGGATGTATTTTGCACTGCCCTCCTCTCCCTCTGTCACTTTTCTAGCTTCCTGTACAAGTACATTATGATATCTACATCCCTTTTCAACCTTCCTACTCCCATTATAAAGACTCCGCCTTCTGCTTCTCTGTAAACTGAACAGCTATTCCCCATCGCACCCCGAGAGGCTCCAAGTTTCATTATCGTCGTCGTCGTCGTCGTCCTCCTCCTCCTCCTCCTTTTTTTCCACCTTACGAACCCCCTCACCGGCTCCACTCTTCTTCCCACACCAATATTATAGCAGCCGCTCATGGTGCCTTTTCAAGTCCCGCACCATATTTTTATGATGCGCCTCACTCGTACCGCCCCCGATCTCCAGCAACTTCGCATCCCTCCACAACCTCTCCACTTGATACTCCCCAACATACCCATACCCCCCCAAAACTTGAATCGCCCGATCTGCTACCTCCTTTCCCATCTTCGCACAGTACAGTTTTACTCCATCCGCATCAAGCCCATTCCCCGAGGATGCTAAGTCCAGGTGATTTGCTACAAAATAAAGGTAAGTCCTTCCAGCCATATACTCTGCATAGCTCTCCGCCACATGTTTCTGCACCTGACCAAACTCATTCAACGACTGTCCAAAAGCTTTCCTCTCCTTGGCGTACCGATTCATCACCTCTACACATCTCCTGGCCAAGCCAACCGACATGGCTGCAAGTCCCACCCGCTCAATCTCCAAATTCCTCATCATGCAAATCGCCGCCCCATGCTCCTTTCCCACCAAATTTTCTACAGGAATCCTACATTCATCAAAAACCAGCTCTGCAGTCATCGAAGCGCGCATGCCCAGCTTGTCCTCCAGCTTCTGCCCCAGCCCAAACCCCTCCGTCCCCTTCTCCACCACAAACATACTCAGGTCCTTGGGTCCTTTCCCCGTCCTCGCATAAACCAGATACACATCCCCCGTTGTCTCCCCGTCTAACGTCCCATTCGTAATCCACATTTTGGCACCATTCAACGTGTAGAATGATCCATCCTGCGACTTAACCGCCGTTGTATTCATCCCTAGCACATCAGTCCCCGCTCCCGGCTCACTCATACACATGCCTCCCACCACCTCCCCCGAACACGCCTTCGGAAGGTACTTAAGCTTCTGAGCAGACGTCCCATTCTGCGCCAGATTATTTACAAACAACAAGGAATGGGCAAGGTAAGCCAGGCAGAATGCTGGGTCCGCAGCCGAGATCTCCTCATGCACAATGGCCACTGCAGCAGCATCCATGCCTGACCCGCCATACTCCACGGAGACCGTCAACCCCAGCAGACCTAGTTCACCCAGCTTCCTAAACAAAGTCAAATTGAATTCTTCCCGTCGATTGAATGCCAAGGCTTGGGGGTCCACTTCCTTTTCGACAAAGGCCCGAATCATGCCCCGAAGCTGGCTGTGTTCCTCTGTGGGATTAAAGGGGTCGAAGGCGGTCATTGTCGAGTAGGATGAGGACCCCGCAGGCTCGGAGGAAAAGGGACGGCGAGGCTGGAAGAGTGTGGTGAGCGTGTGCGTGGGCGTGGAGAGGAAAAGTCGTCGTCGTAGGAGGGCGGTAGTCGCGTAGGAGGTGGAGTCGGAGAGTGCAGCTGTACGGTTTATTGCAGCAGCAGCCTTGAATGGGGGATGGACGAGGCTGGTGGCAGCGCGACGACCGAAGTTGACGAAGGCCTGCATGGTTGTTCTGTGGGGCGTGCGTGTATGTGTGTGGTGCGTGCTTAAGCGTGCGGGGTGGGCATGAATTGTTCCGCCTGAATCGGGTGTTCGTTCGGCAAGTTGGGGAAATGAAAGACCGATAGTTCATTCTGATGATTATGAGATTACATTCTAGGCACTGCAAGCGCAAGGGAAGCGACATACAACCGGCGGGACGATGCGACACGCCACCTGCCTTGCACGCAATGTGTGTCACTCGCAATCAAAAAGAACGAGACCCCCCGAATAACAGCAGCTGCCCCAGAGATTAATCGTCCAACTCCTCGTTGTTTCGTGCCCTATGGCTCTGCAATTGAAAGGTTCTCGACCTTTACCACAACATTCACCACATCATCATTCGCAGTGTCTCTCATCTCGTGAGGCCAACGGGGAGGGATGTTTCCGTGCAATTTCAAAGGGTAGCCGTGTGGCGCGGCTTTTACAACCCATAGGAGACCTGTTTTTTTGCTTCTCTCCCTCTTCAACCAACCTGAACACCATAACTGGCACATCGCCTGGTCTCATTCGACCCCACGGCGCTCACCCACAGCCCTTTTCCCTTCCCACCTCTTGACAGGCTTAAGAAGCAGATCCCAAGTTGGTACTTGTTCTTCTTTTTTGTACCCGTCCTGCGACGAAGTGCGCCAAACACTTGACCAGTCAGAACCCTGGCCTTTCTGATCTTCGGAAAGACGACCATGCCACACTACTACGCACCACCACACGTCTCGCGCCTCCTTTGGTAGCTGACACACGTCAACAACTCGCCGAAGCAGGAGCAGCAGGAGCCCGCAGGAGCTATAGAAGGTCCACCAACCTAGGACGTTGAATTTGCCAGCCGCAACTCAATAACACCTCAAGCCATCCTTCCAACCAAGTCCATAGTGCACTCTTTGCTGATGACCAGGTTCCCGAGCAACGCCATAAGAGGAGCTGCCCTAGCGTGCGACCAGGTCCCTGACGCTGGCCACGACACCCATACTAACACCACCAATAGCGCCAGCAGCAGGAACAGCGACAAGCTCGAGCCCGTCTCAGAACCTCCATCTTCCCCTGGAGGCACATCCTCTTCTTCCTCCGGCGAAGCGGTCTCTGTTCCCTGCAGCCCTTCTTCTTCTATCTCCTCTTCCACCTCGCTCTTACCTTTCTCGTCAGGCGGGGGCATTTCCTCGTCCTCCGACACGTCGCACCAAGAAACAGAAGGCCCTCTGCAAGGCCTTTCGGCGGAAACAGCTGCTATCGAGTGCAACATTAACCCTAACACAATAACCACGAATCATACTGGTGGTAACACATCAATAACTTCAACGCCTGCAGTGCCGCCCCCACCTGCTGGTGCTGCTCCTGCTGGTAATGGTAATGGCGGCACTATCCCTACCTCCCTCACCACCACCACTAGCACAACCCCCATCGCCCAACATGCCCCCGACGACCACGGCGCACGGGAACGTGAGGAGCTGACGGGTGGCAAGATGCCTCGTCGGTTGAGAAGAGTGTATGGTCGCCTACCGAAATTCAGTCCATTCTTGGGCACCTTCCAGCATGCACCCAGTGCGGGGAATCGATCCCGAGCCAGCTTTTTTGAGAATTTGTTGCTGACGGAGGAGGAGCATGAGAGGAGAAAGAGGATTAAGACCAATCCATATACAGGGACTTTCCATTTTTTACCGGGAAGGTACTCGAGTCTCCATGGGTTGCAGCGGTTTCGGGATAGGCACCAACAGGAAGCCGGGGGGGGGTTAATGACCGCAAGCTTTGACGAGTTGGACCGGCTGGCAGCATTGGGGAGGGCAGTCAGCCAGAAGGCGACGGAGGCAGACAATCCGATGTTTGCGGCTGTGTTTATGAATGGGGCCTTTGCGTTGAACCCCGTGCAGTTCCAGCAGTCGCAGCGTCGGTCCCTTTATCCTCATAAGACCAAGAGTGGGCTGGCTTGGTATGCGGAACTGACGATGACGAACGGCCTGCCAAGGCAGAGATACGGGGGGGCAGTGGATACTTCAAGAAAATTTGGTAAGAGGGGAAGCTTGGACGACTGTTGCTTGATGGGCATGCGCACCACGCTGGTTAAGCCGAGTTTGTACCGGCAGATTCTGTACAAGTGGAACGGGTTTCGGGTGCATTTTGTACGGAGGATGAAGGGGAGGGCGGGAGGGAGGGAAGGGGGATGGGCGGCGGTGAGACGTAGGATGAGTGTCGGGGGGTTTGGGGGAGGGGACGGGGTAGGGGGAGGGATGGTAAGGCGGGCGAGCAGTACATGGAGGAGGGACAGCTCCACGACGCTTGCGGGGCTGATGGCGGGAGGGCGGGAGAGCGGACATACTCACCACCATGGCCAGCAGCAGCAACAGCAGCAACAGCAGGGGTTGCAGGCACATGGGAGGCAGCAATCGTCTTTAGGGATGTCTATGTCGCACTCGAGTAGCGGGCATATTATGGGGAGGACGCAGTCGACGGGGCACATGCAGCTTCCGTCGCTGGTCCTGGAGGAGGGAGGTGCGGGGGGAGCACCAGGCAGTGCATTAGGAGGAGGAGGAGGAGGAGGAGGAGGAGGAGGAGGAGGAGGATACAGAAGCTTGCATTCGAAGGTGGGAGGGACGGAGGATTATTCGATGGGACATGAATACTACCATCCGCTTTCTCCGAGCGGGAACAACCCGGCGTTGCCTCCGTCACCGTTGCATCAGCAGCAGCATCAGCTGCAGCAGTTGTCGAAGAGAAGTATGTCTATGGCGATGGTGGCGGGGCAGCTAACGAGAGGGGGGGGGGGGAAAGGGGGGGGGGGAAGGCCGCGGAAGCCCCGGGGGGGGGGGGGGGGGAAGGGGGGGGGGGGGGGGGGGGGGGGG
>Ga0160420_100602_pt1 | contig 13733 bp, 22 predicted proteins | sample CelAP2metagpilot_FD_108197 | JGI IMG/M metagenome (GOLD analysis project Ga0160420, IMG submission 108197) | Phycosphere-associated microbial communities from algal ponds in Kailua-Kona, Hawaii, USA - Cellana AP2-5-5 metagenome pilot | ecosystem: Engineered > Artificial ecosystem > Aquaculture >... | reverse complement strand
GGGAGGGAGAGTGTGTTGGCCAAGGTCGTTGAGGACGAGATGGAGGAATTCGTCAAGCACGTGATTGCGGTGGGTAGGAGGGAGGGAGGGAGGGAAGGAGGGGGAGGGATAAAAAGCTTCTTGTACCGTTTCTTCTCCTGATTAGACTTGCTCACGTCTCGGCCAGTCATTTGCTTCCTCCCACCTTCCCATCCCCCCCCCTTCCCCTCCCTTCTTCCCTCCCTTTCCAGCCTCATGGAGCAGGGGCCTCGCTCTCCGCTCTGGTGGGGGCTCCACCAGCTGCTTCCCCGCTCATCCTCCTCGTCCTCTCTATCCTTGTGCCGGAAACTCGCACCCGCCCGCCCCCTCCCGAGGTGGTGGTTGCCGCCAAGACCTTGAAGGAGATACGGTAGGAAGGGAGGGAAGTAGGGAGGGAGGACGGGAGGGAAGGAGGAGAGAGAAACACAGACGACGATTTTGCAACGTTCGTTTTAAAATATCACGGTTTCACTCACCGTCCTTCCTTCCTTCCCTGCCCCCCTCCCTACCTCTTACCCCCAGCGGCGGCGATGTTTCCTATCTCCTCCCTGTCATCGGCGGCCTATCCAAAGAGGATTTCGAGGCCGCCCTCCCCCCCCTCCTCGCCCAGGACCTAGTGGATGCCAAGTTGCTAAAGAGATTGATAAGTGAGTGTAGGGAGGGGAAGGGAGGGGATAAGGGACAATGGGAGAGAGAAAAAAGAGAGGGGCACAAATGCGACGATGGGAGAAAGAACGTACTGATTACACTGCCCCCTCCCTTTTTCTTCTCTTCCCTCCCTCTTTCCCTCCCTCCTTCCCTCCCTCCTTCCCTCCCTCACTCCCTCCCTCCTTCCCTCCCTCCCTCCCTCCCTCACTCCCTCTCTAGTCCCCGCGGGCCCCCTGACAGCTGCTGAGGTCCTTGTCTCGCTCCACAACGTCGACCCAGAGGCAGCGGCAGCCTCCGTGGACTTACCCCTCAGAAAGTACTTGGATACACTTCAACAATGCCTCAACATGAAGACGCTCTTCCCGCAGACGGCCATGAGTGAGTGAAGGGAAAGGGAGGGAGAGAGGGAGGTGGGGAGTCGCGACTCAGAAATGACTCAGGACTGTTCTCTCTCCGCTCCAACCTGTCATCGATCTTATTTTCCACGAATCATGCGCCTTTCCTCCCCCTTCTCCTACCCCTTCATCCTCCAGCCCTCGCCCTGGTCAAGATGGTGGAGGACAAGGACCGTCCTGTCCCTTACGCCTATATGCGCAGCGTCATCCTAGCCATCCGCGCCTACCCTACCCTCAAGTCCATCGTCGCAGACAACATCGTACCGAAGCTCGTGGAGCGTGAGGTGGGTATTTAATTTGACCTTCACTCGCTCCTTCCTCTCCTTTCCTTCCCCTCTCTCTCCCCCTTTGGCCAGTTATCGCCAACACCATCACCCAGGAGCTCGTACAGTGAGAGACGAATTTATGGGTGCTACCATACTCTCTCTCCTTTTCCCTTTCATCTCCTCCTTTCTCTTTCACATTATCATCCCTTTGACGCCACTCCATCTAAATTCTCGCCGTCTTTCCTCTCGTTAGATCTGGACCTCGCAGCCTCGGGTCTGGGAGGGACTCATCCTTCTGCCCAAGTACATTGGCACGCGGGAAGTCACCGATAAGATGAGTGGTGCTCTCCTTGCAGTCCCTGCCTCCCTCCTTCAAGACCTCTTGAAGAAGAATCCAGATTTTCGGGCGACGTTGGCAGCGCACGTCTCTAGGGGACGGAAGACGGCAGGGCTGGACAATGCGAAGCGGAAGGTGTTGGGATTATGAGCGTGCACAGATAGGAGGAAATAAATAAAGAGAGGGAGTTGCGAAGGCGACAATATAAAAGCACAAGTAATAAGAAAAATATTGGACTCAACACAACACTAGGAATATGTCCTTGTTCTCCAGACCTCTCTCTGTGCACCCAATATTCTTAATACCATGCCGAGCCCACAATAGTCGTGACGGCGTTCACACCGTTCAAGGTCCCTGTCTGTATGAATTTCACGGACTTGCTTTTAATGTCGCGGAAGCCCCATGTCCCATCCTGCAGCTCAGCGTTTCCTTCCAACGTGTATTGGTTACTTTTCAGGTCATAAGTGTACTTGCATCGCACGCACCGACCATAAATAATTCCGCTACGGCTGGACACAGTGAATTTGATATAGGCCGAGTCGCACGTACGGATATCCAACCCCTCACATCTCCGCAATCTCACAGTTGTAAAAAGTGTCCCTTGACCTATGGGCACGCCACTGGCTGGGCCTTCTTGCGACAAGGTTTCTTTCTTGTTAGGAATGGCAGAAGAATTGGTCGTGACGATCATTTCAATGGAGCGTTCAAGGGGCACGGGCCCCAGGCGCTTCAGAATGACGCGCTTTAATTTCTTTTGCAATCGCCTGTATTGCCGCTCTTGCGCCTTGGTGCGGATGGCATTGCTGTAGGCCAAATTATTTAGCTCTATGGGTTATGCAAAGAATTAAGGGTTTCGGTGCCATACGTATTACTTGGGAGCCAATACAGCGAACTAGATTATCAACAATTTCGTAATCCGACGCGACATTATTTGAGACAATTTCAAATCCTTGTATTCGGAGGTTGTTCAACCTTTTTCTCTTAATGATCTCTTTCCACTTAGTCCTCGTTCGACATACCTTCGGGGTCCGTTAAGCGATCATAGAGCTCCCACTGTCGCGGCGTTTTTGTGACGGCTTCAGCAGGATCATAATACATGGCTATTTTCCAGCGCTTCTCGCGAATGCCGACTAGGAGGATGCGGTTATGGCAATGGCAGTGTAGTGAGTTAGTGTGTGTATTTGTATGAAAGAGAGCTAGGGTGCGTGGACATAGGTCAGAAAGGGAAAGGAAGATGCGGAAGACAGAAATTCTCATACTTAGATGGGCGGGCTCCTGAGGCCAAGCTCCGACAGTGCCGTTCGCCAAAACAGTAGGTTGCCCGCTCGTGTAGTCATCAAAAGTAAAAATCGTATAGTCCTGCACTTTTTTGGTCTTGCGAGGGTTGAGAACCACGGACGAGAAATCTACCCCCGACCATTTTTTCTTACGCGAAGGGTAGGCACTCTTGGGCGCGTCTAAAAGGGTGGCCAACGTGGGGAGTAGATCCACGAGTGAAACAAGCTGCTCACTTTCCAAAGGCGTCGGAAAGAGCTTGGGATTCGAAAAAGTCAAAGGAATTCTCAAAGTTTCCTCGTAGAAATTGAAATCTTTTTGAATCTGACCCCTGTGGTTGTTATGTGTATTTTGGAATGTGATATTAGGGACGTTTCTACTTGTGAGAAGACCATCAGGCATCTTCGCAGCATCTTCCTTTGGCTCTTGCCTTCCTCCGTTGCCAAGATCCACTTTCCCTTATAAATCTCCTTACCCGTGTGACAGGCCCATTTCCCCGTGGTCGGCCATATTGACTATCAGAGTGTCCTCCAGGAGACCCGTCTCGGTCAGCTTGTCAAGAGTTTGGACCACATACGAGTCAACTAGCTTTTGAAGGTTGCCGTAAAAGTTGCTGGAGGTCAAAAGGGAGAAGAAATATTTAGATTTACAACAATTCTTGTTTCATGTATACAGACAAACAATAAACTTGAAAAAGAATATGTCAGCATATAACAAAGCGCAAACACGGGGATTATAATCACTGAGACCACAGGAGGCACCACCTACTAAATCAGGAAATACAAATATGTTGACCCTTTTCCTGCCTCTCAATTCTTACATGTAGCCCAGCTGCTCCTCATATCCGCTGGGTGTGATGCCTGCCCCGATACCAATGTTTCGGTACTGCAACTGAGACGTGGGCTTGGTTGATAAGCTTTCATTAACTGACATCGGGAGGTCGATTTCTCCATCTAAAAATGTCTCGTTATAGCCTGACGCGGCGAATTGTTGGGGCTGGAAGAGGACGTCGTGAGGGTTTATCAAGGATAAAACCATGAAAAAAGGCTTTCCTTGGCCTTGGGCTTGCGCAGCGGCGTACTCGATGAATGCAATTGCGCCCTCCTTTCCATCAACCACATTTCCCACGTCGTTCTGATCACAGTGTGAGTTAAGGAATGATGTGAATTTGACCTATAGGCGCACATTTGGCTTATGGCAAAACTTGCCTTCGATCTTTTTTGAGGGAGAGACTCATACACGCATACATAACCCGCATCCTATCGACCTCCGTACTTCTCCCGCACAAAACATACCATAAATCGAAAGTCGTTATGGCCAGTCGTAGAATTACAGTCTGCGCACTCGGATAGCATTTGATTTGCCCCAGCGTCCGGAAAATTCCATCTTCCGAAACCGTATTGCGCCATGTCGTAGCCAATCCATGTCCCATTAGAACCAGTGCTCTTCTTGACACAATGGAACTTCCCTTTGAAGACGGCTGAAAAAGGAACGGTAGTGCAGGAAATGATGAACAAATAGGAACAAAGGACGGGAAAATAAGTAAGTGTTTGTCAGAAAATCAGGAAGGGAGGAAAGATAACAGAAAGTGAAAGAAACGTCTCTAACCCCCCACCTTCGTAACCGGCCTCTATTGCCATGGTCGCCATATTATCGAGCTGATCGGGAAGGGGCATATTGCGTTGCGGGTACTTCGTTTCCGGCATTCCCTCTTCCAGCACCCATCGTACTCCATGCTGTGCCGGAAATCTTCCTGTAAATAGCGTCGCACGCGATGGACTGCACATTGCTGCGTTACACGTGGCTTGGGTAAACGTTAAGCCGTTTTGCTGCAGTCGGGTGAGGCCAGGCAAATTCGCCTCGCTCCAGCCGGGTGGAAAATCTTGAATTTGACGCATCTGATCAATGATAAGAATGATGACATTTTTCCCTCTGAAATCGTCAATTTGTAATTTGGGATCGGGCCCCTTCTTGGCGTCCGTCTTTCCGGAAAGGACGCCCAAGAGAAAGAAAGCACCAGTGCCCAGCACGCGAATGAGGAACGAAGACGACGTCATTGTATGCTTCCTTCCAATAAATCTCCCTGTAGGATAGGATAGACACAGGGATCAGAGTTGGAAATTGCCTCCGGAAAATATACCGCACAGTTGCTGCGATAATATTACTCATGGACATGGTGTGGAGTTTATGTGACCCGGCCTCGCAATGAGGGCCGGTTTGGGGGAATGCTACTATTGCAAGCTTAGGGCTTGGTTTGGCGTCGGCGTATCAATGTTACACGCCTTCCGATGGTAATGGTGAGCAGGCCATGCCATGGCCTTGTCGTAACCGTGGTATCTATTTTCGAGAGGACTGATTGATATCCCTTCGCAGGATGTTCGGGAGTTCATTCATAATCGAACAGCGTTATAGAATATGATGTAGACAAGTACATATAGTCGCCCCATAACACGTCTGGGAATTAACTCCTCACACAGGCACTTGACAGCCGCCCTCATAACGTCATCCCATATGTAGAAAGCTTCACAAAAGGAACTGGCTTGCCTGTACTTTGACAAGGTCTCATATAGCCTATCATCCATGCTGAAGCAGGCCAATGTGATACGGCATGTAGCGTATGCGGTGTGTAAGGATACCATAGGTGCTGGAGTGTGATCAAGTGGTGGTTCAGTTAAAGTCTCGAAATTCGTTAAGTTAACTGTTTTCTCGTTGACGTTGCTTTGTTTTTTTAAATCGACGCTCTGTTTCACCGAAGGTTTCCGCGCTACGAAATAGAGATACTAAAACAAAGAGACGAATGAGCAAGGAGCGGAGTAGACATTTTTGCAGAGGGGCAAGCCATCCATTCTCTCTCTCACTCACTCTCTCTCTCTCTATATATCTATGCATCTGACTTCCGGTGCCTCAGCCAAAAAACGCGTGAACCAAGAGTATTGGCACTTCGGCGTCAACCCCAGCTTATGACGCAACAACACAGATATCATTAAGAACAAGCCTCTGCATCTTATGTGCGAAGTAAGTTTACATACATGATGGATACTCCTTGATATCATGCCTTGACATATATTTTAGACCACAAAGGTTTTTTCTTAGGCGACCGAAAATAGGCAAAAGAAGGTGGGGGAGGACAAAACAATAAACCGAACCAATCAATAGTCCTATTTCACGAGAAAATACTGGCAAAAAGCGTTGAAATCTACTGATGCATCCAATGCTATTGGATTTTCCATTACGCTTGAGTGTATGATGCCTGTAAATGTGCACCTTGGTGCCGCAACATTCGGACTTCAAAGGGTTGCCACGAGGGTCGTGATGGATAACACGTGATTCGAATTCATTAGGAGGGCCGAAAAAGGACTAAGAGAGGTATAAATGAGAAGAGTCAAGGGAATGAATGGGTGGTTTAGAAGTAATTGAGGAGGGAGGGAGGGAGGGAGGGAGAGAGGGAGAGAGGGAGACAGGCAGACAGGCACACAAAGAAAGATAGATTTTTACCCACATGCCTCGAAGTGTGACAAAAAGCTAAAATTTAGAGATAGAGGGAGAGGAAAATGTGAGAAATAGAAGAAAAGGAAGAGGTAGAGCTGCAGATGAAGATGTAGAATTCTTATGAAAGAAAAGGAGATAGAGCAGACACGAATCAGAACATGAGATGAAAAAGAGAAAACAAGCATCTAGAGCCACAAATGAGCAAATTGTGACAATTATCTTTATCTGTCATGAATTGTATTGCTACTATCTTTTCGTTTCCCCTACTCCATTCCACGCTTTTTACGCTCTTACATCCTTCCCACTTCCATCTACGCGCACAAGCCGCAGAAGCAAGAGTAGTTCCCTTCGTCGTCATAATTACAGTTGTAGGAGCATTGGTCGGCAGGGCATGGGTCAGAAGGGACGGTGCTGTTCGCACTGATGCTTTCATCTAAGTGCATCATTCCCTCGTTAGCCGCTCCCCCGACCATTTCCCCGGTGGGAATATTCCCGTTCGCCTCCTCCGTGCTGAGGGGCATGGGAGGCAAGGACACTGATTGAATGGGCTCCGGTACGGCAACGATGCTTGCTGTCACCGCTGCCTCTGCCGTTGTCCTACCTTGCTTGTTGTTTGCAGCAGAGAGAATGGCCCCGCGGAGATGGCTAGCTTGGACGGGCGCCGCCAAAAGGAGGGCAGCGAAGAGGATACGACGAAGCTGTGTGCAATAAAAAGCCATGACTTGTGTCTCTTTAGTTGATTATTATGTGTATGTACATAAAATGAAAGTGAATCTGTAAGAAAGACTCACACCACACTAATTTTGGGTTTTCATTTTCACTTTTCACATCTTGTTCCTTGCAGGGTTTGGGATGAGAACAGCAGGGAGGCCTTTTACGAGGCTTTACAAGAAAGAGTGACGCGTGTTGGAGAGCATAAGAAGACAGAGCAAGAATCATAGATAATTCATAACAAAATAAGAGGAGGGCGGGCTCATTTTTTTGTTGTCCTTTTCATTCACCAGCCCTCCTCCGTCCAGCAGATCAGCCCTCCTCCCTCCGGTAGATCACATGCGGCAGTCAATGACGAGAGATTTGTTGAATTACTCGGTGATGGGATCAATTTTCCCGGAAAAAACGCCTATCCCAGAGCTTCTTGGTCTGTTAATGTAATAATGGAATGCTCGGCCGTTAGAGCCTCGCTCAACGTCGCTATCTATCTACTCCTTCCCGCACGCAGCACAATGTCAACCTTCCTCTTCCTGCCATCTTCCGAACGCTAATTATATACAGGTTGAAAGGCAGTAAGGACAAGAAATGAGCAGCCTCCGTGGAGGGGCAGGAGACCGCAGGAAGAAGCAAGAAGAGGCCGTGACTGCGGCCCATCCTCTGGTAGGTAGTAGAGCACACGATGGAAGGAATAGAAGGCACGTACACTCAAGCTGAGACCACAACATACACAGGTTGACCGCGAGGAAGAGAAACAGGAGGAGGAGGACGAGGACATGGAAGTGGTTGGGCATGTGGACAGGGAAGACGATGGCGAATTCGAAGACTTGGTGGATTTGGGGCGCCGGGACGATGAGGGCAAGCGTCGACCTTCGGCAGGGGATGACCCTAATCTACAGTTGGCTGCGCGTGCAAGGGTGAGGATATAGGAGGTGTGGGAGGATATGGGGTAGGAGGGGAGTGCGGATGAGAGTCACACACTGGTATGCATTCTTTCGCCCGTCCCCATGACTTGTTTTTCATCCCCGTCACATTTGTTTAAGTGCTCCGTCCTGCTCACGTTCCTCCCTCCCTCCCTCCTCTCTTTTTCTCTCCCATTCTCCCAACTCACCTTCATAGAAGGAACCTCGTCTCCGGAAGAGCCGCGATGGCGTCAAGCCCCCCGCTGCTTCTTCCTCCCGCCAAGCGAAGCAAGCCACCGATGAGGGCTACCACGGCGTCGTCTCCACCAGCAGCACCCTCCCCCCCTTTTCCTCGTCGGCGCGCAAAAGTAGTCATGTACAACAACAACAGCAGCAGCAGCAACAGCAACGGCAGCAGCAGCAGCAGTATCAAACTTCCGATGGCAGCAGCACCAGCAGCCACCTCCTCGCAGCCCTTCTCGACGGTGAACAAGGCAACGACTCCTCTTTGGACATGATTGCAAACTACCCCAAAGTCAGCGCCGCCCGTGGTCCCTCCCCTTCCTCCTCCTCGTCCTTCCCAAAGAAGCGAAGGAAGCAGTTTGAGATCCCGCCGCACCAGATGCCGGGGGAGGATTACCATGCCACCATACAAAAATTAAAGACGTTGTACACAGACAAAGTTCAAAGCTTGGAAGAAAAATACCTCTTCCATCTGTTCGGTTTCGAGGAACTGACGGACCAGCAGTTGGAGGCGAAGGCACAGGTGAGGAAGGGAGGGAAGGAGGAAGGGAGGGAGGGAGAGAGGGAGAGGGAGGGGAACATAGTAAGTGTCATGCCTGTCTGCCCAGTGGTGTTGATCTTTCTCTCTCTCTCTCTCTCTCCCTCCTCCCTCCCTCTCTTTCTCTCCCTCCCTCAGGTCCTTCTTCTCGGCCAGTATAGCACGGGAAAGACGACCATGATCCGTTACTTGCTTGGTCGAGACTATTTGGGTTTGCACGTGGGTCCTGAACCTACCACTGACAAGTACGCCCTCCCTCCCTCCCTCCCTCCCTCTCTGCCTCTGCACTTGCACTGCAGCCCACAGGCTCTCTTATTTCCCTGATTCATTTTTTTTTTCATTTTCTTCCCTCCCTCTTCTCCTCCCTAGATACACGGCCATTGTCCACGGTGACGTCGACGACATGATCACTGGCAAGGTCTTAACGGAAAACCCCAACCTCCCGTTTAAAGAAACGGAGCGTTTCGCCGGTTTAAGCGGTAAATTTCAAGCAAGCCGTTGCCCGGCGCCAATTTTGAAAAGTCTCACTCTGATTGATACGCCTGGAGTGCTGAGTGGGGAGAAGCAGCTGGCGAGGGAATATGACTTTAGGGCTGTCACCAAGTGGTAAGCATGTCTTTCCCTCCCTCCCTCCCTCCCTCCCTCCCTCCCTCCATCCCTTCCTTCCTTCCTCCTCTATCCCTCCCTCTCTCCCCCCCTTTCTCCCTTTCTCCCTTCCTCCCTCCCTCCCTTTCTCCCTCCCTGCCCGCTTCGATCCACAGGCGCCGCCTATCAAATCTTCCCTCCCTCCCCCCTCCCCTCCTTCCCGCAGGTTTGCCAACCGCTCGGACCTTATCCTCCTCCTCTTCGATCCCTCCAAGCTTGACGTCTCAGACGAACTAAAGCAAGTCATCAGCGATCTTAAGAGCTGCTCTTCTAAAGGTAAGTCCTTCCTCCCCTCCCCCTGCCCTTGCCCCCCTCCCTCCCTCCCCGCTTAGTTCGCATAGTCCTCAACAAAGCTGATGCCTTAGATCGCTCGGCGTTAACCCGCGTGTATGGAGCGTTGATGTGGGCCATGGGGAAGGTGAGGAAGAGGAGAGGAGGGAGGGAGGGAGGGAGGGAGGGTAGAGGGCTATGGATAACATCACTCTTCCCGAAATTCCAAATGGCTTTTTGGTCCGCTACCCTCCCTCATTTCTTCTCATTTTCCCTTCCTCCTTCCTCCTTCGCTCCCTCACCCCTCCCTCCCCTCCACCTTTCAGATATTGGAGACGCCGGAGGTTGTCCGCGTCTTCATCGGCTCGTTTTGGGAGAAGCCGCTAAGATATTCTGACCCTATTTTCAGCGAAGACGAGGCTTCTCTCCTGGCCGAGCTTGAGGGCCTGCCGCACCACGTGCCTAAGCAACGGATTAACCATATGGCCGATAGGTAGGTCATCCCTCTCTCCCTTCCTCCCTCTCTTCCTCCCAGTCTTTTCCCCTCCCCTCCTCCAGCCCACCCTTCAGCCTTTCCTCCCCCTCCCTCCCTCCCTCCCTCCCTCCCTCCCTTCCTTCCTCCCTCCCTCCCTCTCTCCCTCCCTCCCTTCCTCCTTTCCTCCTTCCCTCTCTCCCTTCCTCCCCCCCCTCCCTCCTTGCCAGAGTCGGGGTCCTTAAGTTCTATCTCCACCTGATGGTCGCCATTCGTACACGCCTCACACGCATCCCCATTAAGGCGGTCCAAGACTCAAATCAACGCGCGATTCTCGAAGCGCTTCCTTCGATCGTCGAGGAGGTATGCTGCCGAGCCCGCCCTTCTTCCCTCCTTTCCCTCCATCGACTGATACCTCTCCTTCTCTCTCTCTGTCTCCATCTGTCTCCTTCTGTGGCTCTCTCTCTGTCTCTCCATCTCCTTCTGTCTCTCTCTGTGTGTGTCCATCTATCTATCTGTATCTCCATCTCCATCTCCATCTCCATCTCCATCTCCATCTCTTCCTGTATCTATATCTACTATACCTATGCATCTCCACAGGTCCTCCTCAAGCAACGCAAGAGACTCGCGCACAAGGACGTACCCCCACTCGTCACCATCAAGGCCCACCTCCTCTCCTCCTTTCCCTCCCTCCATGCCACCCTCCCCTCCCCTACGGCCTCAGACCTGGCCGCAGTCGACTGTATCTTGGACAAGGACATACCTCATCTCATCGCCGAGGTGGATGATACCTCTCCCTCCCTCCATGGACGTAATAAACGGGAAGAGACGCCTCTTTCCCCTTCTCTCCATCCCATCACTTTTCCTTCCTTGGCTTCTCAGAAGGTAGGGGCGCTGTTTGCGTTGTTGCCACTGACGGCATGGAGGGGGGAGAGGAGGGGGGTAAAGAGGGGAGGGGGGGGCTTTGCGTGGAAGGGCGGAGTATCGGTAGTGCTCTTGATGGTCTTATTGGCCGTGGTGGTAAAAATAGTATGGGTGCTGAGGGAGGGAGGGGAGGAGGGAGGATGGTGGGCGGCGATTTTAGAGGGTGGGAAGGAGGAGAAAGTGAGCGCTTGGCAGGGTGGAGGAGAAGGAGGTTGGGAGTGAGAGAAAGGGGCGGAAGGTAGGGGAGAAGACGATAAGGAATGAAGAGGAAGGAAGGGAACGTGGGAAGGAAGTAGAGGAATGCAGAGGATGCAACGGGGATGGCAGCAGGACAAGTGGATTGAAGAGGAAGGAAGGGAGTGTGGGGATAGAAAAATGCAGGGGATGCAATATGGATGGCAGCAGGACAAGAGGATTGAAGAGGAAGGAAGGGAATGTGGGGATAGAAAAATGCAGGGGATGCAATATGGATGGCAGCAGGACAAGAGGATTGAATGAAAAATTCTAAGTCGGGCGAAGAAAGGGCAGTGTGTGTGTGTGTGAAAGAGAGTCGTATGCCAGTCCAAAGTCGCGCACTTTTGGCTTTGCGATGAGACACAGAAGGGAGGCAGCAGTATGAGGACGGTAAAGAGAAGAAGGATGACAGACCGGCAGTGGAGGAATCCAACTAAACGAGAGAGACAAGTGAAGGAGAAAAAGAGAAAAAGAGAGGAAATAAACCAAACGCAAGACCAAAGCTACGTATGGTTGATCGAAGGAGTAAAAACGCTCAAAAAGAAGGAAAACCGCCGTTTCTGCACCACGAAACTTTTACGTTCTTCCGAGCATTCTTCCCTCCCCCCCCTTTGTGATGGTGTAGTATATCTGCGCCGGGCCTTGAAATGAGGGCTGAACATGGACAACGAAAGCGAGCAAAGAGAGCCATCTTTACATACATACTTGACACAAAGAGACCTACACGTACAGTTACTGGTGCAAACATTCATACACGCACACACACTAATGCAATGACCAACATACATACCGGACAGACCTGTAGTGTCTGTAACACAAACAATTACGACGAGATGCGGGAGGTGAGAAAGAGGCAGGAGGAGTATTGGCGATGATTGCTGCTGATGATGGATGAACGCCATTGACATACAGAGACCACCACATATACACATCACAACTTATACGTATCTCACTGCCATTCCATATTTTCTCCACTACTTTCTGGCAGGGCGCACTTTTATTCTCCGTCCAGCTGCAGAGCCGATTTCCTTCACCGCCTCCCACCCTCCAAGCCTTCCATCATAGAATAAAGCGTTCGCCCACCTAGCATACACCTCTCTCCTTAGCATGGTTGTCCTCAAGCCCACCGCCTTTCTTACAGCCTTGGCGACACTTTTCGATGCTACTCGTAGTAAAGGCTCTGTGTATGTGACCATCAAGAAAGGTAGATGCAATTTTCCTCCTTCCTTCCCCTGCCCCTCCATCCTTTCCCTGCCTTCCCTCCCTTCCCATCCTCCCCTCCTCCCCTCTCTCCCCATCGTCCTTTTAGCTGGCACTGTGAGATAATTGTGAAAATGGTGTCAGGTGAAGCATACAGAAATAATTTCCCCACTTTCTGTTGGCTTCTAGCGGCCTTTCTTAGACTCCCGTTTGCTCTCGTTACCCACCATTGACCTCCCTCCCTCCCTCCCACCCCACCCTCGCCACTCTGCGTCCCAGTCAAAAAGCACCCGGTACGCGGTGGACAAAAGGCGCTAGAAAAAGCCATGTCACTAGGCGACGAGACCCACATCCTTATCAGGGCCCGCACGGACAAGAAGCGGATATCGACGACGGTGGAGGAAGGGGAGGAGGCGGAGTCGTTTCAGGCAGCGTTGGCAGTGGTACTGGGGGGGAATATGACGGGATTAATGAAAGAGAAGGAGGGAGGGAGGAAAGGGACAGGGGAAAGTGGAGGGAGTGAGATGGAAGTGGTGGTGGTGGAGAAGGAGAAGGGGGAGGAAATGTCTTTGCCAGGGGCGACTTCAGGTGGAGGGGGAGGAGGAGGGGGGGGAGGAGGGGGAAAGAAGAAGAAGAAGAGGAGATAAGATATGGTGAGGAAGGACAAGCGGTCGGTGAGTGTCCGTTCGATAGATAGAAAAGAAAAAGGTAATGAAATAAAGCGATTGAGACAGCCCAGACAGACAGACAGACAGACAGACACACACACGCATACTCTAATTTACGTGCAGGGTTGGAGGGTCCCTGTAGGTTTGTATTGCGCGTGGACGGAGGACAAGATGATCCTGTACAATTTTGAAAGGCCCCCTCGTCTCTTATTTCTCATTTATCGCCTTTGTCGTAAGCCTTCATTTTGGTCGTCTCACTCGTACCTTTTGCTCTTGTTCGTGTTCTTGTAATTTTTAATTCTTCACATTTTCACCTTCGGATTCCCCCTTTGGCTGTCATGCATTGACCACCATCCCCCTTTGGATCCTCCTCTGTCTTCTTCTTCTTCTTCCAATTTTCCTCCTTTTGCCACCGCAGATGGTTTTGTGCTCCTCACTCATTTAGTCATCGCACACTTCCAGTTTGGAAGACTCCCTCCCTCCCTTCCTCCCTCCCTCCTT
>Ga0160420_100601_pt1 | contig 13774 bp, 15 predicted proteins | sample CelAP2metagpilot_FD_108197 | JGI IMG/M metagenome (GOLD analysis project Ga0160420, IMG submission 108197) | Phycosphere-associated microbial communities from algal ponds in Kailua-Kona, Hawaii, USA - Cellana AP2-5-5 metagenome pilot | ecosystem: Engineered > Artificial ecosystem > Aquaculture >... | reverse complement strand
GAGGGAGGGAGGGAGGGAGGGAGGGAGGGGTGCTTACCTTTTTGGTAATGATATCCCGGGCTTGAATTTTTTTCCGGAGAAGATTAAAGACGAGTTGTACAGCCACCTAGGAAGGGAGGGAGGGAGGGAGGCAGGGCGGGAGGGAGGAAGAGAAGAAGGGAGGGAGGGAGGGAAGGAAGGAGGGAGAGAGGCGTACCTTGCAATCATCCTTTTTCTGCTGGGTCAAATCGTTGCTTGGGAGGGAGACGGCTGGATGCGAAGACGTGCCTGGAGGTGCCATACCTGTCGAGGGAGGGAGAGAGGGAGGGAGGGAGGGAGGGAGGGAAAGATGAAAAGGGATAAAAGTGGAATGGTACACTTGTACGCATTTTACCCTCCCTCCCTCCCTCCCTCCCTCCCTCCCCTTCTTCGAAACATACACACCCAGAGCTTCGATAGCAGCACTCATAGTGTTGGCCGTGAAGAGGGCGCTGCAGGTGCCTGTAACGGAAATTCAAAAAGCGCCAGTCAGTCCTCTATCACTTCTGTTCTCCCTCCCTCCCCCTCCCTTCCCCCCTCCCTCCATCCCTCCGCACCTGACCCCGGCAAGGCCCCTCTCTCCAGCTCCTCGAGCACTCTTTTCTCCATCCTCCCCCTCCCTACCGCACCGATGCCCTCCATCACGTCCTTGGCATCCAGGCCATGTCCTCCATGGGTGTTAAAGCACCCTGAGCAGTGCCCTGGGAGGGCCGTGCCTGAGGGAGGGAGGGAGGGAGGGGTCGTGAGATATGGAGGGAGGCAAAGAGGGAGGGAAGGATTGACACGAAGGCGCCAGAGTACTACCCAGGATGGACGGTGCCTGAGGGAGGGGGAAGGAGGGAGGGAGGGAGGAAGGGAGGGAGGAACGTACCGGCGTACAGTGTGAGGCCGATGGCGTTGTGCCGTGCGATGGGCATGAGGGCAGCTGGCACCTTGTGAGTGAAGGAGAAAGATCGAGAAACATCAAAAAAGAAGAAGAAGACGAAGAAGAAGAAGAAGGAAAGAAGAAAAAGAAGAAGAAGATGATGATGATGATGAAGAAAGGAGGGAGGAAAGGGAGGGAGGGAGGGAGGGAAGGGACGCACCGTCTTGTCGCAGCCCCCGAGAGTGATGATGGCATCTGCCATGTACCCCTCGTGCATGGCTTCGAGGCAGTCGGCAATTAAGTCCCGGGAAGGCAGGGAGTACTGCATCGCTTCGGTGCCGTTGGTCATCCTGGGAGGGAGAGGGAGGTAGGGGGCGGGGAGGGAGGGAGGGAGGAAGAGAAGAAGGGAGGGAGGGAAGGAGGGAGAGTGAGGGTTGTGAGGGTTGCAATTAAATCAAGGACCGATCCTTCAAGACATCACGTCCTACAATTTAAAGGAGGGGGAGAAGGGGAGAGGAAAGGAGGGAGGGAGGGAAGGAAGGAAGGAGGGAGGGAGGGAGGGAGAGAGGGAGGGAGGGAAGGACATACCCATCAGAGATGACTGGCGTTCCAGCAACGAAGGCCTTTCCACCCGCTTTCTCCACTTCCTCTGCTAACAAATCAGCAAGCTCTCTCACACGATTATTGCAGGGATTTGCATTCGTCCAGGGAGCACCAATGGTGATGATGGGCTTCTGGAAATCTGCGTCTTGCCAGCCGGTGGCGCTGTCAGGGAGGGATAGGGAGGGGAGCAAAGGAGGGAGGGGACGAAAAGGGTAAGACAATGTGGAGAGCTTCTTGGTTGCTTGTTCGGCCTGGGATGGAATCATAAGTGCAGGCCATTTAAATGATATTTGCCTTCCCCCCGTTACCATGTCCCACTCACTCACCGCAAGTTCCCACGTGCCATACTCATTTTCAGGTACGAACCTGGGGCATGGGGCGGGCGCGTCTCGTCCCCCGTCAGCATCTTGCTCTTCCATTTCAGGTCATGACTGTCTTTTCCCTTGTCCTTTTCGGTGCTGGAGGAAAAGGCACATTTCGGGCGGTGGGCAAAAGAAGTAGAGACGAAGAGGCCGCGGGGATGAACAGGAGGACGTCGGGGTAGGAGGCAAGGGCGGAGGAAGGGCATTCTTGAAGGTGAAGTGGTGCTTTTTAATCTGCCTTGTGCTGTAGCTTGGCCGTATTAAACTTTCCTCGCTCTTCCCCCTCGTGCTTGTCCTGTTGGAGTGGGTGTGAGGTGTGGTTGAAAAAGGCAGGAGAGGGTCTCGAGAAAGGGAGTGGGCCATGCTCGCCCAGGCGCTCATCAGCGATGCCTCGTGAGGAAAGAGCATTTGCCACCGTCTCCACGGGCACTGTTGGCAGCCACGCCGACAGGACATGTAGGTTGGTGATGATGGTGCTGAGTTGTGATAATGGTGAGGGTTGAAAGGCAAGCCTTGCTCCTCCTGCCCCTCCCTCTCTCAACGCACGTTCAACCCGTCCTGAGGCTCATTCCATGCTGCGTGCTTCTGTGGCGTCTTTTCTAAGTTTTCATGCCTCCACCTCCCTCGCCCACGCATCCACACACAACACACAGAGCAGCAACCATGTCCCGCTTCGCCACCCTCGACTCCATCAAGAAGGCGGCCGCGGAGAAGAAGAAGTACGTCCTACCCCTCTCCCTCCCTCCCTCGCCATACTCCTATCCATCCCGTCCTTAGGCTTCCACCCACTTGTCCATACCTCCATATTCCAAACACTCAGGGACAGCGATGAAGAAGCCCCCCCTGCAAGGCCCGGTGGGGAGGACTACTACGTCGGAGGCAACAGGTGCGTGTGGTGCGGGTTCCTTCCTCCCTCCCTGCTTTCTTCCTCCCTCCCTCATCCTCGTTTCCTCTGTTTCCCTGTCCCTTCTTTCGTCTGAGACAGTGCGCGAGGCGGTGGCAGTGGCCTGTCAGTGGTAGGCCCTCCGGGTGGCGAGGGAGGAGGAGGGGGCAGCGACTTTGTCCAGGGAATCTTCCAACGTGCGCGGTACGTGGGTCGGAGGGAGGGAGGGAGGGAAGGAGGGAGGGAGAGGGAGATGGAGGAAGGGAGCTAGTGTGCACATAGGTGTGGAACTGATGGTTTTCTGTTTTTGCGTCTCATTTTCATCTGTAACTCACATGTCTTATTCACGCTATTCCTCGTCGTCGTCGTCACGGTTATCCCTCCCACCTCATCCCAAGTGGCGGCCCCTCCGACCTTGGCAATGCAGCCGGAGAGGCAAGTGGACCATCTGCAGGAGACGCTCCTCCTGCAGGTGCCCGCTCTATCACCATGTACCGCAACGGCTTCACCGTGGACGATGGGCCGTTCAGGTGAGGGAGGGACGGAGGGACGGAGGGACGGAGGGACGGAGGGAGAGGGGGAAGGACAGTCCAACTTTCCGTCCCGGGGACACTCACAGACTATCTCCCCCCCTCTCTCCTTTGCTATTCAGAAGCCTGAAGGACCGACCAACGTTTCAGTGAAGACTCACGCGCTCCCTCCCTTTCTCCCTCTTCCCCTCCTTCCTGCCCTCCCTCCCTTCCTCCCTTCCTTCCTTCCTTCCTTCCTCCCTCCCTCCCTCCCTCAGAGCCCTTGATGACCCTGCCAACGACTCGTTCCTTCGTGACATGGCCCGTGGGGTTGTTCCGCGGGAGTTGGAGGCCGGCGTGCCACCCGGTCAAGCCGTGCATGTCAACCTTAAGGTATGTTGGCCCCCCTTCCCTCCCTCCCTCCCTCCCTCCCTTCCTTCCTCCCTTTGTCCACTTTTCCCAGTCAAGCCGTGCACGTCAACCTCCGGGTAGGCTTAGACAGACCCTCCCTCCTTTCCTCGCTCCCTCCCTCACTCCCTGCCTTTTGTCCTTCCTTTTTTCTTTCCTCTCTGTCGTCACAGCTTCTTCTCAACTATCCCCCCCCCTCCCCTCCCTTCCTCAGGACAAGCGCGACGAAGAATACGCAGCGCCCGCGGCACCGGCCTACGTGGCTTACAGTGGAGAGGGAAAGAGCCTCAAGAGCGAGGGAGGGGGGGGAAGCGCGGCAGCTCTGTGTGCGGGTGGAGGGGGAGGAGGGCACATGCCGGAGCTGGATGAAGGGAGGCCTACGACTGTCTTGCAGGTAGGGAGGAAGGGAGGGAGGGAGAGAGGGAGGGAGGAAGGGAGGGAGGAAGGGAGGAAAGTGGAGGAGCTGAACAGTCAAAAGTCTGAGCTACCGACTCTTATAGCATGCTTACCCTCCCACCCTCCCTCCCTCCCTCCCTCCCTCCCTTTCTCCCTACCTCCCTCCCTCCCTACCTACCTACCTCCCTCCCTCCCTCCCTAGATCATCCTGGCCTCGGGGAAGAAGTTTACGCACAAATTTAACCTGACGCACACTCTCCGCCACGTCCAGGCCGTCATCGCAAGGTATACCCTCCCTCCCTCCTTCCCTCCCTCCCTCCCTCCCTCCCTCTCTCCCTGCCCCTCTCCCTGCCTCCTTCCACCTGGGGGCTGGCTGGTCAGCCTGACCTGACCTCTCTCCTCCATCCCTCCCTCCTTATCTCCTTCCATCCTCCCCTTCCTCAGCCACGGTGGTGCTGACGCTCCCTATCGCCTGCTGGAAGGCTTTCCACCTCGGGAATTAACAGACTTTGAACGCACATTGGAAGAGGCGGGATTAAAAAATGCCCGATTGACTCAGAAGCTGGCGTAGAGGGAGGGAGGGAGGGAGGGAGGGAGGAGGGACGGAGGGAGGGAAGGAGGAATGGAGGGAAGGTGGGAGGGAAGTAGGGAGGGAAGGAAGTTGCCGCCAATAGGAGACAGAGGAAAGGAAAAGAAGGACGACCATCGGTTTATTTTGTTGCTTCCATCTTCTCAACTGGAGGTTGGATTTTATCACTATTGTTGGCGTTCGTCGTCGTCGTCTCCTTCTTCTATTCTTCTTCTTCTTCTTCTCTTCTTCTATTCTTCTTCTCCTTCTTCTTCTTCTTTATGTTTCTCGTTCCATTCCTATGTAGCTCTGCGTGTACAATCCCTCGCTCCTTCCCTATCTCCTCGTCCTCCTTCACTCTTCATTCCCTGTCCCCCACCTCTTTCTCATTTCTCCACGCGCTCTCTCTCCCTTTCACTCTCATCTATCAAAAAGACAACAAAATTCAAATCAAAGCGAGGAAAAATCCATGTAACCTCCCTCCCTCCCTCCCTCCCTCCCTCCTTCCCTCCCTCCATCCCTCCTCTGTTCACGGTCGAAACTCTCAATCCCTCCTTAACGTCAGGTCCTCTTGTCCGCCTGCCTCCCCCTCCTTCACTGTACACCCTAACCCCCCCTCCTTTCGTCCGTCCCCTCCTTCCTTCCTTCCCTCTCCCCCTCCTCAGAAATCTTCGTCGTCATAAACCTCATCCTCCCACAGACGCACTCCGCCCGCGCGGTAGAAATCTTCCTCAAGCACCTGTCAGTGAGGGAGGGAAAGAGGGAGAGGGGAAGAGGGAAGGAAGGAGGGAGGTTCGGGGTGAGAGAGCCGGCTGGTGAGATATTCTTCGCTTTCCCCTCTAAAAGCATGAAGCAAAGGAGGGAGAGACGGGGAAGGGGGGAGGGTCAAAATGGAGGGAAGTAGGGACGGGTGAAGGAGGGAGAGGGAAAGGAGGGAAGTAGGGCGGGAGGGAGGGTGGGAAGGAGGGAGGGAGGGAGGGAGGGAGGGAACATTGGACGGGAGGCATCCTGGTGGAATCGTCGAGCCCAGGGAGGGAGGGAGGGAGGGAGGGAGGGAAGTACCTGATCGGGGTTGATGTAGGTGCGCGTATTGAACGTTGGGCGGGAATTAACGGTCGCCGAGTCCGTTGGACCGTGGATAAAGCCCGCGGGAAGGAGGAGGAGGAAGAGGAGGAGGGAGCCCAGGCCGAGCGCGCTGTCCCGAGTGGCAGGAGGGAGGGACCGAGGGGCGGAAGAGGGATGAGGAGTGAAGGTGAAATACATCTGTTGGCTTTGTGTCCTCCCTCCCTCCCTTTCTCATTCCCTCCGTCCGGTCTCCCCTTCAACTTACCCTACGGACAGGATCGTATTCTGCGCCGCCCGCCTGGATGTGCCTTCTCTGTCGAGTAACACGATGCCTTTCCACAAAGTGGTGATGACCGGCGCAAGATCGTCCGTGGCGCTGTACGAGGCCTGGATCGTCACACGGGGGGGCTTCCCGTCCTACCGAGGGAGGGGGGGAAGGAGGAAGGGAGGAAGGGAGGGAAGGAGGGAAGGAGGATAGGGTAAACCAATGGCCAGCTTATCTGTTTGTCAAGCGGCACGAAGACTCAGTCCTCCTTCCCCCACTCTCTTCCTCCCTTTCTCCCTCCCTCCCTTCCTTACCTCGGTCATGTCCACCATAACTATGTCCGACCCCGAGCGTTGCTCCTCATCAGGTCCTTGCCCTCCACCTCCTCCACCACCTCCACTGCCCCGGCCCTCGTTGGAACTCCGCAGTTCGTCGTCGTCCGGAAAGACGGCGAAACATCGCGTCCAGGGATGCATTTGCCGGAAAGTAGAGGACGTTGTTGTTGTCGTTGTTGTGGCTGCTGCAGCTGCTGCTCTTCTCCTGCTGCTACCAAAGGTGCTGAGGCTTAAGTGATTCGAGGACAGCGGGGTGCGCCATGCCCGTGCCACTGGCAAGGCAAAAAATAGCACAGCAAGGACGCTCAGAACAGGAAGAAGGGTGCCGCTCCACGGGACGAGGCGAGGCATTGTGACGAAAAAGGGCGCTGTGGCTTGTTTATGTGAGTGTGATGCGGTAGAGTTAAAGGGGGCAAATTTGCGCGTGAGCCTCATGGTGAGAGAAATGAAGGAGGCGCGGGGGAAAGGCATTAGAGGCACGAGCGCGGCGGCTACAGGCACGTGCTGTTGCGGGAGAAATCGGAATAGTGATGTGAGAGTTGACGTGTGTTTCTCATCCCTATCTTCGTCCAAAGACAAAGTGGGGGAAGCATGAGAACGCTTGGTGGTGTCGCCGCTGACGTTGCTTTGTGACGGATGGGGAGGCTGAGAGACACGTCAATCTGTCGAGGGACTGGCCCCACTCTACCTTGGGACTCATACAATTGCGTAAGAAGAACCTGAACACAAACTGGTAATATTCTCGTTGTCCGCAGGTCGCGCAAGGTGCATTTCGATCGGTCCACAGAAGTAGAGTGTCAACTCGCCGATGGGGTTTCGGCTTTCGGCATTCGCCCAAAATCACTCAAGAAGACGGAAATGGGCAGCACTTTCTAGGCAAATCATCGTACGCATGACGATGTGGTCGATTACATGTTTGTTCATTGGTTGTATCTGAAGTGCATGGGCTTTGCTTTCGCTCTGTCCAAGTGTCATTCACTCATCCCGACACAGCACGCGCATTTTCTGTGTTCCTTCGCTCGCTCCTCCCCCTCCCAGCCTCCTTAACTTAAATTTGTCCAAGCCAACACAACATTGACATGGCTGGTCCCAAAGCATGCGCGCGGGTAGCCTTATGTGCGATAATTTTGTTTCTGTCCATATTCCTACAAGAGAAACCAGCGACTTACGAGTTTTTGTCTGAGACTCTACAGCCTTCTCCCTGAGACTCTTTGTTCCCAGCGGTTCGAAGCGAAGAAGGAGCACATGGCCATCTTTTGCCCTCGCCCCCACAAGCAGCGCCGCGGAGGCATCAGTTTTGGTCAGAACCATATGTTCTAGTTGTCAGCAAGCTTACAAGCAGGCGACATCGACTGCGTGGAACACAAGTGCCACGGGTCAACTAGTTTTGCATGCATAAATCAGTAGCTTCTGTCTAATCATAGCGCACACCTCATCTTCTGCACAGCCCACTCAACATACGCCTGTCGAAGACGACGCCAGCCACGGCGGCGACGACGAAAGGCACGACGACGACGACGAAAACCGCGAGCAAGCAGGCGTAGGCGCAGTTGAGTGGACGAAGGGACGACGACAAACGCACCTCGGGAGGGGCTTACATGGTAAGTGAGCGACGACGGGTTACCTACCGGGAGGATGGCTGGCAGAGCGGGGAAATATCAAATAGCGTGTCGGCATTCGCTCTCCTCCAAGCATGTCCCTAGACTGAATGAGTCGTCCACTTGCTGTTCATGTGCTGATGATGTGGCGTTTCTCCCTATGTCGCCCTTACGAATTTGCTGTCGACATGTCGCTAGCATCTTCGCCCACCCACACTCTCCCCTCCCACTTCCGCGACATACAGGAGGCTTGAACCTATCAACAATCGAAATTTAACTCAGAAAGGAATACCGATCATCTTGGGGTAAAAAACAGTCATGGATCCCTCCATTGTGCACCACCACGACGACGCTGCTGCTGCCTTCCTCCTCAGCAGCGCAACTAAATCCACCACTACCTCGTCCTCGTCCTCAGTTCTAAATACTGCTGCTCCAGCCAGCATGGCAAGCAAGGCCCTTTATGTCGCTACTACTGGTGCAGCAGCAGGTCCGCTAATGCCGGACGCAGGCGCTCTCTTTGCTTCTCCCTCCTTCTCCATGGGCAGCCTCTTTGGTCCCTCCTCAGTCTCGCAGGGAGGGAGGGAAGGAGGACGGGAGGGAGGAAGTGTGTCATCACGGGGAATGGAATTCTTGTTTGAGAGTGAGGGAAGGGAGGGAGGGAGAAAGGGGGGAGGAGCGCCTTTTTCCGTGTCGAAATTAACGGATATGATGAGTCCCCTTCTTCCTTCTTCTGCAGCTTCTGCCAAGAGCAGCAGCAGTGGTGGTGATGGTGGGCTCCTCACTCGCTACTCCCAACATCAGATACACCCACAACAGCAGCCGCCGTCGCTGCAGCTGCAGCAGCAGCAAGGCGAAAGGATGTGGGATCTGATGGCAGGCGAAGAGGGAGAGGAGGACGAGATGGAGGAAGAGGAAGAGGACGAGGTCAGGGTGGTGGTAGACGCCGCGAGTATGTTACCGGTATTGGGGAAGAAGAAGAGAAGGACGAGGAAGGAGGGGAGGGCGAGCAGAAGGTCGATTACGATGGCCTCGGCGAAGTCGGGAATGGTGGTGTATGAGGACGAGGAAGGGAGGGAGGAAGAGGAGGGGGAAGGGAACATGGTGTCTGGCTTCAGGCTTGCCGAGGAGGAAGAGGAAGAGATGGAGGGAGGGAGGGATGAAGTGGCCGAGGAAATGATGCTTGAGAATAAGGAGAACAACAACAGGAACACCAGCCTCCCTGTATCTGCCTTGCTGCCCCAGCATGGTGGAGGGGGAAGGAAGGCCAAGAAGGGCAACAGCAGCAGCAGCCGCCTCAAAAAGCCCTCCGCTGCTGGTGTTGCCCGTCGCATCCCCTCCTCGGCCGATGCCGGGGTCTCCCCGGACTACCCTGTCGCGGTCGTGACCAAGAAGAGCAGCAGCAGTAGCAGCAACGACGACAGCAGCAGCAGCAGCAGCAACCGCAGAGCTACCTCCATAATCGCCGCCACGGCCGCCGCCGCCCGCCGCAGTAGCACCGGGGCCATGCTTAACGCTCCTTCCTCCCTCGCCTCCTCCTCCATAGCCAAGAAGAGCATCCCCTCCCACATGAACCACAACCACAAGAAGCGCGTCGACTGGTCCAAAGGTGAGCCGGCTCAGCGGATGCACCAGGCTATCACGGACTGCACAGAGATCACCCAACGGGGCGAAAGTAGCAGTGGATGCAAGAGCTGGAGGGGCGTGGCACGGATGTACGGCATCAGTTGGGCGGTGCTCTACCCTAGGCTATCGGGGAAAATCGCCGTCAACGCCCCCCTCGGTGGGCGGGTCGTTGGAGGGGGAGGAGGGAAGGAGGGAGGGAGGGAGGGGCTGAGCCATGACGTGGAAGTGAAGCTCTTTCAGCACTGCTGCACCATGGCCAAGAGGGGGCAAGGATTGGGGGGGTGGAGAGACCTCAAGCAACTCGCCGGCAAATGGGGGGAAAAGGCTGCTGCTGCTGCCAAAAGCGGCAACGGCAGCAGCAGCAAAGCGGGCCTGCCTTCCCTCCCGACCTCCTCATCGGCGGTGGCGGTGGACGCATGGGCCCAGAAATTCCGGGTTCGCTTTCCTAGCTTGAAGACTTTCTACTGTCCGCCTGAAGGAGGAGAAAGAGAAGGAGGGAGGGAGGGGGAGGGGTACTACGTGTTGTGTACGCGGGATGAGGCAGGAAAGGATGCCAGGGAGGTGACGGAGGAGGAAGAAGAGGAGGAGGAAGGGAGAGAGGACAGGAGGAAGGACCGGGAATTGTGTTCAGTCGTAGATGAGGCTATGGGCTTGTCGCCGGGTAAGGAGCGAAGGAGGGATGGAGGGAGGGCAAGGAGTGTAGCAGGACGACGGCGGGCTTCGGCGCCAGCAAGAGTGACGGGAGAGACAGGAGAAAGAGGGGAGGGAACACGACGTGTGAGCTCTCGCCAACGGGTGATTAGCCTCAAGGGCCAGCTGCTGGCAGATGCCGAGGAGGAGGAGGAAGAGGAGGAGGAGAAAGAGGAGGAGGAGGAAGGAAAGAGCGAAGGGATGCAAGTACCGAAAGGTGAAGAGGATGAGGGGAAGGAGGAGCGGCCTGCGAACAAGCGGAGGTGCATCCAGGGTGCCCCTTCCACTGCTCTTGCCAATGTCGTCCATCATACACACACACCCCTCCCCTCCACAACTTCCTCTACCATCACCAGTCACACGACGACCACCACATCATCCTCCTTCACCTCCTCCTCTTCCTCCTGTTGCTCCTCCTCCTCCTTCTTCTCCCCCTCCTGCCCCCGTACCCACGAGCAACGCCAGCAGCAGCAGCAGCAGCAACCACAACAGCGACAGCAGCAGCACACCGACGATTCCTCTTTCTCCTCTTTCTCCCCCTCTTTCTCCTCCTCTCCCTTCTCGAGCAGACAACGCCACCACGAAGACCCTGTTCGCGCCCTCCTCGCCGCCCACCACTTCCTCCCTCCCTCCCTCCCCCCCTCCCCCCTCCCCCTCTCCTCAATGAAAGCTTTCATGGACCGTTTTAACCTGCGCCTACCCCCAAAGCCCTCCCTCCCTCCCTCTTCTCCTCCCTCCTTCAAGGAGCGGGCCGAGCGGGAGGACTACGTGAACTTTTTGCGGCACGTGGCCACAGTCGAGGTGCCGAAGGGGGGCGAGGGCGAGATGGAGGGCAGGGAGGAAGGAGGATGGACGACTGCGGCCCTCGAAGCATTTGGGGCACGACAGCAGCAGCAGCTCATGATGCTGCAGCAACAAGGAGGGGGAGGGAGGGAGGGATGGGCGGGAGCATCGATGGCTGGAGGCGCTGGCCTCCATTTCGGATCCCCTCCACCTAAGAGAGGAGTGCTCGCGAAAAAGCGCGGGAGGCCGGATAAAGCTGTTGAGGGAACAGCGGCAGCAGCAGCAGCAGCGATATCCGTAGAGCTGGAGGCCGGGAGGACGACATCAGAGGCGGACTTCCTCACCCTCCTTGCCTCGGCCACCTCCAATACCACCACCGCCACCGCTGGGGACACCACGTCCTCCCTCCCGCCCTCTTCCCTCACGTTCACGGGGCTGAGTGTCGAGGCCCCTCCCTACGTGCTTGGCGCGGCAGGCGTTCCTTCCACCTGCACCAACAGCACCCTGTCCATGACCCCTTCCTCCCCCGGCGCCTCCCTCCCTTCCTCCACCCCTCCCTCATCCTCCTCTTCCTCTTCCTCCTCCTACACCTCCTCATCTGCTTCCTGCCCCCGCAGAAACCCCGTCGGGGCCGGGGCCCTTCGGACTCACTGTGGGGAGGGGGAGGACGAGAGGGAGGGAGGGGAGGGCAGCAGCAACAACAACAACAACAGCGGCAGCGGCTTGTCGTTCTCCCCTTCCTCCTTCTTTGTCTCCTCCACTTCATCACACCACCATCATCATTTTACGAGTAGTTTAAACAGCGGGCCTGGCGTGATGTCCGATGGTGGCCTTGGGCTGGGCACTTCCTCCACCTCGTCCTCCCTCCCTCCCTCCCTCGCTTTTTCTCCTCGAGGCCTCACTCTGTCCGTCGCGGCGCTCTTGGCGTCGACTGCAGGGGCAGGGGAGGGGGGAGGGAGTGAGGGAGGGATGGTGGATGAGAGCGATGCGTTCTTTGCGTCACCTTCGCCCCGTGGATGAAGGAGGGCTGGGAGGGATGCATGCTAGGACACGTACCGACAAGCAGACAGGCAGGATAATAGACGTGTTGTAGATCAGTATACCCTGGTAAATTCTGACAAGGGAGGAAGGAAGGAAAGGAGGGTGAGGGAGATGGAGAAGGCGAAGAAACGGGAAGAGGTAAGTGATCCGGCATGGGAGCATAGGTGAATATCAAAGGAAGAGAGGAAAGGGAAAGAGGGGCATCAGAGTAGCCAGATGATGGGTAAGGTTTAAGACATGCAGGAGAGAAAAATAGAGAGGAAGAGTGAAGGCAGGTTAAAAAGTATGTTAAAGAGATGAGAAAAGCGGAACAGAGAGTGAGACGAAAGAAGGCCAAAGAGGCGTGTAACAGTACTATTGTAGAGGTGGAATCGAAAGGGCTATCTTCCTTTTTCTACTGAAGAGAAAAAGGGATGAGGGTGCAAAATGAAGAGGGGAGTCACGCGACAGGAAGAGGGAATAGGAAAACAATTGTGGAGACGACGCGTAAATGATCTTGCAAGAGGAAATGGAAGGGAGGGAGGAAATGATGGTATGGACTCAGACAAGGTAGAAAATAACCACGAGAAACACCACAAAGAGAAAAACGAGAGTGAAACGTGGTAGGATGGGATAAGGAGGGTGCAGGATTTAAGAAATGAACTGATTGTGCGCAATAAGAAGAAAAAAGGCATAGACTGATCGTGCGAGCATAACAACAGAAGAGAACGGAAAACTATCGATAAACAGAGAGATCGACACGAAACGACTGAAGGGAGCAGTAGGAAAAGGGGGACTATGAAACAGCAGAGGGAATACAAAGTCAGAAAGCGAAGGCCAGGGTGAGATGAAGGAGAAGGAGGCGTGCTACTGCTGCCACCACTACCGCTACAACTAGACCGGCGGACGCGTCAAGTGCGGCAGCTCCATCCCAGACACATAAAGAATAGTCAACACTTAAAAAGGAAATAAATAAATCCCTAGATACCGAAAGGTAGACGAGAGGCTCCCATGACAGGTGATGGGAGAACACAGAGGCAGAGAAGAAGAAGGGAGATGTGAACAATAAGAATGAGAAGAAGTAGAAGGGGGTCAAGGAGGTGAAGAAAAAAGAAAGTCAACAATGACAGGTTCTTGTTTCTCTCTCACACACACTCTCTCGCTGGTTCTACCACCACATTCCATCTTCCCCCCTCTTTCCAAACCTCCTTTCCTCTCCTTTGTCCCTCCCTACCCATACTCTAGCTCTATCTACACACCGTTGCTCTTCCTTCCTTCCCTTCCTCCCTTCCCCTCTCCCACCCTACTTCAGTGTAGGCATGCTGGCGGCCGCCTGCACAGAGCCCTCGCGGAACTGCCAGTTGCTCGTAATTGTTTTGGTTTGAGTGTAGAACGAAACGCCTTGCTTGCCTGAGGGAGGGAAGGAGGGAGGGAAGGAGGGAGGGAAGGAGGGAGGGAAGGAGGGAGGGAGGTGAAGCAGTTTCTCGCGAGAAGAAGCAATCTCCTTTCCTCCCTCCCTCCTTCCCTCCCTCCTTCCCTTCCTCCTTCCCTCGCTGGACAGACCGCCCTACCGTAGAAATGGAGGTCTCCCCGCAGCGAGCCCCGGGAGCCCGTGAAGGAGAAGAAGGGCAGAGGGACGGGGATAGGTACATTGATGCCCACCTAGGCAGGGAGGGAGGGAGGGAAGGAGGGAGGGAGGGAAGGAGGGAGGGGTATAGGGTGAATAAATTGGGTCACAGGGCCTTCCCTCCCTCCCTCCCTCCCTCCCTCCCTCCCTCCCTTC